>Ga0209257_1003442_pt1 | contig 13573 bp, 9 predicted proteins | sample AraplaCvi_mCL_r2_FD_184277 | JGI IMG/M metagenome (GOLD analysis project Ga0209257, IMG submission 184277) | Arabidopsis root microbial communities from North Carolina, USA - plate scrape MF_Cvi_mCL_r2 (SPAdes) (version 2) | ecosystem: Host-associated > Plants > Roots > Endosphere | place: USA...
TGATGATGCGCGCGACCGCCGCCATCGTCGCGCCCGGAATATGCTGCGACAGGTCGGTCATGATCCGCGCGCTGACGCCTGCCTTGGCTTCCTTCGCCTCGACCGTATAGTCGCGGATCGCCGCGAGCCGCGCGAGCGGGTCGGCGATGTCGGTGCGCACCGGCACGCTCATTGCCGACACCTGATTGCCCGGCGTGCTCGCCTCCCCCGCACCCTTGTCCTTGCCGCGCAGATTGATCGGCGCGACCGCGACGAGGCTCTCCTTCGGCAGTTCCTTGTGCTTCGCGAGATATTTGCGGAGCGCACCGCCCACGGTTGTCAGCACGACGTCATTGACCGTCGCGCCGGGTACCTTCTTGCGGATCTCGGCGACGTCGGCGAGCGCGACCGTCGTCGCATCGAACATCTTGTGCGGGCCGACGGGCGCGTTGAAGCGCGTTTCGGGCACGCCCGCGGTCATCCCGCCTTCGGCCATCGACTTGCGCGCCGAGGCGACGATCGCGGGCGAGACCTTGAGCAACGCGTTCATGAACTTGACCGGCGACTGCATCGAAGCCGACCAGGCGCGCGTCACCGTTTCGGCGCTCGACGGGGCGCGGCCGAGTTCCTCGATCGGCGGCGGCTCGGCAATCGCGGGCGTACCCTTCGCGTCGATATCGCTCATCGCGATGAACGCGTGTGCGCCCGACGCGCCGTCGACCGCGGCATGATGAACGCGGTGGAGCATCGCGAAGCTGCCTTTCGGTATGCCCGGAATGCGGTCGAGCCCCTCGATGATATAAATGTCCCAGAGCGGCCGGTTCATATCCATCGGCTTCGAGAAATAGCGCGCGACCGCGATGCAGAACTGCCGCCAGTCGCCGGGCTCGGGCAGGCGCGCATGACTCATATGCGCCTCGATATCGAAATGCTCGTCCTCGACCCAATAGGGATGGTCGAGGTCGAAGGGCAGCCGGTGGAGGCGGCGTTTGAAGAGCGGCGAGGTGTGCACCCGGCTTTCGACGTGGCGGATGATGTCCTTGAAGCGCACGAAGCCGCCCGGCGCGGTCGAAGGGTCGTAGATATAGACCCCCATGATATGCGTCAGATTGTTCGCGGTCTGGGTGTAGAGGAACTGGGCATCCTGCGCGCTGAGCTGCTTAAGCATCCGATCCTCCGGGTAATTTATCCGCAAGCGCCGTCGTCGACAGGCGCATCGATTCCATGACGTTGGCGAGCCCGCGAAGTTCCGCGAGCAGCGCGCGCCGTGCGGCAAGGCTGTCGGGGGTTGCGGTCTCGGCAAGCCCCATATGCCGCATCAGTGACAGTCCGTTTTCGAACAGCAATTTGCCGATCGCGGCCTCGCTGCTGATCCGGCGGAGCAGATAGGCCTGCCGCCCTTCGACCAGCGCGGTGTCGAGCAGCGCCTTCGCATCGATCTCGTCGCCCGGCCGGGCGCGGGTCAGCAGTTCTGCGACGACCGAATAGGCCTCTGCAAAGGGCAGCAGGATCGCATGACCGACAACGGGCTGGCAGCGGCGGAGCAGCTGCGCGATGCCGCGGTCGCCGGCCGCGAGGCGGCGGTCCCAGACGGGGTCGATGCGCGCCAGTTCGGCTTCGATCGCGGCAAGATGCTCGCCCCGCGGCGGATAGAAGAATTCGAATTTGAACAGATCGCGCAGGCGATCGATCTTCGCCCAGAAGGCCGCGGTCGCATCGCCCTCGCCGCTTTCGCGCAGCTGGAACAGCGCCAGCTCGATCATCGCGCGGTCGAGGAAATGATGCGCGATGATGTTGCGGTAATAACTCGCCATCGGGTGCTTGGCGGGGTCGATCGAATAGACATTCTCGCTGCCCGCTTCATAGCGCGTGAGCAGTCCGCTCTCGACAAGCGTGTCGACGGTGGCGGAAAGCGCGCTGTCATCGCCGCTTTCGAGCTCGCTGCTGAGACGGATGCCGCGATCGCGCGCCCAATCGGTGACCGCGCCGATCGCCGCGAGCAGTTCGGCCGCCGTCGCGCCGCGCGGGGCGAGACCGAGGAGGATCAGGCACATAACCGAGGTGACGGTCAGCGGCGTCACGCGGTTGGCCTCGACCGCGACCGCGAAGGCGATCTTCTCGAGCGCGCGCTTGTCGTCGGGGCCGGGGGCCTCGTCGATGATGACCGGATTGCCGATGTCGAGGCGGATGCGGCCCGAAGGCTCCTTGAGGCTCTTCATATAGCCGAGAAACCACGACAGGCTCTCGGGCTTCTTGTTCCGGCCCGTCTGTTCGGCGGCATATTCCTCGACGTCGCGGATCAGGTCGAAGCTGGTCACGAAGGGCACGAAATGGACGTCGCGCGTGCCGGTCGCGTGCGCCGCGTCGAGGACATATTTCATCAGGCCATATTTGGGCGGCATCAGCTTGCCGAGACGCGAACGCGTCCCTTCGAACGCCCAGCTCAGCGGGAAACGCTTGGCGAGGAGCCAGGCGATATAGTGGCGCAGCACGAGCTTGTAGACCGGCTGATCCTGAAAGCTGCGGCGGATGAAGATCATCCCCGAACGACGGAAGAACTCGCCCATCACCGCGAAATCGAGATTCGCGCCGCCGAAGCTGTGCAGCATCGGCATGTCATTCTCGTAGGTCAGGCGGCTGGGCGTTGCGCCGTCGATATAGGTCTTGTGCGTGAACAGGATCGCGGTCGGATGCTCGCGGAGGATCGAACGCAGCTTCGCAAGCTCGGCGGCGTCAACCTCCATCTCGGGCGCGTAGCCGCCGAACATCATCCGGTCGAGCCGCGAACGGAGGTCGAGGAACAGCGCCGAGGGCCGCGCAATGACCTCCCTCATCAGCAGCCGCGCCTCGCGGTAGAGGTCGGCGACCGGACGGCCCGTCTTCTCGGCGAGATCGGCTAGCGCAGCGCGGAATTTGGGACTGGTGCGCAGGCCATCGGCAACAAAGCGCGGCACCTTGTATCTTGTTCCCCGGATTCCGCGCTCGGCGACGTCGAGTGCGAGTGCCGCCTGCCGTGCCACGAAGCCTGCGAATTCGGGGCTGTCGGCCCCCTCGCCGTCGCCGCCGCCGGTCTGCGCATTGAAGCGGTCGCGAAGCGTGTCGAGCGTTGCGGCTTCGCCGACGAGGATCTGTGCACGGCGCCGGTCGCGGAGCAGGATCAGCCGCGCGCGCAGCGACCCCGGATGGCGCGGGTCGCCGAAGATCAGGTGGCGGAGCTTCAGCGCGCGGTCGCGGTCGAAACCGGGAATGCGCCATGCGACGCGCAGCGGCACGACCTGCCGCGACGCCGCACCGCCGAGCCGCGCGCGCAGCACATCGACGGGCAGCGCATGATCGCCGTCCTCGATATCCAGGCTCGCCCATTGCGGCTCGTCATCGCCGCTCGTCGAATGGATCCAGTCGAGCAAAATGCCCCGCTCGACCCCGTTGCGCGCGTCGATGATATAGAGCCGCTCGGCCGCCTCCTCCGCCACGATCGGGGTGCGGGGCGTTCCGTCGGCCACCGCTTAGCCGGTCTTTCCCTTACGGGCGGGCTTTTTGGCGGCCGCCTTTTTCTTGGGCGCCGCCTTCTTCGGCTCGGCCTTTTTCACCGCAGCCTTCTTGGCCGCGGGCTTTGTGGCCGACGCTTTCTCGGCCGGTGCAGCCTCTTCCTTCGCCACCGCTTCGGCGGCGCTTTCCTCCGGCTGGCCAAGCGTACGCAGGAACATGTTCCGCACGTCGCGGACATGGTTGTTCAGCGTCTTGACGCTCCATTTCGACGTATCGACCGGCGGCAGCACGGTGACGCGAACCGTTGCAGGGCGCATCACGAACTCGTTCTTCGGCGCGACATCGGTGGCATTATGGATCACGATCGGGACGATCGGCACACCCGCCTGCATTGCGAGGTGAAAGGCCCCCTTCTTGAACGGTGCCAGTTTCGGCGTGAGTGTCCTCGTGCCCTCGGGCGAGATACAGATCGACTTGCCTTCCTCGCGGATCGCATCGACGAGCGGCTCCATCGCCTTGATCGCGCTCTTGCCGTCGGCGCGGTCGACGAAGACGGTGCCGCCCCATTCCATGAGCTTGCCGAGGATGGGGATGTCCTTGATCTCTTTCTTCCCTACCCCGCCCATGTCGCGGCGGATGAGTTTGGCGAGGATCATGACATCCGCCTTGCTCTGGTGGTTGAAGATGAAGATGCACGGGCGCGACGACCAGAGGTGGCGTTCGTCCTCGACCTCCAGCTCGACGCCGGTGATCGCCGTCGCGAAATCGCCGAACAGGCCGATCGAGAAATTCGCCGCCTCGCGCTGCGAGCGGGTGAGCGCCCAGATCGGCAATCCGGCGGCAAACGCCCCGACGAGCGAGCCGGTCGCATAGATAGTGCGCGTATAGTCGATCCACGACGGCGTGCCGCGGCTGCCGAAGCGCTGTACCGGCCAGTTGCGTTCGTCGGCGATGCCCTTCAGCTTCATGTTCGGATTGAGCGGGCGCGGCTTGCCGACGCGTTCGAGCAGCTCGATATCGTCGTCGCTGTCCGAATAGAAAAAGCTCTGGTCGAGATCGAGGCCATATTCCGCGGCCAGCTCTTCGGCCGCGAGCACCTTGCCCTCGCCGAAGCAGAGCGGCCGGATGATTTCGCCGGTGAAGACGCCATCCTCGATCTCGTAGGACGAGCATTTGATGTCGGTGATGCCGAGGTCGCGCGCGGTCGGTTCGATCTGGTAGATCGTCGCCGACGAGATGATCGCGACGCGGTGGCCCTTCGCCTGATGCGCCTCGATGATCGCACGCGTTTCGGGATAGATCTTCCGCGCGATATGCTTCTTGTAGAGTTCCTCGCCGAACTCGACGAAGCTTTCCTCGTCGACGCCCTTCATGAATTTGGCGGCGGCGGACATCAGCCCCGAGAATCCGATCTGGCCGAGGCTGTGCTGCGCGACGACCTGCGCGGTCTCGGCGATCTCCTCCATCGACATTTCGCGGCGCTGGAATTTCTCGCGCAGCATCGCGGTCGCGGAATAGCCCGAGATGATTGTGCCGTCGAAATCGAAGAGCGCGGCGATATGCGATCCGGGTTCGGACGCGAGTACTTCTTCCAAATGTGGCTGCGGCCTCGGCACGCGCATCTCCCCACCAACGGCTATGTTGCCGTTTTCCCCTGCACGATGGCAGTAAAGATGGCGTTTATCAATGGCGCGAAAGCGTCGATGCCTCGCGCGCGAGTGTCTCGATTCTGGCCGGATCGAGCGGGCCCGAGGGGACGACCCAGCTGCCGCCGACGCAGAGCACGGCGTCGAGCGCGAGCCATTCGGGCGCGGTCGCGAGACTGATCCCCCCTGTCGGGCAGAAGCGCGCGTTGCCGAAGGGGCCCGCGAGCGCCTTCAGCGCCGGGACGCCGCCGCTCGTTGCTGCGGGGAAGAATTTGAAGCGCGAGAGGCCGAGGTCCATGCCGCGCATGATGTCTCCGGCGTTGGCGGTGCCGGGCAGGAAGGGAATGCCGCTGGCGACCGCGGCCTTGCCGAGATTGTCGGTCAGGCCCGGCGAGACGATGAATTCGGCGCCCGCGTGGATCGCGCTGTTCAGCATCGCCGGGTCGAGCACGGTGCCCGCACCGACGATCGCGCCCGTGACCGCTTTCATCGCGGTGAGCGCATCAAGCGCGGCGGGGGTACGCAAGGTGACCTCAAGCACGGGCAGACCGCCTGCGACAAGCGCTTCGGCCATCGGCACCGCATCCTCGACCCGGTCGATCACGATTACCGGGATGACGGGCGCGAGGCGCATGATCTGGTCGATCGACTGGCTCAAATGACGGACTCCATGGCAGCGAGGATGGCCGATCCGCCCTTTTCGGCTTCGTCGGCGTGATGGCGGAACAGGGCGAACAGCTCGCGGCCGACGCCGAGCGCGGGCGGCGGGGCGACGGCCGGGGTGCGCGATGCCCACTCGGCCTCGTCGACGAGCGCGATCGCTTCGCCGTTCACCGCGCAGACGCGAACGACATCGCCGTCCTTCAGATAGGCGAGCGGGCCGCTGACGCCGTCAGGGCCGGGCAAGGCTTCGGGCGAGAGATGGATCACCGCGGGCACCTTGCCGCTCGCGCCCGACATGCGACCGTCGGTGAGCAGTGCGACGCGGAAACCCTTGTCCTGCAGCACGCCGAGCGCGGGGGTCAGCTTGTGGAGTTCGGGCATGCCGTTGGCACGCGGACCCTGAAAGCGGACGACCACGACCACGTCGCGGTCGAGCTCGCCCGCCTTGAACGCGGCAAGCACCTGGTTCTGATCATCGAATATCCGGCACGGCGCCTCGATCGTCCAGCGATCCTCGGCGACCGCGCTGGTCTTGATGATGGCGCGGCCGAGATTGCCCGCCAGCAGCCGCATGCCGCCGTCGGGCGAGAAGGGTGCGGAAACCGGGCGTAGCATCGTGTCGTCGCGGCTCTCAGCGGGTGCCGCCTGCCAGTGGAGTTCGTCGTTCACCAGCACGGGCTCGGCGGCATATTCGGCCATCGTCCCACCGACGGTGAGCACGTCGCCGTGCAGCAACCCCGCGCCGAGCAGTTCGCGCACGACATATCCTATGCCGCCCGCGACATGGAAATTGTTCACGTCGCCCGCGCCGTTCGGATAGACGCGCGCGAGCAAGGGCACCGCGTGGCTGAGCTCGTCGAAATCCTGCCAGTCGATGACGATCCCCGCGGCGCGTGCGATCGCGGGCAGATGGATCGCATGGTTGGTCGAGCCGCCGGTGGCGAGCAGCCCGATCGCGGCGTTGACGATCGCCTTTTCGTCGATGCAGCGTGCGAGCGGACGGTAATCGTCGCCGTCCCAGCCGATCTGCGCGATGCGGTGCGTCGCGGCGCGGGTCAGCTCCTGCCGCAATTTGGTGCCGGGGTTAGTGAAGGCGCTGCCGGGGATGTGGAGCCCCATCAGTTCCATCATCATCTGGTTGCTGTTCGCGGTGCCGTAAAAGGTACAGGTGCCCGCGCCATGATAGCTGGCGGCCTCGGCCTCGAGCAGTTCGTCGCGGGTCGCCTTGCCCTCGGCATAGAGCTGGCGGACACGCTGTTTTTCCTTGTTCGCGAGCCCCGAGGGCATTGGCCCGGCGGGGATCAGGATTTGCGGCAAATGGCCGAAGCGCAGCGCGCCGATCAGCAGGCCGGGGACGATCTTGTCGCAGATGCCGAGGAGCAGCGCGCCCTCGAACATCGCGTGGCTCAGCGCGATCACCGTGCCCTGCGCGATATTGTCGCGGCTGAACAGCGACAGGTCCATGCCTGCCTGCCCCTGCGTCACCCCGTCGCACATCGCGGGAACGCCGCCCGCGACCTGCGCGGTAACGCCGACCTCGCGCGCGAACAATTTGATCTGCTCGGGGTAGCGGCCATAAGGCTGATGCGCCGAGAGCATGTCGTTGTAGCTGGTGACGATGCCGATATTCATCGTCGCATTGGTGCGGATCGCCGCCTTGTCGTCGCCCGCCGCCGCGAAACCGTGCGCGAGGTTGCCGCACGAGAGGTTGCCGCGGTTGGTTCCCGCCTCGCGCTGACGGTTCATCAGATCGAGATAGGCGGCGCGGCCCTTGCGGCTGCGCTCGACGATCCGATCCGTGACCTTTGCAATGGCGGGGTGAAGATCAGTCATGCCAACTCGCTCCGTCGCGCTCGATCAGCGCGATTGCACTCGACGGGCCCCAGCTTCCCGCCGTGTAGTTCTGCGGCGCCATATCGACCGCCGCCCAGGCATCGCGGATCGAATCGATCCACTGCCACTGCGCCTCGACCTCGTCGCGGCGAACGAAGAGGGTCTGGTCGCCCTCGATGAAATCGAGCAGCAGACGTTCATAGGCGATGCGGCGGCGTTCGCCCTCGAAGCTGTGCGAAAGCGACACGTCGAGCGTGACCTCCTTCAGCTTCACCCCATCGCGGTCCAGCCCCGGTTGCTTCGCCATCACCTTGACCCGGATATTCTCCTCGGGCTGCAGGTTGATGATCATGCTGTTCGCATCGAGCTTGCCCGCGCCGACGCGCGCGAAGATGTTGTGCGGCACCGGCTTGAACTGGATCAGCACCTCGGACTTGCGCTCGGGCATCCGCTTGCCGGTGCGCAGGTAGAAGGGCACGCCCTTCCAGCGCCAATTGTCGATGAAGGCCTTGATCGCAACGAAGGTCTCGGTGTTCGACGGATGGCCGAGCTCGTCGGCATAGCCGGTGACCGCGCCGCCGTTGACCGCGCCACTGGTGTACTGGCCCTTGACGCTGTGCGCCTTGACGTCCTCCGCCTTGAGCTTGCGCAGCGAGCGGAGCAGCTTCACTTTTTCGTCGCGCACCGCGGTCGACGACACGCTCGACGGCGGCTCCATCGCGATGATCGCGAGCAGCTGGAGCATATGGTTCTGCACCATGTCCTTCAGCGCGCCGACGCCGTCGTAATAGGACACACGGCCTTCGAGGCCGACGGTCTCGGCGACGGTGATCTGGACATGATCGACCGCTTGCGCGTTCCACAGCGGCTCGAATAGCATGTTGGCAAAGCGCAGTGCCAAGAGGTTCTGGACCGTTTCCTTGCCGAGATAATGGTCGATGCGGAAAACATGCTCTTCGGCAAAGGCGTCGCCGACCTGCGCATTGACTTCACGCGATGAGGCAAGGTCGTGGCCGATCGGCTTTTCCATCGCGATACGGCATTCGGCGCAGGCGATGCCGGCGGCCTTCAGCCCCTGCGCGATCGGGCCGAACATCGAGGGCGGGGTCGAGAGATAGGCGCCGATCGTCCGGCCGAGCCGGTCGCCGAGCTGCGCCGCGAGTTCGTCATACCCCGTGCCCGCGCCGGCATCGACAGAGCAATAGTCGACCCGAGCGAGGAAGCTCGCGATCTGGCCATCGTCGAGGCGGTCGGCGGGCAGATGCTCGGTCAGCGCCTTGCGCACCATGTCATGGCATCCGGCACGGTCCATTTTCGAGCGTCCCGAGGCAACGATCGTCAGCACGTCGGCAAGCAGCCCGTCGACATGAAGATTATAGAGCGAGGGAAAGAGCATGCGCTGCGCAAGGTCGCCCGTTGCGCCGAACAGGATCAGGGTTTCGACTTTCACGCTCACTTCAGTCCCCTTGGTATAGCTTCGACGAATTGGAGAATGTGCCTTGCGAATGCAACGCGCATACGTAGGCCGCATACGATGTCGGCTCTTGGCAAATCCGACACCGCTGCCATAGGGATTCGCCATGCCCGACAGCGTTCAGCCTTATGATGTCATCGTCGTCGGCGGCGGTGTCAATGGCGCCGGCGTCGCACGCGACGCTGCGGGACGCGGCGCGCGGGTGCTGCTGCTCGAACAAGGCGACCTCGCGCGCGGCACCTCGTCGGCGTCGACCAAGCTGATCCACGGCGGGCTGCGCTACCTCGAACATTATGAGTTCGGACTGGTCCGCGAGGCGCTGAAGGAACGCGAGATCCTGTGGGGCATAGCGCCGCATATCATCCGGCCGCTGCGCTTCGTCCTGCCCTATCGCACCGGCCTGCGTCCGCGCTGGCTGCTGCGGCTCGGCCTGTTTCTCTACGACCATATCGGCGGGCGCAAGAAACTGCCCGCGACGCGTTCGGTCGACCTGAAACGCCACGAAGCGGGCGAACCGCTACAGCCGCAATATATCAAAGCCTTCGAATATTCCGACGGCTGGGTCGACGACGCGCGGCTCGTGCTGCTCAACGCGCGCGACGCCGCCGACAAGGGCGCGAAGGTCAGGACGCACACCCGCGCCGAAAGCATGCGCGTCGAGGACGGGCTGTGGGTGGTGGAGGGCAGCGACGACCGCGGTCACAGCTATCGTTTCACCGGCAAGAGCCTGGTCAATGCGGCGGGCCCAGCGGTGCTCGATCTGCTCGCGCGGGCGTCGGCACCGCCCGACTACAAGATGCGGCTGGTGCGCGGATCGCACATCGTCGTGCGCAAGAAGTTCGAGCATGAATATGCCTATTTCTTCCAGCTCCCCGACGGGCGCATTTTCTTCGCCATCCCCTATGAGCGCGACTTCACGCTGATCGGGACGACCGACCTCGACCATGAAGGCTCGCTCGAAGGCGTCCACGCGAGCGCCGACGAGATCGAGTATCTCTGTGAGGGGGCGAGCCTCTATTTCCGCGAGCCGGTGACGCCCGCCGATGTCGTCTGGACCTATTCGGGGGTGCGACCGCTGATCGAGGACGGATCGGGCCGCCCCGAGTCCGCGACGCGCGGTTACCGGATCGACCTCGATCTCGAAGAAGGCGCGCCGCTGCTCACTATCTATGGCGGCAAGATCACCAGCTATCGCCACGTCGCCGAGCATGCGGTCGACGATCTGGCGAAGCACATCCCGGCGCTGTCGGGCAAACGCTGGACCGCGAAGGCGCCGCTGCCGGGCGGTGATTTCGCGACCGATGGCGCTGCGGCACTCAAGGCCGAATACAAGCTCGCCTACCCTTTCCTGACTGCGGCGACCGTCGACCGGATCGTCAAGGCCTATGGCACCGATGCGCGCCGATGGCTCGGCGAGGCCGACGGCTGGGACGCGCTCGGCGGCGAGATCGCGCACGGGCTCAGCGCCGCCGAGGTCGAATGGATGCTGGAGCGCGAATGGGCGCGCGACATCGAGGACATCCTCTGGCGCCGCAGCAAGCTGGGACTGCTGTTCGGCGAGCAGGATGTCGCGAAGCTGGCCGCCTGGCTGGACGCCAAGAGGCCGCTTTCGCCGCCGGTCTAGGCCGAGACCAGCGCCAGCGCATCGGCTCCTGCGGGGAAGTGCGACTGACCGCTCTGGTCGTACACCGCAGCCCACACCGCTTCGGCAACGTCGGCCTCGGTCGTGAACATCGCGGGCTCGGCCATGCCGGCAAGGATCGGCGCGGCATAGCTGCCATAGGGTTCGGGCAGCACGTCCTCGAGGCGGATATCGGTGTTTTGCGCGAAGGCCGTCGTCGGCCCGTAGCCCGGCTCGACGAGCTTCACCGATATGCCAAGCGGCGCAAGTTCGTGCGCAAGGCTGCCGGTGAAGCCCTGCACGGCCGTCTTGCTGCCCGTATAGGCCGCGGCGAGCGGGAACGGGGCGAGCGTCGCCGACGAAGTGACGTTGACGATCGTCCCCGATCCACGTTCGCGCATCTGCGGGATCACCGCCTGCGTCATCGCGATCGTGCCGAGCGTGTTGGTCGCATAGACGTCGCGGATCTTTTGCAGCGGCGAATGTTCGAGCGCGCCGAACAGGCCGATGCCGGCGTTGTTGACGAGGACGTCGATCGGGCCGGCGAGTTCGAGCGCCAGCGCGATGCTGTCGGGGTCGGTGACGTCGAGCGCGAGGATGCGCATATGGTCGGAAGGTGTCAAAGGTGCCGCGGAGGGGTTGCGCATGGTGGCGACAACATTCCAGCCGTTGGCGTGGAAGTGGCGGGCGGTTTCAAGGCCGTAGCCCGACGAGCAGCCGGTGATCAGGATGGTCTTCATCGTTTGTCCTTTCAGATGGCGATGAAAGCATCTAGCCAACGAGAACCGTACTATCTATAATCTGAAATCCTTATTTCATTATAGATCGTCCCGATATGCTCGATCCCCTTTCCGACGTCATCGCACTGCTGCGCCCGAGTACGGTCTTTTCCAAAGGTATCAGCGGTGCAGGGCGCTGGGCGGTGCGCTATTCGGCGTTCGGGCATCCGGGCTTCTGCACCGTCCTCGAAGGATCGTGCCGGCTGGACGTCGACGGTCAGCCGCCCGTGACGCTGGAAGCGGGCGATTTCCTGCTGCTGCCCGCAACGCCGGGGTTCACCATGTCGGGGTTCGAGCCTGCGGATCCGGTCGCGCTCGATCCGCACGCGAGCGTCGGCGTGACAGGAGAGGTGCGCCACGGGCGGCAGGACGGGCCACCCGATGTGCGGATGCTCGGCGGCTATTTCATGTTCGCCTCGCCCGACGCCGGGCTTCTGGTATCGCAGCTGCCCGCCATGATCCATTTGCGCGGGGCCGAGCGGCTGGGAACGCTCGTACAGATGGTGCGCAGCGAAACCGGGGAGCACCGGCCGGGGCGCGACCTCGTGCTCGCGCGGCTGGTCGAGGTGCTGCTGGTCGAGGCGCTGCGCGCGGTCGGGGGCGACGAAGCGCCGCCCGGATTGTTGCGCGGGCTGGCCGACGCGCGGCTGGCGAGCGCGATCCGCTGCATCCACGACGAGCCCGCGCGGCCGTGGACCGTCGCGGCGCTCGCGAAGGAGGCGGCGCTGTCGCGCTCGGCCTTTTTCGACCGCTTCGCGCGCATCGTCGGGGTGCCGCCGATGGAATATGTGCAGGGCTGGCGGATGAGCCTGGCCAAGGACATGCTGCGGCGCGGCGCGGGCAAGATCGAAGAGATTGCGGAACGGGTCGGCTATGGCTCGGCGAGCGCGTTCAGCACGGCCTTTGCGCGGCAAGTCGGGGTGCCGCCGAAGCGCTTTGCGATGATGATGGCTTAGCCGGGTTTGCGCGCGGGCTTCTTGAGCTTGCGCGACGCTTCCTCGCGCAGCCGGTTTTCGCGCTCGGCCAGTTCCTCGAAGCGGCAGAGCGGTATTGGCGGGGGCGGGGTCTTCTCTTTAGCCATAAACACCGTCGTCACCCCGGGCTCGACCCGGGGTCCCGCTCATCTTGGTCGAAAGCGGGACCCCGGATCAAGTCCGGGGTGACGAAAGATTCGGGTTTTACGCCGCCTCGGCTTCGGCATCGACCGGCAGGCGGATCATATAGTCGAACGCCGACAGCGCGGCCTTCGAGCCTTCGCCCATCGCGATGACGATCTGCTTGTACGGCACGGTCGTGCAGTCGCCCGCGGCGAAGATGCCGGCCTGGCTCGTCTCGCCGCGATGGTCGACCTCGATCTCGCCGTGGCGCGACAAGGTGACGCTGTCCTTCAGCCATTCGGTGTTGGGGACGAGGCCGATCTGCACGAAGATGCCTTCGAGTTCGATCTGGTGGTCGGCGTCCTTGTTGCGGTCCTTGTACGACAGGCCCGTCACCTTCTCGCCGTCGCCGAGGACTTCGGAGGTGAGCGCCGAGGTTATGATCTTGACGTTGGGCAGGCTGGCGAGCTTGCGCTGGAGCACCGCGTCGGCGCGCAGTTCGCTGTCGAACTCGATCAGCGTGACGTGCGCGACGAGGCCCGCGAGGTCGATCGCCGCCTCGACGCCGCTGTTGCCGCCGCCGATCACCGCGACGCGCTTGCCCTTGTAGAGCGGGCCGTCGCAGTGCGGGCAGTAAGCGACGCCCTTGTTGCGATATTGATCCTCGCCCGGCACCCCGAGCTGGCGCCAGCGCGCGCCGGTCGAGAGGATGACGGTGCGCGCCTTCAGCGACGCGCCGCTCGCGAGCTTCACTTCGTGCAGGCCGCCCTCGGTCTTCGCGGGCATCAGTTTCTCGGCGCGCTGCAGGTTCATGATGTCGACGTCATAGTCTTTCACATGCTGCTCGAGCTGCGCGACGAGCTTCGGCCCTTCGGTGTGCTGGACCGAGATGAAATTCTCGATCGCCATCGTGTCGAGCACCTGCCCGCCGAACCGTTCGGCGGCGATGCCGGTGCGGATGCCCTTGCGCGCCGCGTAAATGGCGGCCGCGG
>Ga0209257_1003448_pt1 | contig 13564 bp, 8 predicted proteins | sample AraplaCvi_mCL_r2_FD_184277 | JGI IMG/M metagenome (GOLD analysis project Ga0209257, IMG submission 184277) | Arabidopsis root microbial communities from North Carolina, USA - plate scrape MF_Cvi_mCL_r2 (SPAdes) (version 2) | ecosystem: Host-associated > Plants > Roots > Endosphere | place: USA...
CTTGCGAGCTCGTACGCTTCGTCTCCTAGCGTAAGTGCTCGGCGATGTAGGAGCGTTCTTTCATGAGCTTGAAGTGCGGTACTGGGGGAGAGAGCTGCTAGTAAGTCCCACCGATCATTGTCCGCGGCAGCATTTCTGATCGCCAGCAAAAGTTGCTCGCTGTCGTTCCAATGGCTGACCTCCTGTTCCGTCCAATCGACCAGTAAGGCCGCCGCTGCCTCGGGATACTCAACCCGGGAAATTGATATGCCATTTACCAAATCTGGTGAACCAATGAAAGACGACTCCAGTGTGCGAATTAGATTTGGCTGAGAAACAAGATATCCCGCAGGAAGTCTAATTTCCGCGCTCATTGTTTTCTCTTGCAGAACGCAGCGCAGTATTTGAATGCAGAGATGATCTAGTGCGGCGGTTGATTGTTCTGCAAGTAGCCTGACAATGTTTTCTGGTTCTACGCCCAGAAATATTGTTCCGCGTGGACGAGTAGTATTTGCTAAGCGCTGCATAGCTTCTACGACATGCTCTACCGACGCTACAATTTGCTCTGCGGCGTGAATAGCTGCGACACGGTCTTGGTGCTTAACTGCCCCCGCGTCCATGATTCGCTGGAATGTCTTACCCAGCTGGCTTATCTTCTCTCTGGCGGTTGCCACTGACCATTTTGGAGTTGCTGATAAACGGCCTTGCGGTGCGAGTTCATCGCGTAGTGGACCTACCTGTAGTCTGACAAAGTCCGTCCAAGCTTTTCTTGAGTGAGTGTGCTTTAGCCTTCCCCCTGCCGCACTCCATTGGGCGGCTATCTCATTCCTCAGATTTTCTTGAGCATTTGACAACATATTCGCCAGCACTGCAGGGCTTGCTTTTGCCGCTTGTTGAATGCTGTCGCGAAGTATGTCTAATGGATCGATAGCTGAAGCCCATCCATTGAGTAGAAAGGTAACGACGATTTTCAGCGTGGGTTCGGAGTAGTTGGCACGATTGACAAAATCTGTAATTTCGCCTGCGGTAAGTGCGAACGGATGAGTCGGTGCAAGAGCTTCGAGGAGCAGTGAAATTCCGAAAGCGGGATTTTTTATTTCTGCCTCGCCCGACTGTCGAAGGCGTGGAACTCGACTTGGAAGCCGTGCTGCAGAGAGATTTGCGGAATTTTCAAGTAGTTTTTCGACAAGAAAAAGCTCCTCCGGATCAAGGCGAGGTTTTACACCCAGTTTGGACGCTGCGCTACTAAAGAGATAAGCAATGCCCAATGCTCCTTGCGACCAAGCTCTATCTGAAAGGCTCTCAAGCTTTGTAGAAAAATTAGATTCGGACCATGGCGCTGGTGCGACGTCTCCCTGATCATTGAGCCAGTAGCGCTTCCTAAACTTCGCGAAATCTACATCTTCTCCGATGGGAGGTTGTACCGCCATCATGTTGACTGCTGGCGTTCGTTCAATGGCTATCAGATCAATTGCTTCACTCTGCGCCTTCGGTAGCGCTTCTTCCGACGCATCTGCACAGCCCGGAAGTTGCGTTGTCTCTGGTTCGTCCTCAGTTGGGACCTCACCTACTGATAGAGGGATTGGGGGTTTGTCTAAATCTGTACTCTCGGGCGGCGCTGGGGGGATTTTTTTTGACTCAATTGCCTCCCCCAATACCTCAGTTGCAGAACTGGCTTGTGGACTTCCTGTAATCTCTAGAGTCGAATCGTCGATAAACAATTTCCCTCTCAGTGCCGCGGTTGCGACCGCGTTACCGAGCGCCTCGCGAATTACTTCGCTCAGGGCGCTCGCTGCGTCGTCATTAAAGGATTCAGGCTCTTGCACAAGCTTTAGTAAGGCTGAAAGCGGTGCGGCAAAATTTATCAGGTGGTCGATGCCTCCGGCATCTAATTGTGACGATAGGTCATCACATGCCTGCAGAATAGTTTTTATTCCGGGAAAGCTCGGATCGGATATATGCCGAACTCTCCGAGATCGATCAACGATGTCCTTCGCGGATTGCCCCAAACTGATTTTTTGAATAGCTGTTTGTAGGTCTGGCAGCCGTCGGGAACTAATGCTTAGTTCATCAGCCATTTGACAGAATCGACCATCTAGCTCCAGCCAAAAATCGACTGCTTCCTTCGGTTTCGGAAGTTCATCGAGAGCAATCAAGGTGATCGCGTGTAGAAGTTTTTCTTTCAGAACTTGCAAATCGCTTCGAAGTGATGCGATAGAAGATGCGTCAAGACTGGATGTGTGTGAGGGGGCCAATGTTGCGGGAACGGAAGTATGAAATGTTTCGATTGCGTCAGATTCGTGTGTTGAAGCAATGCGATCCTCGCTCGTAGATTTTGGCGCCTGCGCCACACTAGTAGAGGTATTGGATTTTTCTTCCTCTGAGTACGTTGCGCTTCCCCGTTCCTTTTTGGGCGTTAAGTTCGTTCTCGGCGCTTCGAGAGGCATGCCCTTTAGGTGTAAGAAAGATGCGCCTAGGTAAGCCCAATCTTTGTGATTGAGTATCAGCGCACCGCATGTGAGAGCGAGGTCCTGTGGTCGATGGTTTTTCACCTGATCCACTATGAGAGACAGAGCTTCTTCGCTATCGACGGACGGAACTGCTCCAATGAGCCCGCCATTCTCGTGGTGCGCACAGCCTAAACTATCTAAGACAGATAGGAGCGGGGGTAACTTAGTTGATTGGACCCAACGGCATAGAGCCCAAGTTACAGAAGCGTGTGCGTCTGAGTAATCAAGGAGTTTTTCCCGGAAGCGAGCGACTCCTTTTGAGAGCTCCTCCGGGGCAAGACGACGACCGACCCGCGGCAAACCTGTGACTTTAGATTTGTTTGTGCCGCTTCGCTCCAAAGCCCGGATTGCGCTGCAGAGGCCGTCATAATCTGGAGACCCAGGTACAGGTTTTCTCGGGCTGGACGGGGCGTGCAGAAGTAGCGCATCTTTTGCCGCAAACCTCCAAAACTCAGCTCTTTCGGTTTCAGCTATGCAGCTCCATACTAGATATAAGTCAATTGAGGATTGGGTTGAGTCAGGCGTCTCAATGCCGGCAGCAGCCATCGACTATTCTCCTTAGCTTGTTGTACTTGGTCAGACTACGTTGCGGACTGGCCTCCATCCCAACAGACATGATATTGTGAGGTCTATTGGGAGCGCTAACCAGCGTGGTTTTTTTTTCGGCTTTTAAACGTCAATAGCGGCTAACCGGGTGAACAGGCGCCTTTCTTATCTCCTCCGAATAGAGGAGGAGATAAGTCATTGGCAAGTATCTATTGCCTCTTAGCTCAATCGATTCGTCTCTGTTGACACACATCTTGAGGCGTCTGCATATGGCTACCAAACTCGTCCCGGGAAACAGTGTCACCAACGACGTAGATGCTGAAGCCAAGCTTCAAGAAGCGCTCGCCCGAATCAAAGCTGCCTCCGATAGACATGACGCTGTAATTTCTGTTCTGAGCCGAGTCGGGGTGTCAGAACCAGAGAAGAGATTTGCACAGGCTGAGAGCAAAAAGGTTGATCGCGACATGCGCGACGCTAGGCGGTTACTTCGAGAAGTTCAGGCATTTGTACGGAAGCAGTAGGTCGTGTCAATTGGCTAGCCACGGTTAAGCCTGCCACGTGAAGAGCCCGACAACTCGACAGGAGCATGGAATCGGCGGTTGCCTTCTCGTCCCGGTGTTCAGGCCTGGCCCGGCTTCGGTAGAAAGGACTTGATCTCTGCAAGGTTCGCGATGATGAGCTGTCGTTCGCCATTTCTCGGTAGGCCATTGATTTCGAAGTTGAACGTTCTCAACGTATAGAACAACATCGCCTGCCGACAGGAAACTGTGACCTTGCCATTCTTCATTCCGTAGTCGATCTCGACGCCTTGGCGCTGCGTTGGCGTGAGCGATTTGTCGGGGGCCAAGATGAGGTCAACATGGGTGTGCCACTCGTGATCGTTTGCAGGATCAATGGCGGTCGCCACGGGCTGATCGGCAGACAACACACGACCAAAGACAAAATCCCTAAAGCCTTTACGTAAGTGACAGTAGGCGCGCACGTGCCATCGCACGCCGTCGTAACCGAAGGCGTGCGGGCTGATGAAGCGTGCTTGTGCCTCGTCGCGGGCAATCGACTGGTATCGAATCTGCAACTGTGCCCGTCCGGCGATGGCCTGGAGCATGAGGGCGAGGGTTCTCGGCTCAATCGTTCTGGATGGCAAGGGTACTGAGGCCATGGGTGGCCGAAACGACAGAAACGCCTGCTCACGGCTCAGAATTTGCCGCTCAAGGGCTACCAATTGGGATAGGTATTGCCGCGCGCCGCTGGATTCGAAGTGAGGGTTGAACTCCGCCGTGGCGACGTAGGTGCGCGAACTGGTGTCGTAATACAGATTGCCTGGGGCCAGTTGTGCATAGCGCGCAATGTCGGCGGATGCCTGAGGCACCGAGATATTGAAGAAGTCGGTCACATCTCGGCGGTTGATCCTTCCTTCCCACTGCAGGCGAAAGTCAATGAATTGGAGCCTGCGCTCCTTGCTCCACTTGACCAAACCAGAGTCGGGCTCTTCGCTTCGGCGTTGTGCGCTGGCGGGCAACGCGCCTTCCTGCGCGACGGCGCTCGACGTTGCTTTCCTCTTGGCCGCCGGTTTTATGGCTTCGGTCGGGTCTAAGGCTGGGCGACGGGAGATATTGCTTGGCATGAAGTCAGTATAGTTTATTTACGCGTATATAAAATATGCGTATAATAAGTTTACTGTCTCGTACGTTGACCTGGAAAGGTCCCGCGCAGCGCAGGGGTAACGCAGTCCTAACGGCCGCAAGATCGCTCATCCGGGCGGGACGGCAACCTGGTCCTCGGTCTGCGCTTTTAGGTCAATGAACATTCGAGGGAATCACAATGTCAATCGTCAAGAGCTTCGCCGTCGGTAACGGCGACATGTTTTACATCCAGCACAACAGCGACAACTTCACCGTCATCGACTGCAACATCTCTGCGGACACGGCCGAGGAGCGTATCGCCGAACTGAAGCTGAAGTCTCAGAACAAGGGGATCACGCGTTTCATTTCCACTCACCCGGACCAAGACCACATCGGCGGGATTGAGTTGTTGGACGCTAAGATGCCCATCGCAAACTTCTACGTGGTTCAGAACCAAGCGACTAAATCGGACGAAACCAAGTCGTTCAAGCACTACTGCAGCCTCCGCGACGATCCGGCCAAGGCCTTTTATGTTTCCAAAGGCTGCACTCGTAAATGGATGAACCTTAACGACGAGGTTCGTGATTCGTCGGGTGTCAACATTCTGTGGCCGGACACTGACGACTCCAACTTCAAGGAAGCCCTGAAGGCCTGCAACGAGGGAGGGAGCCCGAACAATATCTCAGCCGTGGTGCGATATTCCCTCAAAGGCGGGGCGAGCGTGATGTGGTTGGGCGATCTCGAAACTGAATTCATGGAAAAGATCGCCGACAAAATCATCCTCGAAAAGACCACTATTGTTTTCGCCTCGCACCATGGTCGTGACTCCGGAAAAATTCCGAACTCGTGGTTGGAGAAACTGGACCCGCAGATCATCGTGATCGGCGAAGCGCCGTCGCGGCATCTGAACTACTACACGGGCTATCAGAAGATCACACAAAACCGGGCTGGTGACATCACGATGGAACTGGTCGGCAACAAAGTTCACTTCTACGTTTCGAATACTGACTACGTCCACAACGGCTTGAAGGACGAAGGGGCAAGCACCTTTGACAATTATGTGGGTAGCATTGAGGTCGAGACCGAGTACACCCTTGGGGGAGTACCGGCATGAGCGGAAATGAAACGAAGTTGCGCTCCGGCCTCGAAAAGGTTCTGGACCCATACGATCTAACCGCGCGCCTCCTTCCTGGGCTGTTGGTGCTCTTGCCAGCAATTCTCTGTATCGCAGTCTTGTATGGCCCGAAGGACCCGGTCGCCGTGGCCTTGAGTTCCGTGTTTATCGCCTGCGGGGGGCCGTATCTATTGTCCAGCTTTGTCCGCACGTGGGGTCAACGTGCGCAAGATCGGCTTTTCCGTCAGTGGGGCGGTCAACCGTCAACCATTCTGCTGCAGCACCGTAACGACCAACTGCCACCGCAGACCAAGGCGCGCTATCGTGAACTGGCCTCCTTGCGCCTCGGCATGGCGCTGCCGAGCGCAGAGGATGAGGAGCACGATCCCATCAAGGCAGACCTGGCATACGTTGCCGCGGCCAACGCGCTGCGTCCGCTCACGAACGACCGCAAGGCTTTTCCTTTTATCTTCAAAGAGCTTGTGGCGTACGGCTTTAATCGCAACGCACATGGCTCGCGATGGGTTGGTTTGGCTGTGGCTACAGCGACCGTAGTGGCAACCCTAATGCACTCGGGCGTGCTGCACATACAGCCGCCATACTGGACTGCCATCGGTCTGGATACCTCCCACATCGTTGTGCTGATCGTGGCGGCATGCTTCTCCGGCCTGTGGTGCCTACACTTCACCGCTCAGACCGTGAAGCAGGCGGGCGTCAGCTATGCGATGCGGCTCTGGGAGGCGCTGGAGAAGCTGCCGACGAAGCCCCCCCGTTTAAAACCGAATCGCCCTCAGACAGCGGTTGTAGCCTGAACTTATGTGCAGGCTCGACAGAAGCTGAGTAGCCCATGAACAACCAAATTTCATTACCACCGTTAACTCCCAAGCAACTTCGATCAATCGAGCGCATTCTCCAAAAAGTTCATAGCAGTAGAGGCGTGCTTGCTGTGTCCAAATTTGAGGATTTCAAGCGCGTCGAAAAATTTGGTGGGGATGTTTGGATATCAGGCCGCCAGGTTTTCGTAACCAACGAAGCTATGGACGCATTGCGTAACTTGAATCAAATCCTGCAAACAGTCCTCTTGCCATGTGAATTTTTCTCCGGAGATGACGTGTGGAACGCAGTTCTCAGCGAATCAAAAGCGAACTTGAGCGATGGACTGAGGCCGACCGCGCCGCACTTCCTAGAAAAAACACTTGATCGAATTCGCGAACTGCAAGGGGAATTTACTTATGCAGCGGACTTTGAAGGCGTTGATTTGGAAGATTTGGATGAAATAGTCTTGGGCAGAGCACGGATGTGCAAGCCAGACCCCAAAGTTTTGAGTGCTTTTCAGCGCCTTGGCCCTCTCGCCACGCAACCCAAATCGCTATTGAAGCAATCGACCTGGTTCATGGGGGCCTATCGCGGAACGCCATCTGCTACTCGAATAAATTTCGAACTAGACGCATGCATGGCATCAGGCGTCATCGGTATCGCCGCGACGATTTGCTATGAGAACGGTTTTCTTAGATCTCGACCACTGGTTCACGTCAAAGCACACGATCCTGGAGGAACGGCGCACACGTTGCGCTGGTCAGGAGAATTTAGTTGCCCCGAACTCTCGTTCGGCGGACGCCGGGGCGTTCCAATTGGAATTAATGCCGAGCTGCATGAGTACCTGATAAGCGAGTGCAAATTCAGGCAAATCTTCGCAATCGTGCAGCGGTCGGAGCGAAACGAAGTGGAAGAGGCTGTGGCTCGCTCCATTTACTGGTTCGCGCAAGCCCATAGGGACAGCGAATTGGCAATGAGATACGTCAAGCTATGGTCATGCATAGAAAGCTTCTTCGCCTTTGAGAATACCAAGCTAACAGAGCGAAACGCGATGGGAGTTGCAACGGTTTTGGTGTTCGGTGACTACCATGCGGTCCCCGTCAGCGAGTATGAGGCGACTAGACGCCGCCTAAAGCAATTCTATGCACAGCGATCAAAAGCGATACATCGGGCGGAGCACCGCCACATCGATGCCGGGTTGGTACGAGAATTGTCTTATTGGGCGGCTTGGTGCATTTTCACGTTTGCATCGTTTGCCGACAGAGGGTATGGCTCCCTCAAACAGGTATGGGAGAACGTCGAAAGGCTGGATACCTTAGCGCTAAAGCATTCGCGCCCCATAGCGCAGCCTTAAGCGGTGTCGCTCATCAACTACCTAGTTGGACTTTCTCGGAAAGGGGCTGTTGAATTCCGCTGAAGTCTGACCCGAGTTTTCCATCGAATATTGACCCACACTCTTTGTGAGCAGAAGGTGCTCACGATGTGGATAAGTTCTTGATCTTCTCCTTTTTGGGCTGAGTCTTTGCAGAGCTGTTTTTGAACCGATAGCTGTCGTTTCCAGTCTCAAGGATATGACATCTGTGGGTAAGTCGATCCAGAAGAGCAGTCGTCATTTTTGCATCCCCAAAGACGCTCGCCCACTCTCCAAAGCTCAGATTGGTCGTAATTACGACACTGGTTCTTTCGTAGAGCTTGGATAGCAAGTGAAAGAGGAGTGCACCTCCAGACTCGCTGAAAGGCAGGTAGCCCAGCTCATCCAGGACCACCAGATCCACGTACATCAACCGATGGGCGATCTGTCCTGTATTGCCATTCGACTTCTCGACTTCTAGAGCATTGACCAGCTCGATCGTGGAGAGGAACCGGACGCGCAGGTGGTGATGCTCAATAGCCTGGACCCCTATCGCGGTGGCCAAATGAGTCTTTCCGGTGCCTGGACCCCCAACCAGAACGATGTTTTGAGCCTTTTCGAGGAACTCGCATCGATGCAACTGACGTACCATTGCCTCGTTCACTTCGCTGTGACTGAAGTCAAAGCCTGCCAGGTCCCGGTATGCAGGAAACCTGGCCAATTTCATCTGGTAAGCCATGGACCGCACTTCACGCTCCGCGGTTTCGGCTTTGAGCAACTGGGCAAGGATCGGCTGAGCGGCCTCGAACGCGGGAGCACCTTGATCCCCCAGCTCGGCGACGGCCTGGGCCATGCCGTGCATTTTGAGTCCTTTTAGAAGGACCACGATTGAGTTTGAGGCGGAATCACGTGCCATGGCGCCGCTCCTGGTTCTCTTCAACCTCCCGAAGCGAGTCATAGCGCCCGACGTTGGCCTGCGGCTCCCTGGCAAGTTTCAACGCCTGAGGAGCGATGACCTCGGGAACGGCCGTCTTTCCGTCCACCAGACGGTGGAGCACGTTCAGGATATGGGTCTTGGTGGGGACTCCAGCATCCAGCGAGGTCTCTATGGCTGCCAGCACAGCTTGCTCGTCATGCTGCAGTACAAGCGCCAGGATCTCGACCATTTCGCGATCTCCGCCGGCCTTCTTGAGCAGCAGTGCCTGCAACCGCTTGAAGGCGACCGGGAATTCGGTGAACGGAGCGCCATTCCTCAAGGCACCGGGTTTGCGCTGCAGCACAGCCAGGTAGTGGCGCCAGTCGTAGACGGTGTGCCCTGTCCCGTCGTGGCGGCGATCAATGATTCTTGTGTGCTCACAGACCACCCGGCCCTCGGCCGCAATGACCAGACGATCTGCGTAAACCCTAAGACTTACAGGTCGATTGGCAAACGATGCCGGAACACTGTATCGGGTGCGTTCATGGGTCACGAGACAGGTCGGCGAGACCCGCTTCGTGTGCTCGACGAACCCATCAAAGGCGGGTGGAGGTGGCATCAGGAAGGGCTTTTCCTGGGCCCACACGTCGGCCACCGTGCCTGGCAGCTTGCCGTGAAGGATCTCCCTCCAGAGCGCCTTGCAGCGCATTTCGAGCCATTCATTGAGCTCTACCAGGGTGCCGAAAGCCGGCATAGGCTGCCAGAGGCGATGGCGGGAGTCACGCACGTTCTTCTCGATCTGGCCCTTTTCCCAGCCGGAAGCCGGGTTGCAGAACTCGGCCTCGAAGAGGTAGTGGTTCACCATGGCATTGAAGCGGGCGTTAACGTCCCGGTCCTTGCCACTGCGCATCTTGTCCACAGCCGTCTTCATGTTGTCGTAGATCCCGCGCTTTGGCACGCCGCCCAGCACGCCAAAGGCGTGGTTGTGGGCGTCGAAGAGCATCTCGTGCGTCTGGAGCAGATAGGCCCGGACGCTGAAAGCCCGGCTATGGCTGAGCTTGAAATGCGCCACCTGCAGCTTGGTGCGCTCGCCGGCGATCATTGCCCAGTCCTCGCTCCAATCGAACTGGAACGCCTCCCCTGGCCCAAAGACCAGCGGTATGAACGTGCCGCGGCCGGCAGTTTTAAGCGCCTCCTGGCGTTCGGCGCACCATTTCCGGTAGAAGGCCGCCACCCTCCCGTACGAACCTTCGAACCCGAGGGATACCAAATCTGTGTGGATCTGCCTCAAAGTGCGCCGCTGTTTCCGCGATTTTGTTGCCTCGATTCCTAGCCAGGTGGCCAGCTTCTCGGCGTAGGGATCGAGCTTGCTTGAGCTGGCCCGCCTTGGGTACTTGGGCTCGCTCTCTTCCGATCGCAGGTGCTTCTTTATTGTGTTGCGAGCCAGGCCTGTACGCCTTGAGATCTCGCGGATGGACATCTGATCCCGCAATGCCCAACGTCTGATGACATTCAATGTCGCCACGTCTATCACTCCTAAATTCCCCCTGCTTTTAAAACAAGCAGGGTAGTGCCTACGTGGGTCAGTTTTGGATGGAAATTACTGCGCTAAGTGGGTCAGATTTCGACGGAATTCAACACGGGGGCGATTTTTCACCCAAAAGTGATCCACTGTGAGCAAATTTTTTCAACATGATTGACCCAGGCGATTGAGCAACTCACCTTTGAAATCCGGCCGCTCAGACGGGTCTCGGCAAATGAAAAAATTGGCTCAACATTCAAGGCAACTTATGAAGATCGAGCTTGTTTGAGCTAACCCGCCTCGGGTACTTGGGTTCACTCTCTTCCGATCGCAGGTGCTTCTTCACGGTGAAAGGATCAAACACTTAATTCGCTATGAATACCGGCAGGTGGTTCGCTCCAAATTGCGCCACTCCGGCTGCCTGGATATCTTCGATCCATCGCTTGACATCCTCAGCCAGGTAGCCCAAGCCAATCGCCGCATCGGCTATGAGAGCCATCTCCATTCTCAGCGTGGTGGGCATGATGCCTGGATCATCCGTGTTAATTAATACCGGCATAGCGCCGCTTCGTAGTCCGTACTTATTCCATTTTCCGCCCGGTAAAAGTTCCTTGGCGTCAGGAGGATGCCAGCGAAAAATCGGATGTTCCCTATAGCTTTCGAGCCGGCTTATATAGATATTGGACGTTGGGTTGGTCTCGATCCACAGGCCCGCATTGCCGTATTGCGTAAGGAGATAATCTTGGAGATCCAGCATAAACTCGAGATCGTTTGATGACTCTTCGTCCCACAGTAGCTCAGCTCTACCTGTTGCACCTACCGTTGATCCCGGGCTTCCTGTCCGAGCGCAGCGCACTATTACAAGCTTCACGTCGGCGATAGTTAAGTCGATGTCTTGCTTATTTCTTTCCAAAAAAAGCATAGAAGCCACATCTCCGCTGAGATTATTTCTCTGGGCTTTTTGAAGCCTAGCTGCATCGGGTGCACCATACTTCACCTTATCGGATACTGGCCACGCTCTGTCCAATTCGCCAATCTGCCGGGGGCAGTTTCGGCGTAGTTTCCATGCCTCGAAGAGTTGAGCTGGTGAGGCACTAATATTGCGGGCCCAGGCGACCTCCGGTAGAAACCGTTTAATGCGGCGGACAAGCTCAGGGAGCGCTGCTCTAGCGAACGCAGACCGCTTCTTCAGCTTACTGGCGTAGTGATACGACCAAACAAGGTTGTCCAAGTGCTCATCCACCGGGAGCAAAATCTCTCCATGACGCTTCATCCAAGATTCCGGGGATATCCCAAGAGCCAGTGCGTGGCCAAGCCGATCGTTCCTATGCATTTCGCAAAATCGAACGGTCTCATCCACATGGCGCATACCGGACACAGGATGAGCGTAATCTTCGCCTGCGTGGACGCTCAAGTGATAACCCTTTGAAGCTGCCTTGTCCTTTCCGCACTTCTCAGCTTCCCGTCGCAGCCAACGCAACTGAGGCGCGAAGAATTCAATCGGCCAAGCAGTTTCGTCACCCGCCACATCTAACCCTCGAACCCAATGACTGGGATTGAACTCGAACAGGTTATTTTCTTTCCCATTCAAAAAAACATATCCACCCCATCCGGCATCGTCGGCAAGTTTTTTGGAAAAGGCCTCAGCTTCTTTCCACAGATTTTTTCGGTGCTTGGTCCGCGTGTTATCGGAGCTGCCGCGTCGAGGTGGAGCGGATTGACCTCTTATAAAGTGGGCGCAAAATTGCCATCGCTCCAAGCTTCTTAAGTAAGCCTTTTCCTCCTCAGTCAAAGGAGTTCCGGTCGAGGGGACGTTGAAGGCTCGCTCTTCCAGCATTAGTTGCTTATCTGGTCCAAGTGCGATGGCCAGTCTTTCTGGCAGGGAGCGTTGAAATGCGTTTGGCGAAATCTTAATCTCTGCTCTGTCGCTGGTGCTCCCAAACAGCCGTCGAACCGAATCGTAGGAGTGCGCCGCTTTATTGTCCAGCGCATCAAAACGCAATTGGTTAACGTAGTAGCGCTCGGTGAAGCGGCGCAGTCCTTGACCATCTACGATCATTGTGCGTCGGAGAGCCGTTACTTCGCAGAAGAAGTAAATGATGGCCGCTCTCGCAGAGGCACTAGTACTAGTTTGGCGATAAGCGAACCAAAGGAGAATTACCAGCCAGAGCCAGGCGCGGGAAATTTTACCCTCATGCATGGCAATTGCAACTTGCGCACGAAGCCAGTCCACATCAATTTCGTCACCATCGTCAGATAGGGCTCCTGTGAGGATCCACCAGTCCATTCCAAGCTTTGGCACTAACTCTGTATCGGATCGGCAGGCCATCTGCAGTACTTGAGCTGCGCCTGTAGGGGTCTTCAGAATGTCAACGTCCCCAGGTCTGAGAAAAATCTGAAGTAGTTCATGTAGTCGTAATCGCGCAGAACGCGAGGCGGCTGAATCGTCTTTCGTTGGAGCGAGTAGATGTCGCGCGAGAACGAAATCATCGGCGGTAACGCCGCCCAAGTGAACGTGATTCTCGGCAGCCTCTTTTGCATTCAGCGGTGGCGGCGAAAACATCGGGTATTGCGCGTGAACAACCCTCACAGCTGGGGTGCGCGATGGGCTAGGCAACTCAGACAGCCAACCTGCTAGGTACCAACCTGCAATGAGTGTGGGATCCAGCTCACTGGCGAGCTCAGCGTACGCCTGAATTTTCCGCGGGTCATAGCTCAACAAGTCGCCATTTCGTACCATGAGGGACTCGAATACTTTGTCCAAAGCTGGAAGGTTGGGCGCATAAACAATGTCGCTATGGCAAACCTCTAAGGCGATTCGTTCGAGCTCGTTTAACCGGAATCGGCGTGGCCAGGCTTGGTCAAGTGCGTCGATTAGTGCCGATACCAACGACTCGCGTAGTGCGCCTCCGTCGATGTCGTTCCATATAGCAGAGTCAACATCTTGCAGAAGATTCAGTAAAAATGACGCGACGCGCCGACTCCCCAAAAGTGAGCCAAGCGCAAGGTCGTAAAGTGAACGTTGAAACATGTTGGGCGACTAAATTCTTAACCGCCTCTCGACTGAATATCTTTTCGTCCCTCCTCGAGAATAATCCTTGCACGCGTATTCTGAGGAAATTTTTCTTGCAGTTCCCGTGCAATCTTATTCAACTCCCTATTGCTCAGTTCGGCACGCGCTATTAATC
>Ga0209257_1003450_pt1 | contig 13548 bp, 7 predicted proteins | sample AraplaCvi_mCL_r2_FD_184277 | JGI IMG/M metagenome (GOLD analysis project Ga0209257, IMG submission 184277) | Arabidopsis root microbial communities from North Carolina, USA - plate scrape MF_Cvi_mCL_r2 (SPAdes) (version 2) | ecosystem: Host-associated > Plants > Roots > Endosphere | place: USA...
ACCGCCGGCGTGCTGGACTGGCGCGCCGACCCGCAGAACATGCCCGAGAGCCTGGCCGGCAAATGGCCAGGGGCCGGCTATGCCGGCTTCGGCGGCGGCGACCACGGCGCGGCCTATGTGGAGCGCGGCGAGATCTACGACTTCGTGGCCGCAGAGAAGATCTCGGGCTTCGCCGCGGTTTCCGGCGACCGCCACAGCTTCTGGGCCGGCCGGACCGCCAAGGCCCTGCCGCCGGAGCGGTTCGAGCCCGTGGGCGTGGCCTTCATCACCGGCTCGATCTCGGCGCCGGGGCTGGCGGAGGCGCTGGAGCACAACCTGCCCAAGACCCACCCGCTGCGGCCCCTGTTCCTGGCGGACTCGCCGACCGGCAAGCCCGAGGCGGCGGTGAACATGCTGCTGCGCCACGGCGTGCGCTCATGCCTGGACTACGCCGCCAACCGCGGCCTGGCGAAGGCCCGCGCGCTGTCGAACCCCGACAACGCCCCGCACCTCGACTTCGTGGACATGGGCGGCCACGGCTATGCGCTGGTGACGGTGACCGCCAAGGCCATGACCTGCGACTTCGTCTGCCTGCCCCGGCCGGTGGCGCGCAGCGAAGGCCCGGACGGCGGCCCGCTCCGCTACCGCGTCCGCCACGAGGCCGCGCTGTGGCGGCCGGGCGAGACGCCCCGGCTCGGGCAATCCGTGCTGGAGGGCGATCCGGGCCTGTCGATCTAGGCCCCGACCGGCGCCTTGTACCCGTCCCGCAGCTCGCGCTTCAGGACCTTGCCGATGTGGCTGCGCGGCAGCGCCTCGACCAGTTGCAGGTCCGCCAGCCGCTGGGTCTTGCCGACCCGGCCGTTGACGAAGGCCTTCACCTCTTCCGCCGTCGCCGCGGCGCCCGGCTTGAGCGCCACGAAGGCCACCGGCGTCTCGCCCCAGGCGTCCGAAGGCACGCCCACCACCGCGGCCTCCAGCACCGCCGGATGCAGCGCCAGCTCGGCCTCCAGGTCGCTCGGGTAGATGTTGAAGCCGCCCGAGATGATCATGTCCTTCTTGCGGTCCATGAGCGTGAGGAAGCCGTCCTCGTCGAAGCGGCCCACGTCGCCGGTGCGGATGAAACGCAGGCCGTCCGGGCTGTACCACTCGGCCTCGGACGTCTTGCCCGGCTGGTTGTGGTAGCCGACCATCATCCCGCCCGAGCGGCCGACCACCTCCCCGATCTCGCCCTGGGCCACTTCCTTGCCATCCTCGCCGATCAGGCGGATGTCGTGACCCGGCAGCGGCCGGCCCACCGTGTGCAGCTTGTCCGGGAACTGGTGGGCCTGCAGGCCGCAGGAGCCGCCCCCCTCGGTCATCCCGTAGAATTCGACCAGCCCGCCCGGCCAGCGATCCAGCACCTGGCGCTTCAACTCGGCGGAGAACGGGGCCGAGGTCGCGAACTTCATCTGGTACGAACTCAGGTCGTAGCGGTCGAAGTCGGGATATTCCATCAGCCGCCGGTACTGGACGGGCACCAGCATGGCGTGGGTGGCGCGGTGCTTCTCCGACAGCTCGAGGAACTGCTTCACGTCGAACTTGGGCATCAGCACCGCCGTGCCGCCATTCGAAATCGTGGGCAGGTACGAGACCAGCGTCGTGTTGGAATAGAGCGGCGTCGAGATCATCGTCACCGCGTCCGGCGGGTAAACCCCGCGCTGGATCTGGCCCCAGCGCATCCGGTGCGGCTGGACGATGCCCTTGGGCGCGCCGGTGGTTCCGGACGAGTAGATGATGTTGAAGCCCTGGTCCGGCTCGACGTCGTGCAGGACGGGCTTGGAGCCCTCGGGCGCCAGCCATTGCTCGAGGGGAACACCGGCGTCGGAGCCGTCGAGTGACACGCGTTTGGCGGTCACCTGGTCGAGCACGCCGGCCATGTGCTGGGCGAGCTGGGCGTCGAGGAAGAAGACCTTGGCGCCGGAGTCCTTGAGCTGGATCACCAGGCTCTCCGGCGTCGAGGACGGCGCCAGCGGAGCCACGATGGCGGCGGCGCGCAGGATGCCGAAGAAGGTCGCACCGTACTCCGCCGAGGTGGTGGCGCAGATCGCCGCCACGTCCGCCTTGCCCACCCCATCGCGTTGCAGCGCCACGGCGATGCGGTCCATCAGGGCGTCCAGCCCGGCGTAGGTGATGGTGCGCTTCGCATCGACCAGGGCGGGCTTTCCCGCGTGCTCCACGGCCTGGGCGCGGATCACGTCGGCGATGGTCCCGAAATCCTGGGACAGCAGCTCTTCAGCGGTCACGTGTACGAACTCCTGCGGGCGATGACGCCTTGCCTTACGCAAATATGACTAAATCGTCAGCTCAATTTTTCGACGTGGAGGATGCGGGTCCACCGTTGACCTGCGGCGGCGAACCTGAGCGAGGCATCCGGCCTCGTCAATTCGCTTTGAGCCCATGGTACGGGCATGAGGCGCCTTCGCGGCCGCCTCCCATTGACGACGCGGTATCGGCTTCAGCTGGCGGCGGGCGAGGCCAGGCCTTCGAACAGCGGCCGGACGTAGTGCTGCACGACGGTCTCCGGCGCCATGCCCGGGGTCCAGTAGTGCAGCTCGGCCGCGGCGTTGATCGCCGTGCTGATGATCTGCGAGGCGATGTTCACGTCCACCGGAGCGATGGAGCCGTCGGCGATCCCGTCGCAGAGGATCGAGGCGAAGCGGTAGGACAGCCGGTTGAACCGCTGCATCAGCGCCGGCCGCAGCGCCTCTGGCACCGCGGTCAGGGCGGAGGTCCGCAGCAACGGGGCCTCACCGCTGATCTGGTGCTCGATCAGCGCGGCCACGGTCGAGACCAGGATCTCGAGGCCCGAGCCGCCCGCCCGTTCGGCGGCGTGGATCGCCCGCCACATGATGTCGAAGGTGCGCTGGAAGCAGGCGACGACCAGCTCATCCTTGGTCTCGTTGTGGTGGTAGAACGCGCCCTTGCTGACGTTGAGCCGCGCCGAGATCCGCTCGACGGAGGCGCCGTGATAGCCCTCCTCGTTGATCAGGCAGGTGGCCGCCTTCAGGAACAGTTCGGAGGACGTCGACGCGCTGGGCCCGTCCTCCCGGGTGAGGCCGAGAGGCTTCGGCGTCGGCCAGGCCGTACCCCGGGCCACCAGGCCGTGCGTGAGGATCGCCGCCATCCGGTCGGCCGTGCGCGGATAGTCCGAGACCTCGGCCTGATGCTGCCAGGCGACGGTCCAGAACATCTCGCTGAGCAGCAGGTGGGCGCGGGCGTTTCGATGCAGGCGCGGCAGCACGTCCGGCCCTGCCAGCAGGCCGCGGAAGCTGCGGAACATGTCCACATAGACCGTGTTGACCGCCGGCGAGTTCAGCGCCCGGACATCGTTGAACACCGGCAGCGCATCGGCCTCGCCCAGATTTACGCGGCGGGCGTAGTCGAACCAGGCGTGGATGAAGGCCGACAAGCGCTCGGCGTCCGTCGCCCTGCCGGCCCCCGCGGCGATCAGGTCCTCATAGGCCTCGATGCCCCTGAGAAAGGCGGCCGCGGCCAGCTCCTCCTTGTTGCGGAAGTAGTAGATGACGCCGGTCGGCACGAGATCCAGGCGCGCGGCGACGTCGCCCAAGGTCATGCCGCGCACGCCCTTGCGGTTCATCTCCTCCACCGCCGAACGGACGATGGCGTTGCGTTTGGCCTCGTAGCGCCGCGTGGGCTGGCGCCCCCCCGGGTGACTTTGCGACGAGGCCCCATCGTCGATTGTCATCGCCATGTCACCGTCTTAGCGCGGTTCGCGGCGCGTCTCCATGGGCCCTTCCGCCGCGTCAGTTGTGGCAAATCGCCCAGCGCGCTTAGTTCGGCGCCGGAGGATCCGCCATGTTGCTCGAAGGCTTGAAGGTCGTGGAGATGGCCACCTGGGTCGCCGGGCCGAGCGCGGCGGCCGTGCTGGCCGACTGGGGCGCCGAGGTCGTGAAGGTCGAGAGCCCGATCGGCGACGCCACCCGCGTCTACTATCCCGACACCGCGGAAAAGCCCGGCAACCCGGTCTTCACCAACGAGAACCGCGGCAAGAAGGGCGTGAGGCTCGACATCTCCAGGCCCGAGGGCCGCGAGGCGCTGAAGACGCTGCTGCGCCAGGCGGACATCTTCATCACCAATGTCCGGCCCGGCTCCATGAAGCGCCTGGGCCTGGACTACGAGAGCCTCAAGGCCGACGCGCCGCGCATGATCTATGCGGCGGTGACCGGCTACGGTCTGGTCGGCCCCGAGGCCGACACGCCGGCCTTCGACATGACCGCCTTCTGGACGCGATCGGGCGTGGCCCACGCCACCATCCCGCCGGACCAGGAGCCCTTTGCGTCGCGTCCCGGCTTCGGGGACCACGTCACGGCGCTGGCGACGGTCTCGGCGATCCTGGCGGCGCTGCACGAACGCCATGCGACCGGCCGGGGGCGCCTGGTGGAAACCAGCCTGCTGCGGGCCGGGGCCTATGCGATCAGCTGGGACCTGGCGATCCAGCTGCGCTTCGGCCAGGTGGTGACCGCCCAGCCCCGCGACGAACGGCCGGGCCCGATCTCGGGCTTCTTCCGGACCAAGGACGACCGCTGGCTGTTGCTGCTGCCCCGGACGCTGGATTGCTTCACCCAGCTGATGATCGCCCTTGATCGCCCCGAGATCCTGGCCGAGGCGCGGTACGACCCTCCGGTGACCGACATGGACACGGTGCGTGAGATCCGCGCGATCGTCGACGAGGCCTTCGCCCAGATGACCTTGGCCGAGGTGGGGCCGCGACTGACGGCGGGCGACCTGGCGTGGGCGCCGATGGGCACACTGGCCGAGCTGGCCGAGTCCGACCTCGCCCAGGACGCCGGCTGCTTCGAGCTGGTGGACGATGGCTGGGGCGAGACCTATCGCCTGCCCGCCTCGCCGGCCCGCTTCCCGGAGGGCGCTCCGCGAGTCAGCCGTCCCGCGCCGAAGCTGGGCGAACACACCCGCGAGGTGCTCGAAGCCGCCGGCCTGACCCCCGAGCAGATCGCCGCCGTGCTCTGAGGTGGGGCAATCGCAGCCGTAGGCCTCGCGGAGATCGGACGGCGTATTGCCACCGCGTCCCGCCGCGTCACACTGCGCGGCGGCAACGGGGATATCGGGCATGGGCATTTCGAGGCGGGCGTTCCTGGAGCGCGTGGGCAAGGCCGGCGGCTACGGGGCGCTGTTCGTGACCATGCAGGGGCTGGGCCTCCTGGCCGCGCCCCGCGCTTACGCCGGCCCGCCGCAGCTTCCGGCCGGCAGCGGTAAGGGGACCCGGGTCGCTGTGCTCGGCGCCGGCATCGCCGGCCTGGTGACCGCCTACGAGCTGCGCAAGGCGGGCTACGAGGTGACCGTTCTGGAGGCCCGCGACCGGCCGGGCGGCCGCGCCTGGAGCGTCCGGCGCGGCTCGGTGATCCAGCAGACGGATCGGCCCGACCAGATCGTCGACTGGGACGAGGGCCGCCACCATTACATGAACGCCGGCCCGGCCCGCATCCCGCAGACCCATCACGCCATCCTGGGCTACTGCCGGGACCTCAACGTTCCGCTGGAGGTGATGGTCAACGGCAACCGCAACGCCAAGCTGGACTATGCCGGCCAGGTGGTGACCAACGGCCAGGCCATCAACGACACCCGCGGCGCGTTCTCCGAGCTGTTGGCCAAGGCGATCGACAAGGGCGCCCTCGACCGCGAGCTGACCGGCGTCGATAAGCAGCGGCTGATGGGCTACCTCGGCGCCTACGGCGACCTGGACCCCAAGCACGTCTACTCCGGGGCCGGCGCCCGCGCGGGGTTCAAGAACCACCCCGGCGGCTACGACCACCCGCCCAGCGGCGTCGACCCGATCCGCCTGTCGGACCTGATGCAGGCGCAGTTCTGGGGCATCTCCGGCTTCTTCGAGGAGCTGATCGAGATGCAGGCCACCATGCTGCAGCCGGTCGGCGGCATGGACCGCATCAGCTACGCCCTCTACGAGCAGGTGAAGCCGGCGGTGACCTTCGAGGCCGTGGTCAAGGAAATCCGCCGTTCGGGCCAGGGGGCGAAGATCGCCTACACGGCGGGTGGCGCGGCGCGCACCCTGGAGGCCGACCACGTCGTCGTCACCATCCCCCTGCCCGTCCTGGCCAAGATCCCCTCCGACTTCTCGCCGCGGGTGCAGGAGGCCATCGTCTCGGGCGGCAAGACCTATCCGCACGGCACCAAGGTGGGCTGGCAGGCGCGGCGGTTCTGGGAACAGGACGACTTCCAGTTCGGAGGCCTGGGCTGGACCGACCAGCCCAACGAGCTGATCTGGTATCCGTCGGGCGGCTTCGGCGAGAAGACCGGCGTGCTGGTCGGCGCCTATTCGATCGGCTTCTCGGGCTTCATGAACCCGCCTCGGTACGCGGGGATGTCGTTCGAGGACCGCTATGCCGTCTCGCGCGCGGTGATCGAGAAGTTCCACCCCGGCCGCGGCAAGGAACTGGTGAAGCCCTTCACGGTGTCTTGGAAGCAGACGCCCTACAGCGAGGGCGTCGCGGTCGGCTGGAGCTCGAACCAGCGGTCCACGGACTACGCCGTGCTCTGCAAGCCGGATGGGCCGTTCTACTTCGCCGGCGAGCACATGAGCTACATCAACGCCTGGCAGGAAGGCGCCGCCCTGGCGGCCCACGAGGCCATCAAGCTGCTGCAGGCGCGGGTGTCGGCGGCCTGATCCCGCTCCAACGAAAAAGAGCCGCGCGGTTCGCCGCGCGGCTCCAAGTTCGAGGAAGGAGAACGCCCCGAGAGGGCAACTCCACTGTGTAACCGCGGTTCACCCTGCGCCAATGGACACCGGTGTCCAGAGCCGGATTTGCCGCGCGACGCCCAGGATCGAAGCACGTTCGACCCCGGGCGCCCGAATCCGCGGCAAGGCCCGGCCCTCGCCTAGAACTGGTAGCGAAGGCTGATCTGCATGTACCAGAGCGAGAGGGCGGTGTTGCGCTGCTTGGTGACGGTCGTCGGGACGTTCGAGTAGCGATAGCCCACGCAGGTTGGGCTGTTGTTCGCGACGGCCACGCCGTTGGCGTCGGCGCAGTCGACGCTGACCAGGCGATTCACGTCCGAGTACTCGCTCACCAGGCCCCAGTCTCGATTGACCAGGTTCAGCAGGTTGCGGATGTCGAACTGCACCTTCAGCTTGTGACCGTCGATCAGGGTCGGCAGTTCCTGGCTCACCTGCAGGTCCACCCGGTTAATCGGCGGGTTGGTGTTGGTGTACTTCTTCACCAGCCCAGTCGGGATGTTGAAGTTCTCTACGTAGCTGCGGAACAGGTTCAGGTCGTTGGCGGTGGCGAAGGTCACGAACCCATAGCGCAGCGGATTGCCTGCGGCTGGCCCGGCCGCGAAGTCGGGCACGTAGAGCGCTTGAGCCGTCTTGGTGACGCCGAACACGGGGCCACGGCCCGAGTTGCGATCCTGCATCGAGAACCCGAAGGGCCGCCCTTCCTGATGCTCTCCGAACAGCGAAACGCGGGTCTCATTGTCGCCGAAGAACTTGTGGGCGTAGCCGAGCTGCAGCTTGTAGCGGTTCTTGATCTCGTAGACCGAGCGTCCCTTGTAATCGCTGTTCGGGTCCATGAAGGCCGGCACCGTGGCGTAGAGCGAACCCGCCGTCGTGCCGAAGAACAGGCCGGGGCCGAGGTCGTCGGAGTTCTGGCGCGCATAGCCGAACGAAGCGTCGAGGCCCCAGTCCCAGCGCTTGGAGATGGTGACGCCCGCCGTCCAGGCGTCGCCCTGGTCCTTGTTGGTGACGATGATGTCGTTGTTGCCGCCAAGGTTGGTCGAGCCCTTGCCCGGCGTCGTGGCCGCGAGGCCGTCGTAGCGGGTCCGACCGTCCGGCAGGAACTGCTGCACGCCGTTGACGATCAGCGGCTGGGCGCGGCTGTCGTAGTAGCTGATCTCGTTGCTCTGCTGGGTCACGACGACGTCAGCGGTAAGGCGGATGCCCTCGGTGACACCGCCCCAGACGTCCGGCAGGTCCCAGGTTCCAGACAGGAACGCCTTCCATTGGCCGGGCATCTGGAAGCCGGGCGAAAGCGCGAAGACCGGCGCGAGCGGCGGAATGCCCGTGGCGCCCGGAAGGGTCCCCTGCTGCAGGCTCACCACCTGACTCGAGGGTGTCACGAAGACGGTCGAACTCGTGCGGAGATTGTCCAGCGCGGCCGATCCGATAGCCTGGGTGAAGCCGCCGGTATTGTTCGCCTCGACGAAGCCGGTCGCCGTGCGCTGGATGTCGATGGCGCTGGTCTCATAGCCATTGTTGTAGAACGGGGTGCCGGTCAGCACGTCGGGCGTGCCGCCCGCGAAGAGGCCGCCGCCCCCGCTGATCTTGATCTCGCCCGTCGGCTTCCAGTCCACCGAGACGCGCGGCATCACGATCCATTCGCCGTCGATGGTCTTGGTGTTCGCGTAGCCATTCCGCGCCCGGAAGTTCGGATTGAAGGTCGGCTGATCAGGCTGATCGTAGGTCTCCAGGCGCACCCCGGCCGCGACCGTCAGTTCGTCGTTGATCTGCAGCGTGTCCTGCAGGAAGCCCGAATAGGTCCAGTAGGTGCTGTCGAACGCCGCGTCGTTCGGGTTGCCGGTGATGGCGTTCTGGTACTGCAGACGGCTGGCGCGGCCGGCAGTGAAGTCGGCCAGGGAGTCGAAGTAGTAGACGCCGTGCGACTGGGGCACGAAGACGTCAAACACGTCCGCCTTGCGCGCCTGAATGCCGACCTTGAAACGGTGGGCGTTGTACGAATATTCCGCCAACGCCTGGTAGCGGGTTTCCTGCTCGTCCAGCGAGTTCGCGTGGCGGAACTGGTCCGGGCCGAAGCGCACCTGAGAGAAGCCCGATGCGCAGCTGGTCAGAGTGGCGTCCGATGCTGGCGCGGTGCAGACGGCGATGTCGGCGAAGTTCTGGCCGCCCGGCGGGTTCTGACCGTTGCGGTAGTCGCGATAGGTGGCTTTCAGCGTCGTCGACAGGTGATCCGTCCAGTTCGAATGGATCTCACCGGTAATCGCCGTGTCCTTATTGAGCTGCTGATACCAGTGCGAGAACAGGGACGCAGTGGTCGCGCTCAGGTCGGTCCGCTGAATCGAGGTCGATTTCGCGTAGCGATACGTCAGGCTCGCGCGGTGCTGATCACTGATGTTCCAGTCCAGCTTGGCCGAGTACTTCTTGTCGGTGACTGGCTGGAAGCCACCGACCGAACCCAGGTCGTACTTCGCCGCATAAGTCGAGTTGAACGTGTTGACGACGCCGTCGATCGTGGCCTGCGACAGGTTGACAAAGCTGTTCGGGGCGCTGCCGCCGGCGACGCCGAATTGGGTCGCATCGAGGGTTTTGTAGTTCTCATAGGACACCGCGAAGAACAGCTTGTCCTTCCAGATCGGGCCGGACAGGAAGCCGCCGTAGTTGTCCTGGGTGATGACCTGCTTGACCTTCAGTCCGCTGATGTGGGTCCCGACAAGGCCCTCGTTCAGGTAGTTGACGAACGCCGTCCCATGGAAGCTGTTGGTTCCGGACTTCAACACGATGTTGAAAGCGCCGCCGACGAAGTCGCCGTTCTCGACGTCGGTCGGGACGGCGGCCACGGCGAACTGCTCGATCGCGTCCAGGGTGACGGGCCCCCGCGCGGTGGTCAGGCCGCCTTGGGCGAGGCCGAAGTTGTCCTGCGCCGCCACGCCGTCGACGGCGATACGGTTGAAGCGCGGGTTAGAACCGGCGATCGAGATGCCGCCGCCATTGGTTCCCGAGCGTCCGTTCGACAGGTCCTGGGCCACCAGGATGTCGCGTCGGGCCAGGTCGCGCGGGTCGCGGCTGACGCTGACGACGGTGGCGATCTCCTGGGAGGTGAGCGTGGTGGACGGGCCTTGCTCGGACTGCCGGGCGGTTCCGGTGACCACCAGTTCCTCGACCTCGGCCAGGTCGATCTCCAGGTCGCTGGTCTTCGAGACCTGCAGGAAGACCCCGTTGACCACCTTCTGCGGCTGGCCCGGGGCGGTGATGGTCACGGTGTAGGGCCCGCCGACGCGCAGGCCGCGCAGGTCGAAGGAGCCGCTCGATTCGGTCGACGTCGTCGCGCGCGTGCCCGACGGCCGGTGAACCAGGGTGACCGAGGCGTTGTTCACCGGCGCCCCGTCGGCGGTGACCATGCCGTGCACCGCGGAGGTGGTCTCCTGCGCGTGGGCGGCGCTCGTGGCCGCGGCGGCAAGAATCGTCATGGCCGCGCCGGCGGCCAGTCTGCTCATACGCATTGAGTATCTATCCCCAAGACCCCGGGGCCCCGGCGCGGAACGCCGGACCCCAACCTGGGAATTCAATTATCACCGCTATCCGACAGCGACTTGAAACGCCTGTTGCAGTTCAAAGGCGGTCGCAACTGTCACATTTGCCGCCCAGCTAGGCGCGCATCGCCGCGAAACTGGTCACTGCGTGACACTAACGTGTCCCGTACATCCGATCTCCGGCGTCGCCCAGGCCGGGCAGGATGTAGCCGTGGTCGTTGAGTCTCTCGTCGATCGCCGCAGTCCAGACGCGAACGCCGGGGTGGTGGCCCTGGAACTTGGAGACCCCCTCCGGCGAGGCCAGCAGGCAGGCCATGCGAATGTCCTTCGCCCCAGCCTCCATCAGCCGGTCCACGGCGGCGATGGCGGTGTTGCCCGTGGCCAGCATCGGATCGATCACCACCACGCTCCGCTCGGCGATGTCGGCCGGCGCCTTGAAGTAGTACTCCACGCAGGCCAGCGTCTGCGGGTCGCGGTAGAGGCCGACGTGGGCGACGCGCGCGGCGGGCACCAGGTCCAGCATCCCGTCCAACATGCCCATGCCCGAACGCAGGATCGGGGCGAACACCAGCTTCTTGCCGGCGAGCTGCGGCGCCTTCATCGCCTGCATCGGCGTCTCGATCTCGACCTGCTCCAGCGGCAGGTCGCGGGTGACCTCGTAGCAGAGCAGCGCGCCGATCTCCTTGAGCAGCTGGCGGAAGCTCTTGGTGGAGGTGTCCTTCCTGCGCATCAGGGTCAGCTTGTGCTGCACCAGCGGGTGGTCGACGACCGTGACGCCCTTCATTTCATAGCCCCCTAGAAAACCGTGCCGTCGGAGATGACGGTGATGGGCGGCCCGGCGTCCGCCCGCTTCTCTTTCGCGATCCGCCGGCCCGCGGCCCACGAGCCGCCCTCCAACACGCGGGCCAGCGGAAACGCCTCGGCGCTCACGCCCAGCCGCTCGCGCACCAGGGGGGCGAGCCTGTCCAGCAGGGCCACCGTCAACGAGCGCCAGCCGACCACCAGCGGACCGTCCACCGGATGCGCGCGGCCGGCGTCCTCGGCGTCCCTCAGGACCAGGACGCCGGTGTCCACGAAGAGGCCGCCGTTGCGGTATTCGGCGAGGCCGGTCAGGCCGTCGATGTCGACCACCTGGACGCCCGCGGCCTCCAGCGGCTCGATCAGGGAATAGCTCATCCATTGGCTGAGCTTGTGCAGCGGGACGAAGCCGTCGATGGCCGGATGCCGCCAGCAGTCGCCCAGCGGCACGCCGCCCAGGCTGAGGCGGCCGGGCCAGATCGGCCCCAGAGCCTGCAGCAGCACCTCCAGGATGATCGGCGCGGGCAGGCGTCCGTTTTCGGCGTGCTTCGCCATGATGTCGAACAGCGCGCCGGGCCGGCCCACCGCCTCGCCCAGCCGGCGCAGCAGGGCGGCGCGGCCCTCTCGGCCGACCAGCGGATTGTCGGCCGTCACCTGGAAGGCCTCGCCGATCATGGCGGCGTCCACCTTGCCCAGCGCGTCCGCGCGCAGCGGGTCGGCCGGATCGGACGACATGGCCCCGGACTCGAAGAACCGCAGCGACGCCACGCCCAGTCCCTCGGACCGACCCAGGACCGCGCCGGTCGCCGCGTCCCGATAGCGCCAGGCCGCGCCGGCGCCGGCGTCCAGCAGCACGGACGGAATCACCAGATCGAAGGCCGCGCGGCCCAGCGCGGCCGGATCGGACGGCTTCTCCCGCTCGGCCCACAGGTCGCGGCCGTCGACCACGAAGTGCCGCCAGCGAGCGTGGAACGGGACCTTCAGGTCCGGATAGTTCAGCCGCACGGTCTCGGCGGTCAGGTCAGCCGCGGCCTCCAGCCGCGACAGGTCCAGCCGCCATTCGGCCAGGCCGCCGCTCTCGGCGATGGCCAGCATCTCATGGGCCCGGTTGCGCACGACGGCGGCGGTGAGGAGCGAGCGGGCGCGGGTTTCGTCTGAGGTCGTCAAGATCAATCCAAAACGCAACTCGTCATCCCCGGGCTTGTCCGGGGGATCCATCCCTCGGCGGCACGGTCGCGGGAGCGCGCCGCGCAGCGCGGCCCGCCGCATCGACTGGCGGCGGCGGAACCATGGATCCCCAGGACAAGCCCGGGGATGACGAGCAAAGGGTGGAGGGAGCGCACGAAGGGCCTAGAATTCCTTCAGGTCGCGGCCGACGGTCTTCTTGAGGTCTTCCTCGGACGGAGCGCCTTCGGGCGTAAAGTAGCCGGCGGCCTTCTTGGCCTCCATCTCCACGCTGGCGTCGGGCGGCACCAGTTCGTCGGGGATCGGCACGCGTTCGCCGATCTCAATCCCGCCGCCCACCAGGGCGTCGTACTTCATGTTGGACATGGAGACGAAACGGTCGATCCGGCGGATGCCCAACCAGTGGATGATGTCCGGCATCAGCTGCTGGAAGCGGGCGTCCTGCACGCCGGCCACGCACTCGGTGCGCTCGAAGTAGGTGGCCGCCTGGTCGCCGCCCGGCTGGCGCTTCCTGGCGTTGTAGACCAGGAACTTGGTCACCTCGCCCAGGGCGCGGCCTTCCTTGCGGTTGTAGACGATCAGGCCCGTGCCGCCGGCCTGGGCCTGGCGCGTCGCCTCCTCGATCCCGTGGGTGAGGTAGGGCCGGCAGGTGCAGATGTCGGAGCCGAAGACGTCGGAGCCGTTGCACTCGTCATGGACGCGGCAGGTCAGCGGCACGCGCTGGTCGCCCAGTTTCGTCGCGTCGCCGAAGATGTAGAGCGTGATCCCGCCGATGGGCGGCAGGAACACCGACATGTCCGGCCGGGTCACCAGCTCGGGATACATGCCGCCGGTCTGTTCGAAGAGCGTGCGGCGCAGGGTCTGCTCGTCGACGCCGAAGCGGGCGGCGACGCCGGGCAGGTGCCAGACCGGGTCGATGGCGGCCTTGGTCACCGCGATGTCGCCGGTCTCGTGCAGCACTTGGCCGTCGGCCTTCAGGCGGCCGGCGCGCATGGCGTCGGCGATCTCGGGCAGGGTCAGGCGCGCCTTGGTGACCGCGATGGTCGGGCGGATGTCGACGCCCTCGGCGATCTCGGCGGCGAAGTCCTCGGCGATGCGGGCGCCCCAGGGGTCGAGCGAGACGATCTTGCCCGGCTCGCTCCACTGCGGATGCGGGCCGACCGGCACTACCGGATGGGTGTTGACCAGCTCGGGCCGGACCATGGGGTCCATGGCGCCCGAGGCCACCGCGAGCGCGCGGTAGATGGAATAGGCGCCGCCGTGGGCGCCGATGGCGTTGCGGTCGGT
>Ga0209257_1003453_pt1 | contig 13539 bp, 15 predicted proteins | sample AraplaCvi_mCL_r2_FD_184277 | JGI IMG/M metagenome (GOLD analysis project Ga0209257, IMG submission 184277) | Arabidopsis root microbial communities from North Carolina, USA - plate scrape MF_Cvi_mCL_r2 (SPAdes) (version 2) | ecosystem: Host-associated > Plants > Roots > Endosphere | place: USA...
CTCGAACAATTCTTCCGGGAACACCCATGAGCACATTGCACCTCGATGCGGAAGCGCTCTACGCCGACCTCGCGCGCGGCGTCCAGCGCCTGCTGCAACCCGACTGCGCGCTGGTCGGCATCTGGTCCGGCGGCGCTTGGCTCGCCGAGCGCCTCCAGCAGGACCTGAAGCTGCCGGGCCAGCACGGCGTCATCTCCAGCGCGCTGCATCGCGATGACTTCGGCAGCAAGGGCATGAACGCCAGCGCCGATCACACCAAGCTGCCCTTCGAGGTCGAGGGCCGCCACATCCTGCTCATCGACGACGTGCTCTACACCGGCCGCACCACGCGCGCCGTCATCAACGAGCTGTTCGACTTCGGCCGGCCCGCGAGCGTGACGCTGGCGGTGCTGGTGGACCGCGGCGGCCGCGAGCTGCCGATCGAGCCGGCCTTCTCGGCCGCGCGGGTCGCGGTCGCGCCCAACCAGCGCCTGAGCCTGGCCAAGGACGAGGCGGGCCGATTCAGCTTCGACGTGAAGGGGGACTGAACCCATGCTGAGCAAACGCAACCCCCAGCTCAACAAGCATGGCGAGCTGATCCACCTGCTGTCCACCGAGGGCCTGCCCAAGGCCATCCTGCATCAGATCCTGGACACGGCGGGGACCTTCCTGTCGGTCAACGACCGCGAGGTCAAGAAGGTGCCGCTGCTGCGCGGCAAGTCGGTGTTCAACCTGTTCTTCGAGAACAGCACCCGCACCCGCACCACCTTCGAGATCGCCGCCAAGCGCCTGTCGGCGGACGTGATCAACCTGGACATCGCGCGCTCCAGCACCGCCAAGGGCGAGACGCTGCTGGACACCGTGTCCAACCTGTCGGCCATGCATGCCGACATGTTCGTCGTGCGCCACAGCGAATCGGGCGCCCCCTATCTGATCGCGCAGCACTGCGCGCCGCATGTCCACGTGGTCAACGCCGGTGATGGCCGCCACGCGCATCCGACGCAGGGCCTGCTCGACATGTACACGATCCGTCACTACAAGAAGGACTTCAGCAATCTGACGGTGGCGATCGTCGGCGACATCGTCCACTCGCGCGTCGCGCGCAGCGACATCCACGCGCTGACCACGCTGGGCGTGCCGGAGATCCGCGCCGTCGGACCGAAGACCCTGGTGCCGGGCGACCTCAAGGACATGGGCGTGCGCGTCTGCCACGACATGGCCGAGGGCGTGAAGGATGCCGACGTCATCATCATGCTGCGCCTGCAGAACGAGCGCATGGGCGGCGCGATGCTGCCCAGCGCGGGCGAGTACTTCAAGAGTTTCGGCCTCACGCCGGAGAAGCTGGCGCTGGCCAAGCCCGATGCCATCGTCATGCATCCGGGCCCGATCAACCGCGGGGTGGAGATCTCGTCCACCGTCGCCGACGGCCAGCACAGCGTGATCCTGCCGCAGGTCACCTTCGGCATCGCGGTGCGCATGGCGGTGATGTCCATCCTCGCGGGGAACGAAGCATGAAGATCCTGATCCAGAACGGCCGCCTGCTCGATCCCGCATCGGGCCTCGACCAGACCGGCGACCTCGCCATCGCTTCGGGCCGCATCGTCGGCCTGGGCCAGGTCGGTGACTTCAACGCCGAGCGCGTCATCGACGCCACAGGCCTGGTCGTCGCGCCGGGCCTGGTGGACCTGGCCGCGCGGCTGCGCGAGCCGGGCCACGAACACGAGGGCATGCTGGAGAGCGAGCTTGCCGCCGCGGCGGCCGGCGGCGTGACCAGCCTGGTCTGCCCGCCCGACACCGATCCGGCGCTGGACGAGCCCGGCCTGGTCGAGATGCTGAAGTTCCGCGCCCGCAAGCTCAGCCGCTGCCGGCTGTTCCCGCTGGGCGCGCTGACGCGCGGCCTGGCCGGCGAGGCGCTGACCGAAATGGCAGAACTGACCGAGGCCGGCTGCGTCGGCTTCTCGCAGGCCGCCGAGCCGGTGCGCAACACGCTGACCTTGCAGCGCGCGATGCAGTACGCCGCGAGCTTCGGCTACGCGCTGTGGCTGCATCCGCGTGATCCCTGGCTGAGCGGCGGCGTCGCGGCGAGCGGCGCGGTGGCGACGCGGCTGGGCCTGTCCGGCGAGCCGGTCGCGGCCGAGACCATTGCGCTGCACACCATCCTGGAACTGGTCCGCGTGACCGGCTGCCGCGTCCACCTGTGCCGCCTGAGCAGCGCCGCTGGCGTGGAGCTGGTGCGAGCCGCCAAGCGCGATGGTCTGCCGGTCACGGCGGACGTCTCGATCAACTCGCTGCATCTGACCGATGTCGACATCGGCTACTTCAACCCCTCGATGCGCGTGCTGCCGCCGCTGCGCCAGCAGCGCGACCGGGACGCGCTGCGCGCCGCGCTGGCCGACGGCACGATCGATGCGCTGGTCAGCGATCACAACCCGGTCGCGGCGGACGAGAAGTCGCTGCCCTTCGCCGAGGCCACGCCGGGCGCGACCGGTCTGGAACTGCTGCTGAGCCTGGCGCTGCGCTGGGGCCAGGACGAAGGCCTGTCGCTGGCGCGCACGCTGGACACCATCACCGGCCGTCCGGTCAAGGTGCTGGGCGGTGCGCTGGGCTCGCTGTCCGCGAGCGCGGGGCGGCTGGTCGAGGGCGGTGTCGGCGACGTCGTTGTCTTCGACGCCGAGGCCACGGGCGCGGTGACGCCGGAGCGCCTGGTCAGCCAGGGCAAGCACACGCCGTTCTCGTTCGACATCACCGGCTTCGAGCTGCCGGGCCGGGTGCGCTACACGCTGGTGGCCGGCACGGTTGCCTTTGAATCGCTGGTCACCGGCGTCGAGCGGACGGTCTGATGCGCGCGCTTGTCGGTGTGTGGCGGGCGCTGCGGATGCTGGCGCACATCGGCCACGGCGTGTATCTGGTGCAGGTGCGTTGGCGCGGTTTCGACGTGCCGACGAAGCAGCGGTATGTCGGTTGGTGGTCGGGCAAGCTGCTGAGGGTGCTGGGTGTGAAGCTCGAGTCGCCGGGCCCGCAGGCGCCGGCGCCGCGCCTGATCACGGCGAATCACATCTCGTGGCTGGACATCGCGGCGATGCACGCGGTGATGCCGGAGGCGCGTTTCGTCTCGAAGGCGGACATCGCGACGTGGCCGCTGGTCGGCTCGCTGGCGACGGCGGTGGGCACGCTCTACATCGAGCGTGCCAGCAAGCGCGACGCGCTGCGCGTGGTGCACAAGACGGCGGAGGCGCTGGCTGCTGGCGAAACGGTGGCGGTGTTCCCGGAAGGCACGACGGGAGCGGGTTACCCGCTGCTGCCGCTGCACGGCAATCTGCTGCAGGCGGCGATCAGCACGCATACGCCGCTGCAGCCGGTGGTGCTGCGCTGGCACCAGCCGGGCAAGCCGTACAGCGAGGCCGCGCAGTACATCGGCCAGATGTCCTTGATGGAGAGTCTGTGGCGCATCCTGACCGCGAAGGACCTGGCGGTGGAAGTACGCTCGCTGCCGGTGATGCCGACGGAAGGCCTGGATCGCCGCCACCTGGCGGAGGCCCTGGCCGAGCGGATTTCAAGCGCACTCCCCAGGCCCTGAGTCTTCGGTCGTTCGGGGACGGCAAGGCATGGGGTTTCGGCGCGTGCCGCCGGGGCCCCATGCCTTGGCGGCCAAGCGCGCCGCTGTTCGCAGGCAGGCGGTCACCGAAGAACGCGGGTACGCCGGATGCCCTGGCCCGGCCGAATTGATGTGAGGAACCGGCGATGCTGCTGTGCTTCGACGACGAACAGGAATTGGCCACCCGTCTGGCCCGGGAACTGGGTCGCCCATTGGGTGTGATTGCGCGCCACCGTTTCCCGGATGGTGAGGTCCGCCTGGTGCTTCCGAAGCCGTTGCCATCGGACATCATCGTGCTGCGCGGTTTGCAGCATCAGCCCAATGACCGGCTGGTCGAGTTGCTGATCGCTGCGCCGGCGGCGCGAGGCTGGGGTGTCAAGTATCTGATGCTGGTGGTCCCCTACCTGGCCTACATGCGGCAGGACATGGAGTTCACGCCGGGTGAGGCGGTGAGTCAGCGCCATGTGGCGGCGCTGCTGTCGGCGCAGTTCGATCGTGTGGTGACGGTGGATCCGCACCTGCACCGGATTGCGAGCCTGGATGAAGTGATGCCGCCGGGGCGTGGTGTCGCGCTGTCGGCGGCGGCCTTGCTGGGCCGTTTCATCGCGGGGCAGGTGCCGGGTGCAGTGCTGGTGGGCCCGGACGAGGAGTCGGCGCAGTGGGTGGCCGAGGCGGCGCGCGCTGGCAAGCTGGAGCATGCGATTGGCCGCAAGGTGCGGTTTGGGGATACGCAGGTGCAACTGGCATTCCCTGATCTGGATGTGCGGGGTCGCGCGGTGGTGCTGCTGGATGACATGGCGTCGACGGGCCGGACGCTGATCGGCACGGCGCGCGAGGCGCTCGAGCGGGGCGCGGCGAGCGTCGACGTGGCGGTGACGCATGCGCTGTTCAATGGCGATGCGCTGCCGGCACTGCGCGAGGCGGGAGTCCGGCATGTGTGGAGCAGCAATGCGGTGCCGCACGAGAGCAATGCGGTCTGCGTCGCGGAGCTGCTGGCGACGGCGTTGCGGAGGAAGTGACTGTCCGGATGATCCGGGCGCTCCGAACGAAAAAGCCCGGCATCGCCGGGCTTTCGTCTTGTGGAGGGGCGCGAGAGGCGGCGTTACGCCTTGCCCTGGCTGGCCACGGCGGCGGCGGCCTTGGCCGCGGCTTCCGCGTCGCCGAGGTAGTAGCTCTTGATCGGCTTCAGGTCCTTGTCCAGCTCGTAGACCAGCGGAATGCCGTTGGGAATGTTCACCCCGACGATCGCGTCGTCGGCGATGCCGTCCAGGTACTTCACCAGCGCCCGGATCGAGTTGCCGTGCGCCGCGATCAGCACGCGCTGCCCCGACCGGATCGCCGGCGCGATCTGCTCGTTCCAGTAGGGCAGCACCCGCGCCACCGTGTCCTTCAGGCATTCCGTCAGCGGAATGTCCGAGGGCTGCAGCCCCGCGTAGCGGATGTCGCCGCGCTCGCTGCGCGGGTCCGAGGCCTCCAGCGCCGGCGGCGGCGTGTCGTAGCTGCGGCGCCAGACCAGCACCTGCTCGTCGCCGTACTGCTTGGCCATGTCGGCCTTGTTCAGCCCCTGCAGGCCGCCGTAATGGCGCTCGTTCAGGCGCCAGCTGTGACGCACCGGCAGCCATTGGCGATCCATCTGGTCCAGGCAGTGCCACAGCGTCCAGATCGCGCGCTTGAGCACCGAGGTGTGCGCGACGTCGAAGTCCAGCCCGGCCTCCTTCAGCAGACGGCCCGCCTGCTTGGCCTGTTCCACGCCGGTCGGCGTCAGATCCACATCGGTCCAGCCGGTGAAGCGGTTCTCGAGATTCCAGGTCGATTCGCCATGGCGAATCAGCACGAGCTTGTACATGGGTCTTGAATGGGGGTTCGTGAAGGGGGCCGGGGACCGGCAGGCCCGGCGGATTCTAGGGGCTGCCTTTCGTCGATCCCGACCGCGCCCGCCGCGCCCAGGCTTCCGGAGCGCCGACGCGTGCTTTCGTTTCAGGCGAAACAACGGCGTTTCTATAATCCGCGGCTTTTGGATTCACCGTACAGGCCCCGCCTTGAAGTTTCTTCTTGAAAACTGGTATCTCGTGCTCGCCGCCCTGGTGTCGGGCGGTCTGCTGCTGTGGCCGATGCTGCGCGGCAAGGGCGGCGGCGTGGCGACCTCCGAGGCCGTGCGCCTGGTCAACCGCGAGAAGGGCGTGCTGATCGACGTCAGCGAGCCCGACGAATTCGCCGCCGCGCACGCCACCGGCGCTCGCAACGTGCCGCTGTCGACGCTGACTGGCACGGAGCTGCCGGCCAAGCAACTGCCCGGCAACAAGGCCCTGCCCGTGGTGCTGATGTGCAAGACCGGCGCGCGCGCGCAGCGCGCCGCTGGCATCCTTCAGAAACAGGGCTACGCGAACGCGGTCGCGGTCCAGGGCGGTCTGGCCGCCTGGCGCGAAGCGAGTTTGCCGGTCGAGAAGTCCGCGGCCTGACCGCCCTGGCGACCGCACCGGCCCCTGGGCCGGCACACGAAGACGCTCGACACGATTCTTGGAGAACAGGCGATGGCCGCCGTGAAGATGTATACGACCCTGGTCTGCCCGTACTGCGTGCGGGCGAAGTCCCTGCTCAAGCAACGCGGCGTGGACCGGATCGAGGAAGTCCGCGTGGACCTGGATCCGGCGCAGCGCGACGCGATGATCCAGCTGACCGGCCGGCGCACCGTGCCGCAGATCTTCATCGGGGACACCCATGTCGGCGGTTGCGACGACCTGATCGCGCTGGACCAGCGCGGTGGACTTCAGCCGCTGCTGGCCGCCTGACCGGCTGGCGTGCGGCCAGCCTCCGGCTCGCCGCGCGACTCTCGCGAACCCTTCACGGAGCGTCCCGGGCGCTCGGTCATAATGCCCGCCACGGCTCGCCGCTGGCGGGCTTTTTCATTTGGATGACCTCATGGCCGACGACACCAACACCCCCGTGTTCCAGATTCAGCGCATGTACCTGAAGGACCTGTCGCTGGAGCAGCCGAACGCCCCCGCGATCCTGCTGGAGCAGGCGCCGCCGCAGGTCGACATCAAGCTCTCGCTGGCCGCCGAGCCGGTGGCCGACGGCCTCTTCGAGGTCAGCGTCACCGCCACCGTGACCACGACGGTGCAGGACAAGACCCTGTTCCTGATCGAGGCCAAGCAGGCCGGCATCTTCGAGATCCGCAACCTGCCGCAGGACCAATTGGAAGGCATCCTGGCCATCGTGTGCCCGCAGATGATCTATCCGTACCTGCGCGCCATCGTCTCCGACGTCTGCACCCGCGCCGGCTTCCCGCCGGTGATGCTGACCGAAGTGAACTTCCAGGCGATGTTCGAGGCGCAGCAGGCGCAGATGGCCGGCGGACAGATCAACGGCGAAGCCGCTGTCCCGAACTGAGCCCCGGCCCATGAACGCGCCGGCCTCGCGGACCCGTCCGCCGGCCGGCGTGTTTCATTCCGAGCGACGAATCGAGTGTCCGACTCTGAATCCGAATCCCGATGCCTGACTCCCGATCGCAGGATCCGACGATGACTGCTCCGCGCATGAAGATCAGCGTGCTGGGCGCCGGTGCCTGGGGCACGGCGCTGGCGATCGCCGCCAGCGCGCGTCACGAGGTGACGCTGTGGGCGCGCGATGCCGCCGCGGTCGACGCGATGCGCGCGGGCCGGCGCAATGCGCGCTATCTGCCTGAGTCGCCGCTGCCTGAGGCGCTCGCCTTGACCGGCGATCTCGACGCCGCGCTCGCGCATGGCCGCGAGGGATTGATCGTGATCGCGACGCCGATGTCGGGCCTGCGCGGCATGCTGGCCCGGTTGCCCGATGGTGCGCGGGCGCAATGGCTGTGCAAGGGCTTCGAGGCCGGGACCGGGCTGCTCGGGCACGAGATCGCGCGCGAGGTCGCGCCGCGGCTGGCCACCGGCATCCTGTCGGGACCGAGCTTCGCGCAGGAGGTCGCCGCGGGGCAGCCGACGGCGCTGGTGTCGGCGTCCGGCGACGCGGCGCTGGCGGCGCTGGGCGTGCAGGCCTTCCACAGCGAGCGGCTGCGGGTGTACTCGTCGGCCGATCCGGTCGGCGTGGAGGTCGGCGGCGCGGTGAAGAACGTCCTCGCGATCGCGGTCGGCATCGCTGATGGACTGCGGCTGGCGGCTGAAGCGAAGGGGCTCAAGGGGCCTGGACTCAACGCGCGTGCCGCGCTGATCACGCGCGGTCTGGCGGAGATGCAACGGCTCGCCCTGGCGCTCGGCGCGCAGCCGGAAACGCTGCTGGGACTCGCCGGACTGGGCGATCTGGTGCTCACCGCGACGGGGGATCTGTCGCGCAACCGGCGCGTCGGTCTGCTGCTGGCCGAGGGCCTGGACCTGCCGGCCATCCTCGCCAAGCTGGGCCACGTGGCTGAAGGCGTGTACAGCGCGGCGACCGTGCTGGCGCGCGCCCGGCGGGCCGGCGTCGACATGCCGATCACCGCCGCGGTCGTCGAGGTCCTGGAGGGCCGCCTGACGACGCACGCGGCCATGGACGCGCTGATGGGCCGGCAGGCCAAGGCGGAGTGGCAATGAGGCGCCGTGAGCTGCTCTACGCCGCGGGCGCCGCCGCGCTGGGCGCGATGTCAAGTGGCGCGGACGCTGCGGTGGGCTGGCCGTCGCGGCCGATCCGGCTGGTCGTGCCATTCCCGGGCGGCAGCTCGCCGGACCTGATCGCGCGCTATCTCGCCGAGCCGCTCGCGCAGGCGCTCGGGCAACCTGTCGTCGTCGACAACAAGCCCGGCGCTGGCGGCAACATCGGCACCGGCGCGGTCGCCAAGGCCGCGCCCGATGGCCACACGCTGCTGTTCACGATCCAGGGACCGCTGATCACCGCGCCCTTGCTGTCGAAGGGGCTGCCCTACGACCCGCAGCGCGAACTGCGTTCGGTGAGCTTCATCGCGAGCTCGCCGAACGTGCTCGCCGTGCCGCCGTCGCTGGGGGTGGACACGCTGGCGCAGTTCGTGGCGCTCGCCAGGCGCCGGGCCGGTGAATTCAACTACGGCAGCGTCGGCAACGGCAGCGCCGCGCATCTGGCGATGGAGGCCTTCATCGCCCGCGCCGGACTGCGGATCGTCCATGTGCCGTATGCCGGCTTCCCGCAGGTCGTCAACGCGATGCTCGCCGGCCAGGTGCAGGCGGGCTTCATGGTGCCCGCGATCGCAATGCCGCAGGTCAAGGCGGGCAAGCTCAAGGCGCTCGCGGTGACGAGCGCCGGACGCTTTGGCGCGCTGGCCGAGCTGCCCACTGTCGCCGAGTCGGGCTATCCCGGGTTCGAGGCGACGTCGTGGCAGGCGCTGCTCGCGCCCGCCGGCACGCCGGATGCGATCGTGCGGCGGGTGTCGGATGAAGTGGTGCGCATCGTCCGCGGCGAGACGTTCCGGCACGAGTTGCTGCCGCTGTATTTCAGCGCCGCCGGCACCTCGCCCGAAGGGCTCGACGGCCTGATGCGCGACGAGCGCGTGCGCTGGGGCGCGCTGATCAAGCAGTTGAAGCTCGAGCGCGAGTAGGACGACCGATCACACGCCGTCCGCGTAGCCGTTCTGGCGCCAGCCCTCGAAGACCGAAACCGCCACCGCGTTGCTCAGGTTGAGGCTGCGCTGGCCCTCGCGCATCGGCAACCGCACGCGCTGTTCCAGCGGGAAGCCATCGCGCAGCGCTGGCGGCAGGCCGGAGGTCTCGCAGCCGAAGATCAACCAGTCCCCCGGCCTCAGCTCAACCGTCGGCAGCAGCCGGCTGCCGCGCGTCGTGAACGCGAACATCCGTGCCGCATCCGGCTGCTCCGCCGCGAGGAAGCTCGCCCAGTCCGCATGTCGCAGCACCGGCGCGTACTCGTGATAGTCCAACCCGGCGCGCTGCAGCAGCCGGTCCTCCATCGAGAACCCCAGTGGCTCGATCAGATGCAGCCGGCAACCGGTGTTGGCCGCCAGCCGGATCACGTTGCCGGTGTTGGGCGGAATCTCCGGATGGACCAGCACGATGTTGAACATGGAGGGAACGCTCTTCTCGAAAAGGGAATGGGATCTCGCGGACCACGGCTACGGCTACGGCTACGGCTACGGCTACGGCGTGCGCGCCGCCACCCAGGCCTGCACGTCCGCCGCGCCGGCGCGCCGCAGCGCGTCCGCCGCCTCGTGCAGCGTGGCGCCGCTGGTCATGACGTCGTCGACGATCGCGACCCGCAGTCCGCGCACCGGCTTCACGACGGCAAAGGCGCCGCGCAGGTTGCGGCGGCGCTCGTCCAGCGGCAGTTGCGCCTGCTGTCCGGTGTGCCGCACCCGCATCAGCGTCAGCGCGCAGAGCCGGGATTGTCGCCGCGCGCCCGCGAGGCGGCGTGCGATCTCGTGCGCCTGGTTGTAGCCGCGCTCGCGCAGCCGCTCGGCGGACAGCGGAATCGGCAGGATCAGATCCGGCGGCTCGACCGCCGCCAACGCCAGCGCGCGCGACAGCCTGCCGGCCAGCAGCGGCGCGAGTTCCAATCGCGCGCCGAACTTCAGCCCCAGCAGCAGCCGGTCCCACGGGAAGCAGTAATCCATCGCCGCGACGCAACGTGACAGCGGCGGCGCATGCGCCGCGCAGCGCCCGCAACGAGCCAGACTCGCGCCGGGCGGCAGCCGCAGGGCGCAGCGCGCGCATCGCGGCCCATCCGCGACGGGATGCAGCGCCTGGCAATCGGAACACAAGGGTCCCCGGCACCAGCAGCGGCACAGCACGCATTGCCCGGGCCATTCGAAGGCCCGTCCGATCCCCGCGATCCCGCGCGCCATCGAGGATCGCGCCAATGACCAGCGCCGCCAGAGGTCAAGCATGGCCGCCTACAATCGCGCCCCATGACTGGGAACGAGGCCTTGCCGCCAAGCACACAGCAGATCGATGCGGGCGCGGCGCGGCGGCAGCGCCGCCGCCTGGCTGCGTCCGGCGAAGCGCCCTGGCTGCATCAGGAAGTGGCCTCGCGCATGCTGGACCGCCTGCCGGTGATCCGTCTTCAACCGACCGCCGTGCTGCAGAGCCGCCCTTCGACGGGCGGTGGCGACGCCGGCCTGCGCCAGCACTATCCGCAGGCGACGCAGCTGTGGCTCGAGCCCGAATCGGACATCCGCGCGCTGCAGCAGCCGCGCGCACGGCGCGGCTTCATGCAGTCGGTGATGGACAAGCTGCGCGGCGGCAGCGCCACCGAGCTCGTCGCCGAGCCGCCGGCCGGTGCCGCGCAGCTCGCGTGGTCCAACATGGAACTGCATGCCGAGGCCGACAAGCCCGCGCTGGTCAAGCGCTGGCACGCGGGCCTCGCGGTCGAAGGCTGCCTGATGTTCTCGTGCCTGGGGCCCGACAGCTTCATCGAGCTGCGCCCCATCTACGCCCGCGAGGGCTGGGGCCCGCCGGCGCCGGACTGGGTCGACATGCATGACCTGGGCGACCTGCTCGTGCATGCCGGCTTCGCCGATCCGGTGATGGACCAGGAGCACCTGCGCCTGACCTGGGGCTCGCCGCAGGACCTGCTGCGCGACCTGCGCGCGCTCGGCGGCAACCTCGCGCCGGCCCGCATGCGCGGTTTGCGCACGCAGGCCTGGCGCGACCGGCTGCTGGCCGCGCTCGAGTCGCTGCGCGGCCCCGACGGCCGTCTGGCGCTGAGCATCGAACTGGTCTATGGCCACGCGTTCAAGCCTCAACCGAAGGTGAAGGTCGCGGCCACCACCGAGGTGTCGCTGGACCAGATGCGCGCCATGGTGCGCGGCGCGGGCAAACACTGACCCCCATCGCGCGCGGGCTCGGCTAGGCCGCCGCGCACCGTGCGCCGTCAGAGCGGATGTCAGAGGGAAAGAGCGTCCATTCTGAGGGTAATCCTGGGCCGTTCGGCGCGTGGGGGGCGGTCATAGTGCGGCAGGGGAGTGGACTAGAATCCGCGCCCGACTGGAGTACGTCTGCTGGCCCCGTAGGTTTCTGCCACCGCTTGGCATCGAAGCCCGCGCTACAAGCGGGATCGAGCGCCGCAGCCGCCTGGAAGAGACACCGGGTGACACGAGCTTGAGAAAGACAGGATAAAGAGACGACCATGACGATTGACAACAGTTGTGTGCAACTGGGGCGCCGCTGCAGCCAGCTCGCGTTCGGCCTGATGGCCGCGCTGGCCAGCCGGGCCGCCCTGGCGGTCGGAGATCTCCCCGGAGGCCCGGCCGTCAACCAGCTGAACCTGCAGCCGCCGGTCACCAAGATCGCGCACGAGCAGATGTGGCTGCACAACATGATGCTGATCCTGTGCCTGGCGATCTTCATCGCCGTGTTCGGGGTCATGTTCTATTCGATCTTCAAGCACCGGAAGTCCAAGGGCGCCGTCCCCGCCAACTTCCACGAGAGCGTGAAGGTCGAGATCGCCTGGACCATCGTCCCCTTCATCATCGTCATCCTGATGGCGCTGCCCGCGACCAAGGTCGTTGTGGCGATGAAGGACACCACCAACTCCGACCTCACCATCAAGGCCACCGGCTACCAGTGGAAGTGGGGCTACGACTACCTGAAGGGCGAGGGCGAGGGCATCGGCTTCGTCTCGACGCTGGACGCCTCGCACCGTGCGCTGTCCGACAGCGGCAAGCCCGGCGACGTCGACAACTACCTGCTCAAGGTCGACAACCCGCTGGTGGTGCCCGTGGGCAAGAAGGTCCGCATCATCACCACCGCCGACGACGTCATCCACGCGTGGATGGTGCCGGCCTTCGGCGTCAAGCAGGACGCGATCCCCGGCTACGTGCGCGACACCTGGTTCAAGGCCGAGCAGACCGGCGACTTCTACGGCCAGTGCGCCGAGCTCTGCGGCAAGGAGCACGCGTACATGCCCATCCACGTGCGCGTGCTCAGCGCCAAGGACTACAGCGCCTGGGTCGCGGGCGAGATGAAGAAGATCGCCGCCAAGGCCGACGATCCCAGCAAGGTCTGGACGATGGACGAGCTGATGGCCCGCGGCCAGAAGCTCTTCGACGCCAACTGCGCGGTCTGCCACAAGGCCGACGGCAAGGGCGCGGGCCAGTTCCCGGCGCTGGACGGCTCCGCGATCGTGAAGAACGAGGACCACACCCAGCAGCTGCACCTGGTGCTCAACGGCAAGGGCCAGATGCCGGCCTGGAAGACGGTGCTCAAGGACAGCGAGCTCGCGGCCGTCGTCACGTACACGAAGAACGCATGGTCCAACAAGACGGGCCAGATCGTGCAGCCGTCGGAAGTCGTGGCCGAACGCGCCAAGTGACCCGACCCGCCACCGAGGAATTGACATGAGTGCAGTGCTCGACCACCCGACCGGTCATGCCCATGACCATGACGATCACCACGACCATCACGCCCCGACAGGCTGGCGGCGCTGGGTCTTCGCCACGAACCACAAGGACATCGGCACGATGTACCTGCTGTTCAGCTTCACGATGCTGATGATCGGCGGCATCCTGGCGCTGTGCATCCGCGCGGAGCTGTTCCAGCCCGGGCTGCAGTTCTTCAATCCGGAACTGTTCAACCAGTTCACCACCATGCACGGGCTGATCATGGTGTTCGGCGCGATCATGCCGGCCTTCGTCGGCTTCGCGAACTGGATGATCCCGCTGCAGATCGGCGCGTCGGACATGGCCTTCGCGCGGATGAACAACTTCAGCTTCTGGCTGATGATCCCCGCCGCGCTGATGCTGGTGAGCTCGTTCTTCATGCCCGGCGGCGCGCCCGCCGCCGGCTGGACGCTCTACGCGCCGCTGACGCTGCAGATGGGTCCGTCGATGGACGCCGGCATCTTCGCGATGCACATCCTGGGCGCGTCCTCGATCATGGGCTCGATCAACATCATCGTGACCATCCTTAACATGCGGGCCCCCGGCATGACGCTGATGAAGATGCCGATGTTCGCGTGGACCTGGCTGATCACCGCCTACCTGCTGATCGCGGTGATGCCGGTGCTCGCGGGCGCGATCACGATGACGC
>Ga0209257_1003459_pt1 | contig 13506 bp, 10 predicted proteins | sample AraplaCvi_mCL_r2_FD_184277 | JGI IMG/M metagenome (GOLD analysis project Ga0209257, IMG submission 184277) | Arabidopsis root microbial communities from North Carolina, USA - plate scrape MF_Cvi_mCL_r2 (SPAdes) (version 2) | ecosystem: Host-associated > Plants > Roots > Endosphere | place: USA...
GCTCGATCAGCGTGTCGCGGAAGAGCTCCCAGGTGAGGTCCTCGGCCACGCCGCCGACCTTCTCCAGCGCCTGGTAGATCGGCACGGTGCCGATGGGCACGGGGCTGTTGCGCAGGATCCAGTCGCGCGTGGTGTGGATGTTGCGGCCGGTGGAGAGGTCCATCACCGTGTCCGCGCCCCAGCGCGTGGCCCACACGAGCTTCTCGACCTCCTCCTCGATGCCCGAGCTGACCGCCGAGTTGCCGATGTTGGCGTTGACCTTGACCAGGAAGTTGCGGCCGATGGCCATCGGCTCGAGTTCCGGATGATTGATGTTGGCCGGGATGATCGCGCGGCCGCGCGCGACCTCGTCGCGGACGAACTCGGGCGTGATGATCCCGGGGATCCGCGCGCCCAGGCCCTGGCCGGCCAGGCGCTGCTCGCGCTCGCTGTCGGCGAGGTACTCGTGCATCCAGGCGCGGCGGCCGTTCTCGCGAATCGCGACGTACTCCATCTCGGCGGTGACGATGCCGCGGCGCGCGTAGTGCATCTGCGTCACGTTGGCGCCGGACTTCGCGCGCCGCGGCGTGCGGTTCAGCGCCGCGCTCTGCGCGCGCAGCGCCTGCTGCTGCGCGGCCTCGCGCAGGCCGTCGTCGAAGAGCTGGATCGGGCGGCCGGTGTAGGCCTCGGTGTCGCCGCGCGATTCGACCCAGGCGGCGCGCGTGGCGGGCAGGCCGCGGCGCACGTCGGTGGTGACGGCGGGATCGGTGTACGGACCCGAGGTGTCGTAGACGGCGATGCGCTCGCCGTTGGTCAGCGCGATCTCGCGCAGCGGCACGCGCAGCTGCGGATGCAGCACGCCGGCCTCATGCGTCTTGGTCGACGCCGGCAGCGGCGCGCGGCTGGCGGCGAGGCGGTCATGGAACTCCGCGGCGGCATCGGGGCTTGCGGCGGTCGGGGGCAGGTTGTGCGTCAGGTCCAGCATCAGGGTCTCCGGTTGGGCGCCGGAGGCTGGACTGAAGGGAACGCGGGCGGGAGGAACTGGGCCCTTCTCGTGGCACGGCGCACGGGCGGCGCGCATGGACGCGAGGGGATCGCCGAGGTGCGCCTGGAAGGGCGGGCTCTTCTTACGCCGGTACGAACCGGATCAAGTTCAGCGGGTCCACAGCTTCATCGCCATGTCTCAGCCCGTGCCGCGCCGCGCTGTCGCGCGGATCGGCCCAGGGCACCCCGGAGCAGGCGCGCAGTATAGGCCGGTCGGCGCGCGGGGCCGCGAGATCGTGACTTCCTCGACGCCATCGGCCCTGCGGCCCGCTGTTACATCCTGATTCCGGGCAAACCCCGAGGTCTCGTCACGGTGGTGACTTCTTACACTGCGGCGCTCATGCCGGGGCGCGAGAACCAAGACCAAGAGCCGTAGACAAGACCGGCGTTGTCTCCAAAAGAGAGCAACCAGCGCAATCGAGAGGGTGGAGTGATGAGCAGCCGTAGTCTCCTGAACGTCCGGCGTCACGGTCTGGCGCTGTGCCAGGTCTTGAGCTTGTCCCTGGTCGCGATGGCCGCGCAGGCGCAGACGGCGACGTCCGCCGCGCCCGCCGATCCCAAGGCCCCGATGAGCGATGTCGACCGCGCCAAGCGTGATGCCGACAAGGTTTTCCAGTGGATCAAGTTCCACGCCGAGAAGGGCGAGAAGAAGACCCCCGAACGACACGAGGCCAAGGCCGACGCGGCCAAGCCCGTTGCCCGTGCGGTGGCCACGGCCGCCCCGGCGCCCGCGGCGCGCCGCCAGGACCTCGATCCCGCGGCCGAACGCGCGCTCGCCACGCGCAACGCCGCGCAGGAGGCGCCCGCGGTCGCCGCGGTCGGCGCCTCGCCCGCGCCGCTCGCGCAGACGGCAGCTCAGACGGTGGCGCCGCCCTCGACCGCGCCGCAACCGCTGTCGGAGGCGCCCGCGCCGCAGGTCGTGTCGATGGCCGCGCCGTCCATGGCCGCACCGGCCGGCCGTGCGCCCGAGCCGGAACCACCCGAGGCCGACGAGCCGGTGCCGCTCAAGCTCGTCCGCAAGGTCGATCCCGAGTACCCCCGCGCCCTGCTGGCCCAGCAGCGCCAGGGCTCGGTGCTGGTGCAGTTCACCGTCCGGCCGGACGGCTCGGTGGATGCGGCGCAGGCGATGCGTTCGCCCGATCGCAAGCTGAGCGCCGCCGCGATCAACGCGGTCAAGCAATGGCGCTTCGAGCCGATCCCGACACCGCGCCAGGTGAGCGTGGAGATCGGCTTCCAGGTCGATTGACGCGAGGCGCCGCCGCGACGGCGGTGCTCAGAGCCCGTACATCGCCGCCTGGTCGAAGGGCGCGAGCTCCGCGGCCATCGCGTCGAGGAACAGCCGCGTGCGCAGCGGCATCAGCCGTCGCTGCGGGAACACCGCCCAGCAGGTCGACGGTTCCGCGCACCAGTGCGGCAGCACGCGCGTCAGCTCGCCGCGGTCGACGAAGCCCTGCGCGTACTGGTTGCCGACCCAGGTGATGCCGAGACCCGCGCGCGCCATGTGCAGCAGCATGTCCGGCGCGTTGACCAGCGTGCGGCTGTCCGGCACGCCGACCCACTCCGTCCGCTGGTCGGCCTTGCCGTCGACGATCCCGGACAGTCGCCACGGCAGCGGCTCGCCGGCGCGGCCCAGGATCATCAGGCCATGCATGCTGAGCAGGCCCTCGGGCAGCTGGGGCTCACCATGGCGCTGCAGGTAGGCCGGCGACGCATACAGCCCGCTGCTGAAGATCGCCAGCCGACGCGCCGCCAACTGGCTGTCCGGCGGCAGCTGGCCCATGCGCACCGCGATGTCGAAGCCTTCCGCGATCAGGTCCACGCGCCGGGGCGACAGGTCCAGTTCCAGCTGCACCTCCGGGTAGTCGCCGACGAAGCGGCTCAGCATCGACGTCAGCATCTGGTGCGCGAAGTCCGCCGGCATCGACACCCGCAGCCGACCGGTGGGGCGCTGCTGCCGATGCAGCGCCAGCGCCAGCGCGCCGTCCACCTCGCCCGCCAGCGTCCGCGCATGCTCGAGCACGCCCTGCCCGAACTCGGTCAGCGTCAGCCGCCGGGTGCTGCGCTGGAGCAGCTTCTCGCCCAGCCGCTCTTCCAGCGCCGCGATCCGCCGCGACACCGTCGACTTGGGCAACTGCAGCCGCTCGGCCGCGCGGCTGAAGCTGCCGCTCTCCATCACGCGGGCGAAGACGAGGAGGTCGTCGGCATCAAGGCTCATGGGGGCATCCGTCGAAGGGGGACAGAGGGGGGAACGAGGGAAGAGCAGAGGGGAGGGAGGGGGAGAGGTGGATTGTTCGTCCAATGGAACAATCTTATCCAGTACGGCGTCTTCTGGTGTCGAGGTGGGATCAATACAGTTCATTTCATCCCATCACACCCCCGGCTGATTCAGCCGAAACGCCCGGAGAAACGCACCATGAACATCCTCCAGATCAATTCCAGCGCCCGCCGTCTGCATGAAGGCCAGGGTTCGGTCTCGACCCTGCTGGCCAATGAAGTGGTCCAGCAACTGGTCGAGCGCAACCCCGGTGCCAAGACGGTGGTGCATGACCTGGCGGTGCGCCCGCTGCCGCCGATGGATGAGGCCACGCTGGGCGCGCTGTTCACCCCGGCCGACGCCCGCAGCCAGGCGCAGGCCGACCGCGTGGCGTTCAACGACCAGCTGATCGCCGAACTGCAGGCCGCCGACGTGATCGTGCTGACCGCGCCGATGATCAACTTCGGCGTGTCCTCGCAGCTGAAGAACTGGATCGACGCCGTGGCCCGCGCCGGCGTGACCTTCAGCTACGGCGCCAACGGCCCGGTCGGCCTGGTCACCGGCAAGAAGGTCATCGTCGTCAGCTCGCGCGGCGGCGTGCACCGCGGCCAGCCGACCGACAACATCGTTCCCTACCTGCAGGTGACGCTGGGCTTCCTGGGCATGACCGACGTGAAGTTCGTGCTGGCCGAGGGCCTGAACATGGGCGAGGAAGCCGCGGCCAAGGGCCTGGCGGTCGCCCGTGAGGAAATCGCCGCGCTGTTCGGCGAAGCCCAGCCGGCCTGAGCTCGAGCGCCTTCGACCGTTGCCCACCCGATGCGGGTGGGCCCCTCCGGGGGAAGGGCCTCTCCCCCCTCGTTCGACAATCCCCCTTCTGGAAAGGATCCACCATGACCGCCGCCACCCCTGCCACCCCTCTTCGGACGCCCCGCCAGGTCGAGCGCCTGGTGCAGGGCAGGGCCACCCGCGACGGCGCGGGCGTCAAGCTGACGCGCGTGCTGACGCAGGACCTGCAGCGGCGCCTGGATCCCTTCCTGATGCTGGACGCCTTCGGCACCGACGACGCCGACGACTACATCGCCGGCTTCCCCGACCATCCGCACCGCGGCTTCGAGACCGTGACCTACATGCTGGAAGGCCGGATGCGCCATCGTGACTCGGCCGGCCATGAAGGCCTGCTGGGCCCGGGCGGCGTGCAGTGGATGACCGCCGGCCGCGGCGTGATCCATTCGGAACTGCCCGAGCAGCAGGAAGGCCGCATGGAAGGCTTCCAGCTGTGGCTGAACCTGCCGGGCCGCGACAAGATGCGCGACCCCTGGTACCGCGACATCACCAGCGCCGAGATCCCCGAGCTGGCGCTGCCAGGCGCGACGGTGCGCGTCATCGCGGGCGAGAGTCAGGGCGTGGCGGGCGCGGTGCAGCGCGACGCGACGCAGCCGACCTACCTCGACATCCGCCTCGAGCCCGGCGCAAGTTTCGAGCAGCCGCTGCCCGAGTCGCACAACGCCTTCGTGTACGTGTACCGCGGGGCGCTGCGCTTCGACACCGGCTGCCTGGTGCCGAGCGGCCGGATGGCGATCCTGGCCAACACGGCCGGCTCGGACGGCGTGCGGCTCACGGCGTCGGAAGAAGGCGCGCGCGTCATCCTGGTGGCCGGCCAGCCGCTGGGCGAGCCGATCGCGCAGTACGGCCCGTTCGTGATGAACACCGAAGGCGAGCTGCTCCAGGCCGTGCGCGACTTCCAGGCCGGCAAGTTCGCCTGAGCCCAGTCTGACCTGACGCGCCGCCGGCGACCCTCCCGGGTCGCGGGCGGCGCGTGACCGCTTGCGGCAGCCGTCCGCCCGACAAGCCGGCCGCGGGCGGGGCACGCGCCCCGCCCGTGACGCCTCAGCGCGGCGTCTTGAGCGGCGGCACCACGGGCGCCAGCAGCCGCGGCCCGTCGAAGCCCTGCACCGCGCCGAAGCGGCCGCCGTCCTCGCGGCTGTTCCATTCCTCGGCATAGGCCTGCATTTCCTCGCGGTTGCGGCCGACGAAGTTCCAGAACAGCAGCACCGGCTCGCCGAAGGGCGGGCCGCCCAGCAGCAGCGCGCGGCTCTTGCCGCCGCCCGACAGCAGCTTCAGCGATTGCGCGCCCGGCGCCAGGTACAGCAGCTCGCCGGGCTTGCTGGCGCCGGCGGACTCGCCGTCCAGCGTGACCGAGAGCTCGCCCTCCAGCACCATCAGCCCGTACTCGTGGTCCGGATGCAGCGGCAGCGTCGCTTCGGCGGCGCGCGTCGCGCTCAGGTCCATGCCCAGCAGCGGCGTGTGGCTGGGCACCGGCGAGCGCTGGCCGCCGAACTCGCCCACCAGCAGCATCGTCTCGAAGCCGCCGGTGGCGAACGACGGCAGTTCCGGGAAGTGCTGAAAGGCCGGCTCGCGATGGCGTACCGCGTCGGGCAGCGCGATCCACAGCTGCGCCAGCTGGAGGCGGTCCGACTGCGATTCCTCGGTGTGGCTGATGCCCCGGCCCGCGGTCATGAGGTTGACCTGGCCCGGCCGCAGCATCTGCTCGGAGCCCAGGCTGTCGCGATGCAGCACCTCGCCCTCGATCATCCAGCTGAAAGTCTGCAGCCCGGTGTGCGGATGCGGGCCGACGCGCATCGCCGTCTCGGGCGTGAGGTCGGCCGGGCCGGCGTGGTCCAGGAAGCACCAGGCGCCGATCATGCGGCGCCTGGCGGTGGGGATCGCGCGGCGGATGCTCAGGCCGCCGACATCGCCCAGGTGCGCGCCTATGCGCTCCCAGCGGGCGGGGACGGGATCGGCATGCGGGCCGATGGCCGGGTCGAGGGGGACGCTCATGGGAGGGCTCCTTGTGAGAGGTCGTCGAGGATGGGGCAGTCGGGGCGGTCGTCGCCGTGGCAGCAGCGGGCCAGCTCGGCCAGCGCGCGCCGCATGGCCTGCATCTCCGCCAGCCGGCGGTCCAGGTCGGCGATGTGGGCCTCGGCGATGCGCTTGACCTGGCCGCTGGCGCGGCGGCGGTTCTGCCAGAGCTTGAGCAGCTCGGCGATCTCCGCCATCGAGAAACCCAGGTCGCGCGCGCGGCGGATGAAGCGCAGCGTGTGCACCTCCTTCTCGCCGTAGAGGCGGTAGCCCGAGCCGGTGCGCGCCACCGGCGGCAGCAGGCCGAGCGACTCGTAATGGCGCAGCATCTTCGGCGAGACACCGGAGCGCTCGGCCGCCTGGCCGATCGTCAGCGGCGCGGCGTCGTTGGCGGGCACGCCGTTGCCGGCGTCGGCCGCCTCGTCGCGGCGGTGCCTGGCGCCGGCGGCGCGGGTCCTCATCGGGGCGGCGGCGGTCATCGGGCGGATCCCTTCCAGCGCTTGAGCAGCAGCGCGTTGCCGAGCACGGAGACGCTGGACAGCGCCATCGCCGCGCCGGCGATCACCGGGCTCAGCAGTCCCAGCGCCGCCAGCGGCACGCCCAGCAGGTTGTAGATGAAGGCCCAGAACAGGTTCTGGCGGATCTTCGCGACCGTCGCGCGCGACAGCGCGATCGCGTCGGCGACCAGTCGTGGGTCGCCCCGCATCAGCGTGATGCCGGCGGCTTCCATCGCCACGTCGGTGCCGCCGCCCATCGCCAGGCCGACATCCGCCGCGGCCAGCGCCGGCGCGTCGTTGATGCCGTCGCCGACCATCGCTACGCGCGCGCCGCCGTCCCGCAGCCCGGCGACGATGCGCGCCTTGTCCTCCGGCAGCAGCTCGGCGCGGAGCTCGTCCAGGCCCAGTGCGTCGGCCGCGGCCTTTGCCGCCGCGGCGTTGTCGCCGCTGAGCATCAGCGTGCGCAGGCCCAGCGCCTTCAGCTCGGCGATCGCCGCGGCCGAGGTCGGCTTGGCGCGGTCGCCGAAGGCCAGCATCGCCAGCAGCACCGGCGCGCCCTCGGGCTCGACCGCCGCCAGCCACGACAGGGTGTGGCCGCGCGCCATCTCGGCGTCCGCCTGCGCGGCCAGCGGCGACAGGTCGACGCCCAGCGCCGCCATCCAGCGCCCGCTGCCCAGTTTCAGCGCACGGTCCTGGACGCGGCCCTCGATGCCGCGTCCTGCGACCGCACGGACGGCGGTGGCCGGCACAGTCGCCAGCGCGCGCCCGGAGGCGGCGTCGCGCACCGCACGTGCCAGCGGATGCTCGCTGCCTTGCTGCAGCGCCGCGGCCAGCGCCAGCGCTTCGGCCTCGTCCTGGCCCGGCGCCGCGACGAAGGCGGTCAACCGCGGCTTGCCCTCGGTCAGCGTGCCGGTCTTGTCGAACACGACCAGGTCGACGCGCCGCGCTTGCTCCAGCGCCTCGACATCCTTGATCAGCAGGCCGCGTCGCGCCGCGACGCCGGTGCCGACCATGATCGCGGCCGGCGTCGCCAGTCCGAGCGCGCAGGGGCAGGCGATCACCAGCACCGCGACCGCATGGATCAGCGCGCGCTCCCAGTCGCCGCTCGCCAGGCCCCAGCCCACGAGCGTGATGGCGGCGATCACCAGCACCGCCGGCACGAACACCGCGCTCACCTGGTCCACCAGGCGCTGGATCGGCGCCTTGTGCGCCTGCGCCGACTCGACCAGCCGCACGATGCGCGACAGCGTGGACTCGGCTCCCAGCGCGGTGACCTCGACCAGCAACAGGCCCTCGCCATTGACCGCGCCGCCGACGACGCGGTCGCCCTCGGCCTTCTCGACCGGCAGGCTCTCCCCGCTGATCAGCGATTCATCGACGTGGCCCGCACCTTCGCGGATGCGGCCGTCGGCGGGAATGCGCTCGCCGGGGCGCACGACCATCAGGTCCCCCAGCCGGAGCTGCGCCAGCGGCAGGTCGATCTCCCGCGGCGCGTCGGCCGGGCCGCGGCGCACGCGGGCGTGCTCGGGGCGCAGCTGCTTCAGCGCGGCGATGGCGCTGAGCGTCTGGCGCTTGGCGCGTCCCTCCAGCCACTTGCCCAGCAGCACCAGCGTGATCACCGCGGCCGCCGATTCGAAGTACAGCGCGCCGCTCGCCGGTCCTTGCCGGAGCAGCTCGTAGACGCTCAGCCCGTAGGCGGCGCTGGTGCCGAGCGCGACCAGCAGGTCCATGTTGCCGCTGCGGTCCTTCAGCGCGGCCCAACCGGCGCGGTAGAAGCGCGCGCCCAGCCAGAACTGCACCGGCGTGGCCAGCGCCAGCTGCCATCCGCCGGACAGCATCAGGTGCCCGCCCCAGAGCATCGCGACCATCGGCGCGATCAGCGGCAGCGTCAGCAGCGCCGCGACCAGCACCGGCCAGCCGGTGGCCGACCAGGGCGGCGGCGCGGGGGGCGCGTCGTCCTCGACGGCGAGCTGGCGGGCCTCGTAGCCGGCCTTGCCGATGGCCGCGACCAGCGCGGCCGCGTCCACGCCGGGCAGCAGCCGCACGGTGGCGGTCTCCAGTGCGAGGTTCACCTGGGCGTCCTCGACGCCGGGCACCTTGCGCAGCGCGCGCTCGACGCGGTTGACGCAGCTCGCGCAGGTCATGCCGGCGACGGCGAGCTGGAGCTCGCCGGCCGGCGCGGTGGGGGTGGGGGCGGTGTTCATGGCGGCAGTCTCAAGCTTGCCATGATGGGAAGGTCAAGGCCATGCCCCGGATGGGAGAAGCGTCATGCGGCGCTCGCCTTGACCCTGCCACGATGGCAAGGTTTAACCTTCGGGCCGTTCCTCCCGTTCCTTGTTTCCCAGGAGTTCCCCATGCATGAATTCAAGCTGCCCGACATGAGCTGCGGCCACTGCCTCGCCGCCGTGACCGAGGCCGTCAAGGAGGCCGACGCCAAGGCCGAGGTCGATGTCGACCTGCCGCAGAAGACGGTGCGGGTGGAAAGCGGCCTGAGCCGCGAGCAACTGGCCGGCGTGCTCAGCGAGGCCGGCTACCCGCCGGCCTCCTGAGTCCGCCGCGGGCGCTCAGGCCCGCTTCAGCGCCTCGCCGTCGAACGGCAGCTGGCGCAGCCGCTTGCCGGTGGCGGCGAAGATCGCGTTGGCCACGGCCGGCGCGATCGGCGGCGTGCCCGGCTCGCCGATGCCGCCGGGCGCCTCGCTGCTCTGCACGATGTGCACGTCCACCTTGGGCATCTCGTTCAGGCGCAGCACCGGGTAGTCGTGGAAGTTGCTCTGCTCGACCTTCCCGTCCTTGAAGGTGATGCGGCCATACAGCGCCGCGGACAGGCCGTAGACCACGGCGCCCTCGATCTGGCGGGCGATGGTCTGCGGGTTGACGGTCTGGCCGCAGTCCACCGCCGCGGTCACGCGATGCACCTTGATCGCACCGTCCTTGCTGACGGACACCTCGGCCACCTCCGCCACCCAGGTGCCGAAGCTCTCCGCCACCGCGATGCCGCGGTGCCGGCCCTTGGGCAATGCACGGCTCCAGCCGGCCTTCTCCGCCGCGAGCAGCAGCACGCCGCGCGCGCGGGGATGCTTCTCCAGCAGCGCCAGGCGGTACTTCAGCGGATCGGCCTTGGCCGCGTGCGCGAGTTCATCGATGAAGCTCTCGATGAAGAACGCGTTCTGCGAATGCCCCACCGAGCGCCAGAACCACACCTGCGGGCCCGGCTCGGCGCGGCCGTAGGCGACGCGCTGATGCGGGATCTCGTAGGGATGGTCCGCCAGGCCCTCGACGGCCATCGCGTCGACGCCGCTGTCGGGGATCTTCATGAAGCCGGAGGCGGCCATGATGGACGGGCTCGCGACCTCGGCCCGCAGCATCAGCGGCTGGCCCTTGTCGTCGAGCCCGGCCTCGAAGCGCACCCGCGAAGTCGGGCGGTAGTAGCCCGCGGCCATGTCGTCCTCGCGGGTGTAGACCAGCTTCACCGGGCTGCCGCTGAGCTTGGACAGCAGCGTGGCGTCGATGGTGAAGTCCGGCGCGAAGCGGCGTCCGAAGCCGCCGCCCAGCAGCAGCGTGTTGACCTTGACCTTGGCCGGCGTGACCTGCGCGACCTGCGACAGGATGCCCTGCGCCGGTCCCTGGCTCTGCGTGCCGGCCCAGATCGTGACCTCGTCGCCACGCACCCAGGCCAGGCAGTTGAGCGGCTCCATGCAGGCGTGGGCGAGGTAGGGCACGTCGTACTGCGCGGTCAGGCTGCGCGCCGAATTGGCGCTGCCGTCCTTGACGTTGCCGGTCTCGCGCGCGATGGCGCTGGGGTTCTGCAGGGCTTCGTCCAGCGTCGCGGAGACCTTGTCGGTGGACAGGTCCGCGTGCGCGCCCAGGTCCCACTCGATGCCGAGCGCGTCGCGCCCCTGCTTCGCGGCCCAGTAGCCATCCGCCAGCACCGCCACGCCGGACGGGATCGCGATGACCTTGCGCACGCCCTTGATCGCCTTGGCCTTGCCCTCGTCGAAGGCCTTGGGCTTGGCACCGGCGATCGGCGCGCGCGCCATCACCGCGACCAGCATGCCCTCGACATGCGCGTCGATGCCGAACTTGGCGGTGCCGTTGATCTTGGCCGCGCTGTCCAGGCGGCGCGTGGGCTTGCCCATGATGCGGAAGTCCTTGCGGTCCTTCAGCACCGGCTTCTCGGGCACGGCCTGCTTGGCGGCGGCCTCGACCAGCGCGCCGTAGCCGAGCTGGCGGCCGTTCGGGCCGATGACCTGGCCGCGCTCGGTGCGCAGCGACGCGGCATCCACGCCCCACTGCTGCGCCGCGGCCGCGACCAGCATCTGGCGTGCCGCCGCGCCGGCCTGGCGCACCGGCGTCCAGTGCGCGCGCACCGTCGTGCTGCCGCCGGTGGCCTGCATGCCGAACATCGGGTTGTTGTAGGCGGCGCTGGCCGGCGCCTGCTCGACCGAGACCAGCGCCCAGTCGGCGTCCAGTTCCTCGGCCACCATCATCGGGATGGCGGTCAGCACGCCCTGGCCCATCTCGGCCGAGCCGCAGACCACGGTGACCTTGCCGTCCGGCGTGATGCGCAGCCAGGCATTGGGTGCGAAGGTGTTGCTGGCGGGGGCCGAGGCGGCCTGTGCCAGCGCGGCGCGCGTCGTCGCCAGCGGCAGCGCGAAGGACAGGGTCAGCGCCGCGCCGGTCTTGAGCAGCCCGCGGCGGCTCGGGGATTCCACGGTGATGCCCATGATCAGCCTCCCTTCGCCAGCGTGGCCGAGGCGTCGTGGATCGCCGCCCGGATCTGGTTGTAGGTGCCGCAGCGACAGACATTGCCGCTCATCGCGCCATCGATGTCCGCGTCGGTGGGCTTCTTCTTGCCGGCCAGCAGCGCGCAGGCGCTCATGATCTGGCCGCTCTGGCAATAGCCGCACTGCGGCACGTCGATCTTGAGCCAGGCCTTCTGCACCGCCCGGCCGGTGGGCGTGGCGGCCACGCCCTCGATCGTCGTGATCTTCTTGCCGGCCGCGGCCTCCAGCGGCGTCTGGCAGGCGCGCACCGGCTGGCCGTCCAGGTGGACGGTGCAGGCGCCGCACAGCGCCATGCCGCAACCGAACTTGGTGCCGGTCAGCTGCAGGTCCTCGCGCAGCGCCCACAGCAGCGGCATCTGCGGATCGGCATCGAGCGTCACCGCCTTGCCGTTCACGGTCATCGAAATGGACATGGGGGTTCCTCCTGGGGACGCCTGGGCGGATCCACCGCGCCCGGTCCTTCGCGAAGGGGCCGGGTCTTGCGGCGGGGGTGCGCAAGGGTAGCGCTTTCGCTTCAAAACCGTGCGGGGACAGGTCTTGATGCCACCTTCGGGGGTCAACCCGGCAGGGTTCACCCGCATGAGAGGGCGATGGGCGCACCCGAATGGTGCCGCTTGAGGGTGGGAGGGTTTTCCCGTGCTTTGGGTGAGGTAACGGACCGCCCCCCATCCAAGTCAGCCCACTTTTGTAGCACTCGCGCGAGAGGCGCCCGGTTTTGCGAATAACGGACGGCGCGGCGTGAAGGTTTGTTGCTGATTTGCAATGGATGACGAGGGACAGGGGGGAGGCCCCTCCCCAGAATCCGCCCCCTCGCGCCCATCGGGTGATCCCCCGGGCGCGATCCGGTCCTGCTCGCGGGCACCGGTCTCCTCGGCCGATGCGACCCATCCGGCCTTTCATCAATTCGCAAGTGGAAGTATGAGAAAGAACAACCAGCTCTCCCTGTCCCTGAGCGCCGCCGCGGCGCTGCTGTGCTGCGTCCAGATCGCGCAAGCCCAGGCACAGGACACGACCCAGCTCCAGCGCGTCGAGGTGACCGGCTCCAACATCAAGCGCCTGGCGTCCGAAACCGCCTCGCCGGTGCAGGTCTACAACCGCGAGGAGATCCGTCGCACCGGCGCCAACACCGTGCGCCAGGTGCTGGACACGCTGACCTCGACCTCGAGCACCGAGATCCGCGACGACGGCAACACCTCCAGCTTCGCCTCCGGCGCCTCGGGCGTGTCGATGCGCGGCCTGGGCAAGGGCGCCACGCTGGTGCTGCTGAACGGCCGCCGCGTCGCCAACTTCGGCCTGGCCGACGGCGCCAAGGACACCTTCGTCAACGTCGACTCGATCCCGGCCGATGCCGTCGAGCGCGTGGAAGTGCTGAAGGACGGCGCCTCCGCCATCTACGGCTCGGACGCGATGGCCGGCGTGATCAACATCATCACGCGCCGCAGCTACAACGGCGTCGGCGCGTCCGCCAGCTACACCTTCAACGAGAACCCCAGCCTGGGCGCGCAGCGCCAGGCCAGCATCGTGGCCGGCTTCGGCGACCTCGAGAAGGACCGCTTCAACGTCTTCGCCAACATCGAGGCCTATCGCCGCGAGGGCTACACCGTGGCCGACGTCAAGGACGACTACCCCGCGTGGCACAAGTCCTTCTATCTGGCGTCCTTCGGCGACCCCAGCCTGAACTCCTACCCCGGCAACCTGCGCGTGGGCACCAACCGCGTGCCGGTGGCGGGCTGCACGACGTTGAATTCGGCCGGCCAGTGCGTGACCGACATCAACGGCCTGAATGCGGTCTCCGATCCGGCCAGGCGGGTGAACCTGTTCAGCGCCGCCCGCGCGAAGGTCACCGAGGACATCCAGGCCTTCGCCGAGCTGAGCTACTCCAAGACGACCACCGAGTACCTGACGGTGCCGATGGCCATCGGCGCCGGCGCCACCTCGCGCTGGTACGACGGCTACAACAAGGTGGCCCAGTCCGTGCCGCACCCGGTGCTGTCGGCCACCAACCCGGCCAACCCGACCGGCCAGCCGCGTGGCATCGACTACCGGTTCATGGATGACCCCAGCCTGTTCAACTACGACGGCACCGGCA
>Ga0209257_1003461_pt1 | contig 13503 bp, 10 predicted proteins | sample AraplaCvi_mCL_r2_FD_184277 | JGI IMG/M metagenome (GOLD analysis project Ga0209257, IMG submission 184277) | Arabidopsis root microbial communities from North Carolina, USA - plate scrape MF_Cvi_mCL_r2 (SPAdes) (version 2) | ecosystem: Host-associated > Plants > Roots > Endosphere | place: USA...
GCGCCGGCAATGGATGCTGCAGCTGACCTACCGCGAGATGCGCGTGCTGGACGGCGCGGTCAGCCAGGCACTGCTGTCCAGCCCCTCGTTCTTCGCCTCCACGACCATCCTGATCATCGGCGGCCTGTTGGCCGCGCTGGGCGCCAGCGAGCAGACCAGCGCGATGGTGCTGGAGCTGCCCTTCACGGTGAAGACCAGCACGCTGGTATTCGACCTCAAGCTGGCGCTGCTGACCGGCATCTTCGTCTACGCCTTCTTCCGCTTCACCTGGAGCATGCGGCAGTACACCTTCGGGGCGCTGCTGGTCGCATCGGCGCCGGAGGCGAGCCAGTTCGCGCAGCTCGGCAGCGAGGCCCGCGAGCAGTTCGCCGACCGCGCGGGCGCCGTCGTCGGCATGGCGGCGGAAGCGTTCAACGACGGGCTGCGCGGCTACTACCTCGCGTTTCCGGTGGTGGGATGGTTCTTCTCGCCCTGGGCGCTGATGCTCGCCGCGGCGGGCGTGGTCTACGTGCTCTATCAGCGCGAGTTCCGGTCGGAAGTGCTGGAGAAGCTGCGGACCTGAGCGCCTGGAACGGCGCATGCGACGCGGCCACTGAGGCCGCCCCGCCACTTCACGGCGCCCCGCGGCGACCGTCGTGCCATGTTCTCCGGTGCCTCCCCCTCAGGCGCGCCGCCCGCGGCGGCGCCGTTGATCGATCTCACCTGCGAGGCAGCCGGCGATCCGCCGCCGCAGGCGGTGCCGGTGCGCAGGCCGTCGGAGGTGCTGCTCGCTGCCGGGCCGCCGACGATGGTCCGCGACGCGTTGCAGTTGCGGGCCTTGCCGCAGATGTTCGGATGGCCCCAGGGCCTGGCGATCCGGGCGCGGCATGCCCAGACGCAGTCCCTGATGCTGTACGGCAATGCCATGGCCTCCCGGCAGGGCGCGCCAGAGCCGCTGCAGCTGATCCAGCGCGGGGATGGCGTGTGGCAGGCGGGCCAGCGCAACAGGACGGACACGCGCTGGTCTTCGCCCGAATCCGGCGACGAGCCCTTGCTGCGCGCCGTCATGCTGGCGCTCGGTTTCATCAACCTGCAGCTGGGGACGCTGATGTCGATGATGACCGGTGACGCGCGCTGCGCCGGCACGCTGCCGTGGTCGACGGCGCTTCAGCTGCTGAACCTGCAGATCGCCGCCGCCTATGACGAGGGCGTGATCCTCGACGACTGGACCACCTGCCGGCTCCCCGCGCGGCCGCCGGCCGCGCTCTGCGGGCCGGTCGCGCGGCCGGCGAAGCGTCCGTGCGAGGACGCCTCGCCGGACGGCGACGCGGTCAGTGAACGACGCGTCCGAAGCTGAACTCGCCGGGCTCGCCGCCCGGCGCCATCTCGACGCCGACCGGGATCACGTCCTTCGGGCCGAAGCGGCCCTGCAGGATCAGCTTGGACAGCGGGTTCTCGATGCGCTGCTGGATCGCGCGCTTGAGCGGCCGCGCGCCGAAGACCGGATCGAAGCCGACCTTGGCCAGTTCGCTGAGCGCCTCGTCGCTGACGTCGAGCTTCATCTCCAGCTTCTCGAGCCGCTGCTCGAGCTGCTTGAGCTGGATCTTCGCGATCGACTTGATGTGCGACGCGCCCAGCGCATGGAAGATCACCGTCTCGTCGATGCGGTTGAGGAACTCGGGCCGGAAATGCGCCTTGACCTCGCCCCACACCGCGTCGCGGATGACTTCTTCCGGCTCGCCCTGCAGCGCCATGATGTGCTGCGAGCCGAGGTTGGACGTCATCACGACCACGCAGTTCTTGAAGTCGACGGTGCGCCCCTGGCCATCGGTCAGGCGGCCGTCGTCGAGCACCTGCAGCAGCACGTTGAACACGTCCGGATGCGCCTTCTCGACCTCGTCCAGCAGCAGCACGCTGTAGGGCTTGCGGCGCACGGCCTCGGTCAGGTAGCCGCCCTCGTCGTAGCCGACATAGCCGGGGGGCGCGCCGATGAGCCGGCTGACCGAGTGCTTCTCCATGAACTCGCTCATGTCGATGCGGATCATGTGGTCCTCGCTGTCGAACAGGAAGCCCGCCAGCGCCTTGCACAGCTCGGTCTTGCCCACGCCGGTGGGGCCCAGGAACAGGAAGCTGCCCAGCGGCCGGTTCGGATCGGACAGCCCGGCGCGGGAACGCCGGATCGCGTCCGCCACCGCGACGATGGCGTCGTCCTGGCCGACCACGCGCTCATGCAGCTTCGCTTCCATCTGCAGCAGCTTGTCGCGCTCGCCCTGCATCAGCTTGGCGACCGGGATGCCGGTGGCGCGCGCCACGACTTCCGCGATCTCCTCGGCGCCGACCATGGTGCGCAGCAGCTGCGGGACGGACTTGTCCCTGGCCTTGCCGGCCTCCTTGGCCTGGGCTTCGCTCAGGCGCTTCTCCAGCTCGGGCAGCTTGCCGTACTGCAGTTCGGCGACCTTGTTGAAGTCGCCCTTGCGCTTGAGTTCCTCGATCTGGAACTTGATGCGGTCGATCTCTTCCTTGACATGCGCGGAGCCCTGGGCCTGCGCCTTCTCGGCGGTCCAGATCTCCTCCAGGTCGTTGTATTCGCGCTGGAGCTTGAGCAGCTCTTCCTCGATCAGCGTGAAGCGGCGCTGCGAGCCTTCGTCGGTCTCCTTGCGCACGGCCTCGCGCTCGATCTTGAGCTGGATCATGCGGCGGTCGAGCCGGTCCATCGCCTCGGGCTTGGAGTCGATCTCGATCTTGATCTTGGCGGCGGCCTCGTCGATCAGGTCGATGGCCTTGTCGGGCAGGAAGCGGTCGGTGATGTAGCGGTGCGAGAGCTCGGCCGCGGCGACGATGGCCGGGTCGGTGATCTCGACGCCGTGGTGGACCTCGTACTTCTCCTGCAGGCCGCGCAGGATGGCGATCGTCGCCTCGACGCTGGGCTCGTCGACCAGCACCTTCTGGAAGCGGCGCTCCAGCGCGGCGTCCTTCTCGACGTACTTGCGGTACTCGTCCAGCGTGGTGGCGCCGATGCAGTGCAGCTCGCCGCGCGCGAGCGCGGGCTTGAGCATGTTGCCGGCGTCGATGGCGCCCTCGGCCTTGCCGGCGCCGACCATGGTGTGGATCTCGTCGATGAACAGGATGATGCGGCCTTCATCGGCGGCGACTTCCTTGAGCACGGACTTCAGGCGCTCCTCGAATTCGCCGCGGAACTTGGCGCCGGCGAGCAGGCCGGCCATGTCCAGCACCAGGACGCGCTTGTCCTTGAGCGATTCGGGCACCTCGCCGTTGACGATGCGCTGGGCCAGGCCCTCGACGATGGCGGTCTTGCCGACGCCGGGCTCACCGATCAGCACCGGGTTGTTCTTGCTGCGGCGCTGCAGGACCTGGATGGCGCGGCGGATCTCGTCGTCGCGGCCGATGACCGGGTCGAGCTTGCCCTGGCGGGCGCGCTCGGTGAGGTCCAGGGTGTACTTCTTGAGCGCCTCGCGGTTGCCTTCGGCCTCCTGGCTGTCGACCTTCTGGCCGCCGCGGACCGCCTCGATGGCGGACTCCAGGGCCTTGCGCGTGAGGCCGTGGCCGCGCACGACGCCGGCAAAGTCGGACTTTGCATCGGCGAGCGAGAGCAGGAACATCTCGCTGGCGATGAAGTGGTCGCCGCGCTTGGACGCCTCCTTCTCGGCGGCCTGGAGCAGGCTGACGAGGTCGCGGCCGGGCTGGACCTGCTGGCCCTCGCCGTGGACCTGGGGCAGGCCGGCCAGCAGCGTGTCCACGGCGGACTTGAGGGCCGGGACCTTGACGCCGGCGCGCTCGAGCAGCGCCTTGGGGCCCTCGTCCTGGGCCAGCATGGCGGCCAGGACGTGGACGGGTTCGATGTAGGGGTTGTCGCTGGTCACGGCCAGACTCTGGGCCTCGGCCAGCGCTTCCTGGAAGCGGGTGGTGAGCTTGTCGACTCGCATGGGTGAATGACCTCCGTTGCGAAGCCAAGTGGGAGTGTGTCCCCCATTTTCAAGAGCCCACCGTTCGCGGCAAGCCCCATGCCCATGCCACCGCCCATGCCCTGATCGGCAGTCATGCGGCGCTCATGCCGCGATCAGCATCTGCATCATCTTGAGCCCGGCGGCCGCGGCGGCCAGCGAGCCGGCGACGTGCGCGGCCGAGTGGCCCAGCGCCAGCAGGAACTCGCCGCGCTGCAGCAGCGAGAGCGATTCGCCGGAGAACGAGGAGAAGGTCGTCAGTCCGCCGAGAAAGCCGGTGACGAGCAGCAGCTTGAGCAGGTCATCGGGATGGCGCCCGAACCATTCGAGCGCCATGCCGATCAGGAAACCGCCGATGAGGTTGACGGCCAGCGTCCCCAGCGGGAAGCCTTGCCACTTCGTGTTCAGCCACAGTCCCGCGCCCCAGCGCGCGAGCGCGCCCCCCGACGCGCCGGCGGACACCGCCGCCACTTGCACCCAGCTCATCGGCCATTGCCCTCCACGTTGATCCCCCAGCGCGCGAGCGCCTCGTCGTCGGCGACGCGCGCGTCCACCCAGCGGGCGCCATCCGGCCCGTGCTCCTTCTTCCAGAACGGCGCCTGCGTCTTCAAGTAGTCCATCAGGAATTCGCAGGCCTGGAAGGCCTGGCCGCGATGCCGCGAGCTGACGAGCACCAGCACGATCTGATCGCGCGGTCTGAGCGGGCCGACGCGATGGATCACGCGCGCGCCGCGCAGGTCGAAGCGGCGGAAGGCCTCGTCGATCATGGCTTCGATCGCGGTCTCGGTCATGCCGGGGTAGTGCTCGAGTTCCATCAGCGTCACCGGTGCGCCGTCCGCGCCGTCGCGCACCGTGCCGACGAAGCTCACGACCGCCCCGACGCCGCCATCGTCCGCGCGCAGCGCCAGGGTCTCGGCCGAGAGGTCGAAGTCGGCGGTCTGGACGGAGACGCGCGGCGGGCGCGAGGGCGGCGAAGTCATCCGGCGATTGTGGCATCGCCGTACGCGCCGAGCGGCCTCACCGATTCGAGTGGGCTGAGCGATTCACATCGGTGGGCGCGGGAGTGAATCGCGCGGCCTATGGTCGATACGACGCCTCCGCGCTCGCCACCATGACCCATCGCCAGACGCCGTGGACCGAGGCCCGCAAGGGGCTCCCCGAGAACGAAGGAAGCCGCGAAGTCATCAACAAGGCCTCCATGCGAAGGTCGATGCTGAGGAGTCGGAGCGATGAGGAGTAGGCCGACTCCCCTGGTCAGGGCCGCCGTCGGCCAGCGCGACGAAGACGCCCAGATCCTCGACCTTCCCCCTACGAATGGATGATTCGGCTGGACGATCGGATACGCGACGGCGCGCGGCGAGCGCCGATACTCGTCGCTCGCTTCGCCACCACCGCGCGATGCCTCGCGCCGCCGACATGAACCACGCCAAGACCGTCCTCGCCGTGCGCCACCTCGCTTTCGAGGACCTGGGCCTGCTCCGCCCCGTGCTCGAGGGGCGCGGCTTCGAGCGCTTCATCACGCTGGACGCGGGTGTCGACGACCTGCGCGATCTCGACCTCGACGGCGTGGATCTGCTGGTCGTGCTCGGCGGGCCGATCGGCGCCTATGACGACGCACTCTACCCGTACTTGAACGACGAGATCGCGCTCATCCAGCGCCGCCTTGCCTCGCGTCGCCCGCTGCTGGGCATCTGCCTGGGCGCGCAGTTGATGGCGCGCGCGCTCGGGGCCGAGGTCCAGCCCATGCCGCATGGCCAGAAGGAGATCGGCTTCGCGCCGCTGACGTTGACCGAGGCGGGCCTCGCGTCGGCGCTGGCGCCGCTCGCGAACGGGCAGCCGGTGCTGCACTGGCATGGCGACCAGTTCGGCCTGCCGGACGGGGTGCCAAGCCTTGCCTCGACGCCGCTCTGCCCTCATCAGGCCTTCGCGATTGGCGGCCATGCGCTCGCGCTGCAGTTCCACCTCGAGTGCGACCCGGCGCGTCTGGAGCAATGGCTGATCGGCCATGCCGGCGAGTTGGCCCAGGCGCGCGTGCCGCTGAACATCTTGCGCCGCGATGCGGCGATGCACGGTGCCGGCTTGAGAGCGGCGCTCGACCAGGTCATCGATCGCTGGCTGACGGACTGAGCGTCAGGCGGCGCGCCCTCAGGCATCGGACACGGCACCCATCAGGAGCATCGGAGCTCGCGCTCCCTGTTCACATCGGCGGTCTCCGCGGCGAAAGCCTTGAGCGATTGCAGCGAGGTGATCGTCCGCAGTCCGAGCTCGCGCCAGGTGACCGCCGGTACCTCGGTGAAGAGATCCGCGCCCGGCGCGAGCCCGTTGGGCAGGATCGGCCGCTTGGCGTGACGGCCGTCGCCATCGAGCGCGGTATGCGTGAAGAAGGGCCGCACCAGCTTGTAGCGGCCCAGCACCTGCTCGTCGTCCTCGACCTTCAGATACAGGCCTTCGGACTGGTCCGACTTGTCGGTCTGCTGCCAGCACAGATCGAGCGGCAGCGATTCCCGCCGCGTCGCGGCTTCGAATGCCTGGCGCCAGCCGGCCGACTTCGCCAGCGAGCGCACGACCAGGGCCCCCAGCAGCCTGGGCTGCGCCGGCATCGGGCCGGCGTACAGCACCGGCACCGACAGCACCGGCGAGCCGGCGAGCAGCGCATGACGGCGGGGCGTCGACAGGAACTGGCCGGTCGCGCGATCGAAGAGATCGAACGCGTTGAAGTAATGCGGCAGCCGGTCGTACCAGACGCTGCGCTTGGCATAGGCCCACTCGCCGTACATGACATAGCGGTCCTCGAGTCGCTCGATCAGCCGGCGCTCATGCGCCAGCGCCCAGATCTTCATCGGAATGAACTGGCGCTCGCCGAAGCCGCCGATCAGGTCATGGCCGCGCGACTGCAGCAGCAGGCCGCCGCGCTCGCTGAACGAAAGGCTGGCATTGGCGCCGTCGAGCTTTTCCTCGATGACCACGTGGCGGCCTTCGAGCGCCGCGAGCGGCAGCGGGTCATGGGCGGAGTGGCCCGCTTGCAGGCGGCTGCCCGCGAGATGCGCCGTGCGCGGAGAGCGCAACAGCGGCAAGGATTGGAGGTGCATGGACGTCCGTCACCCGCCGCGTGGCGCGGGCGGGTCCTGGTGAAGTCAGGGAACCGACGGACGTGCAGGGGGCGCGCACAGGCGCCGTCACGATGCTGCCAGCAGGCAGCCGTCGGCGATCAGCAGGGAATGGATGTACGGGTCTTCATGGGGCACCTCCTGTTATCGAAGAGGACAGACGCCAGGCGCAGACGCCCGGCGTGGGCACGATTCTTCCATCGCGCGATCGGCGGCGTCAACCCGGACGCCGTGATGGACTTATTGATGGACTTACTTGCCCTTCTTCTGGACCAGCTTGGCGTAGTCCGCCTGCATCTTGGTCATGAAGTCGACCGTGGCGCGGAACTGCTGCTCCTGGAAGTCGATCAGCTTCTGGAACTCATCGGCGGCGACCTCGAAAGGCGTGCCCGCCGCGCGCATCGATTCCATGATCGCCTTCTGCGACGTGAGCACCGTGCTCCACGCCGCGTAGTTCTGTTCGAACGCCTTCTTGGACTGCTCGAAGAAGGTCTTCGCGAGTTCGACCTGGGCCTGCTGGATCATGTGCTGTCTCCTGGTGAGCGAGTTGTCGATATCGCGCCCCGCGGGCGTGCTGGCAATGCTACATCGCCAGCATGCTGGCCTCCCGCCGCGTCGCCAGACGCGTTTTCGTTGCCCGACACGGCGGCCAACTGCGCATGCAGCCATTGCGACCGGAACTGCGTGACCTCGCATTGCCCACAAGAAAAATTCGTCCGCACGTCGATTGAACAAAGCGCGTGCGCACCGGACAACAAGTCCGGTGACATCGGGCTGGACCAGGCATCGCCAAGCAATAAGCGCTTTCCGTCGCGCGCCCATTTCTCCATCCGCTCCCGGAACCGCAAGGGGTAGTCCGGAGCGGGGCAACAGATGTTGGCCCACGGATCGCAAACAAAGAGATGGGGCGGCCACTGATCCAACGGCGCATCCACGAAGACGGGATCCACGGTCCCGACGATGGTGAAGCAGTGATCCACGCGCAGCAGGGCGATGGAGGTCTGCACCTTGGGAAACGTCACCGCGAGATAGTCCTGCGCCGCCCGGCTCTGCCCTCCGCAGTTGGGAAGCGCGCCCTGCCAGACGCCGAGGGACCCGGTGGCATGCACGAGACGTGGCGTGGCCGTCAGCGGATCGAAGGTGTAGGAGGCGGGCCAGACTCTTGGAGCGACGGGAACAGGCGCCGACAACCTGGAAGCCGGCCATTTGTTCCAGGCCTTGGCGCGTCCTTGCGACCGCAGATTGAACGCATCGCGCACGCGCCGCAAGGCCTCTTCAGCGGCGCGCTGATTCTCGGCCTTGAACGAGACATCATGCGGCGCCGCGCAAACAATGGGAGGCCCCAGCGGGCAGTGCTGCGGGTTGGCGGCCCACAGGCCGCGATCCTGCGCCCCGCGATGGAAGTGCAACCGCAGCACCCGCGCCTCGTGGTTGCGCGTGAGCTCCGGATGAATGACTTCCTGGTTGTGAAAGGGCAGCTCCCGAGCAAAGTTCTGGCCGTCGCCGTCATCGCCGGATGCGGCATCTGAACAGGCGGCGGGATCGCTGCAGATCTTCATGGCAAGGGTCTTGGCTTGAACGTGGCCGACAGTGCGCGAAGGCTGCACCAGGGTTCACGTGACAACGCGATCGTTGCGCCGGCAGCGCAGTCAGGTCTCAAGGCATCAACCGGTACCCCACCCCCGTCTCGGTCAGCAGATGCTTGGGGCTCGCCGGCTCGGCTTCGAGCTTCTGCCGCAGGTTGCCCATGTAGACGCGCAGGTAGTGGTTCTGCTCCACATGCGCGGGCCCCCACACCGCCTTGAGCAGCTGCCGATGCGTCAGCACCTTGCCCGCATGGCCGATCAGGTGGCTGAGCAGCCGGTACTCGATCGGCGTGAGGTGCACCTCCTCGCCCCCGCGGCGCACGCGGCGCGCGGCCAGGTCGATCTCGACATCGCCGAAGCGGAAGGCCGGCTCCTGCTGCTCGCTGGCCCGCGCCTGACTGCGCCGCAGCGCCACGCGCACGCGCGCCATCAACTCGCCCACGCCGAAGGGCTTGCTGAGGTAGTCGTCGGCCCCGTGATCGAGCGCCGCGATCTTGTCGTCCTCGGCGCCGCGCGCGGACAGCACGATCACCGGCACCGACGACCATGCCCGCAGGTCGCGCAGGAAGTCCTGCCCATCGCCATCGGGCAGCCCCAGGTCCAGGATGACCAGGTCCGGCCGCCGCGTGCCGGCGTCGATCAGGCCCTGGCGCAGCGTGCCGGTCTCGTGCACGGACCAGCCCTCCCCCTCCAGCGCCAGCCGCACGAAACGGCGGATGTTCGGCTCGTCCTCGATGATCAGCGCCACCGGCTGCGGCTCACTCACGGTCTTCACTCCCTGGATCCTGTGCATCTTCTTCGAAGGCCGGCAGCGCCGGCGGCTCGCCCAGCGGCAGCGCCAGGCTGAAACGCGCCCCGCCCGCGGCCGCCACGCGCTCGGCCCAGATGCGGCCGCCATGGGCCTGCATGATGGCGCGGCAGATCGCCAGCCCCAAGCCCATGCCGGGCAGATGCGACTCGCTGTGGCCGCGCGCGAATTTCTCGAACAGGGCCTCCTCGCGCCCCGGCGGCAGCCCGGGGCCGTTGTCCTCGACGGACAGGCGCATCTCGCCCGCCGCGGCCGCGCCGTGCGTGCGCGCGATGACGCGGATCTCGCTGCCCGGCGGCGTGTACTTCGCGGCGTTCTCCAGCAGGTTGGCCAGCACGCGCTCGATCAGCACGGCGTCGAGCTCCACCAGCGGCAGGCTCGCCGGCACGTCCAGCACGACGCGATGCCGCGCCAGCGCCGCACCCATCAGCTGCAGGCTGCTGCCGATCACCTCGTCCACCGGCTGCCACTGCCGGTTGAGCGTCAACGCGCCGCTCTGCAGCCGCGCCATGTCGAGCAGGTTGTGCACCATCGCGTTGATGCGCAGCGACTGCTGCTCGATCGCCTGCGCGGTCTCGGCCGCGCCCGGATCGAGCGCGCGCCGCGACAGCGTTTCCGCCAGTCCCTGCAGCGCCGCCAGCGGCGTGCGCAGGTCGTGCGACAGCGCCGAGAGCAGCGAGTTGCGCAGCCGCTCGGACTCGATCTGCAGCAGCGCCTGCTGCGCGACCTCGACGTAATGCACCCGCTCCAGCGCCTGGCCGGCGATGCGCGCGGCGGTCTCGAGCTGGGCGCGGCGCTCGGGCAGCAACAGCAGGCGCGCGTCGCCAGGCCGCAGCGCGAGCACGCCGCGCGTGCGCATCGGGGCGCGCAGCGGCAGGTAGAACCAGTGGCTGCCCGGCAGCGTGTCGGTGCCGAGCCCGGCCGCCCGCTCGTGATCGAGCGCCCAGCGCGCCGTGCCCGCATCGGGCGGATCGCCCAGCGCCAGGCCCGGCTCGGCCGGCGACGGCTGCAGCCGGTCGTCGGCATCGAGCACGTACAGCAGCGCGCGTCCGCCGAACTGCTGCGCGAGCTGCTGCTCCGCGGTCGCGACGACCTGCTCGGTCTGCAGCGCGCCGGCCAGCTCGCGGGTGAGCTCGAACAGGCCGCGCGCCCTGGCCTCGCGCTCCGACGAGACCCGCGCCTCGTAGCGCAGTCCCGCCGTGAGCTGGCCGGTGACCAGGCCGACGGCCAGCATCACGGCGAAGGTGATCAGGTACTGCACGTCGCTGACCGCCAGGCTGAGGCGCGGCGCGACGAAGAAGAAATCGAACAGCGCGACGCTCAGGAAGCTCGCCAGCACCGCCGGTCCGCGGCCCCAGCGCATCGCGACGCCGACCACGCCGAGCAGGAACAGCATCACCAGGTTGTCGGTGGCAATGCGGCCCGCCAGCGGCCAGCACAGCACCGCCACGCCGATGCAGGCCAGCGCCGCCCACAGGTAGCGGCGCGGCGCGGCGCCGAGCACGGGCGTGGGCGCGTCCTCATGCACGCGCTGCGTCGCCGAGGCGCCGACCTGGATCAGGTCCAGCTCCGGCGCCGCGCGGCCCAGGTGCACGGCCAGGCGCGCGGCCAAGTCGCGCCGGCCCCAGCGGCGCCGCGACGGCTGGCCGCGTCCGATCAGCAGCTTGGACAGGTTGTGCTCGCGCGCGTAATCGGCCAGCGCCTGCGCCGGGTCCTGCGCGGCGAGCACGGCGGTCGCCGCGCCCAGGTCCTGGGCCAGCCGCACCACGCGCAGCGTGCGCTCGCGGCGCGCGCCGGGCCGCCGGTGCAGCGCCGGCGTCTCGACATGCACCGCATGCCAGCTCACCGCCAGCTGCCGCGCGAGCTGCGCGGCGCTGCGCACCACCGATTCGGCCTCGTCGCCGGGCCCGATGGCGCACAGGATCGCCGCTTCCGTCTTCCACACCGGCGCGATGCGCTCGTTGCTGCGCCAGGCCTGCACGTCATCCTCAACGCGGTCGGCGGTGCGGCGCAGCGCCAGCTCGCGCAGCGCCATCAGGTTGCCCTTGCGGAAGAAATGCTGGCCCGCGCGCTCGGCCTGCGCGCCCTGGTAGACCTTGCCCGCCTTGAGCCGCGCGAGCAGCTCGTCGGCCGGCGTGTCGACCAGCACCACCTCGTCGGCGCGGTCGAAGAAGGTGTCGGGCAGCGTCTCCTGCACGCGCACGCCGGTGATGCCGCCGACCACGTCGTTCAGGCTCTCCAGGTGCTGCACGTTGACGGTGGTGTAGACGTCGATGCCGTTGGCGAGCAGCTCCTCGACGTCCTGCCAGCGCTTGGGATGGCGCGAGCCGGCGACGTTGGAATGCGCCAGCTCATCGACCAGGATCAGCGCGCCGGGCTGGTCCTTGAGGCGCTCGAGCGCGCCATCGAGGTCGAACTCCGGCAGCGCGCGGCCGCGGTACGGGATCTGGCGCATCGGCAGGCGCGGCAGGCCGTCGAGCAAGGAGGCGGTGTCGGCGCGGCCATGGGTCTCGACGACGCCGATCAGCGGCGCGCGCCCCTGCGCGGCGAGCTGCCGGGCCGCCTGCAGCATCGCGAAGGTCTTGCCGACGCCGGCCGACGCGCCGAAGTAGATGCGCAGGCGGCCGCGCGCCTCGGGCTGCGCCTGCCGGCGCAGGGCGGCCAGCAAGGCGTCGGGATCGGGACGGTCGTCGGTGGGACTGCGCATGGGTGGCGGATTGTCGCGTCAGGACGAGGACAGTGGGGACGAGGACGGTTGCGGCGCGGACGGTTGCGGGTCAGGCGCCAGGCGCGCGGCCAGGGGAATGAACAAGGCGCGGCAATGGGCCTGCAGCGCCTGCCGCAACTGCGCGGCGTCATCGGCGGCGCGGCTGGCGGCGGCGTCGATGATCGCCTGCCTCCGCGGCTCGTCGTCGGTCAGGAGTTCGGCGGCGTCCATCGCGATCTCGAAGCGCGCCTGGGCCTCGCCCAGCAGCGTCTCCTCCAGCGCCGCATAGCCAGGATCGCGCTGGAGCGCCTTGACCAGGAGATCGCCCACCAGCCCCGCGGGTTCCAGGCACTCCTGGGACAGGGCAAAGCCGCTGTGGACCTCGGCATCGATCAGGGCGTCCGCGAGGCGCTCGCGCCGCTGGCGCTCTGCCAGGGTGTCCCACGCCGCGCCGGCGCGTCCGAAGTGGGCGAAGAACGGTGGCTCGTCGCTGACCGGCGGCCCATCGAGCCGCGCGTGAAGGCGCTGCCTCACGGTCTGCCGCAGCAGCAGCGCGTCCTCCAGGCTCTCGGAGAAGTCGCCTTGCGACTCGATCACCGCCTGGTCGGCGCGCAGCCCGCAGGCAAAGGCGAACGCGGCCTGAGCGACCTCGGCCGCGCTGCGCGCCTCGCTCCCCTCCCTCAGCAGGCTCATCTGATGCAGGACGCGCACGTGCGCATCCAGGCAGTACCCATCCCGGCCGTGGATCAGCTCCTCGCATTGCGTGATGAAGGCTTCGTCGTCCAGTGCCCGATGGACCACCTGCGCCAGCAGAGGTGGCCCGGCGCGCCACGACTGCTCCGTCACGAGCCGGTCCAGTTCGACGAGACGAACCGCCCAGGCGGTGAAGCCGGCATGGACCTGCAGTTGGAAGCGCTGCGCGCCGTTCCAGACCAGGGCGCCGAGCAACTGGTTCGCCTCCTCCAATTGCCGGTGGCGTTCGTTCCGCTCAGCCCGCGCCTCGGGGCCGAGAAAGGGCTCGGCGTCCGGCGCCGTGTCGCCCTGGACGAACAGCCGTGTCATGGCGGGGAAGTCGGCGAGCAGTCCGGCGCCCACGCGCTCGCGCCAGGGGCCGCCGCGGCGGGCGTCTTCCGGCGTCAGCTCAATCGTCAGCCATTCCGCGAGCGACCACTGGAGCGCGGCGGGCATCCGCACTTGCAGCGTCCCAGGGCCGGCGGCCTCCTCGACCAGCCAGGCGCTGGACAGGCGGATGCCGAAGGTCAGGCGGTCCGACAGCTCGCCGTTCACCGTGACGGGCGAGGACACCCGTTCGCCGCGGTAGTCCAGCGTGAGCGCCAGCGGCTCGCCCCGCGCG
>Ga0209257_1003462_pt1 | contig 13497 bp, 10 predicted proteins | sample AraplaCvi_mCL_r2_FD_184277 | JGI IMG/M metagenome (GOLD analysis project Ga0209257, IMG submission 184277) | Arabidopsis root microbial communities from North Carolina, USA - plate scrape MF_Cvi_mCL_r2 (SPAdes) (version 2) | ecosystem: Host-associated > Plants > Roots > Endosphere | place: USA...
GATCGATGTCGTTTTTTTTGACGGAGACTCTTCTCTCCCTGTAGCTGGATGTGGCGTCATGAGCATCACAAGATTTCTACTCATCTTGCCGCTGGTGGCGGTGCTGACCTATCTCGTTCTTCTCGGCTTCATCTATTTTTCGCAGCGCACCCTTCTCTATCCCGGGGCCGACGCCACTGCCGCACCGAACCCAGCGAGTTGGGGTGAGAACGTCTCCGTCAAAACACCAGATGGTGAGACGCTGCACGCGCTTTATAGTGAAGGTAAGCCCGACAAACCCGGTGTGCTGCTCTTTTTCGGGAATGGAGATCGAACAGAAAACTATGGGTTTCTCGCACAGGCATTGGCTGCGCGGGACATTGGATTGCTTGCGATTTCCTATCGCGGCTATCCGGGATCGACCGGCTCACCAGGCGAGGACGGTTTGCTGACCGACGGCATCGCGGCGTTCGACTGGCTGGCGCACCGCACCAAAGGGGGCATCGTCGTGCTCGGCCGCTCGCTCGGCACTGGCGTCGCCGTGAACACGGCGGCACAAAGGCCAGTCTCCGGCGTGATCCTTATCTCCCCATATCTGTCGGTTCTGTCGGTCGCCGAAGCGCGCTATCCGTTCCTGCCGGTCACGCTCCTCATCAAGGATCCCTTCCGCTCCGACCTCAAAATAGCGGCGGTGACGCAACCAAAGCTTTTCATTCACGGACGGTTGGACGACAGCATTCCCCTGTCGTCGGGCGAAGCGCTCTATCGCATTGCGCCTGAACCCAAGCAGATGCAGATCGACGAGCGCGCCGGCCACAACGACATCTGGAACGACAATACGGTAAGCGAGGTTATTCACTTCGTGGAGGCGTTGAAGCGGAACGCCACATAGGCCGCCCTGCGCACCTCGTGACAGGATCCACAATTTCTATCGAAGAAACAGATCGTTAGAAACTTGGCGACCCCTGCAGGATTCGAACCTGCGACAACCTGCTTAGAAGAACGCCTGTCCCGGAATCCAACGGCGTCCATCATTGTCCATAAGTGTTCAATTTTGTCCATATATTTCAATGGCTTATTGACACATCCATAGAATCTGCTTCAATCGATGCCGATGGCAAAACGACCTCGATGCGACCTCAGCGCAGGGAGAAGAGGATGCCCCGGAACCGAGCGAAACTCACCCACCAGTTCTGCCTCTCCGTGAAGCCGTCGGCGGTCACCAGGGAGTATCTCGACGGCACCAGCGGACTGGCGCTCCGCGTCACCCCGGCCGGCTCGAAGACCTGGACGATGCGCTACCGGCTCCGCGGGACGGAGAGGCGGCTGACCATCGGATCCTTCCTCGACGTGCCGCTCGCCGACGCCCGCGACCGCTACGCAGAAGCGTCGCGTCTGGTCCGGCACAAGCGGGACCCCCGGGACCAGCCCGCAGCTCCGCCGGACGCGCCGCCGCCGGCACCGGCCCCGGCGCCGTCCAATCCACCGCGGCAGGACCTCGCGCCGCCGCCGCCGGCCCCCGTGCCGTCCATCCCGCCGCACCAGGTTCTCGCACCGCCGGCGCCGGTACGGCAAATCGGGGCCGGAACGCTGCTGCTGGCCGAGGTGGGCGAGCTCTATCTCGACGCCTGCGAACTCGGCAACCACAGACCCCGCAGGCCGAAGAAAAAGCGCGCGAAGACGCAGAAGACCATACGGGGTGAGAGAAGCGCCTTCTATCGGTACATCGAGCCGCGCCTCGGCTTCTACCGGCCGGACGACCTGGAGCGGGAGACGATACAGGCGTTCGTGGACCGGATAGAGAGAGAGGACACGGACAGCGGCGCCCGCCTGGCGAAGAAGACGCTTCACAGCATCTATTCCTACGCGCTGTGGCGCGGTCACGCCATCACCAACCCATGCGTCCTGGTCACCTATCCGCCGTCGGGGGAAAGGGACACCGTGCTCAGCGACGACGAGCTCAGGATGGTCTGGCGGACCTTCTCGCCGCCCCTGGTATACGACGCGCCCGTCTCCGCGGGCGTCGGCTGCTCCATCCTCCTCGACATGGTCCTGCTGCAGCGGATCGGGGAGGTTCAGCAGATGCGGCTGTCCCAGCTCAACTTCGACAGCTCTCTGTGGGAGATCCCCGAGGAGCTGACGAAGAACCGCCGGCACCACGTCGTGCCGCTGCCGCCGCTGGCGATGAAGCTGATAGGCGTGGCGCTCGACTTGCGCGGCCCGATCGAAAGCGACGCGGTGTTCCCCGGGGGCCGGGACCCGCAGGTGACGGTGCTCCCAACGGCCGCCACCAGGGCGTTCAACCGCGTGAGGCGCGCATTGCACTGGCCGGGCATCGGCCCCCACGACCTGCGCAGGACGGGTGCGACCAGGCTGGCCGCGCCGCCGCTCTCCGTGCCGCCGTTCATCATCTCGAAGCTGCTCAACCATGTCAGCGACACCGGCCGGGCCGCCGCTGTGACCAGCATCTACAACCGCTACGAATACCTCGCGGAGAAGAGGGAAGCGCTCTGCAAGTGGCAGGACGAACTGGTGCGGATCCTGCGCCTATGACGATGCGCGCCGAAGGTTGCCCGGAACCGGACCGCACACGCGAGATTGTCACGTTCCTGCCAAGGGCTGGCCTCGCCCCGCGGCCGCCGGGGACCAGCGGCGAATTCTTGCGGAACAGTGGAGGCGTTCATGATCACGCGGGAAGAGCTCTACGGAATGGTCTGGTCGGAGCCGGTGCTGGCAGCCGCAAAGCGGCTCGGGGTTTCCAGCAGCTACCTGGCGAGGGTCTGCAGGGCGCTGGGAGTGCCGAGCCCGCCGCGCGGATACTGGACGAAGAACGCGCTAGGGCGCGCTCCCCCCGTTCCCGCCCTGCCGGCCCCGCGGCCGGGCGCGCCGCGCGCGTGGGCGCCGCCAGGAGAACGGGGTGCGCCGATCAAGCGCTTCTACGTGAGGACGCCGCCCACGCGCAGTGGCCTGCACGGGCTCATCGACGGGGCCGCGGATCGCTTCCGGGCGGGAAGCACGGACGGCCGCAGCGGCTATCTCCGGCCGCGCAAGAGACTGCTCGTCGACGTCATCGCCTCGGAGACGGGGCTCGCAAGATGCCTGGATTTCGCCAACAGGCTCTTCATCGGCCTGGAGCGTGACGGCCACAGGGTCGTGCTCGCGGCCGAGCGTCTCATGAGGCCCGAGATCGGGAGGCAGCAGGATCCGCCAACTGCCGAGACCCCCCCTCCCGTCTTCGGCGTGTGGCGTCCCAGGCGCCCAGCCCCGGACTCGTGGCGCCCGCTGCGCCCCACCGTCGCCTACTTCGGCATGGTGCCTATCGGGCTGGCCGTCGTCGAGACGAACGAGCTTGTCCTCATGCGCTATGTCGGCCAGGGCCGCTACGTCCGGGCGACGGAGGATCCTTCAGCGTGGCCGTCTGCGGACGGCGTCACCTACACGCTGACCATGCACCGGGAGGTTCCGTCGGGGCGCATCAAGCTCGTCGCATACTCTCCGGACCCCACGGTTTCCTGGAAACGGGAGTGGCTGGAGACGCCGGACGAACCACTGGACGCCGGCATCGGCCGGATCCTGGCGGACCTGGAGCGCGCGGCGGACGATCTCCCGCCGGGGCCGTAGCGTGCGGACCGGCCCGCCGGACCACCGGCACAACGCATGAATTCCCGGGGGCCGTTCGCCGGGTGGCGGCGTTCGCTGACGCCGCGGGGGGTAGCAGCCGCATTGTTGACAACTGCCAGGCGAGAACCGGCCCGGCGATCTGCCGGCAACTGGCGGCCGGCCGGGCCGCCGCGCGCCTGCGCCGAGCATGCCGAGGACAACAATGTTGACATGAACGGAAGATCGGACAATATGCTCACCATGTGATCTTAATGATCATGAGTCGACACTACTGGAGGCAAGATCATGTTTCGATGCACCGGAGGCAGCATCCGGCACGCCCCCGCAGATGCCGACGCCCTCAGGCTCTCGGCCAGACGCACCGGCGACCGGAGCGGCCGCAGGCCTGCAGTCGGCAGTCCGGCCCATGCAACGCACGCGGATTTCGAATCCTTCTCGAAAGCGATTGGTTCGCAGGAAAGTGCATCCGCCCCGCTCGTGAAGCCAGGGGACGGACGGATCCGCCGTCGCGATCGTTTCCCACACCGGCGACGTGCCTCCCACCGACATGATCAGCAGTCGCCGTTCTCGCGATCGGACGTCCCACCGCACCGCCATATTCATGCAACGCGGCGCTGCCTCGCCGCGAAACTCGGCCAGGACTCAAGGGGGTCTCCCGCGACACATAACCGGCCATCACCAGACCGCCACTTCAACGCCGGCAGAAGGCGGCTATTGCCGGACTGCATCTGCCGTCCGCCGACGAAAGAAATGGCGTTCTTCCGCGACGACCTGGCTGAAGACATCCGCGGATAACCAACACACCCATCCCCCGACTGGACCGCCAATCCTTGACGGCCTGTGCCACGAATCACGAGAAGAGGTTTATTCCCATGAAGTTCGCCTACTTGAGCGCAGAAGATGCGCAGAGACTGTCCGCCGATTTGCGCTCGGTTGAGGCTGGAACTACCTGGTCACTGTCACTCCACACCGCTCCCATCCTCGAAGCCCATCAGATGTATTCGCGGAGGACGGCCTGCCTCTCAGGATTCGTCTTCGGTCATCCGGCTCTGGGCGACGGTCGTGAAATCATGACCAGCCAGCTCATGTACATGGACACGGAGTTGGGCATCGCGCGTACGCTCAACCGTTGGTACCGTCTCGGGCATCCGGCCCGAATTGGAAGCGCATGAAGCGCGACAATCGACAGTCCGCTGTTGCGAAACCTTCCGCCACCGGTCACACGTCGCCTCAAGGGAGCGCCGTTGCTGTGATCGGACGCCCCACCGGACGACATACCCATGCATCGCCGCGGCTGCTTCGCCGCAATACTCGACCAGGGTACAAGGGGATGTCCTTTGACAGATGAACCACAACCGCAAGACCGCCACTTTCAACGACGGCAGAAGGCGGCAATCGCCGGATTGCATTTGCCGACCGCCGAGGAACTGCTCCGGGGGATGGCGTTCTTCCGCGGGGACCTGACTGAAGACATCCGCGAGTATTCCAGCCGGCTGTCCGGTCGCGTCAAAAAGCGAAAACAGACAGGACTCGAGCTCCTCGCTGCGAGCCTGGATGGGCTCAGCGTGGAACCGAGCGAGGACGGCGTGCTTGCGGTGGAGGCTGCCCTCGACAGCATCGACGATGCCCAGGGATTGCCCGTCGACGAGTGCCGTCTGCGGTGCCGGTTCTATCGGGCGTTCTTCGGGAACGGCCAGGCGACGGCTCTGATCGCCGGCGAAATCGCGCATCTCGCTTCCGGGGATCCAGGTCCCGGGAGGAACCGCGACCTGCTTTCGCGCTCGCTCGGTTGGGCGATGCAGTCCCGTGAACTCGACCGGCGCCAGCGAGCCGGCGTCTGCGTCCAGAGGTATGCAGACTGGTTCGAGCCGGAAGTCCGAACGTACGAACACCACTTCAGAAATGCGATCACGTCATCGATGTCCGAAGAGCCGGAACTCCAGGATTCATCGTCTGCTGATCCTGCGGCAGCAGCCTGGGAAGAGAAGCCACCGGAACGCCAAACGCGACCGGCCGACGGCGTGGTCGTCATCAGCGGCATCGGAAATGAAGCGACGGCCGATGGGAAGCGGGTGGCGAAGGAATTCGCGAAATTCAGGTGTCCCTTGCCGCTGTCCTGCATGCCCGAGCTGACCGCAGTTCGTTCGCGACTGACCGCGGAGTTTCCCCATGCGCTGGCGATTGTCGACGATGTGCTCGAAGGCCTCAGCGGCAGGCCGACTGTCCACCTGAGGCCGACCATCTTCCTCGGAGCACCCGGAAGTGGCAAGACGCAGTTCGCCAGGCGACTGGCGGAGGAACTCGGCACGCCCTATGAGCTCATCTCCTGCGGGGGCCTCAGCGACAGCGCCATCGGCGGGACCGCCCGGAGATGGTCGTCGGGCGAACCCAGCCTTGCGGTCATGGTCGTGCAACGAAGCGAATGCGCCGGACCCGCCGTCATTCTCGACGAGATCGAGAAGATCGGCACCAGTCGCCGCAATGGCAACGTGCACGACGTCTTGATCGGACTGTTCGAACCCGAGACGTCCAGCCGCTGGCATGATCCCTACCTCCAGGCCCACTGCGATCTGTCGCACGTGTCCTGGCTGATGACGGCGAACTCGCTGGAGCCGATTCCGGCGGCCTTGTGGGACAGATGCCGAGTCCTGCGCTTTCCCGATCCGGGTGCCGGCCAGTTGCCCATCTTCGCCACGCGCATCCTGGAGCGGCTGTACACGGAGGCGGGTCACGATCCGCGCTGGGCGACTCCGCTCGAAGGATTCGAGCTGGACGCCCTGGCGAGGGCCTGGACGGGAGGTTCGCTCCGCAGGCTGGAACGTCTCGTCGAGGGAGTGCGGGAGGCGCGCGAGCGCGCAAGACGGCGACACTGAACTTCGCGAAGGCCGCATGCGCTGACACGCACGTCATGTTGGAGGCGAACGCACGCTCGTCGAGGATGATGTCCGCCCCAGCCGCCCGGCCACTTCGCATGCAGGGCCATTGAAGCCCATGCCTTGGGGAAATACCTGCACAGGATCGTCCACGGGATGGCGATTGTTCGAAATGGAGTCTGGCATGCCACCACGCGGTAAGGACGAGACGACGAAGGCAGACGACGTTGGGCCGCCCGGAGAAACGCCGGACGACAACGAAACGCTTGGCGAGGCGCTGTCAAGGGCGGGCTTCGAACCGGCCAAGGTCGGGCGCAGGGTCGTGTCCCAGGGTAGACGCAGGGAGACGCTGAAGAAGCGGCCTTCCGGGACCGAGGACAACTAGAGCTTCGGGGGGCACGGGACGAGTGCGATTAACGCACCGCAATCGATGCCGGGAAGGCGACGGGGCGATTGACGAGATCGCGGCGAGTTCACCCTTGCAAAGGACTCGATCCTTCACGCGAGCGTGACTGTGAGCGCCCGGCACGCAGGCCACGCACCGGACGTGGATCGCTGAGCCGCAGAACACCTGGCCGAGCCACCGCCAAGCCTAGTCCCGCTCTTCCGCCGCGCCGGCCGGCCTGGCGAGAGCAACGCCGGGGCCGTGCTGGGGCGTCGCGTCCGTGAATGCCGCCCCCTTCTGCTCGAGGGCGCGGCGCACCTTTTCGACCGCGTCGACGAGGACGTTGTTCTCGCCATTCTCGATTCGCACGACGATCTGCCGGCTGACTCCGGAGAGTTCCGCCAGTTCCGCCTGGCTGAGTCCGACGAGCGCGCGGGCGGCCCGAAGGACTCGCATGATTTCCGACATCGAATCCATGCGGTGAACAGGCGGCACTTCTACAAATTTGTCAACAATTATGGGGTTCGGCTTGGCGACAGGCCTCGAAGACCTGACCGCTTCACGCGCCGGATCCATGCCAAGTTTGAGCACCATTGTTCTCAGTGATGTCTCTTCGCGATCGGCCTCCTATCCACGCGAATTTGCAAGGCGCAGCCGACGTAGTCCAGACGCCGGCGCGAACTGGGATGCGTTGGTCATAAGTATCAGGCTGCATCCAAGGGAAAGCCGCCGGGCATGGCAGATCTACTGCGACAGTGAAGACGCAATCCGAAAGCTGCTGGTCCCATTCGTGTAGGTGGAAGACGGCGATGCCATCGTAATACAGAAGAGGGGCAAGGATTCGGCAGAGATCGAACGCGTTACCCGGGAACTCGGAGATCTGACCGGGTTCTTCCGATACAGGATGCCGTAGTCGTCAGGACGTCTTAAGCTTTTCCGACAGAAACGATGCCGCTCATGTGAGCGGCATTCCTTACTTGAACGCTCTGTTCGCATCAACACAGGACGTCCGGTTGTCACAGGGCCGAAAGCTGCAGCGTCTTGCCGCACGTGCGAAATCAAGCGATATGCCGAAAGAAATGCCGCTTGAGATTCACCTGAATGCCTTTGAGTGCATTTGCGCCGGTTACCCGATGCATCGGAAAATTACACGCGAAAGAGTTCGCGGCAGCTTGGATGCTATGTTAAGGGCCGAATTTGCTGACTAGATGGGGGTAAACTTTGAGCGATAAAAGTATCATCGAGGGGGCTGTCAGCAACCTCGCAAACGCCATGCGCATATTTGTTGAAGCTAACATTATTTTCCCCGGGATCTTCAAAGTGGATCGAGAGGAAGCGATAGATAATGTAGATCGCACATTCGAGATGAAGCTAGAGACGTTTCACACGCTCTACGACGTCTCGAAGGATATCTTCCCATACTTCGACCATGCTGATACGTCGCTCCTGATAGCTGTCAGGAACGCGATACATCATCGCAACCATCCGCTGTTCCGCACCCTCAATCATCGCCTGCACATTCAAGACGGCGTTGAACGCTGGGCCGGCGCTTCGTTCCTGCTCTCGAGTCACCCTACCCTTCATGGCGGCGAGATCCTAATGTCGCACTATGTGGGGTTGGACGACTTGGACGCCCGCCTGAATCCTTCAGCCGCCTCGCCGCATCTCGATAGCTTCCTCACGGGCAGAAGAGCAGAGAAGCGCTTTGAACTGATCAACAAGGAATTGAGCCTCCAATTTATCCGAACACGGGCATCGCAGGAACGCTACCCCGCAGGCCAGGTCTACCTCGACCTGATGCCTGTTTTCGTGTCGGCAGTCTGTAAGGTTTTCAAGGCTATGAAGGAGGCCGGAATAGGATTCAAGGGCTTTGACGCTTCAACTTACGTCGGGCCGTTCACCTCCGAGCTAGAGGTAGACTTGAGCCACCTGAATTTCAAACGGCTCTGGCTTCGAGGGTATGGCCCTCTCGATTTAATTCCTATTCCAGACTGATTGGGATGCAGCGATCCAAAGGATCCGACGTTTGCGCAATGCGCAGGCCGCTGGAAAAACCACAACGGTTGCCATCAACGGAGCTGCTGCGGTCTTTTCTCATGTTTGAAGAAGCGTCGCCGCCAACAGGAGCTTCGCCGATTTTTGAGTGCAAGCTCAACGCTGACTTGCAATCTACTCAAACTATTGGGATGAGTACGTTCGCCATTTCACCAGAGAATCCTCGTGTCGAAGCTCGCAGAACGTCTGATATCAGGGCGCTCGCATCAAACATGGATCCTCGATGACGGAGGATCTGGGGTAGCACTGTGCGGTCGCGAAGGAATTCCGCGTAGGAAGCGGTGACTTCGAGCAATCTCCACCCTGAACCGTCATCGGCGATCACGGCAACGCCACTCGGCTCGCGCTCAGTCCAGGCTGCGTCGATGCCTACTACACCCTCACCGACCTCTCCTTCCAGTCCTTAGCGACCCGCCGCAATCTACCGCGGGTTCGGTTACGCTTTCTCAGCGACTTTCGGTCAATGTCGTGACCAGAGGCAACCAAAGACGAGCAATGTCACGTGGGGAATTGGGAAGATACCCGTCGACTCGTTCTTGCAAGGGATGGATACAAGTGCGTCTCGTGCTCTGTGACGGTAAAGTCGCGGGATGCCGACGTGCATCATCTCCTGCCAAGGTCGATGGGCGGCTCGGACGAGCTGTCAAATCTGGTGACGTTATGCGACGGCTGCCATGCTGCTCACCATCCCAACCTAGCGGGCGGACTCGCACGGAGAGCGATCGAGCGCTGGGCGATGCGACTGGCCCGCTGGCTCGACCGTGACGCGCGGTCGCTTGATGCGGAAATGAATCTCGGGCCCGTCCTTCGCCTATTCGGCGTCTCCCACTTTCGCGGAGGCCAACTCCCGATAGTCTTGGCAGCGCTCTCAGGAAAGTCGGTGCTCGTCGTCAGTCCCACAGGATCCGGAAAGTCGCTCTGCTTTCAGATCCCGGCTCTTCTTCGTCGAGGCGTCACTATCGTCGTCAGCCCCCTCAAGACGCTCATGAGTGATCAGGTGTCAGGTCTTCTTCGAAGGAAGATTCCCGCAACCTTCATCAACAGCGCCCTCAGCATGGAGGAAAAGACCGTCCGTTATTCGCTTGTCGAGGCGAATGCGCTGAAATTCCTCTACGTGGCCCCTGAACGGTTTTTTGTTCGCCGAAAGAAAGAGCGTGAGGCTTTGGCGGAAAGCCGACCTGACTTCCTTGTCGTTGACGAGGCGCACTGCGTCGATCAGTGGGGCCGTGATTTCCGTCCGGAGTACGGCCGCCTCGCGGAGGTGCGTTCGACCCTCGGCTCTCCGCCGGTTTTGGCCTTCACCGCGACCGCAGGTCAGGAGATGCAGAAGCGGATTCTTTCTTCACTGGGGATCGAGGACGCACAGGTCTTTGTCAGAGGCGTGGACCGGCCCAACATCGCAATGATCCGCTGGGCAGCCACTCGCCCGGCACGTCACAAAGAAATCGCATCGCTCCTGCGACTGCCCGTGTTCGCTGGACGCAAGGTCATGATTTTCGTGCCCACGGCCCGCATCGGTCTGGAGCTGCAGACCGATCTCGAGAACAATGGACTCGAGGTCCCGTTCTATCACTCGAAGTTGGGCACGGATTGGGATCGTCAGGAACTGCTCAAGCGCTTCCAGGGCGAAAGCCGGCCGGTCGTGAACCACATCATTTGCACGAACGCCTTCGGCATGGGACTGGACGTGCCAGATGTACGCTTGGTCATCCATTGGCAGCAGCCTGCATCGGTCGAGGATTACCTGCAGGAGTTCGGCCGGGCAGGCCGTGACGGCAGGCAAGCCGTCGCGGTGACGTTCACAGAAGGCAGCCGTGGCGCCGCACGAGATGTCGGGCTGCTGCGTTTCATGGCGGAGAAGACAGCCATTGGGTCAGGACTAGACGGGCAGGCAGCTCGATCGATGCTTCGGCAGCGTTTCTCGCAGATCGAGGACTTGAGCAGCCTGCTCGACTCCAAGAAGTGCTTCCGCGCAGCGCTCGTCGAGTATTTCGAAGGGCCGAAAGTTCATCTGCGGCAAAGCCTTGGCATGAGAATCCTGAACTGGGCTTTCAGCAAGGAGGCGGCGCCGCGGCCGTTCAAGTATTGCTGTGACTCCTGCGCTGGCCTGGATCGACGCTATGAAGCGCTCCCGGATCACGTGACATCGGTGTTCGTGAGAGCCAGCCGCTGAAATCGCCGGAAACACTCCGCTATCGTTGCTCACTGATCATCAGCATCACGCGAGCGGACCTTCTGCATCGCACGCCTTTGCGGCAGGGCAAGCTGGTTATGTCCGCACCAGAAGACGCGGCAGAGTTCGCAGCAATGATCGTTGATCCGCCTGTTTGGGGATCGGCGATCAGAGCATCCACGCAACGAACTCGATCAGCATAAGCAGGCGACAATCACGAACTTCAACGCCGCGCGAAAACCGCTGTTTGACAACCCGTTCCAACTCATGCCCCATTTGGACCTCACGCGGCCTCGCCATCATCCCGCCACTGAGATTGCATAGGGGCAATTCATGGATCTCGACGCAACGCCATCTGTCCGTCGACGCATGCAGCGCACGCGCGGGCGCGACAATCCGTTCGAGGTTTTGATAAGATCGCAGCTCTACGCGAAAGGAATTCGTTTTCGGGCTCATTTTCCGGTTCCCGGAATGAAGCGCATCACATGCGATATCGCCGTGCCTAAACTAAGAATCGCCGTTTTTCTCGACGGCTGCTTTTGGCATGGGTGCGACATCCATCCGCCATCTGTGAAGAAGAACACCGCCTTCTGGTTGGAGAAGATCGAACGCAACCGCGCGCGTGACAGGCGGGTCCGCGAGCACCTCGCCGAGATCGGCTGGACAATTCTTCGATTCTGGGAGCATGAGGCGGTCGAAGCGATCGTGAGGAAGATCGTTTCGACCGTCGAAGAATATACAGCAGCGAAACCCTCACCCAGCAGCAGCGCGCGCTCTTTGCAGGACGTGAAGCGGGCGCCTTGACAGTTCGAAGCTGTCAACAGCGACATAGCTTCGGTCGAGGCCTAGTATGTCGAAGAGCCGCTCCCTGTCCCACAGAGGGTGGACCACGACGCCCCATCGGCTGTTGCGCTCGTCGAGGGAAAAGACCGGGATGTCCGGCCTGCCCTTGACGCTGGAGACCGTGTTGCCGGGGATGAACGTCTTGGTCTGGAGTGCAAGATCGCTGGCGGTTTTTGACCAGTCTTGCAGTTCGAAGTGGCCGTAGTTTCCGTCGATGCCGCACTCGTAACATGGATCGACCATGGCCCTCAGGTAGGAAAGGCCCAGCCGCCAGTCGAGAAGACCGTGGAAGTTCCTGTTGTTGTACCTCTGCAGGCACCTGTAGCAGGAGGCTCCGCACCGCTTCATGTGGTCGGGGTCGGCCACATCGGTTCTCGGCCATGCGCTCTCCTCGTCGAGGATGCTGCCGATCAGGGCGGAGACCGGGATGGTGCTGTCGCCCAGCAGATGGCGGCAGAAGCCCGAGCCGTTCGGCAGCGCGTCCGATATCTGAAGATATGGCAGACGCTCCCCGCTCGGCGAGAGCATGATGTTCGGCGCGAGCGCGTCGAACTCCTCCGGCGCGATGTCGAGATCGAGGGCGGCGCGCTGTACGATGATCTCTGTCGCCGAAATTGCCGCGGCGCGGACGCTTGTGCGGGACGGGTCGCGGCGGCCCATCGACAGGCCGATGTCCATGTCGAGCAAGCGAAGGTTCGGGTTGAGCTTCCGGGGGCCGATTTGCAGCGAGTTGGTGACCTTGGTGGAGGCGAGCCATGCGCTGACCGACGGCTCCTCGACAGCCCTGTAGCGGCCGTTCTGGTCGTCGGCGAGGACGTCTGTGGAGATTGCCTGTCCCGACAGCCTCAGGAGCGGCTTGTCAGGCCACCACCAGATGCGCTGCGCGTTGGTGTCGACCGTTTCCTGAACTTCGAAGCCGGTGAAGTCCGTCTCGTCCCTGAAGCCAGGATTGACGAGGAAGATCTCGGACTGCTCCGCGAAGTTGACGCTGAGATTTGCGTCGGTCTTCTGCTCGTCGGGCTTGCCCAGGCTCGCGAGCGTCATGCGCTGGCCGACCTTGGAGGCAAGGTTCTCGTCCGTGGGAATGAGCTCCGTACGGTAGGCCGCGGGCGTGATGCACCGGATCGGGGTGTCTGCGAGTGGTGCATCGCAGGCGTGGCAGGAGGCGGTGTGTTCGGTGCCCCTGCTCCACGCGCCGCACTGGCCGCAGAAGCGGAGGTGGAAGTCGTCCTTTCTCCAGTCCGAGATCGGATCCACCGGGCCATCGAAGTTCGTTGCATGCTGATCAGGATCGAGCAGCACGCCGGTGAACCCAATGCAGCGGTGGCGCAGCTTTTCGCGCGTGCGCACGCTTCCAGGCGCGAAGTCGAAGATCGCCATGTCCTGGTCGCGGTCGATGGTGTCCCACTCGGCCTCGAAGTTCCCTTTCCCGTTCGCCTTCTTCAGCTCCACGTAGAGGTTCCTCGACCGCGTCGGCATGCCGTAAAGCGGCAACAGCCCGCGTTCGGCGAGCGCCGCGGCGATGCCGACCGCCTGCAGCCCGAACTCCTCCTCGAGACCGTCGATCT
>Ga0209257_1003465_pt1 | contig 13483 bp, 20 predicted proteins | sample AraplaCvi_mCL_r2_FD_184277 | JGI IMG/M metagenome (GOLD analysis project Ga0209257, IMG submission 184277) | Arabidopsis root microbial communities from North Carolina, USA - plate scrape MF_Cvi_mCL_r2 (SPAdes) (version 2) | ecosystem: Host-associated > Plants > Roots > Endosphere | place: USA...
GGCGGCATAGGGCACCGAGGAGCCGATGCCGGTCACGCCGGCGATCGAGGCCGTCATGACCACGGCGCCGGGCCGGGGCGCCGCCTCCAGCAGGGCGCGGCAGGCCCGGACCATCTGGTACGGCCCGACGACGTTGACGGCATACAGGTCGAGGAAGTCCTGGCCGGAGACGCCATCCAGGTCCGCGTGGCCGTTGAAGCGGGTCACGCCGGCGTTGTTGAAGAGGGCGTCGATCCGGCCGTACGGCTGGGCGGCGGCGGCGATCGCGCGGCAGTCGTCGTCGCTGGAGACGTCGCCCTGGACCAGCACCGTTTCGGCGCCGTGGGCCTGGCACTGGCGCGCCGTCTCCTCAGCGTCGTCCTGGTTGTGGGCGTAGTTGATGATCACGGCGCTGGCGCCCCGCGCGGCGACCTCGACAGCCACGGCGCGGCCGAGGCCGGTGGAGGCGCCGGTCACCACCACCACGAAGTCCTGATAGTCGCCCTGGGCCATGGGTCGCGCCTCCCGTTGTTGTTTGGGGTGCTAGTAGCCGGTAAAGCGCCCGGCATGGAAGAGACCCACCTCACGCAGCTGGGCCGCGAGACGCGAGGCTTCGAAAGCCCCGAGGCCGCGGTCCTCGAGCGCGTCCCGAACCCGCATCCCGGCACGGCCTATCTGGTGCGGTTCACCGCCCCGGAGTTCACCTCCCTCTGTCCGGTGACTGGTCAGCCCGATTTCGCCCACCTGGTCATCGACTATGTCCCCGGCGACTGGCTGGTCGAATCCAAGTCGCTGAAGCTCTATCTTGGCGCGTTCCGCAACCATGGCGCGTTCCACGAGGATTGCACCGTCGCGATAGGCAAGCGGCTGATCGACCTGCTCTCCCCACAGTGGCTGAGGATCGGCGGCTACTGGTACCCGCGCGGCGGAATCCCGATCGACGTTTTCTGGCAAAGCGGCCCGGCGCCGGAAGGACTCTGGCTGCCCGATCAAGGTGTTGCGCCCTACCGAGGTCGCGGCTGAACATACCCCGTTCCTGCTCAGATAGGTCGGAGTCCGACAGCTTCGCAATACTGTTGAACTGCAAGCAAAGCCGTGGGCGCCTGACTGTTGTGCACACCCACGTCAGCACACCGAGGGGCGAGATCGGGCGGGGCCTACTCTCGCGCGAGGCGAAAAGTGAAATCGGCGTCGGCCGGTTGCCTATTCAGGCTTCCCAAAAGCTGACGACAGGCCTATATCTGACCTTGCCCAACTCTCCTCGGGCGTGTCACCTCAGGCCGGGCGGCGCGGCGCGTCGTCCGGCCGCCGTGTTTCTGGAGTTCCGGCTTACGGAACCCAGCGGGTGACCAGGGGATCGAGATCCGGGCGCTCCCGTTCCAGAGGCGCTTCTCTCGCCGTACCGATCAGCACGAATCCGGCGACCCGCTCGCCTGCCGTCAGACCCAAGATCGCGGTGGCGTCGGCGTCGTAGCTGTACCAGTCCGTGATCCAGTTCGCGCCGAAGCCCATGGCCAGCGCGGCGTCGAGCAGGTTCGTGCAGACGGCGCCCGCGGACAGCACCTGCTCCCACTCCGGGATCGCAGCGGCCTTGGGCGACGAGACCACGACCACGGCCATTGGCGGAACCTTCAGCTTGGCGAGCTTGGCCGCCAGGGCGGGATCGCCGCGATCCTGGGCCAGCGCCTCCAGCCGGCCGGCGAAGGCGGCCTTCGTGGCCCCCTCCAGGATGACGAAGCGCCAGGGGGCCAGCTTGCCATGGTCGGGCGCGCGCGTGGCGATGCGCAGCAGGTCGGCGAGTTGGTCCGGGCCGGGCGCCGGCTCGATCAACGTCACCGCCGAGATCGAACGCCGCAGCGCCAGGAACCGCAGGACTTCGGGCGAGGGCTGAAGCGGGAGCGGCGCTCCGAATTCCGGGGCAGGCGGCAGGGCTGAGGGCAACGGCGGTTCCGATGGTTGAAGTCCCGAGGGGGAGCCTCTTTATGGGGGCGGGAATGCGATCCGCAAGGCGAGGGACCTGAACCATGGGGGAAAAGCCGGCCTGGCTGCGGGCGCATGGGACGCCCTGGGTCCGCGGCGAGGGGCGGCCGGTGTTCGACAATCCCTGGATCCGGGTGACCGAATACGCGGCCACGGCCCCCACCGGCGCACCGGCGGCCTATGGGCTGGTCAGTTTCAAGAACTATGCGGTGGCGGTGCTGCCGCTGTTCGACGACGGCGCGACGGTGCTGGTCGGCCAGAACCGCTTCCCGGCCGGCGACTACAGCTGGGAGATCCCCGAGGGCGGCGGCCCCCTGGACCACGATCCGCTGGAGAGCGCCAAGCGCGAACTGGCGGAGGAGACGGGGCTGCAGGCGGCCGAGTGGCACGAGGTGATGCAGGCGCAGCTCTCGAACTCGGTGACCGACGAGCGGATGTTCGGCTACCTGGCGCTGGGCCTGTCGCGGGCGCGGGCGGGGCAGGAGATGGACGACACCGAGGCGCTGGAGGTGGCGCGCGTCCCGTTCCGCGAGGCGTTGGACGCCGCGATGACCGGCGATATCAAGGATATGCTCACAGTGGCGATGCTGCTGAAGGCTTACCATATGGCCCGAGAAGGGCATTTGGCGTCGGCGCTCGCGCGCGCCATGCTAGGCTAGGGAGACGCCGATGGGTCGGGAGGAACTGATGAGTCAGCGCCTGGAGATCGTGGACCCCGCCACGCCGCCGCCGGTCTGGGCCGCGCTGCGGAACGAGGCCTACGCCGCCGCCAAGAACGAGGCGGCGCTGGCCAGCCTGATCGCCGCGGTGATCCTCAATCACGACAGCCTCGGGGACGCGCTCTCGTATCAGCTGGCGCGGAAGCTCGGCGACCAGGAGCTGCGGGCGATGAGCCTGCGCGACACGATCGAGGAGGCCTACGAGGCCGACCCGGGCATCGTGGCGATCGCCGAGGCCGACCTGAAGGCGGTGTTCGAGCGTGATCCGGCCTGCAAGGGCTATGTCCAGCCGTTCCTGTTCTTCAAGGGCTTCCTGGCGCTGCAGACGCATCGCGTGGCCCATTGGCTGTACAGCGAGGGCCGCGAGACCCTGGCCTTCTACCTGCAGAGCCGCTCCAGCGAGCTGTTCCAGGTGGACATCAACCCCGCGACCAGGATCGGCCGCGGCGTGTTCGTCGACCATGGCACGGGAATCGTCATCGGCGAGACCGCGGTGATCGGCGACGACGTCTCGATGCTGCAGGGCGTGACCCTGGGCGGCACCGGCGCCGAGCGCGGCGACCGCCACCCGAAGATCGGCAAGGGCGTGCTGCTGGGCGCAGGCGCCAAGGTGCTGGGCAACATCACCATCGGCGACTACGCGAAGATCGCGTCGGGCTCGGTGGTGCTGAAGCCGGTGCCGGCCGGCTGCACCGCCGCCGGCGTGCCGGCGCGGCTGGTGAACTGCCCGACCTGCGAGGAGCCGGCCAAGAGCATGGACCACACCCTCGCGGATGCTGTGTACGACTACGTGATCTGAGGTTTCGCCGGCGCGAGGGTTTCTGTAGGTTCGCGCCGAAACTGATCCCCCGAGGAGCGTCGCGTGGACGAAAGAGCTATCCGCAAACTCGAAGGCCATCTGCGGGGGACCTTCGCGAACGCGCGCATCACGCTCGTGCCGCGCCCGAAGCAGAAGGATTCCGCCGAGGTCTATATCGGCGAGGAATTCATCGGTGTGGTCTTCCAGGACGAGGACGAGGACGGCTCGTACATGTTCGAGATGGCCATCCTCGCCGAGGACCTGCCCTAGGTTCCCGCGCTAGCGGATCTGCACCACCTTCAGCGCGCCCGCCGGCGCGGGCGCGATCGGCGGCTGCGGCCGGCTGGTGTCGAGCCAGGCGGCCCACTGCTCGCGCGGCAGGATGACGATCTGCCGGTCGTGGTAGGGCGCGATGTCGGGCCCCGGGGGGCAGGTCAGCAGGCTGAAGCGGTCGTCGCGGATCAGGCCCGCCACGCCCAGCACCGAATCGTCCGCGGCGGTGAAACGCCACTTCGACTTCGGCGCCTTGGCGCCTGTGAACTCGAAGAAGGCGTCGACCGGGACCAGGCAGCGCCCCCTGGGGAATCCGCGCCCGTCCGACCGGAAGTTGATGATCGGGCCGCGCGGACCGGGGAAGCCCCACCTCATCTGCGACAGGACCGCGCCGCCATCGCGACCGGTGACGATATAGCTGGGGTCGGTGGGTCGGACCGACGGGCGCGGCTCCATGTTCGGCGCGCCGCCGTCCCAGGTCAGCGGCAGCTCGAGTTGGCCGAACTCCTTGAGTAGTTCATCCAGAGACCGCTCCTGGGCAAATTCGTTGCACATATTACCTACGGATGACCGGCGCTAGGCCTGTGGATGTTTCATACATCACGCCGCCCCGCGGATGATCCGGCGGGCCTGGAAGGGCGGGATGATGGCGGTGATGTGGGCGGCCCAGCGCAGGCGGGCGTCGCGGCGCATGGGCCCGGCGATGCTCTCCAGGTCGTAGAGGCCGGGACGCGAGCCGCGCAGCAGCCGCTTGACCAGAACCTCGTCGGTGTCGGTCTCGACGATCACCACCTGGCCCAGCATGTCGGGCGTCGGCGCCGTCCGCTGGTCCTCGAAATAGATCAGCGCCCCGTCGTCGGCGAGGCCGCGCATGGAGTGGCCGACCACTCGCAGCGCCCGCGCCCGGTCCGTGCCGCCCGGCGGGATCGGAGCCAGCTCGGCGGGGTCCTGGCCGAGGGCGAACAGTACCGTCCCGTCGGGGTTGGCCCCCACGCGCCCGACCACCGCCACCTCGCTGGCGTCGCCCGGCGCCGGCTGCATCGCGCCGGCTGCGTCATAGAGCCATTCCGCGCTGACGCCGAAGGCGGCCGCATACTCCTTGGCCCGCCGGTACGAGAAGGGCGCGTTGCCGTTCTCGTTCGACGCGTAGGTGTTGCGGCTCCAGCCGTGTGCGTCCGCAGCTGACGCAGCGGTGTCATAGCCTCTGTCGAGGCGGGCCTGCTTCAGCCGTTGTGCGCGACCGTCCATGGGTCTGTAGATAACCTGCAGAGAAAGGTTGCGCAACGGGCAGTATGTTTCATACATTCCTCTGTATGGAACGCACATCCCACATCCCATCCTCCTACGCCGCGCTCCGCTACGGCGGGGCCTCGCAGGCCCGCGCCCAGGCCGAGCTGGCGATCACGCCGCTCCAGGCCGGCCAGCTGGAGTCCCTCTTCCACGTGCCCCGTCCGGGGAAGCTGCTGGACCGGATGCGGCCGCGCTTCGCCCGCCACGACCGGCACGTCGCCGCCGTCCTGGCCGGCGGCGGCTATCCGGTATTGCGCCCATGAGCGGCAAGGAGGACGCCGCGGCCGTGGTCGCGGGCGCGTTGAGCCGGCGCAGGCCGGGCGAGCGCGGCCGGTTCCTGCGCGAGCTGCTTGCCCACACGGCCGCGGGCCTGGTGGTGATAGACGGCGAGACGGAGGCCTCCGAGGCGGTCTACCGGCTGGCCGATGCGCTGGTGGCGCGGGGCGGGCGGCGATGACCGGGCGGCTGAAGGATCCCGCCCGCATCGCCCGCGACCGGCTGCTGCGGCAGGAGCGGCAGGCCAGGGCCCGCGCCGAGGCGGCCGCGGTGGCGGACGGCGTCGCCGAGACGGTGGCGCTGTCGCGGGCCCGCGGCCAGGCGATCGCCGAACCCGCGGCGAAACGGCAGCGCGTCTGCGCCCAGCCCTACCGCCGCCAAACCGGGCTGGAATGGCTGGCCGCCAAGGGCCGCATCGACCCCCAGGCCAAGGCCGCGGGCGAGCGCTATGGCTGGGTCTACCGGCGGGTGAAGTCGGAGAAGCCGCTGCCGTCCACCCTCGCCGAGCGGGTGCGCGGCGGGTTCGCCACGCTCGACGTGGCCGAGCTGTTGGCGCACGGGGAGGGCACCGAGCAGGCGCGCCGCCGGCTGGGCGAGTTGCGCCGGCGCCTGCTCCGGCAGCCCGACTTGATTCGGGCCTGCGATCTCGTCTGCGGCGAGGAGAAGACCCCCCGGGAGGCGGCGGGCGGCGACCGCGACGCCGGCCGGCTGGAGGCGGTGCTGAAGGTGGCGCTGGACATCCTGGCGGGAGCGGCGGGAGGGTAGAGCGCGGCGGCTCCCACTGCTTGCGCCGGGACCGCGCCAATCCGCCCTCAGCGGAACTCGGCGATGACCGCGATCCGGCCGACGATGGCCTCATTGAGGGTAGGGAGGTCCGACGCCGGGATCCAGTACTCGAGATGTTCGCGGCCGCCCGCCTGTTGGACGGGATAGGCGTCGAGGAACTCGCGCCGGACGTCGAAACGGGTCACGTAGCCGGCGCCGTCGGCCTTCACGTTCCAGTCCCGGGCAATCTGCACGGCATAGGCCTCGTTGAGCACGGGATAGAAGATCGGCTGTTCCAGCAGGCGCGGCGGGAAGGCGCGATAGCCCGCCCCTGCGACCAGGCGCAGTTCCGCCGGGCCGACCGGACGCCATAGCGTGACTGTCGCAACCTCGCTCATGCCGGCCAGCGTAGCGACGGCGGGTTCCGCTCGCCACCGTTGCGGACGGCCGCCAATGGCGATCCAATCCGTGGCCATGGATGAGGCGGCAGCGATGCGTGGGCTCGAGGCCGCGGGCCGACTGGCGGCGTTGTCGCCGCAGACGCAGGCGCGCATGTCGGCGTGAGACTTCGCGGGCCTTCCGCCGGGCCTGTGGGCGGCGTCGGCGTTCCGGGAAATCGGTCGGGCGAGCGCCTCGAAGCGCAGCCCGGTCGCCGACAAGGACCTGAAGCGGCTGTTCGGGGAAGTGGAGCGGCTTCTGCGATCCTCCGACGAGCTCGTCGCCAATGCGGTGGCGACCGGCACGCTGGAGGAGATCTGGCGGGCCCATGAGAGCGGCTTCGACGCCTCGACCGTGGACCGGCACCTGGGCCGCGAGGCGCGGCGCTATCTCCTACGGTGGCACGGGGATCAGGCGGTAGGCCGGGCGGGTGGCGCGTCCAGATGTTCGCATTTTGTTCTTGACATCCACGCGCGAATTTGAGAGAGTTCCGTCAGGGTTGATCACTGCGTCTGACGTGGGTCGAGCCTTCTGGCAGGCGGTCACTTGGCGTCGCTGGTTCGGCGCGGCCGATGCCTGGCGATGATGTGGCCCTCAGAGTGGGGCCGCATCTTAGAGGGCCGGCCCCGCCGGTCCCACAGCGCCGGCAGGGAGCTCCTCTCCGCGAGGCCCTTAGGCGTCCCCAGCGCGTCTTTGTTGATACGCCACGGCGGCGAAGAGGACCGCCGGGATTGCGACGAGAGCCGCGAAAATCGGTCGCCCGTTCGCGAGGCACGTGGCCGCCCACGGCCAACTTGCGCAACTAGCGACGATCCATACCCAAGACGGTTTTCTGAACATGCCCCATCGTAGCCGCGCCCTCGCGCGGGCGGAACTTCACGGCGAAGCTTCTGGAGTCGCCTAGGCTTCTGCTTACGCGTGCGCGCCTTCGCCAGCGCGCCGATAGGTCAGATGCTTTGCCTAGCCCGGCTCCAGGCCCCCGCGAGGAACTCCTCAGATGGACGAGTGGAAATCCAGCTCAGCGGACGGCGTCCGCGCAGATGAGGCGAAGTCAGATGACTGACGGCTACTGGACCTTTTCGGAGTGGGTCGACGAAACCGTGCGCAAGGTCGTGGTTCTGGGTCTTGCGGCGCCCGAGGAGCACAGGGCGGACTATCTGAGTGTCCAGATCAGGGCCGCCATCTTGCAAGCGCTCCGGCACGGGCGGTCCGGCCGCTCCGACGACGACCCCGTCGGTCGCTAGCTATTTAGCATCGTCGCTTTCAGGCCCGTTGGGCCCTGGCGGCTTGGCGGCTGGCAGGATCGACGCGAGCAGGTCACGCACATCCACGGCCTCGCCGTCGACGGTGGCCTGCACCTGGCCGTCGGAGCCGACGGTAATGTGGACCGGCTTCGGCGGTCCTTTGCGCGAAGGGGGGGCGCTGCCGGGCATGGGGCCACGATAGCGGGGAGGCCGCGGCGTCGCCATTTGCCCGTCCGGGCTGACATTCCGTCAAATGAGGCGTATGTCTACGTCAGGAGACGAATGATGGCTGAGCCTGCCTATATGGACCATGGGACGCCCGGCGCGCCGGGCGAGTTGCAAACCTTTGCCGCCGAGGCGGATCGGGCGCGGCTGTCGGGGGCGGCGCTTAGGGCGTATCGGGCGCTGGCGGAGCGGTGGGGGTTGTCGAACGGGGAGGCGGCGGCGCTGCTGGGGGTGTCGGGCAGCACCTGGGACCGGATCAAGCGCGGGACGTGGGACCAGGCGTTGAGCCAGGACCAGCTGACGCGGGTGTCGGCGGTGGTGGGGGTGTTCAAGGGGCTCAGCCTGCTGTTCGCGGATGAGGCGGCGGACCGCTGGCCGCGGTTGCCCAACACGGGGCCGCTGTTCGAGCGCCGCACGCCGATCGAGGCGATGATCGCCGGCGGGATCCCGCGGATGATCGAGGTGCGCCGCTATGTCGACGCGGTGCGGGGAGGCCTCTAGGCCTTGCTCGACGGCCTGCCCGTCGTCCGCGACGCGTTTGCGAGGACCGTGCGGCTGGTCTCGACCGCCGACCGGCGGCCGTCGGTGCTGCGCGCCCTGGTGGACGAGGCGGACCTGGCGGCGCTGGCCGAGATCGAGGGGGCCACCAGCGCGCGGCTGATGGCGGAGGACCATGGGCTGGAGAGCGTGGCCGCCAACGAGCTGGTCTTCGGCGTGCCGCATGCGCGCTTCATCAACGCCGCCTTCGCCTATGCGCGGCCGCGCGAGCTGAACCGGTTCAACGGGCCGGGGCGGGCGGCGTGGTACGCGGCGCTGGACGTCGAGACCTGCCTGGACGAGGTGGCGTTCCACATGACGGGGTTCCTGGGCCGCACGGGCGAATACCGGGCGGTGGTGGAATATGTGGAGCTGCACGCCAGCCTGGCCGGAGAGTTCCTGGACCTGCGCGCGGCAGCGGACCATCCGAGCCTGGCGCCGGGGCCTGCGGCCTATGCGAGGGGGAATGCGCTGGCCGAGGCGGTGCGGACCCGCGGGCTGAACGGGATCATCTATCCGTCGGTGCGGCGGCCCGGCGGGACGTGCATCGCCGCGCTCTGGCCGCACGCGGTGCAATCGGTGGCGCAGGGGGCGTACTGGCGGATGACGTGGGCCGGCGAGGCGCGGCCGATGGTGGAGCGGATCTGAGGAAGGCTTCGCGCTGAAGCGGCGGGGCGCCAGTGCGACCCCTCATCCGGCCTGCTGCGCAGGCCACCTTCTCCCGCAAGGGGAGAAGGACGATCGTCAGGGCCGGGCGCTGGTTTCGGCCTCATCCGCCCCATCTTCCGCCTCGCGCACCTCCACGGCGCGGTTGTGCCAGTGCATGGCCTCGTCGATGAGGCGCGAGCGGTCGCGCATGTTGTCGGTGGCGGCGGCGAGGCGCAGCAGGGCTTCGGCCTGGCTGCGGTAGTCATCCTCGGACGGCATCGGCTCACTCCCCAAGGTGGCCGTCGGGCTCGGTTCGAGGCGGCGGCGTGTCCGACTGTACGGCCAGCGGCTTTGCGCGGACGCCCTAGGAGGCTGAGGAATCGCGACCGCTTTGTGGCGACGCGAACAATCTGAAAGTTCAACTCAAACAAGGAGCTTAGCCATGGTCGGGAAGCCACAGGGGCGACGAGCTCAGGCGAAGATCTCGCGGTCCTTGATCCGATGGGCCACCGTGTAGTCGGCCTCGAACCACGGGGTCTCGCCAGCGGCGCGGGGCGGGCGCTTGAGGGTGAGGGGGCCTTGTCCCGCCTGCTTGGCTTCCTCCTGAACCACGCGGAAGTGGTAGTGGTCGAAGATGCGCAGGGCCTCCACGACATAGGCGGTGACGATGCGCCGGTCCTTGATGAGCAGCAGGTTCTCGCCGTTCTTCGTGTCGGCGGGGATCGAGAAATTGTACGAGCCGAGGTAGACGCGCGCGGTCGGCTTGTCGAAGTCGATCACCACGAACTTATGGTGCATGCGCGTGCCGCCGCCGCCCGTGGGCTCGGCCTTGAAGGGCATCGGCGCATTCTTGGTGAGCGCGGCGGGCCGCACTACGGCGACATTGCCGCCCGGGACCTGCACGTCGAGGCCGCCGACCTTGCGATCGCTCACGCCATAGACGAAGCGGTCGGTCTTGGCCCTGACCGCCTTGACCGCCTCCTGGGTCTTGCCGGGCGTCTGGAACAGGAACGCCAGCGAAAATAGCAGGGACGATTTCGTGGAGCGGATGTCGGCGGCGATGGCGTCCAAGAGCGCGTTCTGGGGCGCGTGCGGTGAGAAGGCGACCTTGGCGTCGATCCCCGTCAGGCCGAGGCTGGTCCAGTTTGCCGGCGCCGAGGCCGCGAAGGCCGAGGCGCTGCTGCTGGTCCAGTACTGCTCGAAGGCGTCGATGAAGGGTTGGATCGCCGTGGCGCCGGTGACGAGGACGGCGTTGTTGGCCTGCACGAAGAAGCCGCGCCAGCTGAAGTTGGTGGAGCCGCAGACCGCGCGCTTCAGGGCGGGACCCTCGACGATGATCAGCTTGTTGTGCTGCAGCTTGCCCATGTGCTGGCGCTGGACGGCGGCGCCCGAGGCGACGAGGCGGGCGGCCGCCTGGTTCTCGCCCGAACCCACCTCGCCGTGGGCGCCGTCGTCGTCGATCAGGATCCGAAGGCGGGCGCCCAGGGCCTCGAGCCGGCCGACGACGTCGGGCTCGCTCAGGTCGTAGGCGACGACCCGCACCTGGGCCGTGGGGTCGGCGACCGCCTGGTCGAGCAGTTCCAGGATGGCGTGGCGGGCCTCGAAGCCCATCCAAGCCAGCGCCTCGCGGGTCTTCGGATGGGTGGCGGTGAAGGTCAGGCCCTGATCCGATTTGGGCGGGAGCAGGGTGGAGATCAGGCCGGCGGATTCGTAGTAGTCGACGAAGGCCTGGGACGAGACGAAGCCGCGCGTGAAGGTGACGTTGAGCTGGCCGGGATAGGTCTCGCGCCGCAGCTCGATGGCGGCCATCTGGGTCTCACCAAAGCTGAGCTCGTCGTTCTTGTTCATGAAGACGGGCGTGACACGGTAGGTGAAATCACCCGCCAGTTCGGCGTTTCGCGGGAAGTGGACCCAGCGGAACTTCTGGATCGGCGAGCGCAGGGTCGAGAGCCGGTTCGGATCGGCCCCACCCTCCGCATTCGCGAACCCGAGGCGGTTCTTCAGGGCGAAGAAGCGGTCGCCGCCGGGCTCGCGGTATTCGATGGCGAACCCCACGAAGTCGTTGGGCGGTCGCCCGTTCCGCCAGTTCATGGCGATGAGGCACATCCCATCGCCCCGGTGCAGCTTGAGCGTGAAGGCGGCGGCGGCGTTGCCGCCCCGCACCTGGAAGGCGTCCGACATAGCTGGCCCCTCGATATCCCGTCGCCGGGATAACCCCGTTCTCTCGCTACCTTAAGCCGCAGTTTGCGACGAACACAACCGCGTTCCGGGCGCCGGAACGTCCACGGAACCCTTAATGGAAGGAGCCCGACATGGGCCAGGAACCACAGGCCGGCCGGCGTCCGCAGAAGCCGCCGCGCCCCAAGACCCCCGACAAGCATGGGCAGGTGACCCATGTGCGCTACAGCATCGCCGTGGCGACGAGGATCTGCGCGCGTCTGGCGAAGGGGGAGAGCTGGAGCCGGATCGCCAACACCGAGGGGATGCCCTGCTATTCGGCGCTGTACGCCTGGCAGAAGCGCCATCCCGAATTCGCCGAGGCGGTGGCCCAGGCGCGCGAGATCGGCGCGGACTATTGCGCCGATAAGGCGCTGGAGGTGGCGGCGGCCGCGACGAAGGACACGGTGCAGCAGGACCGGCTGTTCGTGCAGGCGCTGATGAAGCACGCGGCCCTGAAGGCGCCGAAGCGCTGGGGCGGCAAGGGCGAGGCGAAGGAGAAGCCGCAGACTGTGGAGGTGGTGTTCCGGGTCCGCCACTTCGAGAGGGTCATCGGGCCGGACGGCAAGGCCTTCGTGCGCGAGATCAAGCCGGAGGGCGAGGCGTGAGCAAGCCGCCCAAGGCGAAGGCCGTTCCGGATACGGCGCTGCCGCTGACCTGGGAGCCGCGGTCCTACCAGGTGGACCTGTGGCAGGCGCTGCTGGGCGGGGCGAAGCGGGCCGACGTGGTGGCCCACCGGCGCTGGGGCAAGGACGAGGTGGCCCTGCACTGGGCGGCCTGGGCGGCGTGGAAGCGGCCCGGGAGCTACTGGCACCTGCTGCCGGAGACGGCCCAGGGCCGCAAGGCGATCTGGGACGCGGTGAACCCCCACAGCGGCCGGCGGCGCATCGAGGAGGCGTTCCCGGAGGTGATGGAGCCCACGTTCCGCGAAGGCGAGATGCAAGTGAAGCTGGGCAATGGCTCCACCTGGCAGGTGCTGGGCTCGGACAACTACAACAGCCTGGTCGGCGCGTCGGTGGCCGGGGTGGTGATGTCGGAGTGGGCGCTGGCGACGCCGGAGGCCTGGGCGCACATCCGGCCCATCCTGCTGGAGAACGACGGCTGGGCGCTGTTCCTGTGGACGCCGCGGGGGCGCAACCACGCCGCGCGCGCCTTCGAGAGCCGACGAGCAGACCCGGCGTGGTTCTGCCTGAAGTCGCCGGCGACCGAGACGGATGTGTTCACGCCGGAGGAGCTGGAGCGGGAGCGGCGGGAACTGATCGCCGAACTGGGCTCCGTGGAGGAGGGCGAGGCGCGGTTCGCGTCGGAGTACCTAGTGGACTTCGACGCCGCGGCGCCTGGGACCTACTACGCGAGCCTGCTGGCCGACGCCGAGCGGGCGGGGCGCGTGGGGCGCGTGCCGGCGGACCCGTCGCTTCGGGTCGACACGGCCTGGGACCTGGGCATCGACGACTACACGGCGATCTGGTTCTTCCAGCAGGCCGGGCGCGAGGTGCGGGTGATCGACTACTTCGAGACCAGCGGCGAGGGGCTGGAGGCCGTGGTGCGGCGCGCGATCGGCGAGAAGCCGTACCTGTGGGGCACACACCATCTGCCGCACGACGTGATGGTGCGCGAGCTGGCCACGGGGCGGTCGCGGTACGACAGCCTGGGGTCCATGGGCCTGAGCCGGGTCAGCGTGGGCGCGGCCACCGATCCGGAGGAGCGGGTGAACGCCGCGCGGCTGATGATTCCCATGTGCTGGTTCGACGCAGAGCGTTGCGCCGGCGGCCTGGAGCGGCTGCGCGGGTACCGCAAGCGCTGGAACCGGGCGACACGCAGCTATGGCGGGCCGCTGCACGACCAGGCGAGCCATGGGGCCGACGCGTTCGGGGAGTTCGCGCTGAACCGGCGGGGTGGGGCCGAGGCGGCGGCGCGGCCGGCGGCGCGGGCGGTCGGCGGGTCGCTCTCGTGGATGGGCTAATTTTATCTAACAGCGGTTGACGGTGCGGGCGCCGGGTCTCAGCTTGGCCGCACTCAGGTCGCGGGGGCGACAACAGGAGCGGCTCATGCGAGCACTCACCCTAGCCCTCGCCGTGGCGGCCACGGTCGCC
>Ga0209257_1003467_pt1 | contig 13476 bp, 10 predicted proteins | sample AraplaCvi_mCL_r2_FD_184277 | JGI IMG/M metagenome (GOLD analysis project Ga0209257, IMG submission 184277) | Arabidopsis root microbial communities from North Carolina, USA - plate scrape MF_Cvi_mCL_r2 (SPAdes) (version 2) | ecosystem: Host-associated > Plants > Roots > Endosphere | place: USA...
AAGCCCAGAGTCAGAATGAACGTCGTCGTCGTCGAGAGCCCGGCCAAGGCCAAGACCATCAACAAGTACCTCGGGTCCGACTACACGGTTCTCGCCTCGTACGGCCATATCCGCGACCTGCCGTCCAAGGACGGCTCGGTCGAGCCCGACAACGACTTCGCCATGAGCTGGGAGGTCGACGCCAAGGCCTCCAAGCGCGTCAGCGACATCGTCGACGCCATGAAGAAGGCCGACCGCCTGATTCTGGCCACCGACCCGGATCGCGAAGGAGAAGCGATCAGCTGGCACGTGCTGGAAGTGCTGAACAAGAAGAAGGCGCTGAAGGACAAGTCGGTCCAGCGCGTCACCTTCAACGCCATCACCAAGAGCGCCGTCACCGAGGCCATGAAGGCCCCGCGCGACCTCGACATGGAGCTGGTCGAGGCCTACCTAGCCCGCCGCGCCCTGGACTATCTGGTCGGCTTCACCCTGTCGCCGGTGCTGTGGCGCAAGCTGCCCGGCAGCCGCTCGGCCGGCCGCGTGCAGTCGGTGGCCCTGCGCCTGGTCGTCGACCGCGAGCTGGAGATCGAGCGCTTCAAGACCCAGGAATACTGGACCGTCGAGGCCGACGTCTCGGCCGGCTCGGACCCGTTCCTGGCCCGCCTGGTCAAGCACGAGGGCAAGAAGCTCACCAAGTTCGATCTCGCCAACGAGGCCTCGGCCCTCGCCGCCAAGGCCGCGGTCGAGAGCGCGGTGTTCAAGGTCGAGGCCGTCGAGAAGAAGCCCGGCAAGCGCTCGCCCGCCCCGCCCTTCACCACCTCGACCCTGCAGCAGGAAGCCGCCCGGAAACTCGGCTTCTCGGCCCAGCGCACCATGCAGGCGGCCCAGAAGCTGTACGAAGGCGTCGACATCGGCGGCGAGACCGTGGGTCTGATCACCTACATGCGGACCGACGGCGTCTCGATGGTCCCCGAGGCCATCGCCGAGGCCCGCACGGTCATCGGCAACGTCTATGGCAAGGAGTACGTCCCGGACGCGCCGCGGATGTACAAGTCCAAGGCCAAGAACGCCCAGGAGGCCCACGAAGCCATCCGCCCGACCGCCATGGGCCGCAATCCCGGCTCGCTGCGCCTGGATCCGGATCTGGGCCGCCTGTACGAGCTGATCTGGAAGCGCACCATCGCCTCGCAGATGGAAAGCGCCCGCATTGAACGTACGACGGTCGACCTGGAGAGCGCCGACGGCAAGACCGGCCTGCGCGCCACCGGCCAGGTCGTGCTGTTCCCCGGCTATCTGGCCGTCTACGAAGAAGGCCGCGATGACGAGGGCGACGAGGACAGCGCCCGCCTGCCGGCCATTGTCGAAGGCTCGCCCGCCCAGGTGCGCGAGACCCGCGCCGACCAGCACTTCACCGAGCCGCCGCCGCGCTATTCCGAAGCCAGCCTGGTCAAGAAGATGGAAGAGCTGGGCATCGGCCGGCCGTCGACCTACGCCTCGGTGCTGGGCGTGCTGCGCGACCGCGAATATGTCCGCATGGAGAAGCAGCGCTTCATCCCCGAGGACAAGGGTCGTCTGGTCACCGCCTTCCTGGAGCAGTTCTTCAAGCGCTACGTGGAGTACGACTTCACCGCCGCCCTGGAGGAGAAGCTGGACCTGGTTTCGGACGGCCAGCTGGACTGGAAGGAATTCCTGCGCGAGTTCTGGAAGGACTTCCATGCCGCTGTGGGCGAGATCGCCGAGCTGCGCACCACCAATGTGCTCGACGCGCTGAACGAGGCCCTGGGCCCGCACATCTTCCCGGACAAGGGCGACGGCTCGGATCCGCGCCTCTGCCCCACCTGCCATAGCGGCCAGCTCTCCCTGAAGACCGGCAAGTTCGGCGCCTTCATCGGCTGCTCGAACTATCCGGAGTGCCGCTACACCCGCCAGCTGGGCGTGTCGGAGGGCGATGGCGAGGCCGAGAGCGCCGACAAGCAGCTGGGGATCAATCCGGCCACCGGCAGCGCCGTGTGGCTGAAGAACGGCCGCTTCGGCCCCTATGTCGAGGAACTGGCCGCCGAAGGCAGCGGCGACAAGCCCAAGCGCTCGTCCCTGCCCAAGGGCTGGATCGCCTCGGCCATGGACCTGGAAAAGGCCCTGCGGCTGCTGTCGCTGCCGCGTGAAGTCGGCAAGCACCCGGACGATGGCAAGCCGATCACGGCCGGCCTGGGGCGCTTCGGGCCGTTCGTGCTGCACGACGGGACCTACGCCAATCTGGAGAACGCCGACGAGGTCTTCGACGTGGGCCTGAACCGCGCCGTCGCCATCCTGGCCGACAAGCGAGCGGGCGGCGGGCGTCCGCAGCGCGGCGCGGCCGCGGCCTTGGCCGAGCTGGGCAATCACCCCGAAGACGGCAAGCCGGTGCGCGTGCTGTCGGGGCGCTTCGGTCCCTACATCAAACACGGCGACACCAACGCCAACGTGCCCAAGGGCAAGGACCCGGCCGCCCTGACCATGGACGAAGCCGTGGCCCTGTTGGCCGAACGCGCGGCCAAGGGCGGCGGCAAGAAGCCGGCCAAGAAGGCGGCGGCCGCCAAAAAGACGACGGCCAAGGCCGAGGGCGACGCTCCGGCCAAGAAGGCGGCGGCCAAGAAGCCGGCGGCCAAGAAACAGGCAGTGAAGAAGGCTGCGCCGAAGTCAAAGGTCGCCGAGAACGCCGACGACGGCGCCGCGCCGTGGGACGACGAGGCTTAGCGCCTATCCAGGCCCGAGGGAGGGGAGTAGAGTTCGACCATGACGACGCTGGAACGGCCCCTGCCCCTGCATGTCGTGGTGTCCGCGCTGATCCTGTGCTGCGTGGGCGGCTTCGCCATGGGCCTGACCAACGCGATGAAGATCGATCGCGGCGGCGCCGAAACCTCCAAGCAGCCGTTGGCCGAGGTCTCGGGCGTGCCGGTCAAAGACGCCGCCCCCGCCCTCGCCTACGAGCCCCCGCCGGTCGAGGCGCCCAAGCCCAAGGCCGTCGAGGTCCAGACGGTCGAGCAGGAAGCTCCGCCGGTCATCGAGGCCCCGCCCGCCGCCGCTCCAGCGCCGGCGCCCGCCGAGACAACGCCCAAGCCGGCCGATCCGCCGCCGCCCCGGTCGATCGAGGACCTGTACTAGGTCCGTCCGATGTCGGGCGAGGACGTGCTCACGTAAAAGCTGAACCATGGGCCCGCGCAAGAAGCGCGGGATGACGGGTTTTGGGGAGCGTAAGGGAGAAGCGTCTCCCCGCGTTTCCCTAAGCCCCGCGAACGCGTTACAGCAGGACATGGCCAAACTTCGCCCCCCTAAGCCTCCCAAGGCCAAGACTTTCAAGCCCAAGCCCGCCGCCGGCCTGCCCGACAAGGAAACGCTGCTGGCGTTCCTGCGCGACGCCGGCGAGACCGGCAAGGCCGACATCGCCCGACACTTCGGCCTCAAGGGCGCCGATCGCCGGGCCCTGCGCGAGATGATCCGGGAGCTGGAGGCGCAAGGCGCCCTGGCCAAGCGCGGTCGCAAGGGGTTCGCGGAAGCGGGCTCCCTGCCCCCGGTCGGCGTGGCCGACGTGGTGGAGCGCGACGCCGACGGCGACCTCTATGTGAAGCTGACCAAATCCGACGACGACGTGCCCAACGTGCGCCTCTCCCCCGGCAAGGGCGAGACCGGCCCGGCGCCGGGCCTGGGCGACCGGCTGCTGGTCCGTTTCGAACGGCTGGAGAACGGCGAGACCGAGGCTCGCCTGATCAAGAAGCTGGGCCAGAGCGCTCACAAGATCCTGGGCGTGGTCCGCAAGCACCGCCGCGAGATCCGCGTCGAACCGGTCGACCGCAAGTCCAAGGAAAACCTGGTTCTGGACCCCAGCGTCGCCCATGATCTGAAGGATGGGGACCTCGTCGTCGCCCAGGTTGGGACCCACGGCGGCCGCTACGGCCCCAAGCCCGGCAAGGTGCTGGAGGTCGTCGGGACCGAAAACGACCCGCGCGCCGCTTCGCTGATCGCGATCCACAGCCACGGCATCCCGACCGGCTTCTCGGAAGCCGCCGAGGCTGAAGCAAAAGCCGCCGTCGAGCCGACGCTGGCCGGCCGCGAGGATCTGCGCGACCTGCCGTTCGTGACCATCGACCCGGTGGACGCCCGCGACCACGACGACGCCGTCTACGCTCATCCCGACGACGACGCGACCAACAAGGGCGGCTGGGTGGTCTGGGTGGCCATCGCCGACGTCGCGGCCTATGTGCGTCCCGGCTCGGCCCTGGACCGCGACGCCCGCGAGAAGGGCAACAGCGTCTACTTCCCCGACCGGGTGGAGCCGATGCTGCCCGAGACCCTGTCGAACGGTCTGTGCTCGTTGCGCGAAGGCGAGAACCGCGCGACCCTGGCCGTGCGGATGGTGTTCGACAAGTCGGGCCGCAAGAAGGGCCACAAGTTCGTGCGCGGCCTGATGCGCTCAGCCGCCAAGCTCAGCTACGAGCAGGCGCAATCGGCCATCGACGGCCAACCCGACGACAAGGCCGGCCCGCTGCTGGAGCCGATCCTGAAGCCGCTGTGGGACGCGCACCGGACGATGAAGATCGGTCGCGACGCCCGCTCCCCCTTGGCTATCGAGAGCGACGAGCGCCGGATCATCATCCGTCAGGGCGAGATCGCCTCGATCACCAAGCGCGCCTCCCTCGAAGCCCACAAGCTGATCGAGGAGATGATGGTGCAGGCCAATGTCTGCGCCGCCGAGAGCCTGGAGGCCAGGCGCTCGCCGCTGATCTACCGGGTGCACGACACCCCCAGCCTGGAGAAGGTCCAGAACCTCGCCGACTTCCTGCAGACCCTGGAGATCCGCTGGAACAAGGGCGAGGCCCCGCAGACCGCGCGGTTCAACAAGCTGCTGGACGAGACGCGCGAGAGCCCGAACGCGGCGATCATCAACGAGGTGGTCCTGCGCACCCAGATGCAGGCCCATTACAGCGCCGACAACATCGGCCACTTCGGCCTGAACCTCGCCAAGTACGCCCACTTCACCAGCCCGATCCGCCGCTATGCCGACCTGATCGTCCACCGAGGCCTGATCCGGGCCTTGGGCCTGGGCGACGACGGCCTCACCGACCAGGACATCGCCCAGATCAAGGACACGGCCGAGGTCATCACCCACGCCGAGCGCCGGGCCATGGCCGCCGAGCGCGACGCCACCGACCGCTACATCGCCGCCTTCCTGGCCGACCGGGTGGGCGCGACCTTCGAGGGCCGGATCACCGGCGTCACGCGCTTTGGCCTGTTCATCAAGCTGGCCGACACCGGCGCGGACGGTCTGGTCCCGGTCTCGACCTTGGGCGCGGAGTTCTTCGTCCACGACGACAGGATGCACGCCCTGGTCGGCGAGCGGACCGGCAAGCGCTGGCCGCTGGGCATGGGCGTCGAGGTCAAGTTGGTCGAGGCCACGCCGGTGACCGGCGGCCTGCTGTTCGAGATGCTCAGCGAGCCGCTGCCGCCCGATCCGAAGATGCCGCGCCCCAGGCTCGGCGCGCGCCGCCAAGCGGCGGTGAAGCCGCGCGGCGGCCTGCCCAAGGGCGTGCGGCGCGGCAAGCGGCGGTAGGGGCGATGGAATCTGCTCCCCCTCAGGGGGAGCTGTCACGAAGTGACTGAGGGGGCGTCTCCGGCCTAGGCCGAGCTGCCCCCTCCGGCCCTCTGGGCCACCTCCCCCAGAGGGGAGGAAATTAGGGTGCGCGCGCGATCGCCGCCTCCAGCCTGTCGGCCATCATCCGCTGATCCGCCACCGAGGGGTGCCAGTGGCAGGCCCCGCGGTCCATGTTGGTGATCCGCACCGCCGTCGCGCCGGCGCGGTCGGCGACCTCGGCCACGTCCTCCGCGAAGGTGTCGCCGGCGATCAGGAAGACGCGCGCGCCCGGCCGGCTGGCCTTCAGGCCTTGAATGAAGCTGACATAACTATCGCGGTAGTCCTTGCGCAGCGCCGCCTCATCGGTCCAGCGCTCGCCCGGGTTCAGCGGCGTGGAAAAGTCGTTGGTGCCCAGGCCGATGACCACGACATCAGGCTTCCACGCATCGCCCTCCGCGACGCGCGGCTGGTCCTGGCCGGGGATCAGGCGCGGGAACAGCGCCGGCAGCGGCTGGCCCGGCGCCAGACCGTTGTAGTTGCGCACCACGCCCCGGCCCGAGAACGCCTCGATGCGGTAGTCGGCGTCCAGGCGGCCGGCCAGGATCGGTCCGAAGGCCAGACTGGTGTCCGTCAGGTCGTGGACCTGCTGTTCCGTACAGTCGCGGCTGGCCGAACGGACGCCGTAGCCGACCGTATGGGAGTCGCCGATGAACTCGATGCGGCGCGGACGCGAAGGCGCCGGCAGCGCCTTGCCCTCCGGGCCGACGAAGAAGCCCTCGAACCGCGCCGAGCCGGTCTGGCTCTCGGTCAGCTTATCCAGCCGCACGGTGTGTTGACCGGGACCGAGGCGGTCGAGCTTCAGCCGCGTCTCGCCGGACTGGGTCAGTTCGGCCTTGCGAACGCCGTCGATGCTGACCGCCAGGTGTTCGGCCTTGGTGTCGACCGCAACCTCGACAGAAGGCCCCGAGAACCGTCCCTCGAAATAGACCCCAGGCCAGCCGAAGTCGTAGGCGCCGTTCGACGCCGGCGCGACCCGGCCGCCGATGTTCACGGGCAAGGCGGTCTCGGCCCACACGGGCGTAGAGACGGCGAGGGCGGCGGCGAGGAGCAGAGAACGCATGCCCTTCTTCTCAAGCGGGATGCGAGTCTCGTCAAACCCCGCTATGCCACGCTCATGCGCGCCGAGATCGAACCCTTCCACGCCATCGCCATCAGCCGCCTGGCTCACCAGTTGAAGCTGGAGGGCCGTTCGATCATCCACATGGAGTTCGGCCAGCCCTCGACCGGCGCGCCCAGCAAGGCGCTGGCGAGGGCCCACGAGATCCTGGACGCGGAGGCGATGGGCTACTGGGAAAGCCCTGCCCTGCGGACGCGGATCGCCGAGCGCTACCAGACGCTCTATGGCGTCACCGTCGAGCCCGAGCGGATCATCCTGACCTGCGGCGCCTCGCCGGCCCTGGTGCTGGCGCTCTCCAGCGTGTTCACGCCCGGCGACCGCATCGCCCTGGCCCGCCCCGGCTATGTCGCCTACCGCAACAGCCTGAAGGCCCTGCACCTGGAGCCCGTCGAGATCGCCTGCGGCCCCGAGGATCGCTTCCAGCTGACCGCCGCGCACCTGGCCGAACTGGACCCCGCCCCGGCCGGCGTCATCGTCGCCAGCCCGGCCAATCCGACCGGTACGATCATCGCGCCCGAGGAGCTGGCGGCGATCGCCAAGGTCTGTCGCGAGCGCGGTATCCGCATCATCAGCGACGAGATCTATCACGGCCTCAGCTACACGGGCCGCACGCCCTCGATGCTGGAGTTCGCGCCTGACGCCCTGATCGTCAACAGCTTCAGCAAGTACTTCAGCATGGCCGGTTGGCGGCTGGGCTGGCTGCTGACACCCAAGGGCGAGGACCTGGACCGCGCTCGCGCCTACGTCGGCAACCTGTTCCTGACCGCCCCGTCGCTGTCCCAGCACGCGGGCCTGGCCGCTATGGACTGCATCGACGAGCTCGAAGCTCACATCGACGTCTATCGCGCCAACCGCCGGCTCATGCTGGACGCCCTGCCGGCGCTGGGCCTCAAGCAGATCGCCCCGCCAGACGGTGCCTTCTACATCTGGGCCGACATCGGCCACCTGACCGACGACTCGCTGAGCTTCTGTCAGCGGCTGCTGAAGGACACCGGCGTGGCGACCGCGCCGGGGGTGGATTTCGACCCGGTCGAGGGCAAGCACTTCATCCGCTTCAGCTTCGCGGTCTCGACGGCGGAGGTCGAGGAGGCGCTGCGGCGGATGACGCCGTGGTTCGCCAAGATCTCTGCTCCCCCTTTTGGGGGAGCTGTCACGAAGTGACTGAGGGGCGTCGCCGGCCTAGGCCGAGCTGCCCCCTCCGGCCCTCTGGGCCACCTCCCCCAGAGGGGGAGGAGATCTCGGGTCCCCTACTTCCGCTCCAGATAATCCAGCGCCATGAACACCTCGGCCTTCACGCCGGTCTCGAACACCGCCTCGTCGACGTCGAAGAACGGCGAGTGGTTGGCCGGCGCCGTCGCGGCCGGGACATCGGCCTTGCGGCCGCCCAGCTGGACGAACACCGCCGGGACCTTCTCGGCATAGAGCGAGAAGTCCTCGGCCCCGGTCACCAAGGGCGCGTTATCATCGACCTTGCCGGGCGAGGCCTTTTCCAGGCTGGCCTTGACCCACCTGCTCAGCGCCGGGTCGTTGTAGGTCACCGGATAGGGCTGGCTGAACACCGCCTCGGCCTTGGCGCCGTAGCGGTCGCCGATGGCGGCCACGGCCTTCTGGACCTTGGCGACCAGGTCCTCGTGGCGAGCGGCGGAGAAGGTCCGCATGGTCCCCTCCATCTTCAGGTCCTCGGGGATGATGTTCTGGCGCATGCCCATGTTGATCACGGCGATGGTCACCACCGAGGGCGAGGCGCCGACGTCGACCTGGCGGGCCGCGATCTGGTTCATGGCCTGGATGATGTCGGCGGCCACGCTGGCCATGTCGATCCCGGCCCAGGGCCGCGCGCCGTGAGTCTGCTTGCCCTTCACGGTGATCGTCAGCCGGTCGGACGAGGCGTAGAAGCCCTCTGGCCGGTAGTTCAGCTGGTGGGCGTCGCCCGGGCCAATATGGACGCCGAAGATCGCGTCGACCTTGGGCTGGTCCAGCGCCCCATCGCGGATCATCAGCTTGGCGCCGCCCTCCTCGCCGGCCTGCGGGCCCTCCTCGGCGGGCTGGAAGATGAAGACCACCGTCCCCCTGATGTCCTTTTTCATCCCGGCCAACACGGTCGCGGTTCCCAGCAGCATGGCCACATGGGTGTCGTGACCGCAGGCGTGCATGACCGGGACCGTCTTGCCCTCCCAGGTCGCCTTGACCTTGGAGGCGAACGGCAGGCCGGTCTTCTCCTCGACCGGCAGGGCGTCCATGTCGGCGCGCAGGGCCACCACCTTGCCGGGTCTGCCGCCCTTGAGGATCCCGACCACGCCCGTCTTGCCGACGTTCTCGCGGACCTCGAAGCCCAGGGCCTTCAGTTCCTTGGCGATCAAGGCTGAGGTGCGGACCTCCTGGTTGCCCAGTTCGGGATGCTCGTGGATGTCGCGCCGCCAGGCCACGACCTTGGGCTGGACCGCCTTGGCCGCCGCGGCCACCTGGGCGGGCGAAGGCGCGGCGAAAGCTGGCGAGCCAAAGGTCAGGCCGGCGACCATCGCCAGCGTCGAAACCCGTCCGATCATCGTGAAGCCCCTCAAGAATCCGCCTGACGTTACGTCGGTCTTTCCAGGCCGCGCAATCGGTCTAACTTAATCGCATGAGAGACCTTCCGGCATGAGCCTGCCGCCGATCGACGCGAAATTCGACACGATCAACGACGGCGCCGTGCGCGAGACCGGCGCGGCGCTGAAGCCCAAGCACGCGGCCACGGTGATCATCGTCCGCACCGACGGTCCCCAGCCGCGCCTCCTGATGGGTCGCCGCAACCACGGCCACGCCTTCATGCCCGACAAGTGGGTGTTTCCGGGCGGCCGCGTGGACAAGACCGACTACGACGCCCCCAGCGCCAGCGAGCTAGACCCCGAGGTGGCCGCGCGTCTGGAACAGGAGCCTCGCCACGGCAAGCCGGCGCGCCTGGCCCGCGCCCTGGCCCTGGCGGCCGTGCGCGAGACCTTCGAGGAGACGGGGCTGCTGCTGGCCAAGCAAGCTCCCGAGCGACCCGGCGCGGGACCTTGGCGGCCGTTCCTGGCCCAGGGCGCCCTGCCCGACCTGGCCCCGCTCAGCTTCGTGGCCCGCGCCATCACCCCGCCCTATCGGCCGCGCCGCTTCGACGCCCGCTTCTTCATGGCCCCGGCCGAGGCGCTGCTGTCGCTCGACCGCCGTCCCGACTGCGGCGAGCTGGACGAGATCGCCTGGGTCGACTTCCAGGAAGCTATGGCCTTGGACCTGCCCAACATCACCCGCTTCGTCGTGCATGAAATCGGCCAGAGGTTGGTGGAGACTGGACGCCCCGCCCCCTTCATGCGTTTCCTGAACGGCAAGCGCCATCTGACCCATCTCTGAAGGACGGTGGGTCCCCCATGGGGCGTTTTGGGGGAGGAGATTCGCGATGATCGGCACGATTCTGGCCCTGGCCCTGCAGGCGACGCCCGCGCCGCCACCCTCGGACATCAACAGGCTGGCCTTCATCGGCGGCTGCTGGACGCTCACCCGGCCCAACGGGACGAAGATCGAGGAGACCTGGATGCCCCCCGCTGGCGGGGCTTTGATCGGCATGAGTCGCAGCGTCCGCGACGGCAAGCTGCGCGAGTACGAGTTCATGCGCATCCTGCCCGCCGCCGACGGCAAGCTGCAGTACGTGGCGATTCCCTCGGGCCAGGCCGAAGCGGCCTTCCCGCTGAAGGACATCGCCGACAACGCGGTGACCTTCGAGAACCCGCAGCACGACTTCCCGCAGCGGATCCTGTATCGGCTGGTCGACAAGGACACGCTGGTGGCGCGAATCGAGGGGTCCGTTGGCGGCCAGGCCCGGGCGGCGGACTTTCCCTACAAGCGTTGCGCCGTCGGGAACTGACTCCGGCAATTGACTTTGAGCCGCCGATGAGTATGTTCCGCGCCTCTTATTTCCAGCGCGCGGGAACCTGCGCGAACACCGCAGGGATTCGACCATGGCCAAACCGGCTTCCATCAAGATCCGCCTGAACTCGACGGCGGACACCGGCTTCTTCTACGTCACCAAGAAGAACGCCCGCACCAAGACCGAGAAGATGGTGCTGAAGAAGTACGATCCGGTCATCCGCAAGCACGTCGAATTCCGCGAAGGCAAGATCAAGTAAGATCGCTTTCAGCGCTGAAACGACAAAACGCCCGGCTAGCGATAGCCGGGCGTTTTTGCATTCCGGGACTAGGCGCCTACCGCCCCTCGCCGGCCCACAGCCAGCGGAAGAACGCGAAGCCGCCCCACAGTACGGTCACGGCCAGCAACACCGGCCCCACGCAGACCGCCACGAACGCGGCCAGGGTCGCCGCGGTCGACAGTCCGCCCGACAAGTGTTCGCCAGCCTGAGCGCCCAGCAGGAACAGAACCACGCAGGTCATCAGACCCAGGACCAGCCATCCGCCGGGGAACGGATGCTGCTTCACTCGCACTCTTGCTCTCATCGCCACGCCTCCCGCATAGGATGTATACGGAAGAGTGCGCGCCATGCATGTGCGAGTGCTTAAGAAGACCCGTTAAGTTCCGTTAGCAATGTTGGCCATAGACCAGGGGCCGGCAGACGCCGTCGATATCGGCCGGCGGCTTGATCCCGGTCGCCGCCGCGAGGGTCGGGGCGATGTCGACCGTGTCCAGCGGCAGCACGCGCTCGTGCGGGGTCGCGCCCTTCCACCAGAACAGGATCGGCACGCGGCGATCATAGTCCCAGGGGCTGCCGTGGGTGGAGACATAGGTCGCGCCCGCCGTGGCCGGCACGCGGTTGGGCTTGAAGGCGATCAGGATGTCGCCCACCCGGCCTGGATAGGCGCTGCGGCGCACCCGCTCGGCCACCGACAGCGCCTCGATCGCCGCATCGGCGGGCGCCGGGGCCATGGTGAAGATGGCGTTGGAGTCGAAGGCCTCGGCCACGGCCGGGTCTTTGTTGATCAGAACGAGCGCGGCCGCGGTGATCCGGGCGCGATCGGTGATCGAGGGCGTCTTGCCATCCGGGCCGACGACATAGATCTGGTCGATGCCGCCGTCGGCCTTCAGCGGATCCCAGGAAAGCTCGAGGTCCTTGCGCAGCTGGGCGTTCAATCCGGCGATCCACGGCTTGCCGATCACCCGCTCGGTGTCATAGCCCTCGCCCGCCAGACGCTCGGCGAAGTCGGCGCCGCCGTGGTCGGCGGCCAGCACGACCAGGACCTCTCCCTTCACCTTGTCCAGGCTCTTGAGGAAGGCGCCCAGGCGCTCGTCTAGGCGGGTGATCTGGTCGCACATCTCCGGCCCTCGCGTGCCGTAGCGATGGCCGATGAAGTCGGTGGCCGACAGGCTGACCGTCAGCACGTCGACCTGCGGGCCGTCGCCCAGGCCGTAGGTCTCGCGCAGGCTTTGCGCCAGCTCCAGGGTGGCCGCGTCGGTATAGGGGCTGGCATAGAGGTCGCGCAGCTTGTCGGCCTCGCTGGTCGCCACCGGGATGGGCAGGGCCGCGCGCCATTGGCGGCCGCCGGTCTCGTAAGACGCTTCCAGCGCCTTGCAGCGCTTGGCCGAGCGCTTGTCGTAGTCCCAGACGAACGGATGCTTCTTGAGGTCCGCCGCCAGCTTGGCGTTGAAGGCGGCGACGGGCTTCAGGCGCGCCTCGGCGGTCTGGCCTGGGGCGACCCAGGTCGTGAACCCGAAGCCGGGCTGGTACCAGAACTGGCCGTCGGCCTTGTGGCCCGACATGGTGATGGCGCCGCGATCCTTGCCCGAGACGCCGAACACCCGGCTGCTGGGCGAGACGGCCTTCAGCCAGTCGCCATAGGTGGTGGCGACCATGTTGGCGGGACTGACCGCCCGGCCCTTGGGATCATCGGCCAGGGTCACGCTGGAATCGGCCAGGCAGTAGACCGTCTTGCCCGTGGCGCGGTCGTACCAGTCGTTGGCGCTGATGCCGGTCTTGTTGGGATGCTTGCCCGTCAGCAGGGTCGAGTGGCCCGGGCACGTCTCGGTGAAGGCGTGCGACTGGTAGCCGTTCGGATAGACGATTCCCTGGCTCAGCGTCGCCAGACCGCCGGTGAACTCGCCGCGATGCTGGGCGTAGAGATTGGCGCTGAACTGGTCGACCGAGATGACCACGACCAGCTTGGGATCAGGCTTGGCCTGAGCCTGAGCCTGGACGGCGAAGCCGGTTGAAACGGCGGCGGCGAGAAGGCCGCAGGTAAGCATCTTCTTCATCCGAGCGATTTCACCCGAATGTTTCGTCCGTGCAAGGATGGATGGGTTTCAGCGGTGAAATGTGGGCGCGGTGACCTCGGGCCGTCCGCTTGGGAAGCTGACGGCCTAGGCGGCCTTGCCGACCACCGCGTTCCGGCCCGAGGCCTTGGCTTGGTAGACGCCCTCGTCGGCGCGCTTGAGCAGGGCTTCGGGCGTGTCGTCCGGCCCCGCCGTGGCCGAGACGCCGACCGAGATGGTCACGGTCAGCAGTTCCTGGCCCTGGGCCACCTTGAAAGGCGAGCCGGCGACGTTGTTGCGGATCCGCTCGGCGATGCGCAGGGCGTCGGCCAGGGCGGTGTCGGGCATGACGACCACGAACTCCTCGCCGCCGAAGCGGCACGGCAGGTCGATGGCGCGGACGTTCGAGGCCAGGCGCAGGGCGAACTCGCGCAGCACCTCGTCGCCGATGTCGTGGCCGAAGGTGTCGTTGATCTTCTTGAAGAAATCGATGTCGATCAGCAG
>Ga0209257_1003468_pt1 | contig 13472 bp, 14 predicted proteins | sample AraplaCvi_mCL_r2_FD_184277 | JGI IMG/M metagenome (GOLD analysis project Ga0209257, IMG submission 184277) | Arabidopsis root microbial communities from North Carolina, USA - plate scrape MF_Cvi_mCL_r2 (SPAdes) (version 2) | ecosystem: Host-associated > Plants > Roots > Endosphere | place: USA...
TGCCGGGAGATACGCCGCTGGTGGTCACGCTCAACCGCAGTGATGCCATCGATCCGCGCAAGGTGCTGCGCACCCTGCACTATGCCCACCCGGTGCACGACCACGCCGCGGTCCGTGCGCAGCAGCGCTGGGGCGAGGTGCAGGGCCGTCGGCACACCTGGTTTGCCGGCGCCTACTGGGGCTGGGGATTCCATGAGGATGGCATCCGCAGCGCCCGCCGCGTCGTGGACGCGTTGCACGCAGCGGCGCGGCAACGGCTGGCGCCTACGGAAGACGAGGTGGCCGCGTGAGCGCCAGCGCTATCTACTTCGGCCAGGTGTTGCACCGCCGGCATCGTCCGGTTCCGCATGCGTTCCGCTATCCCATCGCGCAGCTGATGCTCGACCTGGACGAACTTGACACCGTGTTCAAGGACCGCTGGTTGTGGTCGGTCGACCGGCCGAACCTGGCCGAGTTTCGCCGCAGCGATTACTTCGGCGATCCCTCGCAACCGCTTGCCGACGCCGTGCGCGACCATGCCGCGCCGATCCTGGGCCATCGCCCCAACGGGCCGGTGCGCCTGCTTACCCATCTGCGCTTCGCCGGCCACGTCTTCAACCCCGTCAGTTTCTACTACTGCTATCAGGCCGACGGACGCACGCTGGACTGCATCGTCGCCGAGATCACCAACACGCCCTGGAAGGAGCGGCATGCCTACGTGCTGCCGGTGTCGGCGGCCATGCAGGACGGCCCATCGCTGCGCTGGCGCTTCGACAAGCGCTTCCATGTCTCGCCGTTCATGCCGATGGACTGCCGCTACGACTGGCGCTTCAATCGCCCCGATACACAGCTGCGGGTGCATATGCAGGTGTGGCGCGACGGCGAACGCCAGTTCGACGCCACCCAGCAGATGCAGCGGCGCCCGCTCGACGCGTCAGGCCTGGCCGCGGTGCTGGCCCGCTATCCGCTGATGACCACCCAGGTGGTCGCCGCCATCCACTGGCAGGCCTTGCGCCTGTGGCTCAAGCGCAACCCGGTGCACGACCACCCTTCCCTTGCCGAGAAATCGCGATGAACCAGATGACCTCGTCGGTGCCGCTGCCGCTGCCTGGCGCCCTGGACGGCTTCCTGCGCCGTCGACTGCTGGCCCAGCTGGCCACGCTGCAGCATGGCCGCATCTGCGTGCGCGACGCGGCCGGCGAAGCGTGGTTGGGCGACGCCGCTGGCGACTTGCGGGCGACGGTCACCATTCATGACCCGGCCTTCTACCGCAAGCTCGCTGCGCAAGGCAGCGTGGGCGCGGGCCAGAGTTACATCGACGGCGACTGGGCCTGCGATGACCTGGTGGCGCTGGTGCGCCTGCTGGTGCGCAACCGCAGCCTGCTCGACGGCATGGAAAGCGGCCCGGCCCGCCTCGGCGGCTGGTTGCTGCGGGGCTGGCACCGCCTGCGCCGTAACAGCCGCGAGGGCAGCCGCCGCAACATCGCCGCGCACTACGACCTGGGCAACGACTTCTTCGCGCTGTTCCTGTCGCCGGACCTGATGTATTCCTCCGCCCTGTTCGCCCAGGACAGCGAGACGCTGGAGTCGGCCTCGCAGCGCAAGCTGGACCGCATCTGCCAGCAGCTGCAGCTGGCGCCGGGCGATCGCGTGGTGGAAATCGGCACCGGCTGGGGCGGCTTCGCCCTGCACGCGGCGCGGCACTACGGCTGCCACGTAACCACTACCACCATCTCCACCGAGCAGCATGCGCTGGCCAGCCAGCGCGTGCAGGACGCCGGCCTGCAGGACCGCATCACGCTGCTGAAGCAGGACTACCGCGATCTGCAGGGACAGTTCGACAAGCTGGTGTCCATCGAAATGATCGAGGCCATCGGCGCGGACTACCTGGACACCTACATGGCGACGCTGCAGCGCCTGTTGAAACCCGATGGCGTCGCGCTGCTGCAGGCCATCACCATCGAGGACCATCGCTACGAGCAGGCGCGACGCAGCGTCGACTACATCAAGCGCCACGTCTTTCCCGGCAGCTTCATCCCTTCGATCAACGCGATCGTGGCGGCCAAGACCCGGGCCAGCGACCTTCAGCTGATCGCCCAGCAGGATTTCGGCCATTCCTACGCGCTGACCTTGCGCCACTGGCGCCAGCGCTTCCTGGCGCAACTGCCGGCGGTGCTTGCGCAGGGCTTCGACGATCGCTTCTGCCGGCTGTGGGAGTTCTACCTGGCCTATTGCGAAGGCGGCTTCCTCGAACGCTCCATCGGCGTCTCCCACCTGCTGTTGGCACGTCCGGGGTATCGCCCGGCGGGCATCGCCGGGGATGAGGGCTGAGATGCGCCGGTTCTGGCCCAACCTGATCGGCAACCAGCTGGTGTGGCTGTCGGCGGTGGCCGGCGCGGGACGGGGCTGGCAATGGCCGGCGCTGATCGCCGCCGCGCTTTACGTCCCCTTGCAGCTGGCGAGCTCGCCGCAGCCACGACTGGACCTGCGGCTGATGGCGCTGGCCCTGGCCTGCGCCTTCCTGGTCGATGGCAGTGCGGCTGCCAGCGGGACGGTGCGCTATGCCGCCGCGCCCTGGGGCTGGGCCCCGCCTCCTTGGATCCTGGCGTTGTGGGCAGCCTTTGCGATGACGCTCACCAGCTCGATGACTTTCCTCAACCGCCCCATCGCGCTTCCGTTCGTGTTCGGGCTGTTGTTCGCCCCCTTGGCCTATCTCTCTGCCGCCCGCGGCTTCGACGCCATCCAGTTCCCTCGCCCCGCGTGGCAGGGCCCGCTGGTGCTCGGCCTGGGATGGAGCGTGGCGTTGTCCCTGCTGTGCCTGGCGCTGCGTCGCGCGCAGCGCCATACCCGGCAAGCTTTCATCACCGGAGCTCGATCATGATCCACCTTCTCTGGGTGCTTCTGTACGCCGTGCTGGTGATGAGCTGGGGCTGGGCCTGGCAGAAGCGCCACGACAACATCGGCATCGTGGACGTGCTGTGGGCCAAGAGCGTCGGGGTGGCCGCGGTGCTGCTGGCGCTGCTGGGCCAAGGCGCGACGGCGCCGCGCCTTGCGTTGGCGGTCCTGGGCGGGCTTTGGGGCGGCCGGCTGGCCCTGCATCTGTGGCACCGGGTCCGCAGCGAGCCGGAGGACGGGCGTTACCACTACCTGCGCAATCACTGGCATGGCCACCAGGGCAAGATCTTCGGCTTCTTCATGGCCCAGGCGCTGCTGGTCGTGTTGTTCGCCCTGCCCTTCGTCGCGGTGGCCAGCAACCCAAGCACCGGGATGTTGCCCTGGGTGGTCGCGGCCGCCCTGGTCTGGCTTGTCAGCGTGGGCGGGGAGACCGCAGCGGACCGCCAGCTGGCGCGCTTCCGCGCCGACCCGGGCAACAAGGGCCGCACCTGTCGGGCCGGGCTCTGGCGCTACTCCCGGCACCCCAACTACTTCTTCGAATGGCTGCACTGGTTCAGCTACGTGCTGCTGGCCGTTGGCTCGCCGCTGTGGTGGCTGGCCTGGTCCGGGCCGGTGGTGATGTACCTGTTCCTCCGCTACCTCAGCGGCATTCCTTTCACCGAACAGCAGGCACTGCGCTCGCGTGGCGAGGACTACCGCGACTACCAGCGCAGCACCCCGATGATCTTCCCCTGGTTCCCCCGCCCTTCTAAGGAGCATGCCGCATGAGCGCGACCACACCGCTGCCCCCCATCGAGGAGACCGAGACCGGTCTGGTCGCATGGGCCGAACGCGGGCTGCTCCCCGATGCCGTGTTGCGCGCCGGGATCCGCCGCCTGTGCGCGCAACGCCTGCAGGAGGAAACCGCCGGAGGCATCCAGGCGCAGGCTGCGCGCTTCAACCAGCGCCTCGTCCAGCTGACCGAAAGCCCGCTGGCGCTGCATACCGACGCGGCCAACCGACAGCACTACGAAGTGCCGGCGGCCTTCTTCCAGGCCTGCCTGGGAAAGCGGCTGAAGTACAGCAGCTGCTACTACCCGACCGGCGCGGAGACCCTGGACCAGGCCGAGGACGCGATGCTGGAGCTGTATGGGGAGCGCGCGTGCCTGGCCGAGGGCCAACGGATCCTCGAACTGGGCTGCGGATGGGGCTCACTGACCCTGTGGATGGCCGAGCGCTATCCGCAGGCCCACATCACCGCCGTCTCCAACTCCAACAGCCAGCGCGAGCACATCATGGCGCAGTGCCAGGCGCGCGGTCTGCACAACGTCGAGGTCCTGACCCGCGACGTCAACCAGCTTGAACTCCCGGCTGCGGCCTTCGATCGCTGCGTGTCGGTGGAGATGTTCGAGCACGTGCGCAACTACGAGCGCCTGCTCGGGCGCATCGCCAGCTGGCTCAAGCCCGATGGCGCGCTGTTCGTGCATATCTTTGCGCACCGCACCCTGATGTATCCCTTCGAGACCGAGGGCGAGGACAACTGGATGGGCCGCCACTTCTTCACCGGTGGCCTGATGCCGGCGGCCGATACGCTGCTGCATTTCCAGCGCGACCTGCGGCTGGACACGCGTTGGTTGCTGGACGGCACCCATTACCAACGCACCGCCGACCATTGGCTTGCCAACCAGGACGCCGCCCAGGACCGGGTCATGCCGGTGCTGGTGGCGACCTACGGCGAATCGGCCGCCAAGGTCTGGTGGCAACGCTGGCGCATGTTCTGGATGGCATGCGCCGAACTGTTCGGTTACGACGATGGCCAGCAATGGCTGGTGGCCCATTACCTGTTCCGCCCACGCTGAGGTGCACGATGCGATTGCATGCCCTGCTTCCCCTTCTTGCGGCCACCCTGTTCAACGCCGGCTGCAGCTCCAATGAAACCCGACCGCTGCCGCGGCCGCCCTCGGTGGATGTTCCCAGATTCATGGGCGACTGGTACGTGATCGCCCACATCCCCTCCTGGCCCGAGCGCGAGGCCTACGACGCGGTGGAAAGCTATGCCAGGCGGCCGGACGAGCGCATCCAGACCACCTTCACCTACCGCAAGGGCAGTTTCACCGCGCCCTTGAAGACGATGCATCCCATCGGCCGGGTCGAGAAGGAAGGCAACGGCGCGGTCTGGGGCATGCAGTTCGTCTGGCCGATCCAGGCCGAGTACGTCATCGCCTGGCTCAATGAGGACTACAGCCAGACCATCGTAGCCCGCAGCAAGCGCGACTACGTCTGGTACATGGCGCGCACGCCACAGGTGTCCGAGAGCGACTACGACGCCGCCGTGCAGCGCATGCAGGCAATGGGCTATGACATCAGCAAGCTTCGACGCGTTCCGCAGTCGCCGCGAAAGGCTCCCTGACCAGGAGGCATCGCGACCGCTGGCGTGTCGATGCGCTACGGGCCGGGTTCGGCCCGTGACGCGGGGTTGCATCCGCGTGGTGCTACATCCGAGAACGCAGGCATCGCCTGATCTCCTCGAATGCCGGGGTCATGGTGACGGTTGTGGAGATGACAGGCTCGCCCGCTGCATCTGCTCAGGAGCGCCCCGCGACCTGCGCCGATCCGCCGCCGAGTTCCGGCGTTCCCGCTCAGTCCCCGCCCCCGGTGGCCGCCCTCTCGAAACTGACTTCAACGCGCAGGCCGCCCAATTCGGGGGAGCTCCCCAGGCGGATGTCGGCGCCGTGCAGGCGCGCGACTTCGCCCGCGATCGCCAGGCCCAGGCCGCTGCCCTCCACGCCGCTGCCAAGCACGCGGTAAAAGCGGTCGAACACCCGCTCGCGTTCTTCAGGCGGGATGCCCGGGCCGCTGTCGTCCACGCGCAGCGACACGGTGTGGCCCTCGAGCGCCGATGCCACCAGGATCTGGCCGCCCTGCGGCGCATAGCGCACGGCATTCTCCAGCAGGTTGCGCACCAGGAGCGCAATCTGGGTTTCCGCACCGAGGATCTCGCCGGGCGCCAGCGAAACCACCAGACGCTGCTGGCGCTGCTCGATCAGGGGCTTGAGCTCGTCGACTTCGCCCTGGACCAGGGCGGACAGCTCCAGCCGACGCATCGGGACCACGCCGCCAGCATTCTCCGCCCGGCTCAGTGCCAGCAGCTGCGCCACCAGGCGCTCAAGCCGCAAGACACTGCCGGCCAGCAGTTCCTCGGCGCGGGTGCGCTCTTCGCGGGAGGTCGCGTGGCGGGCGTTGTCGGCGTGCACCTTCAGCGCACCGAGCGGCGTGCGCAGTTCATGCGCGGCATCGGCGACGAATCGTCGCTCACGCGACAGTGCCGCGCCCAACCGCGCGAGCAGGCCGTTCAACGCGAGCACCAGCCCGCCAACCTCGCGCGGCAGATGCGCGGCATCCAGCGGCGTCATGCGCTCGGGCGCGCGTTCGCCCACCTGGTCCGAGACCTGCCGCAGCGAGCGCGTCACCTGATCGACCGCCAGCCAGATCAGCAAGGCCATCAGGGGCAGCGCGAGCAGCAGGGGCAGCAAGGTACCCTCGGCGATGTCTTCGGCCAGTTCCTGGCGGATATCGGCGCGCTCCCCGGACTGGAACCAGCGGCCCTGCGAGGTCCGCAGCGTAAACGTGCGCCATTGCTCGCCATCGATGCGCACGGTGGCATAGCCATCGGCCAGCGCCGCCAGCGGCGTGGTCGGCGCGCTGTCCGAACGCAGCAGCAGGTGCCGCTGCGCATCCCAGACCTGGAAGGCCAGCTTGCTCTCGTAGGCGTGCCCTTCCTTGAAGGCCAGCGCCTCGCCCACGCCGCTGGCCTGACCGTGCCAGCCATGCAGGACGATCGGCTCGCCCGGATAGGCGGCCATGTCGCCCAGCGGCTCGTTGACCAGTCCGACCAGCACGCGGGTGGACTGCACCAGGCGCGCATCGAACATCTCCCCGGCTTCCTGCAGGCCGGCCCGATAGCTGAAGAATCCCGCGACGGCCATCAGGGCCGCGGTGCCGCTGAGCACCCACCACAGCAGCGTGCGACGGATCGATGTCATGCGCCGGTGTCCACCGGTTCGCTGAAGGCATAGCCGATGCCGCGCACCGTGCGCACGATGTCGGCGGAGATCTTGCGGCGCAGCTGGTGCACGTGGACATCCACCGCATTGCTGGCCACGTCCTCGTCCCAGCCGTAGAGATGCTTCTGGATCGAGTCGCGGGACATCGGCCGCCCGTGTTGTTCCATCAACAGCCGCAGGAGCGCGAACTCGCGGCGGGTCAGGTCCAGGGCCCTGCCCTTCCAGCTGGCATCGAGCGTGGCCGGATCCAGCCTCAGCGGGCCGGCTTCCAGCAAGGGGCGCACGCGTCCGCTCGTGCGCCTGACCAGGGCCCGCACGCGGGCGAGCAACTCGCCGGTGTCGAAGGGCTTGCCCAGGTAATCGTCAGCACCCACGTCCAGGCCCAGCGCACGGTCGGCGGCCTTCTCGCGCGCGCTGAGGACCAGGATCGGCACCGGGTTGGCGCGGGCGCGCACACGCCGGATCACCTCGATGCCGTCCAGCCGGGGCAGGCCCAGGTCGAGCACGACCAGCTCGAAGGTCTCATGCTCGACCGCGAGCACGGCGGCAGCGCCGTCCTGCACCCAGTCCACGGCGAAGGCGCCACGCTTCAGGGCGGTGCGGATGCCCTCGCCCAGCGAGAGGTCGTCTTCAACCAGCAGGATGCGCATGCGTCAGTGTCGAGCGCGGCCGATCAATGCGCAAGGTGGCGCTTGACCTCATCCAGCTTGGCCTGGGCCTCGGCGCGACGACCGGCATCGGCGACCTCGCGGCCAGGTCGTGCCGGCGCTGCCAGGGCTTTCTCGAAAGCGGCGCGGGCCTCGGCCCATTGGCCCTGGTCGCGCAGGAAGTCGCCGTAGAAGTAGTTGGCATCGATGCCACTGGGATCGATCTCCAGCCCCTTGCCGAGCATCTGGCGGGCGGTGTTATCGTTGCCGAAGCCCAGTGGCCAGCCGGGCACCTGGTAGTACAGCGCACCCAGGCTGGTGTAGGCCGCGCCGCCCAGGGCACGCGAATCCAGCTTGAGCGCCGCCTCGAAATCGCCACGTGCCTGCTTGACCAGGCCCAGCGCGCCCATGCCGCCCTTCTCTCCGGCCAGGCTGGACAGCACGATGCCCTCCCAGATCAGCGCGTCGGCCTGTTGCGGATGGGCCGCGCGGGCCGATGCGGCCTGCTTGGACAGGGCCTCGAACGCCGCCTCGCGCTCCTTCTTGGGCAGTCGGTAGTTGATCTGCGCCCAGCGGTCGCGCAACTGCGCCACGTCGGCGGCCAGCTCAGCCGCGCAGGCGCTGCCGACGGAGACGAACGAGGCCAGCAGCAAGAACGCCAGGGTTTTACGGTGAGTGCGCTTCATGGGAGGACATCTCTTGCGAAAAGGAGTGGTGATGGGAGGCGTGACGGCGGATCACCGGCAACTGCGTGCGCAGGCTGCGGTCCACCAGCCCAGGAAGTAGGCCGTTGATGCGTGCGAAGAGCCTTTCCGACCAGCCCAGCTGCAACCTGGGGCGTTGCCTGGCGATTGCCGCGATGAGCTGCCGGGCGACCTCGTCCGGCATGTCCACGCTGGTTTTGAGTTCGCGGTTGAGCGCATCGACCGCATCGCTGTTGAAGCTGGTGCGGGTGGCCCGGGGCGCCAGGTACTGGAAGCGCAGGCCGGTGTCGGCGTATTCGCGGGAGAGCGCTTCGGTCAGCCCACGCAGGGCGAACTTGCTGGCGCTGTAGACGGAAAAGCCGGGGAAGGCCAGGCTGCCGAAGGTCGAGCCGATGACCACGACGGCGGCCTGTGGCTGCTGGCGGAGCATCGGGACCAGCGTGCGCACCAGCAGGACCGAGCCGACCACGTTGGTCTGCAGCAGCACCTCGATCGCCTGATCGGTCTGATCTTCGAACAGGCCGAACCCGGCCTGGGCATGTCCCAGCACGAGCAGGCTCGGCGCGGGCTGCAGCTGGCCGCAGATCTCCAGCAGGCGCGCCCTGCCCTGCGCGCTGGCCAGGTCGGCGATCGCCGGCACCACGCATCCGGCAGGGAACCGGCCCGCCAGCGCGCCAACCGCACCCGGGCTGCGCCCGACCGCGACCACGCGGGCGCCGGCAGCCACCAGTTCGGCGCACAGCGCGCTGCCGATCCCGCCGGTGGCGCCGGTGAGGATGACGGTGCGTCCACGCAGGTCCATCACGCCGCCTCCGCCAGGCGCGCGCCATCGGCCCGCAGGGTGCGGAAGATGTCGCCGTACAGCGTGTAGAAGCGCTGCGCCGCGTGCACGACCGCCCGCTGGTCGTCCGGATCTTCCAGGCGGTCCATCAGCCCCTTGAAGAAGCCGACATGCTCCACGTCCAGGTCGCCATGCGAGAGAAGATAGCTGAAGCCGTTGCGCGGCAGTCCAAGGGCCTGCTGCAGGGTATCGGCGGCGCGGGTCGCCAGCGCCACGCTGGTGCCCTCCAGCACCAGCACCATGCCGAAGAAGCCGACCGGGTTGCCGCGCTGGATGGTGTCGTAGGCGTAGCTGACCATCAGTTCCGTTGCCAGGGCCGGCGTGGAGGCGGCCGCCGCGGCACGGTTCCCGCCGCAGGCGGCGATGTCGTCCAGCACCCATTCCTGATGCCCCATCTCTTCTTCGATGTATTCGCCGATCGCCTCGCGCAGCCACTCCAGCCGCGTCGGCAGGCGTGCCCCACAGGCCATCAGCAGCGGCACGGTGTGACGCACGTGGTGGTAGGCCTGCTGCAGGAAGGCCAGGTAGTCCTCCCGGCCGATGTTGCCGGCCAGCGCGGACTGGATGATCGGAATGCCGATGAGCTGCTGGCGCTCGGACGCGGTTCGCTCGAGCAGCGTATCGTGAAAGTTCATGCGGTGACTCCTGTGACGGGAACATTGGCGGGACGCCGATAGCAGGCGTCGATCTCGGTCTGGTAACGGGCCAGGATGGCGTCCCGGCGCGGGCGGCCATTGGCGGTGAGCAGGCCATCGCCGGCGCTGAAAGGCGTCTGGACGGGGAGGTAGCGTGCGATCCGCGCATAGTCCGGAAGGCCGGCGTTGACCTGGGCTAGGGCGTGCTGGACATGCGCTTCACCCACGCCGGCACCGCGCGGCACGATCAGCGCGATGTTGTCGGCCTGCGCCTCCCCCCACACCAACACCTGCGCGAACTGTGGGTGGGCCAGCACTTCGCTTTCCACCCACTCCGGCGAGACGTTGCGGCCGAAGGCGGTAATGAAGACATTGCGCCGACGGCCGGTGACATGGACGTAGCCTTCCGCGTCGATATGCCCCAGATCGCCTGTGTGGATCGGGCCGGGCGGCAGGCCGTCGTCACCCAGGTAGCCGAGCGCGCGCGGGCCGTGCACGACCAGTTCGCCATCGACCACTTCCACGCGCACATGCGCCAGGGGCCGGCCGACGCTGCCGGCGCGATTGGCCTGCGGGCGATTCAGGCAGACCACCGACGCGCACTCGGTCAGTCCGTAGCCCTCGAACACCGGCAGGCCCAGCGCCGCGGCACGGGCCAGCAAGTGAGGCGCCACGCGCCCGCCGCCTACCGCGATATAGCGCAAGGAGCCTGGCAGGGCGACACCGGCTTCGGCGGCCATCACCAGCGCGGTCAGCAACTGCGGCACCAGGATGATGCTCTCGGGCTGGTAGCGGTGCAGGCACCGGATCAGCGTTGGCACATCCAGGCCGCTGGCGCCGGTGTAGCCGATCTCCGCCAGCGACGGCAGCGCGATCTGGGCGTTGGCCAACAGCGCGGCGTAGAGGCCCGCGACGTTCTCCAGCAGCGTGGACAAGGGCATCAGACAAAGGTGGCGGCGCGGCGTGATCGGTTCGGCGGCCTCGGCCAGTGAGGCGGCGACCTGCAGCAAGGTCTGGGCATCCAGGCACACGCCCTTCGGGCGACCGGTGGTGCCCGAGGTATAAGTGATGCAGGCGGTGCCTTCGGGCAATGGCGTTGGATCGGCTTCATCCAGCAGCCAGCAAGAGGCAAGGTCCAGGCCGTCGATCTCTCGGCCAGTGCTGCGCGTGGAGACCGGCGCAACCGTGCCGGAGGCGATGAACACCGCCTGCGCGCCGCTGGAGGCAAGCGCATGCCGAACCTGCTCCGGCGAGAAGAACGTCGGCAACGGCACGTGCACGCCGCCGATGCATCGCAGCGCCAGGTCAAGCACGAGCCAGTCCAGCCCGTTGTCGAGCCGGCTGGCCACGCGCTGCAGTTGGAGCTGTTGCAGCACCGCGACGACACGCTCGATGCGGGACAGCAGGTCGGAATCGTCATGGCTGGCCGATGCAGTGAGGATGCGCTGCGGATGCTGGCCCAGCTGCCGCCACAGAACGTCGATGGTCGTCACGCTCATGCCTCTGCTCCGACGCACCGATGCACCGGTTCGTCCACCGGTGCGGGCTGCGCGGCGCGGTTACGAAGGAAGGCGATGCCCTGTGCGAGATCGCCGCACATCACCCGCGGCTGGGTGTCGTAGTAGCTGCCCCAGTGCTGGCGTTGCTCACCCACGCGCGCTGCCTGTGCGATGGCCAGTTCCACTGGCGCAAGATTCAGGCGATCGAAGGCGTTGCGCAGCTGCCGCGTGGCCACGAACGCCACCACGTCCATGCCACCGGTGCGCAACAGCCAGGCCAGCTGCACGATGAGCTCACGAGCGATTCCCGGCGTGCGCGTGGCGAAGTTGCCTACTTCGGCGATGCGCTCGCGTTTTGCCGTCGCACGCCCGGCGCGGGCCAGGGCCTGCTCGATGGGCTCGTCCAGATACCGCTCCAGGAACAATGGGCCGTCGCCGGCATAGCGCAGGCCGACGGCCGCCAGCAGCCTCCCTTCCACATCGTGGTAGGCCAGCAGATGCCGAGGAAACTGACTGATCTGGGCACCAAAGCGCTCGTGGTAAATGCCCGCGATGAAAGACTCCACCGCTGCGCGCTCAGGATGCCCTGGCAACAGACAGCGCGCCTGGGCGAAGCGACCGGGGACGGGCGCCAATGGGATGTGAGGGGATGGCTGGTTCATGGCCGGGCATGCTGGGCACGCTCGATTAAGGCTCAATTAGCCGTGTGTTAGCCGATTGTTAGAGATTCAGGAGAATCCCGTGAATCGCTCAGTGAGGGTGCTGGAGCGAAGCTGAGACAGCGCTATCGCCCCCAGGTGGCTAGGAGGTCGCAACCCGCATGTCGCAACGTTTCACAAACGGCGACAACGGCCGAGGGCACGGCTTCAGCGCGTGCGCTCGACCAGAAGCTCAACCGTTGTCGATTCCACCAGACGGGCACCGCCATCGCGCACAACGTGTGTCAGCCCACGCGTGTGCGCCCGGTGAGTTCGGGATAGGCAGGAAGCTCGGGCAGTCGGCTGCCGCCCGAGGCGAAGCGGGCGATCAGCGGGCGGACCGCCGGTGAGGCTGCGACCTTGAGCAAGGCATGCTGGATGCCGATGCCGGCACGCGATTGCGGCTGCAGGGCCTTCGGGCCCCAGGACGGAATGTCCTGTGCCTTGTCGACGAAGGGCCGCATGACGTCGTTGTATCGGTCTAGCGCCGCGGCGATCTCACCGCCCTTGGCCAGCTCGCCGGCCAGCACATACGGGCCGATCAGGGCGAGCGTGGTGCCCGATCCCATGACCGCCCACGCGGCATCGCCGGTCATGACCACGCGCCCTTTGCTGAAACGCGGCATCTTCACCAGCTCGATGGAGTGGAAGTAGAAATCGTCGGTGGCCCACAGGCCTTCCAGCACCCGCGGGGTTTCCCAGCCGGCGTCGGCGAAGCGCTCGGCGACCTTCTGCTTCTGCGCCTGCGGTTCGAGATCGTCCCAGCCGCTGGGCTGTTCCTGGATGGACAGCACCACGCGCGTGCGCCCCTGAGCATCCGGACGCAGGAACACGCTGCGACCGCCGGGCGCATTGAACCAGCGTGCGTCCTGGTGATCGTTCCCGCCCTTGGGGATGGAAAAGTAGGCACTGGAGAGGCCGAAGGGCTCCAGCGTCGTGGACGCGCCCAGCACCAGCTCGCGGGTCCGGGAGCGCGCGCCTTCGGCGGCGACGACCAGATCGAAGCGCTCCTTCGCGCCGGAGTGGAAGCTGACCTCTACGCCGGCGCCATCGTCGTGCAATGCTTCAATCCAGTCGCCGTATCGATGTTCGACCCCATCGCCCGCCGCGTCGATGATGCTGGCCAGGTCGCCGCGGAGGATCTCCAGCTCCGCGGTGGGACCCTCACCGCCGAACTCTTCCTGTCCGAAGCGGGCGATCACGGCGTTGTCCTCATCGACGAAGGTCCAGGCCTGTTCGGTGGTGTTGCGACCCTTGACCGCATCCAGCAGCCCCATGGCGGCAAGCGCATCACGCCCGGGGCCACGGACGTCGATGTTCTGTCCGCCTCGACGGAAGGCCTTGGCGCGTTCGAGGAGCACCACCTCCCAGCCGAGCTTGCGCATCCAGAATGCGAGTGCGGGGCCGGCGATGCTGGCGCCGGTGATCAGGATGCGCGGTGTGGTCATGCGGGCGTTGTGCTCGGGTGGCGTGGTGCGCGCATTGGAGCATGCTGCCGCAGGTGCATGGTTCACGCTGGCTGGACACGTGC
>Ga0209257_1003472_pt1 | contig 13464 bp, 17 predicted proteins | sample AraplaCvi_mCL_r2_FD_184277 | JGI IMG/M metagenome (GOLD analysis project Ga0209257, IMG submission 184277) | Arabidopsis root microbial communities from North Carolina, USA - plate scrape MF_Cvi_mCL_r2 (SPAdes) (version 2) | ecosystem: Host-associated > Plants > Roots > Endosphere | place: USA...
AAGGCCCTGAGAGTAGAATTGTTCATGGCGTATCACCTCTGTTGATTGAGATTCTTGCAAGAATCAATCAGCAGGATACGCCACCCCCTCTATCTCTCCCTCATACACCAGAAATCACCATAACTCGTACACAGGGCAGCCAGAGCAAAGCCCGAGCGAACTGGTGCAGCGTGAGGCTGCATGGCGTAAGTCGATGCAAATGCCTGGAAGCGAGCCGTTGTCCGAGGCTGATGTGCGTTCCTCGGACACAGTGATGGGGTTGCGTGGAGAGGATCACGCCATTTGGTTGGTGGCCACCAACGATAAATCGCCTGATGCGCTGGCCATGATCAGTTCTTACATGGAAAACGACAGCTACCGCGAGGCTTTCAAGGGGGCTATCGAAGACTTCTATGCGAAGTCGCAAAACTCGCCAGAGTCGATTCAGTCCCTGGACGAAACGACAGACTTTGTTGTGCCGTTGGTGAATGACATTGAGCGCAGGAAGCACGCTGCGTCATTGGCCACAAACGACAAGCCGGATGTGGCCAAGCCAGTCAGCGACCGGAAAGTCATCCAAGGCGAACTTCTTGACCACGGCGCAGCGCGCTATCAGAACAAGCCGGATAAGGAACCCAGCTATTTCGTCACCGTGAAAACTGACGCGGGCAATAGAACGTTGTGGGGCGCTGGTCTGGCTGATGCCATGCAGCAGGTACAGCTTAAACAGGGTGAACGCGTGCGGATCGAGGACAAGGGCACGGTGCCGGTCACGCTGCAATTGCCCCAGGCAGACGGCAGCGTGGTTGAAAAGCCTGGTTATCGCCGCGAATGGACTGTCGAGCTGGAGACGGCAGTGAAAGATGGCCCGACTGGGGCAAATGCCACGCCTATGGTCGAGCGTGTGGCAGAGCCGTTGAGCTTCACCCATAGGGCCCAACCGGTCTCTTTGGGCCTGCCGCTGGTGAGCAACCCCGAACACTCGACCAGCCCGACTATTCAGAACCCGTTCGAGCCCGCCCAGGTCATCAGTCTGGAGGGCCTCATGGTTCGTATTGATCAAGAAATGGCGGTGATCAACGCGGACGATATCAATATCCAAGGCGAGGTTGCGTTGATGAACGACCTGGTGTCGCGGATGACTGACCCGGTTGAAAAACAGCTTCTCACAGACACGATGACTGAAAGGTACATCGGCTTAGAGGAAGACGGTCCCGAAATGGATTGATTGGACCCCATGGCCATCCCATCGGGGATGGTCTTGGTTGGCCATCGTGGAGACAGCAGCATGAAAGCGGCAGATTTGCAGGTTAAAACAGCTCTGATCAGGGCTGGATATGAAGGGCGCCCTATGGATTGTCGTGGAGCGCTTTACGAGACCTTGGAGCAGCTATTACGGGAAGACCCACAGGGCAATGATGACCTGGTGGGCTGGTTGCGTTCGGTCCTCAGTGAAGCGGACGAGTGTGAGTGCCGAGCAGAGCTTGAGGCTGTCAGGCAGCAGCTGACCTATATCAAGGGATGTCCTGAATGCGGCTTCAAGCCTGATGTTGGGCTTGGCTATGTCACCGACACCGGCGAGGTGTTGGTGGTTTGCATGAACCATGTGGGTTACGCAGTGGCTCAGGGTGGCAGGACGCTGATGAAAGCGGTTGAGTTCTGGAACGATGATCGTTGGACAGGGGGGACCGGTGGGGTCAATTGCCGCAGGCATTTTTTGCTGTGACTGGTCAGTCGAGGACCAGTGTAACGGCTTGTTCTACAGGCAGTTACACACCATGAATTCACGCATTTAAGGGAAGCCGAACACGGAGGCTGCATGCTACTATCCGCCGAAGTATTTTTGACAGGGCAGCATCGATGTAGATTCACAAACAGCAGAAACCAAAAAGCCCCGGTTGGCGCCGGGGCTTTTTGGACAATCCAGAACAGGCTCAATTCTTTCCCGAATACCTGTTCTCTCTCTCAAAACGTGAGCCAATTATGGCGTTCGCTGTAGCTTCTTGCAAGCTGCAAAAAACAAGATAATGGCTCACCGCTGATTGGCGGACTTATGGAACAAGTATCCACAGTGGTTGCGCACGTCTTTGACGGTGGCCACAGACACAATAAAACAGCGACTTGTGTTGCAACCCCCGTCCTTCTCCCTGCTCGCGGCAGCAATTGCCCAGGGGGTGAAGGATGGTAAAAAAATCTCTCAGAGCCGTCCGGCTCGCCCCTTCCGACCCACATTCCGCACTGCGCAGACCTGCCAGGGTGATGCCTGCACGTCGAGCAGAACCGCTGCGTCTGACCCCCGATCAACTGAAAAACCCCTTAATCCGCACCGCGAAAGAGCGCCTTGGCAACATCGAGCGTTACCGTGGGCAATACCTTCGGCGCCTGGACACGGTGAATGGCGACCGGCGTACTCGGGTTGAAGTGTTCCGTGCTATTGAGCGCGCGACCGAGCAAATGTTGGTTCGCTTTGACCTGGCTACGGGGGTATTGGGCTACTTCGACCAGGAAGAAGGTCAGTTCGTCCTGAACACGCAACGGGGCATCGCGGAGGATGCTGGCATTTCTGCGCCGATCCTGTGCCGCATGTTCAAAGTGCTGGATGCGGCGGATTATGTGTATCGGCGTATTGAGCGTATCCGCCTGGACGAGAAGGACGAAAACGGCCTGCACCTGGTGCGTACGCGGATGCTGGTGCGTTTTACCAAGCTGTTTTGGAATGACCTTGGGCTTCGCTACGTGTACGAGCGTGTGCAAAAGGCCGCCAAGAAGCGGCGTGAAACGCAATTGCGCGAGTGGAGCCAGCGCCGATTGGCTCAGATCGAGCGGCAATCATTGGACCAGTATCGCCGTGAGGTGTCGCGTACGCGTTGGCAGGCCAAGTCCGGTGGACAGGTCCAGGAAACGACTAAGCCGCACCAGGGACGACAGCCCAAGGCTGAACCGTCCAGGCGTGGCGGGGCCAGTGCAGAGGCCGTCAGTAGCGCGCTCGACAGGCTGTTAGCGAAGGTGAATAGCCCCGCTAGCGGCTAACCCCCCTATTTTTAAATGAATCCGCTCACGCGGAGGCATCGTCACGTCTGAAATTTGGCATTGGGCGCTGAAGCATCACTTCTGAGCGGGTTTATAGCGATTCATAGCGATTTAGAACGCATTTTGGCGCTGTTTATCGCCACTTGGCATGATTCTTTCGCTTTGCCGTTCTTGGGTTTGTAATAAATGGAATTTTATACCCCCTTCAGTTACCCCTACAGGGAAAAACAGTGACTTTCGAGGTATCCACAGGGGGTGTATTCATCCAGAAACACAGAGCAAGAATGCCCGTGCACGTCGTGCCTACGGCACGGCACGGAAGGAACGCTCAAGCCCGAGTAAAAGCCTGTCTAAGCGGCCCAGGGCGATAAATCGCCCTGCCCTGGCCTACGGCCACCCTTCGGGCGCTAAGACCCGGATAAATCGCCCCAGGACGGCAAGCCGCCCTGCGCCTCAACCGGGCGCGTGTGCGCGCAGGCTTATTAATCTAAATCGAAACGCAAAACCCGCCATGTGCCTTCGGTGAAGGCATCGATTTTGAAGGCCGCGTCGTATCAGGTGAATTGAGGATAAAAACAGCGTGTTATCTGACGATGCCTTAATTCGACAGGCCCCAATGACTAGCCTATATTAATTGTCGTAAGAAAAATATTTACTCGATTACCCTGTTTCTGCCCCTATAGACACTAAGGTGACATAAGTGAAAAAAACATCGGCTTATATTTATCGCAGCGCTGAGTTTGACGGAAAAATATATGTAAAAGTCACGAAGCTTCCCCCCAAGCACACTGCACACATTGTTATCTATAAAGATGGCAAGAAAGTAAAAGAGGATACGGGACATATCACTATGTTGGCGTCTGGTGATAAAGGCGATTATTGGGCAACCGTTACAGTATCAGCCCCGGACAACACCTCCGTCACCTTACATACGAAAAAGATGCATATTCTGACATCCGTCAAGAGTAGTTATGAAAATATAACGTTATCAACTATTAAAGCCGGCCCCGTCCATCACCGGCACGCGGGTGTTGATGAGGGTGATTACTTTCTGAAAATAAGAATGGCGGAAGGCGAATCTATTGAAAAACTGAAACAGCTGCCTTCAGTTCATTTACCGCTGTTTCAACAGATTAAAGATACTGCGGTATACAAAAAAGAGAAAATCAATATTTTGTTGGGTGACATCATTCCTGACACCTACAGTATTACAAATACACAAAGGAATTTTGATGAACTTGCTCATATTGCTAATGAACTTGAACAATTGGAGGGGGTTGTCTATTGCTGCGTAGTTCCGGACCCCACAAAACGGATGCCTCCAGAGCTGCCTCAGCAGGCATCAATACTTTCCGCGCAGGAGGATGCCGTGCAGACCGATACGGTGTCTGAACGCACGCCTGACTTTGAACCACTTGAGAAACATCTGGATGAAGCCAGCCACGATAACAAAAGCATGAACATCCGGGCCGTCTGGGAGAGCGGTGAGACGGGGGGGGCTGCCACAGTAAGACATTATGATGCTGGGGTTTATCCCGATCACGAAGATCTAAAAGAAAATATTACGATTAGAGGAACTAACCCAGTAAGTGCCGACCTTAATCATGGCACTGCGGCAGCGGGTTGCATTGCGGCCAGTAAGAATGGATTTGGTGTTACCGGGGTGGCATATGATTGCGATTTATACACCTACTACATACCAGACGATTTTATCAGAGACGTTATTCCCGGCGATATATTGAGCCTGAATCAACAGGATGAGAATGACAAACAAGAACTTGTCCCATTAATTAATTCCAGGTTTTTTTGGGATATGTGTCATGAATTAACCAAGAAAGGAATCGTAACTATCGCAGCTGCTGGTAATGGTGGCTTAAATATCAGTAAAGAAAAAATGCACCAGTATGGAGACAGTGGTGCAACTCTTGTCGGAGCATGCGGCTACCTCAGGGGGGAAAGGTTGTATTTTTCTAACTATGACCACCCTACATTGCTGTTGAACTCCTGGGGTGGATGGGTGTATACCACAGGTTATGGCGATTTACAAAAGAAACCGGGTAATAACCGAAATTATACCGCTAAATTTTCGGGGACATCCAGCGCAACGCCATTATGTGCAGGCGCGCTGGCATTAATCCAATCCTATGCGATAGCCAATTATGGTATCTATTTTAATTCAACGGAAATGCGACAACTCATTAAAGAGACCGGGTACACTGACGGTGTTGAGGATAAAATTGGTTACAGGCCAAATGTCCATGCAGCGATAAAAAGACTGGATGCTGCGCTAAAAGGGAGAGGGTGGTTAACGGATTAAGGTTTAATGGGGTTCATGTGTAGGAATTTCAATAATTCCTATACATGGACGGGACAGGCCAAACCTCACGGACTCCCCAATGCAGGTTCATGTGTAGGAATTTCAAAATTCCTCCACATCAAGGAGGCGCCTGAAACAAGCAGGTGCACCACCGGTAGCTCATCCAGAGAGAAGACGGAGGGAGGATTAATCAGTGGATTTAACTGCCTATATCCAGATTTGCAGGTGATTTAGGGGTTTGGGGAGCAATGGAACCGTGCGACCTGAGGTCGTCTAAATTTCTGTTTTACTAGAGGATTTTCTCTTGATTAAACCGGTTGTTCCATCAACCGTTTCCTACCTGGACATGCGGAGCTGGTAACAGCTCGGTGTGAAGCTCTGGGGACAATGTACCCGCCGATTATCGGTACGCCTACCCGCGAGGGGAGGCGGAATCTACCAGCACAAAGGTGGTGAGGGGCTAGGAACGAGCGGCTACGACCAACACATGTGAACCTCTGCTAAACGTCGTCATGCTCAACAAGCCAAATGTGCTGACAGGCTTGGACCAAAACGGTACGCGGCCAGGTATGTACCCCTTGATTCCTGGGACATCATGGACGGTAGGCCGCCGGCGAACAGGAGGGGTCCGCCCCGCTCAGAAATTCAGGCGGAACAGGGTAAGCCCGTAGTGCCGCCGGAAACGGCAGGCGAACCGCAAGGAACGCTGTGGGTGCGGCGGGTAAAGGAATGCGGAAAAAGCGAAGGCCCGCCTGTAATGGGCGGGATACGGGCTGAAACATTGCTCGACTCGAAAGTGGGCAGACTTCCGTATGGTCATTCATGGCGAGAGAACTTGATTAATCGTTACTCGAAGGAAAGCAGATGACGGTTATTGGTAGCACTGTGGAAACAGAAGCGATCGGTACTGATGCACCTTCGCACGCTGAAAGGATGTGGCTTCAGGCTAACTGGAGTTGTACGCCCAAACCGCCGAAATTTCCGCGGGAGAGAATTGCAGCGATCTGTTGTCTTTCAGGATGATTTGACCATTGGTTTTTGCATCAAATAAACCGTTGATCTGTCGATTCCCAGTCGTAACCCACAAACGAACGTTTGCGCAACGCCATCCGATCTCAAAACACGCATCTATAGGCCCGACGGAAATTTCGGCGGTTTGGGCGTACAACCCCATCATTGTTTGTAACGGTTATAAATTTAATGCTGCATGATTGCTGCTAGATTGCAGCAATCATGCAGGCTTTTATTTTTGTTTTAGAAGTTCGTAAGCTTCCAAGGACTTTTCAAGTAGCTCTGCCAATTTAAGACCATCTCGTTCAGCTATATCACGCATCCGTTGGTCAAACTCTTGGCTAATGCGTGTTGAGAAAGGCAATATCCGGCCTGTTCTTCGAGCGCTTCGAGCGTCCCTACGCACATATATCTCTCCTGAGGTAGAAAGTGCCTGTGACGCCGTTTCTGTGTTTATAGGGGCCGAGGGTGCTACCTCTGGAGCGCTTAAATTGTTGCTGGCTTCATCTAATGATGGTGGGGAACCAAGTGACGATGACCGTCCTTTGTTTTTCAATTTCGATACGTCAGCCATTTGTCACCCGATCTATTAGAGATTGAATCAATGTGTCGGCTTGATGATTCAAGCCTGCAAATCTAGTCTCAGTCACGCTGTGACCAGAATTTTGTGCCTGGCGGTATGCGGGCCTATCCCGTAATGACCCTGCTAGCACGTCATAACCAGCCTCTTCGAGATAGGATCTGGCCGCTATTTCTTCGGCCGGGGTGCCGATTCTATTTAGTGCGAAGGCCAACTTTTCATGTGGTATGCCTGCTTTGCTCAAGGCGTGAAATTCACGTACGGCTGGAATTAGGTCATCCCGCGATGCGCCGGATGGTTGAACAATAAGGTCAGCTGCTCGGGCAATATCTAGAGTGGCAGCACTGGTACGTGCCGGCCCATCAATAATCAGCAAGTCATAACCCTCAACGGCTGCTAGTGCGTGGGCAGCTGTAGCGAAGGCCTCGGCGGATATCGTTGGTTTGATATTTAACGAAAGTCGAAGCCGGTGCCAATCGATGGATGTTCCTTGTTGGGTGTCCAAATCAGCAATCTTTACTCGTAGACCGCCAGCAGCGGCCTCACGTGCCAAGGCACGGGAAAGAGTAGATTTACCGACGCCTCCTTTTTGGGAAACAAACGCAACGACCGCAGCCATGGGCTTACCTCTCTTATCAAAACAAGCCTGCTATTAGAAAGCTGCAAGCATGCAGCATTTTGTAACAAGGCATGCTTGCAGCTTTCTAATAGAATGCAGCAAGATTGCTGTCATCTATAGTAATGCAGAATGATTGCTGCATGCAATCATAATGTTAGTAGCATGCTGATAGATAGCAGCATGCTTTTATAGGGCCTTCAGGGCTCGATACAAGGTCGCTCGATGAACCCCTAGCAGCTCGGCGGCCTCGGCAGAACTTCGCTTGTCATCGTTGATCAGGCGCCGTGCATGCTCAATTTGTGCGGGCGTTAGTGAAGGGCGCCGACCAAAACGAACGCCGCGCTCCTGGGCGGCGACCCGGCCCTTGCGGGTGCGCTCAACAATCAAGCTGCGCTCAAACTCAGCAATGCCGGCAAACACTGTCAATATCATTTTCCCGGCTGGGCTGGTCGTGTCGGCCCAGGGCTCGGCCAGTGACCGAAAACCAGACCCCTTGGCTTGCAGTTGCTCAGCAATGTCCAGGAGGTCGCGAGTGTTGCGTGCCAGGCGATCAAGGCGGGTAACGGTAACTACGTCACCTGGTCGTAGGTGATCGAGCATCCTGGCGAGTTCTTCTCGCTTGCTGTGAGCGCCGGTGATCTTTTCGGAGAAGATGCGTGAGCAACCAGCGGCGTGTAACTCTGCTCGTTGGTTGGCCAAGTCCTGGTCATCGGTTGAAACGCGAGCGTAGCCCACCATCAGATGGCCGGTCATAAGGTCGAGCGTGCCGGAATCGTTTTTGTGTCGCATGTGTGCTGTCTCGTGTGTCGCAAAAGTTGTCGCATTCAATATTCATTGTGCGACTTACTTTTGCAACAAGAATCACTGAGCAAAATCGGGGAGGTAGGGCACCGTCGCAAAACTTACAAGTTTTGCAACGTCTTGCGCTGTAAGGAAATTCAGCGCATTAAAAAGCTACAGAGCAGAGGTTGGCTTGTTTTTTCTCGCAATAAATAGTAACGTTACTACATAGAGATGGCATGAAAATAATGGAGGTTACTATGACCGTTACAACCCTCAGCAGCAGAGAACTGAATCAAGACATTGGTCGTGCTAAGAAAGCTGCGCTAGAAGGCCCTGTGTTCATCACTGATCGAGGCAAGCCAGCTCATGTACTGTTGAGTATCAGCGAGTATCAGCGCATCACCGGCAAGCGCCGTAGCATCGTTGACGCTCTTTCGATGCCGGGGCTTTCTGATATTGAGTTCGATCCACCCCGTGCCAACATTCAAAGCCAGTCGGCTGACCTCTCGTGATGTACCTTCTCGACACGAACGTACTGTCCGAGCTACGAAAGGTGGGTGACGGAAAAGCAGACCCTCACGTCGTCGAGTGGCTGTCTGGTATGGATATAGCAAGCCTCTATATTTCCGCCATAACCATGATGGAGCTTGAGATTGGCATCCTGCGGATCGAGCGGCGCGATCCGATCCAGGGTGCAAGGCTTAGGACTTGGTTCGACACGCACGTCCTGCCGGAATTTTCCGAGCGTTCATTACCTGTCGATGCCGCCGTTGCACTGCAATGTGCCCGTCTGCATGTGCCAGACCCCCGTGCCGAACGAGACGCTCTCATAGCAGCCACCGGCCTTGTGCATGGGATGACCGTGGTTACGCGAAACACCACTGACTTTGAGGCTACTGGTGCCAAACTGTTAAACCCTTGGATACCAGCAAACTCGCATTAATCCAACAATGCTCTAAAAAGCTAAGCGTTGCCGGTTGCTGTGCTGTGTTTCAAATATTGATTACTTAAAATTCTGAGCATTTCAGCTTCCGACAACGGTTCTGAGCCTTGCACTCCGAGTTTAGCGGGAAGCATAGAGTATTTATGACCAGTGAACCTTGCCAAATTTTGTGATGTGTGAATAACTCCTTCCAGCACGTTCTGAAATGGAGCGACATCCTCATGGGTATAGCTGGTTTTGACAAAAAAACCGCCAACCAACTTCCTTTTTTGGCCGTTATTTTCTGAAATACAGACAACATAAAGACTTGGTAGAAGGTAAGCGAACGGGGATTACAGGTTGCGTAACGGCATCCAGTTATGCGGCAACAGCTCAGCGATTTGACTTGCCCGCTGCGTCGGCAGCCGAGCCAGTACGCTCTTCAAATATTCGTACGGGTCATGCCCGTTGAGTTTGGCCGACTGGATTAGGCTCATCAGCGCCGCCGCGCGTTTGCCGCTGCGCAGCGATCCTGCGAAGAGCCAATTCTTGCGACCAAGAGCCCACGGCCGGATCTGCTGCTCGATGTGGTTGTTATCAATAGGCACCGCGCCGTCATCCAGATAACGTGACAACGCCGTCCAGCGTTTGAGGCTGTAATCCAGAGCTTTGGCGATGGCCACGCCATCGTGCACACGTTCGCGCTGGGCAATCATCCAGGCGTGCAGCATTTCCATCACGGGCACGGCTTTTTCTTGCCGTATTCGTCGTCGTAAATCTGGTTCCAGATCGCGGATCTCGCTTTCGATTTCGTATAGCAACTGGATATAGCGCAGCGCCTGCTCCGCAAGCGTGCTCTTGTTCGTGGCGTGCAGATCGAAGAACTTGCGCCGCGCATGGGCCATGCAGCCGATTTCGGTGACGCCCAGGGCGAAGCTGGCCGAGCTATTGTCAAATCTGGTGTATGAGTCGGTCAGGCGGCATTCCTATCTGACTCATCCAGCACCTGTGCTCCGTCCTTGAATTTCACGTTGTTTACCACCAACGTCAGCAGCGCAAATCCCTTGAGCCGTTTCCACTTCTTCTGTGCCGTCCCAAGCAGCTTGTAAACCATCGCTAGCGTGGTCTCCCGAGAACCACAGTTGCGCGCTCTCTTGGTTCGCAGTCTTACCGTCGAAAACGTCGACTCTATCGGGTTCGTTGTTCGGATATGCACCCAGTGCTCTGCCGGAAAATCATAGAACGCCAGCAGTTCCTCCCGGTCCTTCTTGAGCTTCTCCATCGCCTTCGGGTACTTCGCTTCAAAGCGCACCAAGATCCGATCAAATGCCGTGTGGGCTTCACCCCTTGTCTCTGCCATCCAGATTTCATGCAGCGCATCCTTGGCCTTGGGATGCACTGATTTAGGCAACGCAGCCAGGACGTTCGCTGTCTTGTGCACCCAACACCGTTGATGAACCGTATCCGGGTAGCACTTGCCCAGTGCTTGCCAAAACCCCAGAGCTCCATCACCGACGGCAAGCTTGGGGCCATCGCTCAGCCCTCTGACTCGCAACCCCATCAGAACCTCTGTCCAGCTGGACTCAGACTCCCTCAGGCCATCCTCAACCGCCACCAGTTCCTTGTGGCCATGCTCTGTCACTCCGATGATTACCAGCAAGCAGAGCCGGTCCCCCATGCGCACGTTGCTGTATATCCCGTCAGCCCAAAAGTATACATACCGCTTCAAACTCAGGTCCCGCAGGCTCCACTCCCGATGCTCATCTCCCCAGTGCTGTTTCAGGCGGCTGATGGTGTTGGCCGACAATCCCTTAGCCTGCTCACCGAGCAACGCTCCCAACGCTTCCTGATAGTCCCCAGTGGAAATCCCCCTGAGGTACAGCCAGGGCAGCAGCTCTTCTATGCTGCTGGAACGCTTGAGATAGGGCGGTAGCAGCGAGCTGTTAAAGCAGATGCCGGAGCTGCTTCTGTCGCGTACCTTGGGCACCTTGATCTCGACATCGCCTATCCCGGTCTGGATGGTGCGTTCAGGCAAATAGCCGTTGCGCACCACCGCTTGGCGGCCATCAGGGAGTTTGCGTTGACGGTGGTGCTCTAGCAGAGCTTGGAGCTCAGCCTCCACAGCTTGCGCAATCAGGTCTCTGGCTCCGACGCGCAGCAGGTCGGTGAGCAGATCTGTTGGCTTATTTTCTGGTTGTGGCAAGGCCCTGAGAGTAGAATTGTTCATGGCGTATCACCTCTGTTGATTGAGATTCTTGCAAGAATCAATCAGCAGGATACGCCACCCCCTCTATCTCTCCCTCATACACCAGAAATCACCATAACTCGAATCAATCAGCAGGATACGCCACCCCCTCTATCTCTCCCTCATACACCAGAAAACACCATAACTCGGGGTTACCGCGAAAATCTTTACCGCTCGTTCAGTGCGAAGGGTAACCCCACACTGAAAACCTTGGTGGCTGTGATGACCGCCCTGGGGTGTCGACATGATCGCCCGTCCTCACACCCGGCATGATTCGCCGCTGCGCCTCGATCACCCCCCGCCTAAAATCTGCCTCGGTCGAACCGGCCGAGGCCGCGTGCCCCTGTCACCTGGTCGACCTCCGCTGATCGATCTGGATGACGCCGGCCTCAAAAACACCTCCTTTAGAGGAAATGCACCATTTGTATGATAAAATAAGCTTCAAAGCTAACGATTATGGGAATTTATCATGGCTACAGTCCGTAAAACGATCACTGTGACCGACGCTCAGGATAACTGGATCAAGGCTCAAATTGATTCGGGCCTGTACACGAACGACAGCGAATGTATCCGCGACCTCATTCGCCGTGTACAAGAGCAACGGGCTATGGAAGAGGTCCGCACAGCGCTGATCGCTGGTGAATTGAGCGGCGAACCACGGCCATTCGACGTGCAAAGGTTTAAGCAGCGTATGTTGAACACGCATGGCTGAGTATCGACTTACGCCGGCGGCTGAAGATGACATGGAAGGCATCTGGCGCTACTCCGCTAAGGAGTGGAACGTGCAGAAGGCTAACGACTACACAGATTTGTTAACGAGCGCTTTTAGTGATTTAGCGGCTCGCCCTACAAAGGCTCGGCCCTGTGATGAAATCCGAAAAAGGTACTGTCGATTCAACGTTGCGAGACACACCGTATACTTAACCGTAGAACCCTATGGCGTTGCGATTGTTCGGATCTTGCATCAATCAATGGATACACAACGACACTTGTAATTCGAGCTAGCGCCTGACGGTTGAAAATTGCCTCGGTCACTCCGGCCGAGGCGACCCCTCGCAATACTCCCTCACCTGGTCGGTCTCCGCTGATCGATCTGACCCATCACCGGCCGTAAAAACGCCTCCAGTACTGACTAGCCAGATTTTGCTCTTACCGCGAATATAAAGCCAGATTCGGTCATTAATGGACGTAAACCCGCCGCTCCGCTCGCACGCCTCATAAGTCGTGATAAAATACGTTATCACGACTTTTCAACAAGGTTCGCCGTATGTCGATTTTTGAGCCGATGCGGGACTTTTTTCATAGACGCGCCGCAAAAAATCTGAATGAGCGGGCAGGGCGCGTGCACCTGGTCAATCGCCACCAAGAATCCCCTCGGGGCAGTTTCGTCTTTCCCGGTACCGACTACCTGGACGACATCGAGGTCCATGGCCAACAAGTGGGCCATGTCGATTACGGCATCAATCCGCTGGGCGATCGGCTGTACATCAACAGGCTGGAAATCAACCCTACACATCAGCGGCAGGGTCTCGGCCTGGGGGGGCTGTGGCAGTTGTGGTGCGCGCACCACGTGCCGATGGTGCCGCTCGATCAACGCACCTCCTCGGACGGCTTCTGGTACCGGGCACGTCGCCGCCTGGCAGCGGCCGGCGCCGTGCGCGGCGCTGAGCTGCGTGGCGATGAGCAACGCGACCTGGAACAGCAACGCTGGCAGCACCGGGTACCGGAACCGGCGCACGAACGCGCCCAGCGCAAATACTCGGAATGGGTGGCCGCTGAACACGCCGCCGCAGGGCCGGCAGGGCCGGGCATGCGATGAACGAACTGATCACCACCGGCGCCGGCGAACGGCGCCTGTCCTCAGCCGAGTTCCAGCAACTGGCCGCTGTGCCGGCAGCGGTGGAATGGTTCGCCAATCTCGACAACCCCCGCACCCGCCGCGCCTATCAAAACGACCTGGAAGACTTCTGCAGCTTTG
>Ga0209257_1003474_pt1 | contig 13459 bp, 15 predicted proteins | sample AraplaCvi_mCL_r2_FD_184277 | JGI IMG/M metagenome (GOLD analysis project Ga0209257, IMG submission 184277) | Arabidopsis root microbial communities from North Carolina, USA - plate scrape MF_Cvi_mCL_r2 (SPAdes) (version 2) | ecosystem: Host-associated > Plants > Roots > Endosphere | place: USA...
CCCGCCTCGCGCGGGCCTTTCCTTACTGGGACGGCAATGACTGAAGTCATCGGCACCGCGCGCCTCGATATCGTGGTGAACACCGAGGACCTGGAGCCCGCGATCGAGCGCGCGAAGCGCGGCGTGACCGGCATGTCGCAGGCGGCCCAGGCCGAATACCAGAAGCTCAGCGGAGCAGAGCGCCGGCGCGCGGATGCGTTGATCCGCCAAGCCGATACGCTGGGGCTAACGCGCGCACAGCAGGTGGCCTACAACGCCACGCTGCGCACGTCCGGCGCGCTGCAGGACGAAGTAATCGGGCGCATTCGCGCCGCCGAGGCGGCGACACGCTCTGGCGCCAACGCGCTCAATCAGTACGGCCAGTCCGCGAAGCAGGCGCAGGCCGCGCTCCGCGGCGTGCCCGCCCAGCTCACCGACATCATCACTTCGCTGCAGGGCGGGCAGAGCCCGCTCACCGTGCTTTTCCAGCAGGGTGGCCAGTTGCGCGACATGTTCGGCGGCGTGGCGCCGGCGGCCCGCGCGCTCGGCGGCGCAGTGCTGGGGATGATCAACCCGCTGACGATCGCCGCCGGCGCTGCTGGCGCGCTTGCGCTCGCCTGGCATAAGGGGTCTGAGGAAGCGACGCGCTTCAATGAGGCGCTGATCCTCACCGGGAACTACGCGGGTAAGACCGCCGACGAGCTCGCGATGCTCGCTCGCCAGTTCGATGCCATGGAAGGCGTCACCACTGGCAGCGCGGCGGCCGCAATCGCCGCCGTTGCGGGAACCGGTCGCTTCACCGGCGAGCAGCTGGAAATGGTGGCGAAAGCCGCCGAACAGATGCGCGCGGCAACCGGCAAGGCCATCGAAGAAACCATCGAGGAGTTCGAAGGCCTGCGGAAGGATCCGGTAAAGGCGATTCTCGAACTGAACGACAAATACCACTTCCTCACGCGCACGCAGCTGGACCGCATCGAGACGCTGAAGGAGGAGGGGCGCGAGCAGGACGCGGTCGCAGAGGCGATGCGCACCTACGCCGGAGTCATTGGCGATCGCACGCCGCAGATCGTCGAGAACCTCGGCTACATCGAAAAGGCCTGGCGCGGGATCAAGAACCTGACGCGCGAAGCAGTGGACGGCCTGCTGAGCGTGGGCCGCGCTGCGCCGGTGCAACAGCAGATCGCGGATCTCACGCGCGCCAATTCGGTCGCATTCAATGAGCTGCAGCGCTTCGACCCGTCGTCGGACATGGCGGCGTACATCAAGAAGGGCATCAGCGAGCGCTACGACGAAATCAAGCGCCTCAACAAACAGCTCGCGGAGGATGCGGCGAAGGCGAAGCCGCAGGCCACCGTGGACAGCGCCACGGAGCGCGCACGCCTGGAGGCCGAGAAGGAATTCGACCGCGCGGCGCTGTCCAACCTCGACAAGAAGGCGAAGCTCGAGCGTGAGATCGCCGACCTCAAGGAAAAGGGCGCGAAGGCGGGCAAGAGCGCGGCGGAGATCGACAAGGCCGTCAACGATGCGCGGGCACGCTTCGCCGAAGCCGAGGCGCGGTCCCAGCGGAAGGGTTCGAAGACCGATCCGACGGCGGCGCTGCTGAAGCGAGTCCAGGACCAGACCGCGCTCAACGCGGAGCAGGCGCGCAGCACCGAAACGCTGACCGCCAGCGAGCGCATCCGCATCCAGGTGCTGGAGGAGCTGGAACGAATCGGGGGCAAGGTGTCGGCTGGGCGGCGTGCCGAGATCGACGCGGCGCTCGAACAGCTGCGCGTCAGTGGCGAGCTCGCCGAAGCGCACAAGAAGGAAGTGCTGGCCAAGCGCGAACTGGCGAAGCTGCAGGACGAGATCACTGCGCGCGAAGGTATCCAGCGCGAGCAGAACAATCTCGATCTCGCGCGCTACGGCATGGGGAGCGACGCCGCTGACCAGGCGCTGCGCCGCCTCGACATCGAGCGCCAGTACGCGAAGGAGGTCGAAGACCTGCACAAGCGGGCAGCGTCACAGCAGCGCGAGGTGCTCGCCGAGGAGGAGCAGGCGCTGCGAGAGAGCCGCGACCGGATGATCGTCGAGGAAGAGCGTTACCAGCGAGAGCGCGCCGCGGCGATGGGCGACTGGCGCAACGGCGCGACCGCCGCGGTGCAGGACTTCGTCGCGGACTCGGCCGACATCGCGGGCCAGATGTACGACATCTGGAGCGGCGCGTTCTCGGGCCTGTCGGACGTGATCACCGACTTCATTACCACGGGCAAGGGCGATTTCGCAGGGTTCCTCAACAGCCTGGCCGCTGACATCACCGCCTTCGTGGTGAAGCAGCAATTGTCGAAGTGGCTGGGGCAGCTATTCGGTGGCGGCCGCGCAGCTGGTGGTGAGTTCGGCGGCGAAGCGATGGGCACGATCTTCGACCTCTGGTCGAGCAGCGGCTGGGGCTTCGCGTCGGGCGGCTACACCGGCGCAGGCGGGAAGTATGAGCCGGCCGGCGTCGTGCATCGCGGCGAGTACGTGATCAATGCCGAGGCCACCCGGATGCTCGGCCGTTCGTTCCTCGACCGCCTCAACGGCGGCCAGGTGCCGGTGGTGAGCGGCGGCGGTGGTGGCGACACCTACGTGGTGAACGTGCCTGTGACCGGGCGAGTGGACACGTCGACGCGGTTGCAAATTGCAAACAACGTGACCCGTGAGCAGCGCCGCGGCGCGAGGTTCAAGTGATGGCCTTCGACGAAGACAGCTTCATCGATTTTCGCCTGAACACGAACTACCGCTATGGGTTCGTTGGCGGTCCGAACTTCGCCACGCTGGAGAAGCGCCTTCGCTCCGGCGTGACGCGCCGGCGGCCGTTGATGGACATGCCGCTGCATCGCTACCGCGCCGAGCTGGCGACCTTCAACGAGGAAGAGCGCGCGGCGTTGCTGGATGCAATCTGGGTCGCAGAGGGCAAGGCCTACACCTTCCGGTTCCGCGACTTCAACGACTGGCGCGTCAGCAATCAAGTGCTCGGTTTCGGTGACGGCACGAGCACGCCGTTCCAGCTGGTCAAGCACTACACGCGCGGGCCGAAGACCAAGAGCCGCGACATCACGCTGCCGGTCGACGTCGCGATGACGGCCGACGGCGTGCCGTTCACGGGGTTCGTAGTGCAGCCGATCGGCGGGCTGGTGATCCCGACGACGGTCTGGCCCGCCGGTGCGCTGCTCGCCTGGACGGGCACGTTCGACGTCTGCGTGCGATTCGCGAACGACTACAACCCGCTGACCAGCGTGGCCAGCCGCGTCAACGAACTGATGATCGAGCTGCAGGAGGAGCGTTACGGATGAGCCGCATCATCCCGGTTTCACTTCAGCCGAAGCTCGATCGGCACGTCGGCGTGTTCACCCGGTGCGTGCGTTTCCGGTTGAAGAGCGGCCAGGCGCTCGGCTTCGCGATGTGGGATCGCGACATCACCTACGACCACGGCGATGGGTTCGGCCCGATCACGTATTCCGCATCGCAGGGCATCGATCCGTCGACGATCGCGTCGGATGTGGAGTACTCGGTTTCGAACTCGGAAGGGCGGATCCTGGTCTCGACGACGCTGCAGGGCTTGACCTTGGAAATGGTCGAATCAGGCGCCCTGGACGACGGTCAGTGGGATTGCTTCGTTCTCGACCAAACCAACCCGGCGACGGGCACCGCGTGCCTGCTCGATGCTGGAGACCTGGGCGAAGTTCGCACCGAGAACGGGCTGGTCGTCATCCCGGAACTGCTTTCCTATGCGATGCGGTTACGCCAGCTCATTGGCGGCGTGTGGCAGCGCCCAGGCCGATGTGTTTTCGGCACGCCCGCGAACTCGCAGACCGGTTGCGGCGTGAACGCCGAGATCCTGTGGCAAGACGGCATCGTCGCGAGCGTCGGCGCTGAGAGCGATCGCTCGTTCACTGGCAGCTTCGCGGGCTTCTTCCCGGGACGGCTGGAATTCACGAACGGGCCGAACGTTGGTCGCCGGTACGCGATCGAATCGGTAGACGGAAGCACCATCACGCTCGCAGAGACGACGCCGTACGCCATCGAGGATGGCCATCAATACCGGCACCGCCCTGACTGCACGAAGCTGAAGGAAGGACCGCTGGGCTGCGACAGCTACGGCAACTGGCCGAACTACAAAGGCGAGCCCACGATCCCCGTCGGCGACGGAGTCGCAGGCAGCGTACCGGGTGGCAAGTTGCCCGGCGGTGGTGGATGGGTGGGCGAAACCCCGCCGAGGGCGCTCGCGTGAGCGGCGCGGATCTCGCAGTCGCGCACGCGCGATCGATGATCGGCACGCCGTGGCGGCATCAGGGACGGAAGCCATGGGCAGTGGATTGCCTCGGCCTGGTGATCCTGTCGCTGCGCGCCGGCGGCTGGTCGCGCTCCGTCGAGGTCCCCGCGCGCTATGGCCGCGAGCCGTGGGATGACCGCTTGCGCCGCGGCCTGCGCGATCACTTCGGTAACCCTGTCGGCGAGCCGTGGTCGATGGGCGACGTCGCACTCGTGCAGTGGGGAAATGGCGAGCCGTCGCATGTCGGCCTGCTGGCTGATCACGTGCACGGCGGCCTGTCGATCGTCCACTCGATCAACCTCCATGGGGTGATCGAAACCGCGCTCGCCGGCCGCATCCGTGATTGCGTGATCGAGGCGTATCGACCTCAGTGGGGTGGGTGAGTGGGTCAATACGGCGCAATTATCGGTGGCGTCGTAGGCGCCATCGTCGGCTCGTTCGTCCCCGGTGTCGGCACCTCGCTCGGCTGGGCCATCGGCTCCGCACTCGGCGGCGCGTACTCGGCATCGCAGCAGGTCCTGCCTGGTCCGAAGATAGGTGACGTCCAGCAGCAGACGTCGCAGGAAGGCGGATTCCGGCCAATCATCTTTGGGCGATCGCATCCGATCATGGGCAACGTGATCGCCGACAGCGATCCGCGGATCGTCAAGAAGCGCGAGCGCCAGGGCAAAGGCGGCCCGAAGGTCGAGACCGAATACGCCTATCGCACGTACGCCGTCGGCTTTTGTGAGGGTGAAGCATCGCTCCTGCAGGTCTGGCGCAACGGGATCCTGGTGTACGACGTCGAAGATCCCTCGATGTCGGCGGAGAACTCCAAGTTCCTCGAATACGCGAAGTGGCACACCGGCACCTTCGACCAGATGCCCGACCCCGACCTGCAGGCGATCTACGGCGCCAGCAACACGCCGTTCTTCCGCGGGACGGCGTACCTGGTGCTGGCGAGCGAAGACGTCACCGACCAGCGCGGTGCATGGTCGCAGTGGCAGGTCCGTGTGTTCCGCGGCGCAGCGAAACGCGTGACGACGACGCCATACCCCGTTGAAATCGTGGATGCGTTTGAGCCGCGACTGTCAACTAGCCGCGGTCAGCTCTACTCGATTCCGATCGAAGAGTTCTCTGTCTCCATCGACATTGTCAGTGGCGTCCTGCGCCAGCCAGTCATCGACTACGCGAGTGAGCCGGAGGCCTACGTGCCAGACGCTTCGATCATCAGCGGCGTCCTCGACTCAATCCTGGTCACCTACTCGGCACCGCCTGTCGAATACATCCCGACGGTCGCGATTCAGTCTGGCGTGCTAGATCAGATCGTCGTGACCTACAGCACGCCACCAGACGAATACCAGCAGTCCATCACCATCCTTTCCGGATCCCTGACATGAGCAAGCGCATCGAGATCGTCACCCCGCAGTTGGTAACCCGCTACGCAGGTCGATGGAACCTCAAGGTAATGAGGCCCGATGGGCGCATCCGGGAGGAGCTCGACTTCAAGAACATGATTCTGAATTCCGGCCTGGATCAGCTCTGTTCGAACGCGGGCAATGTCGGCCAGGCCATCGTCGTGGGCAGCGGTAACACTGCGCCGGTTGCAACGCAGACCCAGCTTGCGGCGCTGGTTGCTACGCAGAGCCAAGGCTCGTCGCCGTACTACACCGATCAACTGCAGGCGACGGCGCCGTACTACGGGACTAGCGTCGTCACCCGCCAGTTCGCAGTCGGCGCGGCGGCCGGAAACTTGACTGAGATAGGACTCTGCAACGGCGCGAACCAGACTTCGCAGCCGCTCTTCTCGCGTGCGCTGATTCTGGATGGGCTCGGGCAGCCCGCCGCGCTGACGGTCCTATCGGACGAGATTCTGATTGCGACGCACTACTGTCGTCAGTACGTCCCAACCACCGACGTTAACGGCGTGGTGAACATCTCTGGGGTGAATTACAACTACACCATCCGTGCCGCTGAGTGCACCTCCGCGAACAGTGGCTTCCGGCGCGTGCTTGACCCGCTTTCGATGAGGCAACGGCAAGGCGGCGAAGTCGGATTCTCGGCATCCACGCAGACGCTTGGGCCAATTACCGGGATTCCGGCCGGCACAGCCAGCACCGTGCTCAGCGCGCAGTTCACCGTTGGTGGATACACGGCCGGGAACTATTACCGCGACATCACGATGAACTGCCCCATCGGTAGCATGAACTCCGCTGGCGGCATTGGCTCCATCGTGATCAACACGACCCGCGGCAGCTACCAGATGAGCTTCACGCCGGTGATTCCGAAAGACGCGACAAAGATCCTCCAACTGGTGTGGCGCTTTGGTGTGGCCCGTCTGTAGGCCGAGCCGATGATTCCCGAGAACAGACTCTCAACTTCGGCAATCGCTGCCGGATTCATCGAACAGACGGCACGGCCGAGCCTGCTCGTCGATTATGAGATGGGCGGCATCGCACTGAACGACGCAAGTCAGGGGTTGCAAGTCCAGCTGTGGACGGTGCGATACGACAAAGCGACCGGCGACGTGTTGCTTTCGGCGCCGTCGGCTCCCGAAACGGTCGCGTTCAACCGCCCAGCAGTGACGGAGCTAAGCCTGGCATTCGACCAGAACATGAATCCGTTCATCGCGTTCGTGCAGGGTGGGGCTGCGAAGTTCTGGTGGTATGACCCCTTGGTGCCCGGACAGGTGTTTGAGGAGTCGCTCATAGCGGCAGCGATCACACCGCGGTGCACCCTCGACGACAAGCGCGGCACCCAGACAGCCAATTCGGACATCATCCTCGCGTATGTGCGAGGCGGGGCGCTGTACTTCCGTCAGCAGCGCGATCGCTATCAGGTCGAGCGCTTGCTGCAGGGAGGCGTGAACGGTGGGCTGAAGTGGATTGGCATGAACGCCAACTTCCGCCTTCAGTTCGAGCTGGAAGGCAACGGTTCTGAGGATTGGACGCTGCCTGACGTCATCGAAGATCTGTGCGTCCGCGCTGGCCTCCGGCAGGACCGCATCGACCTGAACATGCTTGACTGGCAGAAGATCGTTCGCGGATACACGATCGGTTCCGCCTACCAGGCCGCGGGCATCTTGCAGACGTTGTCTTCGGTCTTCTTTTTCGACCCGGCGAGCGCGAACGGGAAGGTGGCGTTCGTTCCTCGGGGGCGCGATGCGGTGGCCACGATCACCAACGACGACATGATCGACGACGACGATGACGCCGACATCGAGGACAGCCGGCGCCTGGACAACATCGGCGTCCCTCGCGTTCTGCACCTGAACTACTACGACGTCGCCGGCGGGCTCAACACGGATAAGCAGCGCAGCGAGCGTCCGGAGGGCACGCGCGCCGATGGCGAGCAGTCGCTGCAGACGCCGGTGGTGCTGTCGGCCGACGAGGCGGCATCGGTGGTGGCGATTACGCACGGACTCATGGTCGAGCAGCAAAAGGGCGAGCTGTCGTTCGCGCTGCCGGACAACTGGCTTCGCCTCACCGAGTCGGACGCGGTGTTCGTCGAGACCAACAACAAGATGGTGCGCGCGATGCTCACGCGCGTGGAGACGGAGGACGGCGAGCAGCGCTACAAAGCGATGCGCGACCGCCAGAGCCTTTACCGCACGCAGGTGCAGGGGATTCCCGCAGCGCCGGTGAAGCGGCCGCCGTCGTCGGTCGCCGGCGCAACCGCGCTGGAGTTTCTCGACATCGCCATCCTGCGCGACACGCACGACCAGCTCGGCTTCTATGTCGCCGTGTCTGGGATCCTGCCGGCGTGGCCCGGTGCGCAGGTCGAGCTGTCGCTCGACGGCGGCGAGACCTACATCGAGAGCCAGAGCACGAACGCGAGCAGCATCATCGGCGAGCTGGTTTCCTCGCTTGGGCCGCATCCGCACGAGTACCCAGACGAGACGAACACCGTCCAGGTCTATCTCAAGACACCCGACGCGCTGCTGGAGAACACCGATCTCGCCGGCATGATGAACCGTCGGAACCGTGCGCTGATCGGCGACGAGATCGTGGCGTTCGGCGATGCCGACGAGATCTCACCGGGCACGTGGGATATCTCGCACCTGCTCCGCGGCCGGAAGGGTACTTCCAGTGCCGGCACGCATGCGGAGGGTGAGCGCTTCGTGCTGCTCGACACGGCGATGTTCATCCCCGCCGACCTGTCCTGGCTCAACCGCACGCTGACGTTCCGCGCCGCGACGTTCGGGCGGCCGCTCGACGAAGCGACCGTCGCCACTGTCGTGTTCGTCGGTCGATCGCAGCGCGAACTTGCGCCGGCCTACCTGCAGGCACGGCGCGATGGCATCGACGCCGTCGTCAGCTGGCAGGGCGTCGGCCGCCTCGGCAGCAGCGTGCACGTCGCGCTGGGCGCGTACTTCGCCGGCTACCGCCTGACGCTCACCGACGGCACCACCACGCGCGAGATCGATACGGCTGCCACCACCTACACCGGGTCACTGACCGCGTTCACCGGCCCGGTGACGGTGCGCGTGCAGCAGCGAAATCAACTGACCGGGCTCGGCCCGTACATCGAGGTCACCATATGACGACTCCCAGCAACGGAATTCCGTATGTGCCGGAGAACACCCAAGATCCCGCCGCAGGGTTGAATCTGTCGCTGAACGTGCTGGACGCACTCCTGCAGACCTTCGTGCTCGACATGGACCTGACCGCGCCGCCTGGAAGTCCCTCCGACGGCGAGATGCACATCGTCGCCACCGGCGCGACCGGCGCTTGGGCGGGGCAGGCCAACAACCTCGCGCGGTACGTTGCCATCAGCACCAGCTGGCAGTTCTACACGGCGGGCGACCAGGTCCGATTCGTGTTCAACGTCGAAGACGGCGGCCTGTACGTCTGGCACAGCGGCGCGTGGGCACTGCTGGCGCAGGTGACGCCGTAAGGCGGCCGCTCTTTCTCAGGCCCTGAGATGGCCCGGCGTACGATGCCCGGCATGTTCGAGTGGACGCATGCCTATATCGGCGAGGAAGGCCCCAAGACCAGCTACCGGCTGGACGGGGTGGAGGTGGCCCGGCTGACGCGGCGGGTCGATCAAGATGCCTGGATTGCCCTGCTGAAGCAGCACCGGGTGGCCGAGCCGCGGATCACGCGGCAGTGCTCCAGCTTCGAGGCCGGGCAGCGCGGGGTTGAGCTGTGGGCCGAGCGCCACCGCGACCGGCTCCAGGTCGACGTGGACAAGATCAACGCGCTGCGACGGCAGAAGCAGGCGCGGATTGGCGGCCGGTCAGAAGGATAACCGCGCTGACCGTTCTCACTCCGTGCGACGATCGGCAGGCACGCTGCGCGCCTCCCCCGGAGTAACCGCCATGACCGAAAAGCTCGCCTGGGCCGCGATCGAGCCCCGCCTCCGCCAGCTCCGCATATCCGCCGACGACCTCAAACAACGCTTCCCGGACGAAGCGGACTTCATGCCGCGGTTCGCGGATCTCGCCGACGACATCCTCGAAGCGGCCAACGATAACTGCTACGACGACGCGAGCGTGCGCATCACGGACATGCTAATCGAGCTTGGGTACGTGCGCGAAGAAGAGCGGCAACACTGATCAAAAAGTGACGCCTAGACGACGCGCGCCCTCGTCGAGGTACTCGTGCAACGGCCCCTTAGCCGCAAGATAGCGACTATCGCCTGCATCGCTGGTGCGATGAGCATGCTGCACCAGCTGCGTGAAATCGTCACCCGAGTCACCTCGGCCTAGCCATGCCAATGCAATCAGTTCCGCGCGGGCATCCGGCGATAACGTCTGGATGAACTGAGTGATTTCGGTGGTTGCAGCGCTTACGGCATCCAGCGCGCCACTTTGTGCATCGGCCATGGTCACGAATTCAGGCCTGTCGATTTGGTCGCGGGCCAACGACATATCGCGCACTTTGCGGATCGAACTGGGGGTCAGGTCCTTCAGCATGGAACTCTCCTTTACGCGGCAAGGCGGTGTTCGTAGTAGGGGTGACGCTTGTCGTCGAAGATCGCGTACAGAGCGGCGAGATTTCCCGCTTTGGGATTCAGCCACGCGTCGACATGCTCGGGCTTGATGTTGATGATTGTCCGATCGTGGCCAGCCTCTGCGACTTCGGGCTCAGGCTCGTCGGTGATCGCCGCGAACGAGTAGAGGTCCGGCGCACCCTTATAGCCGGGTGACCGATTCCACAGGCAGGCGATCAGCATCGGCTCCGCCGTTTTCGGCGTGAAGGCGAGCACCTGGTTCTCGCCGTTCGGCCCCTCGACGTTCTCGTAGAAGACGTCTGCCACCATGATCCCGTGCTGATAGCCGAACAGGTCCTTCCACGAGGACTCGAGCTTGTCGCGCCGGGCGTTGTAGGTGCCGGGGAACTTGCGCTCGACGGCCTCGGTCCAGCCAGGCAGCCGGCAGAAGTAGCGCATGGGCTTGATGACCCTGCGGCCATCCTCCCAGATCATCACCGGGGCGTAGACGCCCGGGAACACGCGCGAGTCGCGGGGCAGGGCATCCGTGCGCCGGAGGTCCGCCAGCTTCTGCTTCGCCGCCTCGATCTTGTTGGTGGCGATGCGCACGTCTTCCTGCGCCCTCTTCGTTACCTTCGTCTGCAGGGCGCGCTGCGCGGTGTTCAGGCGCGTGGTCTGGGTGAACAGTTCCTGCTCGGCCTTCGTCGCCGCCTCGCCGTTCCACGCCTGGATGCTTCCCCAGATGGCCTGTTCCTCGGGCGTCTCGCCGGCAGCGAAGGCGTCGTCCATGGCCTTCGGGGTCTTCGGGCGCGTCTTGCCCTTGTCGTGGAAGTAGAGGATCGCGAACTCCTCGACGGAGATCGTGGCGCCGAACTCGCGGACGTACTTGCGGTAGTTGGCCCAGACCTGGGCGGAATAGCACATGGGCATATGGGCATTCTGGGAGCAGAATCAGCATAGTCCCGGTTGCCTGCCGCGGCCAGAATCGATCCGCGCTTCACAGAGCTCTTTGTAGGGTGGCGCGCGTGGGGGGCAGACGTGAACGATCAACAGCTCGCACTGGCCAACATCCGGTTCCTTGCCAAGACCGGGGGCGACGACCCTGAGTTCTATGACATGTTGCGAAGCCGGCTGCTCGAACTCGCTGAGAGCTGGGAGGGGATGGAATTCAGCCCAGATGACTATGAGGCTCTCATCGCGGGGAAGCGATGTCTGGCGGCAGAGCTCGCGTACCTGCGGATCATGGCGCTCCAGCGGCAAAAGGAATGACCGAAGAGCCCGTTGAACTCGCGCTAACGGCACGATCTGTAGCGTCCTGCGGAAACGGAGTTGCCTTGCTGTGGCCTCAGGGGATGGATGCGGATCTTATTTGTTGAAGACGAAGCAGATACCCGTCTCGTCGTCGGGGCTGGCTTGGAACTGCATGGATTCTCCGTACGCATGGCGGAGGATGGGCCGACCGCGCTTCAAGCCCTTAGGGAATCCTCGTTCGACGCGGTCGTTACCGACGTCAGCATGCCGCACGGGGTCAGCGGCATAGAAGTGGCCGAAGAGGCCTTGAAGCGCCAGCCCACGGCTAAGGTCCTAATCGTGTCGGGATACGCTCGCGCACAGTTGCCGAAGCTGCCCGACCATGTCTCTTTTCTGGGGAAGCCGTACGGGCTCGCAGATTTGGTTTCGATCTTGCGTGGAATGTTGGGTTCGGTAGCATTGGTGGGCATTGCGAGGTTCGCCGGTGTCGCCTGACGCCCTTTTCGCACGAACAATTGCCCGTTCATGACGTACCAACGATCTGCCGACAAGCGGACTCGCCGGTGGCGGTACTATCGATGTCCCACGTCGGGAACAGCTTCCCGAGCTGGACTGGGACGAAGTGGAGCCGCATCTGCAACTTGGCTGGAAGACGAGCTCTCATGCGGATAGGCTCGAGTGGCGCCAGGTTCGCCTCTACGCACGTGAGAGCTGGAGCAGAGTAGATCGCCCCGCAATTTAGAGCTTGGGCGCCAGTGCGAGGCGTCATCCGCCTCGCTGGAAGTACTCGCGAACCTTATCGGCCATCGGGCCCACGGCGTCGACCGCCGCGCGGAGCTCCTCTTCCGTGACGTCCAAGGCCTTGGTCCAGTACCAGACCTCGTGCTCCTGGTTGACGTTGATGCGGGAGCGGTCGGGCTCGCCGCGGTTCTGGCTGCTGTCGGTCATGGCGAGTCTCACGAACGGTCGAACCGTGAAAGTACGCTCAGGTGCGTGACAAGTTCGCCCAGAAGTCGGCGGAATAGCACATGGCCTTGTTCCAGGGTGCGTCGCCGGAACTATGGCCACCCCCTGTTAGAGGGCGGGCATGTACTCGCGGACAGCCTCCGCCGCCTCGGGCGTCCGGCCGTGTACGCACATGGCCTTGCCCGAAATGGCGAGCAGAATTTGCCTCATGGCGATGGCATGAACTTCGATCGCCGGCAGGTTCGCGTCGATAACGGTCGAGTTCGGCAGGTGTAGCGACAGGAAGATCTCCCGGCACTTCTGCAGCGTCGGTTCGTCTTCGAAGGCGTTGGGCGTGTCCCCGCGACTCCTGATCCGGTTGAGTCCCTCGGCAGGATCAAGATCGAGGATCAGGAGCACGTCGGGCGCCGGGGCGAAAGCGTTCGCCGCCAATATGGTCGGCACTGAGATTCCGGCGGCCCCTTGGTAGGCGGCCATCGACGGGAAGTAGCGGTCAAGAATCACCACCTCGCCGCGGCCAAGCGCCGGCTGGATGAGATCCGAGACGTGCTCCCGGCGGTCCAAGATGAGCAGGCTGAACTCGTCCTCCGCGGAAAGCCGGCCGGACGCCGCCGCACTGCGGATCTGCTGTCCGTACTGCCCGTGGGTAGGTTCCTTGCTCAGGGAGACCTTTGCGTCCACGGATCGGAATGACTGCACGATCGCCCGCGCGAGCGTGGTCTTGCCGGCTCCGTCGATACCTTCGATCGCGATGAGCAGGCCGCCTGGAAGGGGTCGGGGTGCCATGGGCGGTTACTCTACCGGGAACTTCTGGGGATATGTCGGGCTGACCCCAAACTGACCCCACGACACTGCTAAGCGCCTGATCTGGCTTGATCGGGAAGCGATCCGAGCGACCACGTTAGTCCTTGTCGCCATTGATCTTCCCTGACCTTGACATGGTAGGGGTCACAGGTTCGAACCCTGTACCGCCCACCACTACACAGTGGTTCTGAACGGCGCGATCCTCACGGGTGGCGCCGTTTTCTTTTGCGTCGCGTCCCTCCAGCGCCGTTT
>Ga0209257_1003475_pt1 | contig 13458 bp, 10 predicted proteins | sample AraplaCvi_mCL_r2_FD_184277 | JGI IMG/M metagenome (GOLD analysis project Ga0209257, IMG submission 184277) | Arabidopsis root microbial communities from North Carolina, USA - plate scrape MF_Cvi_mCL_r2 (SPAdes) (version 2) | ecosystem: Host-associated > Plants > Roots > Endosphere | place: USA...
GCTCGCGCTGGGCGTGCTGATGACGCTGCCCATCGGCGGCGCCGACATGCCGGTGGTGATCTCGCTCTACAACGCGCTCACCGGCCTTGCGGTGGCGTTCGAAGGTTACGTGCTGGGCAACGAGGCGCTGATCATCGCCGGCACCATGGTCGGTGCGGCCGGTACGCTGCTCACGCAGCTGATGGCGAAGGCGATGAACCGCCCGATCCACGGCGTGCTGTTCTCCAGCTTCGGCGGCGGCGGGCAGGCGCAGGAAATCAGCGGTTCGCAGAAGCCCATCGAAGCCGGCGACGTCGCTGCGATGATGGCTTACGCCGAACGCGTGGTGATCGTTCCCGGTTACGGCATGGCCGTCGCGCAGGCGCAGCACAAGATCTGGGAACTGGCGCAGCGGCTGATGGAGCGCGGCGTCAAGGTGAAGTTCGCGATCCACCCGGTCGCCGGACGCATGCCCGGGCACATGAACGTGCTGCTCGCCGAAGCGGGCGTGCCGTACGACCTCATCGCCGACATGGACGACATCAACCCCGAGTTCCCCAACACCGATGTCTCGCTGGTGATCGGCGCGAACGACGTGGTGAATCCGGTGGCGAAGACCGATCCGGCGTCGCCGATCTACGGCATGCCGATCCTCGATGTCGCCAACTCGAAGAACACCATCGTCATCAAGCGCGGCAAGGGCACCGGTTTCGCGGGCATCGAGAATGCGCTGTTCTACCAGGAGAACACGCGGATGCTCTACGGCGATGGCGCGGAAATGGCCAGCGCGCTGGTGAGCGAGTTGAAGGCGCTGGATGGTGGCGGGCACTGAGGCGCGCCGCTCGCGTCGCTTCATCTCCAGCAAGGCGGCATGCCAACACATCGTCATCCCGGCGCAGGCCGGGATCCAGGCTGTCATGCCTGACGAAAGCAGACAGCCGCGACTCGCAACGTGACGGGCCTGGATCCCGGCCTGCGCCGGGATGACGGGTTCATTGAAGATGTGTCGCGGCGGGAATCAATGCGCCGTGCAGATCTCGCCGTTGACGAACGTGTCGACCGTGCCACCGGTCTTGTGGCCGCTGACGAAGAAGTATCCCGTCGCGCCGGCGTACTCGCCGGTGCCGGACACGATCTCCTGGTAGGCCGTCACCACGCCTTCCGACCCGCGCGTGGTCACGCCGGTCTCGCGCGCGACGATCGTGCCGCGGCGCGTGCGGTATTCGAACGGACCGCTGTAGATCAGCATGTTCGGCGACGTGGCGGGGCTGGTCGACACCGCGCTGTCGGCGGCGAAATGCGTCACACCGCGAAAGCCGTGGCCGCCTTGCACTTCGCCGAGGAAGCACGAGGTCAGGCCGGGATTGCAGCCGGTCGTGGACTGGATTTCGTCCAGGTCGGCACGGACGTCCTTGCAGCGGTCTCCCGCCATCGCGGGGAAGATCACGGCGCCCAACAGCAGCGCCAGGGCAGGCTTTCGAAAGGACGGGATCGCGAGGGTCGTGCTCGTGGGGGCCGTGCTCGTGGAGGTCATGTTGCGCTTCATCTGCGTTGCTCCATGCGGTGCGGGCCGCCTGCGCGCGCGACGGCTCCGCGCGACTCGGTGGGCGCGCGAGTGGGGTGAAGCGGAAAGGCCGGCTCAGGAGCCGGCGGCGATGGCCGGCAGTGGAGGCGGCCGGGACCATCGTTCGTCCCAGCCGCGTCGCGCAAACCACGCACACGGCCAGCCGACGAGCACGACATGCGCGATCACGCTGCACACGGTCCACGACAACGGCAGCGAGCCGCCGCGCGGCGATGCCGAAAGCGGCACGACGACGAAGTTCATGAACGCATACAGCATCAGGCCGTACAGCGCGCCGTAGCGCCACGGTCGATCGCGCAGCGCCGCGACGTCGCGTGCCGCATAGGCATAAGCCACACCCATCGCGCCGGCGATGACGTAATGCAGCGACAGTCCGAGCAACGCGGTCTGCCAGCCGCCGCTGAACGCCGCGCGTCCGAGCGCGCCGGCGGCGATGCTCTGGAAGATGCGCTGCGCCGGCACGTCGCGCAGCGCCCAGAAGCTGGTGGCGTAGACGATGTCGAGCGTCCCGGCGAGCAGCCCGCCGAGCACGCCCCACGCCAGTGCGCGCGAGGTCATGCCGCGCATGCGTCGGCCTCCCGGCGTGCCTGCGTCGCAGTCATGCCGAAGGCGTGCTTGAACGCACGGCAGAACGCGCTCTGGCTTTCGAAGCCCAGACGATGCGTGATCGTCGCCACCGGCATGTCGGTTTCGCGAACGAGCTCCCATGCGCGCGCGTGGCGAAGCCTTGTGAAGTAATCGCTCGGCGTTTCGCCGAATACGGCGCGGTGGAGGCGGATGAGGTGCCCGGGCGAGTAGTGCGCACGCTCGGCGAGCCACGGGACGTCGATGCTCGCGTCGTCGTCGGCTTCGACGTGGCACTGCATCAGATGGCGAAGATGCAGCAGCCGCAACAGCGCCTGGCGACGATGCGGGAGCGTGCGACCGCGACAGCGCGGCAGGCAGGCGGCGACATCGCGTTGGCGTTCGATCAGCGCGGGAAACAGCAATGCAAGTGCAGCGTCGTCGTGCGCGAGTCGTTCCATGGCGTCGTGCACGCCGTCGCCCGGATCGCCGCGCCACGGCAGCGGCTCTTCGTCGATGCCGGCTTCGTCGATGCACGCTTCGTCGAATGCGCGATTCCACATCGCCGGCGCGGCGACCAGGGCAAACCAGCGCGACTCGTGCGACGCCTGCACGCTCAACGCGCCGGCGCGCCACAACTGCGCCTGCCCGCCGGTCAGCGTCCAGTGTGCGTCTTGCGCCTGCATCGTCAGGCGTCCGCGCACCGTGAGCCACAGCGACGGCCAGTTCGCAGGCAGTTGCAGCGACGCGCCGCCGCGTCCGGCGATGAAGTGCCAGCCCTGCGCGGCGAATGCCTCGCCGTTGGGTGGAAGCGAGAACGGCGGGACGTAACGTTGCAGCGTCATGTCGGGAACCATGTCCAGAGCCGGATGGGCGAATCGCGCCATTGGCTCCACGCTAGTCGCGCGGGCGCGAGGTTTGGAGAACCAATCCCGGGCCGCATGCAGGAGCCAATCGCCGCGCAAACGAAAGCGCCGGCCGTGGGCCACGGCCGGCGCGATTCGAAACATTGATCTTGTAGCCCGGGTAAGGCCGAAGGCCGCACCCGGGGAAACGTTACGAGGTCCCGGGTGCGCTTCGCTTACCCGGGCTACGAGACGCGGTCGTCAGCGCATGCCGCCATACCAGCGCCGCGACATCCACGCGACTGGAATGCCGATCAGCACCATGTGCGCGAGCAGGCAGGCGAGGTTCCAGTCGGGGAGGAAGCGCTTGGGCGGTGCGGCGGAGAACAGCGGCACGATGATCACGTGCAACAGCACGAACCACGCCGCGCCGTACACCGCGCCCAGCAGCAGCGGACGTTCGCGCAGCACGCGGTAGTCGCGCGCGGCGGCGTGGTAGATCGCCACGATCGTCGACATCACCACGAAGTACAGCGCGGCGCCGGCAAACGCAGTGAGCGCGCCACCGGTGAAGGCGGCTTCGCGGCCGACGATCCACGCCCAGATCGATTGCAGGATGCGCACCGGCGGCGTGCCGGACTGCGCCCACCAGGCCATCGCGAACAGCATGTCCGCGCTGCCGACGGCCAAGCCGCCGAGGGCGATCCAGGCCCAGAGGGCGGGGCGCGAGCGCGTCGCGTGGACGGGGGGCAGGGCGAACGGGCGGGCGGCGGCCTTCATCGACGCACTCCGGCGGCGGGGAATGGCCCTATGAGGCCGCCCGGAATTGGCACTGGCAAGGTCCAATTCAGGGGGGTTGAATGGGGCCAATCGCAAGCGGCGCATTCACAGGGAGAGCCCGCCATGCACCTCCAGCTCGACGGTCGCGGTCCGCTTCACGCGCAACTGACCCGCGCGCTGAAAAGCGCCGTCTTCGCCGGGCGCGTCAGCGAGGGCGCGCGCCTGCCGGCGACGCGTCAGCTCGCGCGCGAACTCGGACTGTCCCGGAACACCGTGCTGGCGGCGTACGAACAACTGCGCGCCGAAGGCTTCGTCGATGGCCGCGTCGGTTCCGGCAGCTACGTGACGCCGCCGCTGCACGACGCGCGCCCGCTGCACGCGGTCGATTCCCCGCTGCCGCCGCAGTCGCAGTTCGCCCGTCGCGCGCGCATCGTGCACGACCACCTGCGCATCCCCGGCCGCGCGATCCCCGGCGTGCGCTACGCCTTCCAGTACGGCGTGCCGCTGACGAATCCGGCGCTGACCAGTGCGTGGGCACGCGAACTCGCCCACGCCGCCGCGTACACCTCGCCGAACTATCCCGCCTCCCAGGGCGTCCCCGCGCTGCGCGAGGCCGTGTGCGATTACCTCGGGCGGCGGCGCGGCATCCAGGCCGAACCGCAGGACGTCGTCATCGTTGCCGGAACGCAGCAGGCCATCGCGCTGACCGCGCGCGTGCTGCTCGATCAGGGCGACGAGGCGCTGCTGGAAGAGCCGCACTATTCTGCGATGCGCGAAGCGCTGCTGATCCACGGCGCGAAGGTGGCGACGCTCGGCGTCGACGAGCACGGCCTGAAGGTCGACGAACTACCGTCCACGCCGCCCAAGCTGATCTGCGTGACACCGTCGCATCAGTTCCCCAGCGGCGCCGTGCTTTCGCTTCCGCGGCGGCTGCAACTGCTCGACTACGCGCGGGAGCACGGCAGCTGGATCCTCGAAGACGACTACGACGGCGAATTCCGCTACGACGCGCGTCCGCTCGCCGCGCTGCGCTCGCTCGACGAAGGCGATCGGGTGGTCTACGTCGGCTCGTTCTCCAAGGCGATGTTCCCGTCCCTGCGGCTGGGCTACCTCGTCGTGCCGGCTGGACTGCGCGGGGATTACGTCAACGCGAAGTGGCAGGACGACTTCGGTTCCTGCGGCATCGAACAGGCGGCGCTGGCGCGCTTCATCGTCGACGGCGGTTTCGAACGCCACCTGCGGCGCGCGTGGAAGACGCTGAAGGAGCGTCGCGATGCGCTGCTGGAAGGCTTGCGGCGTTGCAGTCGCGGGCGACTGCAGATCAACGATTCGCACGCGGGCATGCATCTGGTCGTGTGGCTGACCGATCGCAACGCCGCCGACGGCGAGGCGTTCATCGCGCGTGCGCGGAGCCTCGGGCTGGGGTTGTATCCGATCGCGCCGTATTACCTGACTGCGCCGGATCGCGCGGGCCTGCTGCTGGGGTATTGCGGGCTGTCGGTGGGCGAGATCGAACAGGCCGTGGCGCTGTTCGAACAATGCCTGGACGAGTTCGACGAGGGCTGAGCCCGCTTCTGCGAATGCGGTGTCAGCGCGACAGCCAGGCCGCGACGAGCAACCCGACCGCGATCCACACCGCATCCATCGCGTGGTTCGCCAGCGAAACCAGGATCCACGCGTGGTGCCAGCCCAGGCGCAGCGCGGAGTCCCACGGATCCAGCCCGAGCATCCCGCCCAGCTGCGTGGCGGTGATGAACCAGTTCGATGCGACGACCATCGCGGCGGTCGCGCCCACGCTGGCGAGCACGCGTCCCCAGCCCCGATGCCAGCCGCCCAGGCGCAGCATCCAGGCGATGTCGAGCGCGCCGAGCACGGCCATCCAGCCCAGCTGGCGGCCGGTGTAGAGGCTCGCGAGGACCCAGACCGCAGTGAAACCGAAGGCGCCCAGCAGCAACAGCAACCACGACAACCAGGTGGCGCGGCGGGCGGGCGGGGCGGCTGGGGTCATCGAACACTCGGGGATCGGCGGGGCGCACAGCATAGCCGGCGAGGCCGCCTGGCACCGCGCGGCGCAGTGCGAGCCGACCGGAAACCGCACGCGACACGCTGCGTCGCGTCGGCGGACGGTCTTGGCACACGCGCTGCCGGTAGAATGCGCGCTCTTGTGCCGTGGTCCGGCACCCCAATCTTTCCGGCATGTATTCCCGCAGCAGCGAACCCGTCCGATTCGAGCGCGATTGCGCCGTCGTCATGGTCCCCCAGGGCGAGCAGGTCACCTTGCCCGCCGGCAGCGTCGGTTACATCACGCAGGGCCTTGGCGGCAGTTACACCGTGTTCGTCGAAGGCAACCTGTTCCGCGTGGCCGGCCGCGATGCCGACGCCATCGGCAAGGAAGTGCCTGAACCCCTCGAACTCCCCGAAGGCGCCGACGACGACGCCGTCGAGCAGATGGTGTGGCGCCAGCTGCGCACCTGCTTCGACCCGGAGATCCCGATCAACGTCGTCGACCTGGGCCTGGTGTACGAGGCGCGCATCCAGCCGCACCCGGAAAACGCCGGGGAGCGCCGCGTCGAGGTCCGCATGACCCTGACCGCGCCGGCCTGCGGCATGGGCGACATCCTGGTCGCCGACGTGCGCGACAAGCTGGAGATGATCCCGACCGTCTCCGACGCCGACGTCGAGCTGGTCTTCGACCCGCCGTGGAACCGGACGATGATGTCCGAGGCCGCGCGCCTGGAAACCGGGATGTTCTGAGCTCCGGTGGTCCGGGCCCGCCCAGGGCCGGACTCCGTGCTGCACCGCAAAACGCCCCGCCCCGCGGGGCGTTCGCGTTTGGGTTGTCCACCGGTTGCATTTGCAACCATTTCCCCCTGAACAGTGACTCCGTTCACAAACGGGCGACTTTGCCAATTCTGTCGCTTCGATGGGTGGTGGGGCATCGGGTACACCTCGCGTTGTGTTGAGACGCGTCCGGCTCCGTCCGGGTGCGTGAACCCCGCCCGGTACCGGGCCGTCGCGGGGTGGAAGTCCCGGCAGCTGCGCAGGCAGGGTCGCGGAACAGGGGGCGGGAGACCGCCGAGACCCCGGATTGCGTGACGCCGGGCTGTCGCAGTGTCTGCGGCACCGGGGGTGTCAGCTGGAAGAACGGTCGATCGCCTCGATGCGGCGGCCGCACACAAGGCCGGTCGCACGGCGCCTTCGCGCGCCGGTAGGCAGGTCTTCCATCACGCAGTCCCACTTCGGGGGTTCCATCAGATGTCGACGAATGACCGTCGTAGCAGCCGTCGTATCCGCGCACATGCGCTTTCGATCGCCACCGCCATCGCCCTGTCGTCCGCGCTCGCCGCGCCGGCGCTCGCGCAGCAGGCGCGGGTCAACCTGTCCGGGCTGGATGTCCAGGCCGGTACCGATCGCTTCATCGTGAAATACAAGGACGGCAGCGCCGAACGCGCCAGCACCGTCACACTGCAAAGTGCCCTGAGCAGCGCGGCGAAGACCGCGGGCGCGGGGAAGGCGCTGGGCGTGCGCCACGTACGCCGGATCGCTACCGGCGCCGATGTCGTGCGTGCCGACCGCAAGCTGGACCGTGTCGAGGCGGAAAGCCTGATGCGCCAGATTGCAAGCGACCCGAACGTCGAGTACGTCGAAGTCGACAAGCTCAACAAGGCCTACCTCACGCCGAACGACACGCGTTACTCCGAGCAGTGGGGCTATTCGGGCACCTACGGCATCAAGGCCAACCAGGCCTGGGACGTGACCAACGGCGCGGGCTCCGTCGTCGCCGTGCTCGATACGGGCATCACCAGCCACAGCGACCTGTCGGCGAACGTGCTGCCGGGTTACGACTTCATCATCGACACCACCGTGTCCAACGACGGCAACGGCCGCGACAGCGATGCGAGCGATCCGGGCGACTGGGTCAGCGCGAACCAGTGCGGCGGCACGCATGCCGCGCAGTCGTCGAGCTGGCACGGCACGCACGTGGCCGGCACCATTGCCGCCGTGACCAACAACGCCAAGGGCGTGGCCGGCGTGGCGTACGGCGCGAAGATCGTGCCGGTGCGCGTGCTCGGCACGTGCGGCGGTTACGACTCCGACATCGCCGACGCGATCATCTGGGCGTCCGGCGGCACCGTCAGCGGCGTACCCGCCAATGCGAACCCGGCCGAAGTCATCAACCTCAGCCTCGGCGGCAGCGGCGCGTGCGGTACCACCACGCAGACCGCGATCAACGGCGCCGTTTCCCGCGGCACCACGCTGGTCATCGCCGCCGGAAACGACAACACCAACGTATCGAACGCCTCGCCGGCGAACTGCAACAACGTCATCGCCGTGGCGTCGATCACCAGCACCGGCGCACGTTCGAGCTTCTCCAACTACGGTGCGCTGATCGACATCGCCGCGCCGGGCTCGAACATCCTGTCCACGCTCAACAGCGGTTCGACCACGCCGGGGGCCGAGACGTACGCGTCCTACAACGGCACCTCGATGGCGACGCCGCATGTCGCGGGCGTGGTCGCGTTGCTGCAGGCGGCGGCGACGACGCCGAAGACGCCGGCGCAGGTGGAGTCGATCATCAAGGCGAACGTGACGGCGTTCCCGTCGACGCCGTCGCAGACCATCGGTCCGGGCATCCTCAACGCGAAGGCGGTGGTCGATGCCGCCAACGGCACCACGCCGCCGCCGACTGGCACGCTCACCAACGGCACGCCGGTGACCGGGTTGTCGGGCAGCGCGGGCACCGAGCTGCGCTACACGCTGGTCGTTCCCGCCGGCGCCACTGGCCTGAAGTTCGTCACCGCCAGCGGTAGCGGCGATGCGGACCTGTTCGTGAAGTTCGGCAGCGCGCCGACGACGACCAGCTACGACTGCAAGTCCGAAGGCAGCACCAACGCCGAGACCTGCAACATCGCCACCGCGCAGGCGGGCACGTACCACGTGCTGGTGCGTGGCTACTCGACGTTCTCCGGCCTGAGCCTCACCGGCAGCTACACCGCCGGCGGTGGCGGCGGCACGCAGACGTACACCAATGCGACGGACTACACGATCAGCGACAACGTCACGGTCGACAGCCCGATCACGGTGTCCGGCCGCACCGGCAACGCGCCGACCAACGCGTCGGTCACCGTCGCCATCGTGCACACCTACCAGGGCGACCTGAAGGTGGACCTCGTCGCGCCGGACGGCAGCCTCTACAACGTGCACAACCGCACCGGCGGCAGCGCGGACAACGTCAACAAGACGGTGACGTTCAACCTGTCGACCGAGGCGCTCAACGGCACGTGGAAGCTGCGCGTGAACGACAACGCGGCCGGCGACACCGGCTACATCAACAGCTGGTCGGTGACGTTCTGATCCGCCTGATCGGCTGATCGGTCCCGGGCATGTGCGACACCCGCTCCCGGGTATCCGGGAGCGGGCCTGCCGCTTCGCTTTGTGAACCCTTTTCCAGCGGAAGAGGGTGGGCGAGGGTGATGGAGCAGCGAGTCCGACACTCGCGCGAACACCACCGAACTCGCTTCCAGCGTCGCGGGAAAGGAAACCCATCCACGCAGGAGACGCATCCATGAATCGCAAGACTTCGCTTCGTGCACGGCTGCTGGTCGCGGCCGGCGCATTCGTCGTATCCGGCGCGGCTTTCGCCGCGCAACCGCTGTTCCTCGGCCCGGCGCAGGTGCAGGCCGAATCCGCCAACGCCGCCGGCAAGCTCGCCGGGCGACCGGCCACGGCATCGCTGCGCGCGCTGCGTGCCGACGCGAATGCCGTGTCGGCACAGAACGCGGAAATTGGCCTGGACCTCGGGCTGAAGAACGTCACCGCCGTGCTGGAGAACGCCACGGCCAATCCCGACGGCAGCCTCACCTGGATCGGCCACGTCCGCGAGACCGCCAAGTCCCGCACGATGACCGCACGCGAAGTGCGGCATGACGAAAACAATTCGGTGATCCTCGTCCGGCACGGGCAGGGCGTCACCGGCAACGTGCGCGTGAACGGCCAGCTGTATCGCATCCGCCCGCTGCCCGACGGCAGCCACGCAGTGATCGAAGTCAACGAGCGCGCGATGCCGCCGGATCATCCGGCCGCGTATCGCGACTTGCCGCAGATCAACATGACCGCGCCGTCGGGAATGCTGACCGCGCAGGCGATCGATCCCGGCGCGACCGCGACCATCCGCGTGCTCGTCGTCGCCACCAACGCGGCGGTGTCCGCATACGGCGGCGACATGCAGGCGCTGGCGCAACTCGCCGTGGCCGAATCGAACCAGGGCTACGTGAACTCCAACGTCGGCATCAACATGGAGCTGGCAGGCTACACCGAGGTCACCTACAGCGAGTTGGGCATGAGCACCGACCTGTCTCGATTCCGCGGCACCGGCGACGGTTACATGGACACCATCCACGCGCTGCGCGACAGCACCGGCGCCGACGTCGCGGTGCTGATCGGCAACGACAGTTCGGCGTGCGGCCTGGCGTCCGGCATCGGTTCCACCGCCACCACCGCGTTCGCCACGGCGTACTGGGATTGCGCAACGGGCTACTACTCCTTCGCCCATGAAATCGGTCACCTGCAGTCGGCGCGCCACGATCCGGCGACCGACCCGAGCACCTCGCCGTACGCGTACGGCCACGGGTACCGCGCGCCGAACAACGCCTGGCGCACGATCATGGCCTACGACTGCACCAGCGGTTGTCCGCGCCTCAACTACTGGTCCAATCCCGACGTCACCTACAGCGGCGTGCCGATGGGCACCGCGGCGACCAGCCACAACCAGCGCGTGCTGGTGAACACCAAGGCGACCGTCGCCGCGTTCCGTGGCGGCAGCAGCGGCGGTGGCACGCAGACCTACAGCAACGCCGCCGATTACACGATCAGCGACAACGCCACGGTCGACAGCCCGATCGCGGTGTCGGGCCGCACCGGCAACGCGCCGAGCAACGCGTCGATCAACGTCAACATCGTCCACACGTATCGTGGCGACCTGAAGGTCGATCTCGTCGCGCCCGACGGCACGCTCTACAACATCCACAACCGCACCGGCGGCAGCGCGGACAACCTCGTCGGCACCTACACCAAGAGCCTGACGACCGAGCCGCTCAACGGCACGTGGAAGCTGCGCGTGAACGACAACGCGGCCGGCGACACCGGTTACATCAACAGCTGGTCGATCACGTTCTGACGAACGCTTCGTGATCCTTGGGCCCCTCTTCCGCATGCGGGAGAGCGGGCCGGGCGAGAGCCGCGGGGTGGTCGACACGACCGCTCCCGCGGCTTCTTCGCATTGAACGCCGGCAGAAGGCTCGTCGAGCATCGCGTGGCGCGCGCACCGCGCGTTCCACGGATCCTTCGACATGAAGTCTGCTTTCTACAGCGCACACGCGCGCCTTCGACGCCTGTGGGCCTTGCCGCTCGCCGCGTTGGCACTCTCCGCCGCACTGCCGGCCTTCGCGCAGGACGCGCGGCTCCATCTGTCCGGCCTGGACGAACGTGGCGGGAACGACCGTTTCATCGTGCGCTATCGCGATGGCTCGGCGCCGCGGGGTGATGCCACGGCATTGCGTTCCAGGCTCGGCACGGCCGCGAGCGGCGCAGGTCGCGGCACGCAGCTCCAGGCGCTGCGTCGCATGGCCAATGGCGCCGACGTCGTCCGCGCCAGTCGCAAGCTCGACCGCGTCGAGGCCGAGGCGTTGATGCGCGGGCTGGCGTCCAATCCGGATGTCGAGTATGTCGAAGTCGACGCGCGGCTCCACGCTGCGATGACACCCAACGATCCGGGTTATGCACAGCAGTGGGGATACTCGGCGCCCTATGGCATCAAGGCCAATCAGGCCTGGGACCGCGCCACCGGCGCCGGCGTGGTCGTCGCGGTCGTCGATTCCGGGATCACGCCACACAGCGACCTCGCGGCCAATCTGCTCCCCGGTTACGACTTCATCAGCGATCCCGCCCTGTCGCGCGACGGCGACGGGCGCGACGGCAATCCGCGCGACGAAGGCGACTGGGATGACGGCACATGCCAGCAGGCGCGCCCCTCACAATGGCATGGCACGCACGTCGCAGGCACGATCGCCGCGGTCACCAACAACGGCAAGGGCGTCGCCGGTGTCGCGCCGGCGGCGAAGATCCTGCCTGTGCGCGTGCTGGGGTCCTGCGGCGGATACATGTCAGACGTCGCCGACGGCATCATCTGGGCGTCCGGCGGATCCGTGCCAGGCGCGCCAGCAAGCGCGAACCAGGCCGAGGTCATCAACGTCAGCCTGGGCGCGCCGATGGCATGCGCTGCAACATTGCAGAACGCGATCAACACGGCCGTGAGCCGAGGTGCGACGGTCGTCGTGGCAGCGGGCAATGACTACGCCGACGCATCGGTCTCCATGCCTGCCAATTGCCAGAATGTCATCGCGGTCGGCGCGACCACATCCTCGGGTGCACGAGCGGGCTTCTCGAACTATGGGTCTCTGGTAGACATCGCCGCGCCGGGCTTTTCGATTCTGTCGGTCGTGGACACCGGCGCAACTACGCCAGTGGGCGAGGGCTATGCCACGATGAACGGCACGTCCATGGCCGCCCCGCATGTAGCGGGCGTGGTCGCACTCGTGCAGTCCGCGGTGACGACGCCGAAGACGCCGGCGCAGATCAAGGCACTGCTGAAAGCCACGGCGATGCCGTTCCCGGCCACGCCGTCGCAGCCGATCGGTGCGGGCATCGTCGATGCGAACGCGGCAGTCGCCGCCGTACTGCCGCCGTTGCCGGTGGCGCTGGTGAATGGCGTTGCGGTGACAGGCTTGTCAGGCGCGAAGCAAAGCGAACGCCTGTTCTCGCTCACGGTGCCTGTCGGCGCGACCGGATTGAAGTTCACCACCAGCGGAGGAACCGGCGATGCGGACCTCTACGTGAAGTTCGGCGGCGCGCCGACGACGAGCAGCTACCTGTGTCGTTCCTTCAGGACCGGCAATGCGGAGACGTGCAGCATCACCACCGCGCAGGCAGGCACGTACTACGTGCTGGTTCGCGGGTATTCGACCTACACCGGGCTGTCGATCACCGGCAGCTTCACGGCGGCGACGAGCGCGCGACAGGCGTACGCCAACACGACCGTGTTCCCGATCGCGGACCTGCGCACGGTCGAAAGCCCCATCGCGATTTCGGGTCGCGGCGGAAACGCGCCGGCCAACGCGTCGGTTTCGATCGACATCGCCCACACCTATCGGGGCGATCTGAAGGTCGACCTCGTCGCACCCGACGGCACGCTGTTCAACCTGCACAACCGCAGCGGCGGCAGCGCGGACGATCTGGTGAAATCGGTGGACCTGGATTTGTCCGGCGAACCGCTCAACGGCACATGGAAGCTGCGCGTGTATGACGGCGCGCGCGGGGACACAGGTCGCTTGCGGCAGTGGTCGATCACGTTGTGATGGTTACGCGGGCCGGCCGGTCATCGCCGGCCCGCAGCGCCGTTACGTCAGGCGCTCGGCTCGAAGCGATTGGCGTCGACGTTCTTGCGCACCTTCATCGGGTCCCAGATGCGGCCGTTCATTGCGATGTACACGCCCGGTGGCAGCGACTGCACCGCGCCCACTGCGCAGCCGACGTTGAACTCGGCATCCGAACCGCGGAAGCGCGCCGGGCTCAGCGCGCCGGTCAGGACGATGGTCTTGTCGGTGAGGCTCGACAGCACCTTGGCCGTTTCGACCATCGTGTCGGTGC
>Ga0209257_1003477_pt1 | contig 13448 bp, 10 predicted proteins | sample AraplaCvi_mCL_r2_FD_184277 | JGI IMG/M metagenome (GOLD analysis project Ga0209257, IMG submission 184277) | Arabidopsis root microbial communities from North Carolina, USA - plate scrape MF_Cvi_mCL_r2 (SPAdes) (version 2) | ecosystem: Host-associated > Plants > Roots > Endosphere | place: USA...
CGCTGTTCGAGCTGTACCAGGCCGGCGAGATCTCCTACGAGGACGCGCTGCGCTACGCCGACTCGCAGAACGAAGTGCGCCTGCGCATCAAGCTGGCCCAGGGCGGCGACGCGAAGACGCTCGCGGCCGGCCTGGATGGCGTGGAGCTGGCGCAGGTGCGCTGAGCCTCCACTCCGGATGTCACGAAAGCCCCGCGAAAGCGGGGCTTTTTTGTTGTGGGTGTATCAGTCAGTGAAGACTCTTTCTTATTGAAGGTGCCCGCCGATCGCAGCCAGCGTGGCATCGCCTCACCCCCGTCGCGTTCTGCCCATTTGGTGTCGCAGCGCAGTCGCTACCAGACAGCCCGGTGGCGAGCCCGCCCGGGTCGTATTGCGTCGCATCCGGTGGCGTGGTCACTTGCATCAAGGTCAATCAGTCCTGTTCTGAATGAGGAGACGTGGGCAGGGGCGTGCGCTCCTGCCCATTTCAAGACGATGCGCGACTTCTTTCCCTATGCGTCATTAATCTTCCTTCTCACCTTCCTGCCCGGCTGCGCGTCGAAGCAGCTGCACACCAGGTCGATCGACACCACGATGATCCTCCCCGCAGGCGCGGAGCAGGCGCGACTGAAGCCCGGGCAGAGGTTCCTGATGCCCGTTCCCATCGAAAGCCCGTCGCCGCGCTTTCCGGAAAACGCGAAGCAGACGGCGGTGGCCGTGTGCGTGGAAATCGAGGTCTCGGAGGAAGGGCTCGTCCGCGCGGCCAGGCAGATCGAGGCGTCACCGGATTGCGAGGCCCGCGGCACGCAGGCGAGCGCGGCGTTCTTCCCGGCGGTACGCGAGGCCGTGGAATCGTGGAGCTTCTTCGGCGCCGCCGTGTGCGAATACGAGATCGACGAGGCGCAATGCGACCATGGCACCGCACGGCTCACGCCGGTGGCGGTGAAACTGGCCTACCGTTTCGAGTTCAGCCAGGCGAAAGGGACGCGACAGGTGTCGTCGGCGAAGCTCGAATAGCGCTGCGACGCGGACTTCCGGGCGGTACTGCGAAATCCGCAACGGGTCGGCGAGCCGAAGGGTCGATGCGGCTTCACGATCCATCGACGCCTACCCCCCATGCACGTTGACGCCACCCTTCGCATCGGTGGGACAGCATGGGCGCATGCACGCCGTGAGAGACCCCGACGGATGGCCGTGACCACGCAGCGCCTGGAGCGGTGGGACGATCCCGCGCGTGCCAGCGATCTGCGGATCCAGCTCGCACTGGACGCCGCCGGGATCGGCAGTTTCGTCTGGTACCCGCTGGACGATCGCGCGGTGCCGGATGCCCGCCTGGTGGCCATCCTCGGGCTCCCGCCAGACGCTTCGGTCAGCCTGTCCGGCGCGCTGGCGACGATGATCCATCCCGACGATCGGCAGCCGTACCAGGAAGCGGTCGAGCGCGCGCTCGATCCCGAGGGAACCGGACTGTTGCAGCACGACATCCGCATCTTCCGGCCCGACGGCGAGCAGCGATGGCTGTCGGTGAACGGGCGCACCTCGTTCGAAGGCGCACCGCCGCAGCCGGTGCGGGTGGACGGGGTGGCGATGGACGTCACCGAGCGAAAGGAGGCCGAAGCCGGGCTTCGCGCGAACGCGCGCACGCAGCGGTTCCTCGTCGCGCTGGGCGATGCGCTGCGTCCGCTGGACGATGCGGGAACGATCATGCGCACCGCCACGGGCATGCTCGCCGAACACCTGGACGTGAACCGCGGCTATTACGGCGAGGTCGAGCACAACGGCGTCTATTGCCGCGTGCGCGACAGCTTCAACCGCGGCGTACAGAGCCTGGACGGACGCTACCGCCTGGACGACTACAGTCCTTCGAAGATGGACATGCTGCGCACGGCGCGCGACCTGGTGATGACCGATGCCGACATCGACACCGAGATCACGCAGGCCGAACGCGACCGCTATCGCGCGCTCAGCATCCGCGCGCTGCTCAACGTACCGCTGGTGAAGAACCAGCGCTTCATCGCCGTGCTGGGCGTGAGCGACGTGCGTGCGCGGCAGTGGAGCGGGGAGGAAATCGAAATCGTGCGCGAGACGGCCGAGCGCACCTGGGCCGCCGTCGAACGCGCGCGTGCCGAAGCCGAACTGCGCCGCAGCGAGGAACGTTTCCAGCAGGTCGCGCATAGCCTGGATGCCTCGTTCTACGTCGTCGACATGGCGCAGGACCGCGTGCATTACCTCAACGACGCGCACCGGCGCTTGTGGTCGATGGAGCCCGCGCGGCGCCGCGAACTGTGGTTCCAGCGCGTGCATCCGGACGACACGCAACGCGTCCGCGCGCTGCACGATGCGTTCACGAACGGGAAGGCGCCGATGTTCGATGCCGAATACCGCATCGTGCTGGACGATGGCTCCGTGCGCTGGATCCACGACCGCGCGACGGTCGGGCGCCGCAACGAGGACGGCCGCGTGCGAACCGTTACCGGCATGGCGCAGGACATCACCGAACGCAAGCTCGCCGCGCTGCTGCTGCGACATTCGGAAGAGAAATACCGTCACCTGTTCGACTCCATCGACCAGGGCTTCGCGCTGCTGGAAATGATCTACGACGGCGAGCGGCCGGTCGATTACCGGTTTACCGAGGTCAACCCCGCGTTCGAACGCCAGACCGGCGTGGTCAACGCCGCCGGCCGCACCGTGCGCGAATGCGCGCCGGAACTGGACCAGGGCTGGTTCGATACCTACGGCGAAGTCGCGCGCACCGGCGAGCCGCTGCGCTTCCAGCGTCGCGCCGACGCGTTCGACCGCGACTTCGATGTATACGCGTTTCGCGTCGGTCCGCCCGAGGCGCGCCGCGTCGCCGTGCTGTTCGCCGACATCACCGATCGTCGCCTGATGGAAGACGCGCTGCTGCAGGCCGATCGCCGCAAGGACGAATTCCTGGCGACGCTTGCGCACGAACTACGCAATCCGCTCGCGCCGCTGCGCACCGGCCTGGAACTGCTGCGGCGCTGGAACGAGCGCGACGACGCGGGCGCCACGCTGGGCATGATGGAGCGGCAGGTACGCCACCTGGTACGCATGGTGGATGATCTGCTCGACATCAGCCGCATCAGTCGCGGCAAGGTGGAGCTGGATCGGCGTCGCATCGACCTGGTGCGCGAAGTGCGCGTCGCCGCCGAGGCGATGCTGGCGACCTACGAAGCGGCCGGCCGCACGCTGTCCATCGAACTGACGCCGTCGCCGCTGCTGGTGTGCGCCGACGCCACGCGCGTGATGCAGGTGCTGGGCAACCTGCTCAGCAATGCGCTCAAGTTCACGCCCGAGGGCGGGCATGTGCGCGTGTGCCTGGCGCGCGAAGGCGATGAGGCCGTGCTATGCGTGCGCGACGACGGCATCGGCATCGCCAGCGATCATCTCGAACAGATCTTCGCCAGCTTCATGCAGGTGGACACTTCGCTCGAGCGCGGGCAGAGCGGGCTCGGGCTGGGGCTTGCCGTGGCGAAGGAACTGGTGTCGATGCACGGCGGCCGCATCCAGGCGCGCAGCGGCGGGCTGGGGCAGGGCAGCGAATTCATGGTGCGCCTGCCGCTGGAGGACGTCCTCGAATCGTTCCAGTACGACGGCCTCGACATCGCGGGCGCGCCGCTGGTGGTGGAGCGAACCGAGGCGGCGCATGCGTGGAAACGCGTGCTGGTGGTGGACGACAACCGTGCGTCCGCCGATACGCTGGCGGTGCTGTTGCGGCTGTCGGGGTTCGAGGTCGCCGTGGCCTATGAAGGACGCGCGGCGGTCGATCGCGCGAGGGACTGGCATCCCGACGCGGTCGTGATGGACATCGGCATGCCCGACCTCAATGGCTTCGATGCATGCCGTGCGATGCGCGGTGATGCGGAGGGCCGGCCGTTCGTGGCGATCGCGCTCACCGGCTGGGGCGGTAGCGACGCGAAGGCGGCCAGTCGCGAAGCTGGCTTCGACCTGCACCTGGTGAAACCGGCCGAACCCAGTGCCGTGACCGACCTGTTGTCCATGCGCCTGTCCGCGCTGGCGAATCGGCCTTCGGCGTGAGGCCGGCCGTCAGAGTTTGCGACGCCACGCCGGATCGAGCGGCGGCTTGAGCTTCAGGATCTTCTTCTGCGTCGGGCAATCGTCGCGGTGCGCGCCGGGCAGGTAGCCCAGGCTCATCAGGAATTCGTTGGTGATCTCGCCGCCGGTGAAGCGGAAGGTCTTCTTGAACAGCTTGATCCAGCCGGCCTTGTCGCGACGCTTGCCGTTCTCGTCGAGCAGGTGCGCGTCGAGCCATTGCGCGAAACCGCCATGCGAGGCGCGCAGTTCGCGGATCACTTGCGCATTGTGGATCGCGGCATCGACCTTCAGGCGATTGCGGATGATGCCGGCATCGTTAAGCAGCCGTTCGCGATCCCTGTCGCCGTACTTCGCGACCTTGTCGACGTTGAAGCCGTGGTAGGCGCGATGGAAGCCCTCGCGCTTGCGCAGCATCGTTTCCCAGCTCAGGCCGGCCTGGTTGATCTCGAGGATCAGGCGTTCGAACAGCACGGATTCCTCGCGCTGCGGGAAGCCGTATTCGGTGTCGTGGTACGGGCCGTGGAGCGGGTGGCCGGGGGCGTAGTCGCAGTAGCCGGACATCAGGATTTTCGCCGTTGTAGCCCGGGTAAGCGAAGCGCACCCGGGATGGTCGTAGGATGGGTTTCGCGATGCGAAACCCATCATTCAGCCGCAAAGACGATGGGTTTTCGCGATGCGAAACCCATCGTGCGCGGTCACTTCTTCGTGGCGAACTCCTGCAATCCCAGCGTCTGGAGCCCCTGCTCGAAGCGGATATCCACCGGGATCTTCGCGTCCTTCAAACGCGCAAGATCCGCTGCAAGCTCCGGCTTGATCACGCCCATCGTCTCGGTCATGCGCTTGGCTTCGGCGTAATCGCCATCGCCCTGCACGGTCAGCAGCTTGGCGCTGAGCGCGTTCATCGCTTCGCGCATCTTGTCGAAATCGACGCGGTAGCGGCCATCGGCATCGCGCGTGAACGCGCCGCGTTCGGCGAAGAAGTTGAAGCGCACCATGTTCGCCTTGCCGTGCGCGTCGCTGGCGCCGAACCGCACCGAGCGCAGGATGCCGGCGAGGAACGTCACGTAGCCGTCCATCAGCTTGCTTTCTTCCAGCTCGCCCTGGCGGCTGAGCGCGTCGATCATGTACAGCCCGAGGATGTCGGCCTTGCCTTCCTCGAAGCTGGAGGAGAACTCCTTCAGCGCTTCATCCACGGTGCCCTTGCCGTCGAGCGTCTTCTTGATGCCAAGCCCGTGCGCGACTTCATGGAACATCACGTCCTCGAAGAAGGCATCGAAGGTGACGTGCTTGAGCTGGTCCTTCGCGATCAGCTGGTTCGCGATGGGCACCAGGATCGCGTCGAACTTCGCGCGCATCACGTTTTCCAGCTGCAGGCGTCGCGTGCCCTTCTTCAGCTGGACTTCCTCGTCGTTGGGCAGGTTGATCGCGATGGTCTTGCCGCCGACGTTCGCGTTGCCGCCGTAATAGACGACCTGGTACGCGTTGAGGTCGGCATCGGAACCGGGCATTTCCGCCTTGTACTTCGCATCCACCGGCAGGCCCTTCTGCAGCGCCGGCAGGAAGCTGGCGAAGCGCGCGAGCTTCTGGCTCCACTCCACGTCCTTGACCAGTACCAGGCCTTCGTACGCGGCCTTGTAGCCGAACAGCTGGTCTTCGTAGGTTTCGATCGGGCCGATGACGACGTCGACCGGATTGGTCTTCATGTCCATCCACGCCATGTCGCTGGGACGGAAGTCGTCGCTCAGCAGCGCATCGGCGCGCATGTTCAGGTAGCCCGCGAACGACTTGTCGGCGCTGAGCTTCGCCGCTTCGCGCAGCAGCGTCGCGATGCGCTCAAGCTCGGGCTTGTAGGCGACGTGGTAGGGAACGGTGACGAGCTTGCCGTTCTCGCGGCGCAGCACCGTGTAGTTGGAGGTCTTGTCGGGCAGCTGCGCGGCTTCGAATTCGGCCTTGGTCATGTCGGCCGGATAGAACGGGCCGCCCGGCGGACGCGGACCGACGCCGTCGATGAAGGGCGTGTCCTCGTTCAGGCGATCCCACGGGCCGTAGTTGATTTCGGCCAGCTCGCGCGTGGCCGCATCCGGCGCGCGCGCCAGCAGCGCGGCGCGGTCGCCTTCCCAGGACTGCTTCCAGTACAGGTCGTTGGTGACTTCGCTGGCTTCCACCAGCAGCGCGATCATGCGGCGGGTGTTCTCGTCGAAGCGCGAGAGGTCGGCCTTCAGCGGCACCACGGCGTAATCGCCTGCGTGCGCGGCGGCATAGGACGTCGTGGCCGTGGCGGGAGCGGGCGCGGAGGCCGCGGTCGGCGCTTCGGGCGGATTCGCGCGCTGGCAGGCGGCGAGGGCGAGGACGGCCAGGCAGGACAGGACGAGCGGGCGCTGTGGGAACGAGGACATGGCGACGCCAGGGGCTGGGAAAGTCGCCATCGTACGCCGTGCCGGCACGCATCACGCCCGGCGGGCTAGAATGCAGCCATGTCCGTTACGCCCACGCCACTGGCCAACCAGCTGCTGATCGCGCTGCCCGCGCTGGCCGACTCGAACTTCGCGCGCAGCGTGGCGCTGATCTGCCAGCACGACGCCGACGGTGCCATGGGCATCGTCGTCAACCGCCCTTCCGAATACACGCTGGGCGAAGTGCTCGGCCAGATGGGCCTGGAAGGCGGCGACGAAACCATGCGCGCGCAGCCGGTGCTCGCCGGCGGTCCCGTGCATCCGGAGCGCGGCTTCGTGCTGCACGACGGCGGGATGCAGTGGGATTCGACGATGGCGATTTCCAGTCCGGATGCCCCGGAGCAACTGTTCCTCACCACCTCGCGCGACATCCTCGAAGCGATGGCGCGCGGTGAAGGCCCGGAGAACGCGATCGTCGCGCTGGGTTGCGCCGGCTGGGGTTCGGGCCAGCTCGAGCACGAGCTGACCGAGAACGACTGGCTCACCGCGCCGGCCGATGCCGAACTGCTGTTCGAACTGCCGCTGGACGCACGCTGGCAGGCCGCTGCAGGCCGCATCGGCGTGGATTTCGCACACCTGGCCGATTACGCCGGTCACGCCTGATGGCGGCCTCGCCCGACAAGCCCAGCATCCGCCGCGACGGCACCGTGCTCGGCTTCGATGTCGGCGCACGCCGCATCGGCGTCGCCGTCGGCAGCGCGTTCGGACACGGCGCACGCGCGCTCGCGGTGATCGACGTGCACGGCCACGGGCCGGACTGGGCGTCGATCGATCGCCTGCGCAGCGAATGGCGCCCCGATGGCCTGATCGTCGGCGACCCGATGGCGCTGGATGGCGGCGACCAGCCGATCCGCCTGCGCGCGCACGCCTTCGCGCGCGAACTGGCGCACCGGTACAACCTGCCGGTGGTACTGGTGGACGAGCGCATGAGTTCGATCGAGGCGGCGCAGCGATTCGCGTCCGACCGCGCCGAAGGCCGCAAGCGTCGTCGCGATGCCGAAGCGCTCGACGCCGTCGCCGCCGCGGTCATCATCGAACGCTGGCTCGCATCGCCCGACGATGCGACCGACCTTTCCGATCTCCCCGACGCCGCCAAGGCGCCCCGGCCGAATCCTCCGACCGCATGAACGCAACGCACTCGCACCTTCCGCGCCACCTGCTCACGCTCGATGGCCTGCCTTTCGACGCGCTCGACGCGCTGCTCACGCGCGCGCAGGCGTTCGCCGACGGGCATTACGACCGCCGCGCACTGGACGGCATCGCGGTGTGCACGCTGTTCTTCGAACCCTCCACGCGCACGCGCATGAGCTTCTCGCTCGCCGCGCAACGCCTGGGCGCGGACGTACTGAACTTCGATGCGTCCACCTCGTCCACGCGCAAGGGCGAAACGGCGCTGGACACGCTGAAGAACCTGGAAGCGATGGGCGTGCGCGGTTTCGTCATCCGCCACCAGGAAGACGGTGCGGTGGCCGCGTTGTCGCAGCAGGTCGAACATGGCACCGCGCTGGTGAATGCCGGCGACGGACGCAGCGCGCATCCGACGCAGGGGCTGCTGGACATGCTCACGCTGCGCCAGGCGAAGGGGCGCGATTTTTCGAAGCTGAAGGTCGTCATTGTCGGCGACGTGAAGCATTCGCGCGTCGCGCGATCGGACCTGCATGCGCTGCGCACGCTCGGCATGGGCGAGATCCGCGTGTGCGGCCCGGCGTCGCTGTTGCCCGACGACGGCACGCTTGAGGGGTGCGTGGTTTCGCACGATCTCGACGCGGCGCTGGACGGCGTGGATGCGGCGATGATGTTGCGCCTGCAACGCGAGCGGATGGAGGAAGGCCTGATCGCCTCGCTCGACGACTATCACCGCGAATTCGGTTTGACGTCGGACCGTTTGAAGCGCGCCGCGCCGGATGCGGTGGTGATGCATCCGGGGCCGATCAACCGCGGCGTCGAGATCACCGACGAAGTGGCCGATGGCCCGCAGTCGCTGATCCTGCGCCAGGTGAGCAATGGCGTCGCGGTGCGGATGGCGGTGCTGGAAGCGTTGTTGCGGGCTTGAGGCGACGTCCGCAGGGGCCGTCTGTCTGCGTAGGATGGGTTTCGCATCGCGAAACCCATCACCCGATCGCGCCTGGCTCGACGGGTTTCGCTGCGCTCAACCCATCCTACGGATGGGCGCGCGTTGAGCAGATTTCCGTAGCCCGGGTAAGCGAAGCGCACCCGGGGACCTGTCACGCCTACCCGGGTGCGCTGCGCTTACCCGGGCTACAACGGCCAACTCCCTCGACCAGTCTGCGTAGGATGGGTTTCGCATCGCGAAACCCATCACCCGATGGCGGCGGGCTCGATGGGTTTCGCTGCGCTCAACCCATCCTACGGATGGGCGACGCGTTGAGCAGATTCCGTAGCCCGGGTAAGCGAAGCGCACCCGGGGACCTGTCACGCCTACCCGGGTGCGCTGCGCTTACCCGGGCTACAACGGCGAACGCCCTCGACCTGTCTGCGTAGGATGGGTTTCGCATCGCGAAACCCATCACCCGATCGCGGCTGGCTCGATGGGTTTCGCTGCGCTCAACCCAGTCCTACGGATGGGCGCCGTGTTGAGCAGATTTCCGTAGCCCGGGTAAGCGAAGCGCACCCGGGACCTGTCACGCCTGCCCTACAACACCAACTCCCAACCTGTCTGCATAGGATGGCGTCGCGTTGAGGGGCCCGGATCGGGGTTGGTCAGCGCCTCTGCGCGAACGCCCACGTCCACAGTTCGGGCGTCGCATACGCCGCATCCCACGAATTGTGGCCGAGTCCGGCGAATTCGGTGTAACGCACGTTGCCGCCCAGGCCGCGCAGCGCTTCGACGATGTGGCGGGTCTGATCCGGCGTGACCACGTCGTCCTTGCCGCCATGGAAGGCCCACACCGGCAGCTTCTGCAGCTTCTGCGCGGCAGCCAGGAACGGGTCGGGCGCAAGCGCGACGCTTTCGACCTGCAGGTGTTCCTTCAGCGCCGGCGGCTGGGTGATGCCGCCGCAGACCGGTACCAGCGCGGCGAAACGGCGCGGTTCCAGGATCGCCAGTTCGAACACGCCGTAGCCGCCGCGCGACATGCCGGTGAGCACGACGCGGTCGTCGTCGCCGCGGAATTCGTCGAGCGAAGCGTCCAGCGCGGCCAGCGCGACGCGTGCCTGCGTGCCGTTCCACGACGTGCCTTCGGGCGATTGCGGGAAGACGACGATCGCGGGGAACGTCTTCGCATGCTCGCGCACGAACGGGCCGAGGCCCACGTCGACCTGGCGCTGGTTGTCGGTGCCGCGCTCGCCAGAACCGTGCAGGAACAACACCGTCGCCGGATGCTTGCCGCCGGCCTGCCGCGAAGGCACGAAGACCTGGTAGCGGTGGCTGGTGCCGTCGACCACGACGCTGCGTTCGACGAACTGTCCCGGCGGCGGCTCGTGCGGCGTGGTCGCGCACGCGGCCAGCGCCAGCGCCAGCGCGACGGCGGCGAGGCGGGTCAGGGCACGGATCGGAAGGGAAAACGCGGCGGGTGCGAAACGCGGAAACGAAGGCATCGGAAAGCTCCTGGCATCGGCCCGCATCATTGGCGCAGCGGCGCCGCGCCGCAATGGCGTGCGTCGCAGATCGCGATGCGCGCCCGGGACAATCGCTCGATCGATCAGCGCAGCAGGATGATCGTCGCCAGCCCGAGGAAGGTGAAAAAGCCCATGACGTCGGTCACCGTCGTCAGGAAGATGCCCGAGGCCAGCGCGGGGTCGTAGCCGAAGCGCTTGATCGTCACCGGCACCAGCACGCCGGCCACCGCTGCGAACAACAGGTTCGCGGTCAGCGCGGTGGCGATGACTATCGACAGGCCGACGCTGTGGAACCACGCCAGCACGATCAACGCCAGCAACGTGCCCAGCACGACGCCGTTGAGCAGCGCGACGCGCGCTTCCTTCCACAGCAGTGTGCGCACGTTCGCGGCACCGACCTGTCCCAGGGCGAGGCCGCGCACCATCAGCGCCAGCACCTGCGTGCCGGCGTTGCCGCCCATGCCGGCGACGATGGGCATCAGCACGGCCAGCGCGACCAGTTTGTCGATGGTGTCGGCGAATTCGCCCACGACGCTCGCCGCGAGGAATGCGGTGCCGAGGTTGATCGACAGCCAGATCAGGCGTCGACGCATCGCGCGCCAGACCGGGCTGAACAGGTCCTCGTCCTCGTCCAGGCCGGCGGCGCTCAGCGCCTGATGCTCGGCCTCGCTGCGGATGATGTCGACCACGTCGTCGATGGTGATGCGGCCGAGCAGGATGTTGTTGTCGTCCACCACCGGCGCGCTGAGCCAGTCGTGGTCGGAGAACTTGCGCGCGACCTCGTTGGCCGATTCGTCCACGTCGATGGCCGGCTGCTCGTCGTCGATCAGCTTGTTGATCGGCGTGCCCGGCTCGTGCGTGAGCAGCGCGGCCAGCGCGATGCGGCCCAGGTACTGGTGGCGACGGCTGACGACGTACAGGTGGTCGGTGTGCTCGGGCAGCTCGCCGCGCAGGCGCAGGTAGCGCAGCACCACGTCGATGGTGGTGTCGGTACGCACCGTCACCACGTCGGGGTTCATCAGTCGGCCGGCGGTGTCCTCCGGATACGACAGCACCTGTTCCAGGCGCTCGCGGTTCTCGCGGTCCATCGACTTGAGGACTTCGTCGATGACGGTGTCCGGCAGGTCCTCGACGAGGTCGGCAAGGTCGTCGATGTCCAGGTCTTCGACCGCGGCGATGATCTCGTCCGGGTCCATTTCCGCCAGCAGGCCTTCGCGCACGTCGTCGCCGACGTGCACCAGCACCTCACCGTCGTCCTCGGCATCGACCAGGCCCCACACGACCGTGCGCTTGCCCGGCGGGAGCGATTCGAGGAGGTTGCCGATCTCGGCAGGGGACAGGGTGTTGACCAGCCGGCGCACGGGGCCGAGGCGGCCGCTGTCCAGTGCATCGGAAAGCAGGCGCAGTTGGCGCGCGGTCTTGTCGTGGCGGACGGCTTCGGCCATGCGGGCTTCCCGGCTTCGTGAGAAGCGTGGTCGCGTCGAGCCGCTCGGGCACGACAGGGTCAGGTGTTCATCGCGGCATTATCGCCTTGATCGACGGGTATGCCCACCCCTTCGTGCGCACCGTGGACGATCGCTTCACGCGATCGCCGGGGCGTTCTCCGCGATCCATTCCTCGATGCCCGCGCGGTCGCGTGCGCGGAGGAGGGCGGGGGCACGCGCCTGCAGCTGACCCAGGTCGCAGTGGCGGATCGTGCGGCGCAGCTCCAGCAGCGTGGCCGGATGCAGGCTGAATTCCATCAGCCCCAGCGCCAGCAGCATAGGGGCGAAGTGCGCGTCGCCGGCCATCTCGCCGCACACCGCCACCGGCTTGCCGCGCTTGTGCGCGAACTGGATGACGTTGCGCACCAGCCTGATCACCGCCGGATGCAGCGGCGTGTAGAGGCTGCCGAGCGCTTCGTTGTTGCGGTCGGCGGCGAGCAGGTACTGCACCAGGTCGTTGGTGCCGATGGAAAGGAAATCCACGCTGCCGATGAACGCCGGCAGCGCGATGGCCGCAGCTGGTACTTCGATCATCGCGCCGAGCGGAATGTTGTCGGCGATCGCGTGGCCCTGTTCGCGCAGTTCGACCATCACGCGCTTGAGCGTGGTGCGCACGGCGCGTACTTCCTCGCGCGTGGAGATCATCGGAAGCAGGATGCGCAACGGCCCGTAACCGGACGCGCGCACCAGCGCGCGCAACTGCGCTTCCAGCAGGCCGGCACGGGCGAGCGACAGGCGCACGCCGCGCAGGCCCAGCGCCGGATTGGGTTCGTCGCGCAACGCAAGGCCCGTGCGGTCGGCCTTGTCGGCGCCGAGGTCGAGCGTGCGGATCGTCACCGCGCGACCGGTCATGCCGAGCACGACATCGCGATAGACGCGGAACTGTTCCTCCTCGTCCGGCAGTTCGTTGCGCTGCAGGAAGAGGAATTCGGTGCGGTACAGGCCCACGCCCGCCGCGCCGAGCGCGTGCGCCTCGGCCACGTCATCGCGCGATTCGGCGTTGGCGTAGAGCTTGATGTCGATGCCGTCGGTCGTGCGCGTGGGCTCGCGGCGCAAGCGATGCAGCTGCTTGCGTTCGCGTGCGAGTTCGCGCACGCGGCCACGATGCGCGCGAAGGTCGTTCGCATCCGGTTCGAGGATGACGTTGCCGCTGGCGCCGTCGACGGCGAGCACGTCGCCGTCGTTGATGCGCTGCAGCGCGCCTTCGGCACCGACGATCAGCGGCAGGTGCAGGCTGCGCGCGAGGATCGCGCTGTGCGAAAGGATGCTGCCGGTGGTGGTGACGATCGCCATCACGCCCTGCGCCTGCAGCTGCGCGATCTCGGCGGGCGCGACGTTGTCGGTGACCAGGATCTCGCCCGCGACGCCCGGCATGCCGGCATCGCGACGATGCAGCGCGGCGTGGATGCGGCCGATGACCTGGTCGATATCGTCCACGCGGCTGCGGAAGTAGGCATCGTCCATCGTCTGGAAGACCGAGGCGATGCGGTCGCGTTGCAGTCGCAGCGCGTAATCGGCCGAATAGCGGCCGGTGCGGATCAGTTCGTCCAGGCCCTGCAGCAGTTCGGGATCGTCCAGCAGCAGGCTGTGCAGGTCGAGGAATTCGCCGACCTCGTGCGCGAGCGCGCCGTGCAGGCGTTCGCGCAGCGCGAACATCTCACCGCGAACGGTGGCGATGGCCGTTTGCAGGCGCGCGATCTCGCCTTCGACGCGCTTGGCGGGGATGTGTTCCTCGGGGACTTCGAGTGCGTGCGGCAGGCGGACGCGTGCGCGGCCGAGCGCGCTTCCGCGCGAGGCCCCGTGTCCGTGGAACGCCTGCCTCATCCGCGCCTCAGCTGTCTTCGTCGAAACGGCGTTCGAACAGCGACACGACCGCC
>Ga0209257_1003478_pt1 | contig 13447 bp, 6 predicted proteins | sample AraplaCvi_mCL_r2_FD_184277 | JGI IMG/M metagenome (GOLD analysis project Ga0209257, IMG submission 184277) | Arabidopsis root microbial communities from North Carolina, USA - plate scrape MF_Cvi_mCL_r2 (SPAdes) (version 2) | ecosystem: Host-associated > Plants > Roots > Endosphere | place: USA...
ATGGGCCTGGAGCGCCTGGCCGCCGTACTGCAGGGCGTGCACGGGAACTACGAGATCGACCTGTTCCGCCACCTCATCGCCAAGGCTGCGGAGTTCACCGGCACGGCCGACCTCGGCAACAAGTCGCTGCGCGTGATCGCCGATCACATCCGCGCGTGCTCCTTCCTCATCGTCGACGGCGTGCTGCCGAGCAACGAAGGCCGCGGCTACGTCCTGCGCCGCATCATTCGTCGCGCGCTTCGCTACGGCTGGATGCTCGGCCAGAAGGGGCCGTTCTTCAGCAGGATGGTCGCGCCGCTGGTCGAGGTGATGGGCGATGCGTATCCGGAACTGACCGCCAAGCGCGAGTTCGTCGAACGCGCGCTGCTGGCCGAGGAAGAACGCTTCGCCGAAACGCTGGACTCGGGCATGCGCATCTTCGATGAAGTCGCGTCGCGCTCGAACACCACGATTCCCGGCGCCGATGCGTTCCGCCTGTACGACACCTACGGCTTCCCCGTCGACCTGACCGCCGACATCGCGCGCGAGCGCGGGCTGTCGGTGGATATGGAAGGCTTCGAAACCGCGATGGAACAGCAGCGCGAAACCGCGCGCGCCGCCGGCAAGTTCGGCAACACCGCGACGATGCCGGCCGAACTCGCCGCGCAACTCGCGCCGACGCAGTTCCTCGGCTACGAGCAACTGGTCGATGAAGGCCTGGAAGTCGTCGCGCTGCTGAAGAACGGCCGTGCCGTCGATCGCATCGAAGCCGGCGAAGAAGCTGCTGTGATCCTCGACCGCACGCCGTTCTACGCCGAAAGCGGCGGCCAGGTCGGCGACACCGGCGACCTGGAAGCCGGCGCCGCGCGCTTCGCCGTGCGCGACACGGTGAAGTTCGCCGGCCAGTTCCACGGCCACGTCGGCACCCTGGCGAGCGGTTCGCTGCAGCGTGGCGACCGCGTGCGCGCGACGGTGGATACCGTGCGCCGCGCCGCGACGGTCCTGAATCATTCGGCCACGCACCTGCTGCATTCAGCGCTGCGCTCCGTGCTGGGCGATCACGTCGTGCAGAAGGGTTCGCTGGTCGCGCCCGATCGCCTGCGTTTCGATTTCTCGCACTTCGCGCCGGTGGGGGCGGGTGAACTCGCCGAAATCGAGCGTCGCGTCAACGCGGAAGTGCGTCGCAACCACGCCGCCGAAGTGCATCACATGGGCATGCAGGAAGCCCTGGATTTCGGCGCGATGGCGCTGTTCGGCGAGAAGTACGGCGACCAGGTGCGCGTACTGCGCATGGGCGACACCTCGACCGAATTGTGCGGCGGCACGCATGTTTCGCGTACCGGTGACATCGGCTTGTTCAAGATCGTTTCCGAAGGCGGTGTGTCCGCCGGCGTGCGCCGCATCGAGGCGCTGACCGGGCAGGGCGCGCTGGACTTCGTGGCCGAGGAAGAGCGCCGTCTCGACGAAGCCGCGAGTCTGCTGGGCGGCAACGCGGCCGACGTCTCCGACAAGCTGCGCAGCCTGCTCGATCGCCAGAAGAAGCTTGAGCGCGAGCTCGAATCGCTGAAGGCCAAGGCCGCCTCCGGCGCGACGTCGGACCTCGCGTCGTCGGCTACCGACGTGGCGGGCGTGAAGGTCGTCGCCACCCGGTTGGAGGGCTTCGACGCCAAGGCGCTGCGCGATGCCGTAGACCGCCTCAAACAGCAGATGGGCGACGCGGTGATCGTCCTGGCCGGTACGGGCGAGGGCAAGGCCGCCCTGGTGGCCGGCGTGAACGGAAGTGCGGCAGGAAAGGTCAAGGCGGGGGAACTCCTCGCCCATGTCGCCAGTCGGATCAACGGCAAGGGCGGCGGCCGACCGGATATGGCGCAGGGCGGTGGCGAAGACGGACCGGCCCTGGTCCAGGTCCTCGCCGAAGTCCCTGCATGGGTCCAAGGCAAACTTGGCTGAATGGTGAACATGGACCACTTCCGGTTGCGGCAGCGTTTGGCCCGCCGCTAAGATGGTTCACGTTTGTGTTTCGAAATCGGGGAGCTCCTGGGAGCTCCCGCATGCCGGCCCCGAAAGGGCGGCCATAGGAGATGTTAGATGCTGATCCTGACGCGTCGCGTCGGTGAGACCTTGATGATCGGCGACTCGGTGACCGTCACCGTGCTCGGCGTCAAGGGAAACCAGGTGCGTATTGGTATTACCGCGCCGAAAGATGTTGCAGTACATCGCGAAGAAATCTATCAGCGTATCCAGCGCGGCGAAGAGCCCGCGGACAGCGATTCCGGCAAGCACAACGCGGGCTGAGAAATCGTTTGCCGTAATCGGAGCGAGCCGCTATCCTTTGCGCCCGCACCGTTTTGATGTTCCGCGGAGACTTGCCCGAGTGGCCGAAGGGGCTCCCCTGCTAAGGGAGTATGGGGTCAAAAGCTCCATCGAGGGTTCGAATCCCTCAGTCTCCGCCAGTTCCATCGACCGGCCGGATTCGCCACCAGGATGCAACGCATGCTGGTAGTGCACGACGCGATCAGCGACGTGCATGCGATCCAGGCGGTCGCACGGGTCCCGCGCGGTCCGTGCGTTGTTGAAGCGCCTTCAACGGCTTCGACAAAAGTGTTCGAAAAATGTTTGACGAATCGGCGACGATCCTTCATAATTTTTCAACTCAGCGCCCGTAGCTCAGCTGGATAGAGCACCAGGCTACGAACTTGGTGGTCGGGAGTTCGAATCTCTCCGGGCGCGCCATACAAGACAAAAAGGCCGATGCGAAAGCATCGGCCTTTTTGTTTGTGCGCGTTGTTCGTGCGAGTGAGCGTTCAGACCACCATCGCAGCGTTCACTTCACGCAGGCCGCCGCGCGCATCGCCGTAGTAATCGCGATACCACGCGACGAATCGCGCCACGCCTTCCTCGACGGTGACGCCCGGCGCGTATCCCATGTCGCGTGCGAGATCGCTGCAGTCGGCCTCCGTCGCGGGCACGTCGCCGGGCTGGAGCGGGAGCAGTCGCAGCGTCGCCTTGCGGTCCAGGCATTGCTCCAGCACTTCGATGTAACGCATCAGTTCGACGCTTTGCGCGCTGCCGATGTTGTACAGGCGATACGGCGCGACGCCGCTGCTCGCCGGATCCGGAGCCTCGCCATTCCACGCGGCGTCGACCCCGGGAACTCGATCGAGCGCGCGCACGACACCGGCCACGATGTCGTCGATGTAGGTGAAGCTGCGCTTGTGATGACCGTGGTTGAACACCGGGATCGGCTCGCCGGCGAGGATCGCGCGCGTGAACAGGAACAGCGCCATGTCCGGCCGGCCCCAGGGGCCATACACCGTGAAAAAGCGCAGCCCCGTGCACGGCACGCCGTAGAGGTGCGCGTAGCTGTGCGCCATCGCCTCGTTCGCCTTCTTGGTCGCGGCGTAGAGCGTGAGCGGATGTTCGGTGTGCTGGTGTTCGGAGAACGGCATCGCCGTGTTCGCGCCGTACACCGAACTGGTCGATGCGTACACCAGGTGTTCGATGTCATAACGGCGCGCGCCTTCGATCACGTGCAGGAATCCGGTGACGTTGCTAGCCACGTATACGTGCGGATTCTCCGCGGCGTAGCGGACGCCCGCCTGCGCGGCCAGGTGCACGACACGCTGTGGCTGATGTTCGCGAAACACCGACTCGACGGCGTCGCGATCGGCAAGATCCCCGTGCACGTGCGTATACGCCGGATGAGCGGCGAACCGCGCCAGTCGCGCGCGTTTCAGCGTGACATCGTAGTAATCGTTGAGGTTGTCGAAGCCGATCACCTCGTCGCCACGCGCGAGTAGCGCCTGTGCGACGTGCGATCCAATGAAACCCGCCGTGCCGGTAACCAGTACCTTCATCGTCACAGCCGCCCGTCCACCGCGTCGCGCGGCAGCACGTATTTCACGTCGTAGACGACCGACACCGGCTTGCCGAAGGCGCGAACGCCATTGGCGCCGAGTTGCGCGAATTCCCGATGCGCGACCGCGACGATCACCGCGTCGTACTCGCCGTGCGCAGGCGTGCCGATGGGCGACAGCCCGTATTCGTGCGCGGCGTCGTTCGCGTTCACCCACGGATCATGCACGTCCACCTGCGCGTTGTAGCCGCGCAGCGCGTGCACGATATCGACCACGCGCGTGTTGCGAAGGTCCGGGCAGTTTTCCTTGAACGCCAGGCCCAGCACCAGGATGCGCGCCTGCACCGGATTGATGCCCTTGCGCACCATCAGCCGCACGACTTCGCTGGCGATGTAGGCACCCATGCCATCGTTGGTGCGCCGGCCGGCGAGGATCACGTCGGGGTGATGCCCGATTTCCTGCGCCTTGTGGGTCAGGTAGTACGGGTCCACGCCGATGCAATGCCCGCCCACCAGGCCCGGCCGGAAAGGCAGGAAGTTCCATTTCGTTCCCGCCGCCTGCAGCACTTCCAGCGTGTCGATGCCGAGCTTGTTGAACAGGATCGCCAGGTCGTTCACCAGTGCGATGTTGAGGTCGCGCTGGGTGTTCTCGATCACCTTCGCCGCTTCGGCGACCTTGATCGAACTGGCTTTGTGCGTGCCGGCCTCGATGATGGAACCGTACAGCGCGTCGACGAAGTCCGCCGCGTGCGGCGTGGAGCCGGAAGTGATCTTCAGGATCTGCGTGAGGCGGTGGTCCTTGTCGCCCGGATTGATGCGCTCGGGGCTGTAGCCGGCGAAGAAATCGCGATTGAACACCAGCCCGGACGCGCGCTCCAGGATCGGCACGCACACTTCCTCGGTGCAGCCCGGATACACGGTGGATTCGTACACGACGATGTCGCCGCGCTTGAGCACCTGGCCCAGCGCCTCGCTCGCGCGTACCAGCGGGGTGAGGTCGGGACGCTTGGCGGCGTCGATGGGCGTCGGCACGGTGACGATGTAGACGTTGCATCGCTGCAACATGCCCAGGTCGCTGCTGCAGCGCAGTCGCTGCGCCTGCGCGAGTTCGGCCGCGTCGACTTCCAGCGTGCTGTCGCGTCCTTCGCGCAGTTCGACCACGCGCTGGGCGTTGATGTCGAAGCCGACGGTGTCGTAGCGGCGGCCGAACGCGACCGCCAGCGGCAATCCGACGTACCCCAGTCCCACCACGCCCAGGCGCACCGTTTCCAGTGTCGGCAGCGCTGCCGTGTCGGGTGCACCATGCGCCGCGGCATCGGTTGCGACCTCGCGCGGCGAGGGTTCTCGCGGGCCTCGATCCAGCATGGCCCGGTGGACCAGACGTTCCCCAATCTCGGTCGTGTCCATTCTTCTTCTGTACTCGTTGTTGACGTGACGACGGCGGGCTGTGGCCGCAATCGCCTTGATGCACCAAACGCAGCGCCGGGCCGGGACAGGACGCGGGCGCGCCGTGTCCGGCTTGGATCGATGCCTGCGTTCGTCTTCCATGAATCCGGATCGTCGATTCGGAGCAGGCACCGGCAGGACCGGACAGGGGCGAAGATGGCGGTCGCATGGCGACAGGCAGCATCGGCGTGCTCGTTGCGCGAAGCGTTCGCGTGCGGGTCGATGGCGCCCGGCGCTTGTGCGGCCGCCGTCGTCGATCTGCGCCAGTGGCATTGCTGGCGCGACGAGGCCTGGTCGCTGCTCGACGCATCCGAACGCCAGCGCGCAGGCCAGCGCCGTTTCGCCGACGACCGCGAAGCGCTGGCGCTCACGTATGCGCTGCATCGCCTGTTCGTCGCGTCGTCCCTGGGGATCGAGCCGGACTCGGTCACCATCGCGCGTGATGCCGAAGGTGCACCGTATCTGCCCGGCATCGCGCTGCAAGGTCGCAAGGTCCACACCAGCCTCAGCCATGCCGATGGCGTATCCGCGTTCGCGCTGTGCACGCTGGGGCCGGTCGGCATCGACGTCGAGGCCGCATTCCGCGCGGCCGAACTGCCGGGCATCGCGGCGAGCGTGTGCCACCCCTCGGAACTGGAGTCGCTGGCCAATTTCGCCGAACCGGCGCGCAGTCGCGCGCTGCTCGCGCTGTGGGTTCGCAAGGAAGCGCTGCTCAAGGCCGAAGGCATCGGCCTGGCGCGCGAGATGTGCAGCTTCCACGCCGCCGCCGGCGCGGAGTTCTTCCTGGCCGGGGGCACGCGGGAAATTCCTGCGGCGTGCAGCGTGCGCCTGGCCATGCTCGATGTAGGCGAGCGATGGACCGCGGCCGTAGCGGCGCCGCGTGAGGCCGCGGTCGAATGCCTGCACCTGCAACCGCTGACCGACCCCGCTGGCCGGAGCGCCGGCGGAAGGTCGTTGTATCTGTCGTGACTGCGTCGCTCAGGGGGACGTCATGACCATGACGCGCGACGACCGGCTCCGGCCGGGACTTCTCCGGAACCCTCGAATGGATGTCTGACGAATGTGCGTGCGCATCGACGCGCGCACCGCGTAGGAGTGCGGTCCATGATGTTCGGAAAGTCGAGTCTGAAGAACAAGGCGCTGCTGCTGCTGTGGCTGCTTGAAGTCCTGCTGGTCATGGCGGCGGTGATGGGTGCGGCGTGGCTGCGCTTCATGAACGACCCCGAAGGCCACGTGATCTTCTCCGAGAACCTCACCGTGCGCGCGTTGCTGGTGGCGGCGTTCGTCACCACCGCGATGGCCGCGCTGGGCCTGTACCAGGTTCACGTGCGGCTGAACCGCTTCGAGTTCGCGCTGCGGCTGCTGGTGTCGTTCGCCATCGGCGGCATCGGGCTGATGGTGCTGTATTACCTGGTCCCGAACGCCTACATCGGCCGCGGTGTCATCGTGATCGCGATGATCCTGGGCCTGATCGGCATGGCGGCGCTGCGGTTCTGCGTGATGCACGTCTTCAGCGGCGATCTGTTCAAACGCCGCATCCTGGTGCTCGGCGCGGGCCACAACGCGGATCTGATCAACACGCGCATGCGGCGCGTCAGCGATCGCCGCGCGTTCTCGCTGATCGGTTTCGTGCCGATCGAAGGACAGGAAACCTTCGTGCCCGATTCGATGCGAATCAAGGCGCCCGACGGCCTGGCCGACATCGTGCACCGGTTGCAGATCAGCGAAGTCGTGGTCGCCCCGGACGAGCGCCGCGGCGGTCTGCCGATGGAGGAAATGCTCACCTGCGTTCAGCGCGGCGTAGCGATGACCGACCTGTCCACGTTCTTCGAACGCGAGGCGGGCCTGGTGACGACGAACCTGTGCGATCCGTCATGGCTGGTGTTTTCCGGCGGTTTCGACCACTCCACTTCGCGCTGCATGAACAAGCGGCTGTTCGACGTGCTCGCCGCGTCCGCGTTGTTGCTGATCGCGTGGCCGTTCATGGTGCTGGTGGCGATGCTGGTCCGCCTGGAGTCCAGCGGTCCGATCCTCTACCAGCAGACGCGCATTGGCGAAGGCGGTCGGCCGTTCGAGCTGATCAAGTTCCGCAGCATGCGCACCGACGCCGAAGGCGATGGCGTGGCGCGCTGGGCGCAACGCGGCGACGATCGCACCACGCGCGTAGGCAAGTTCATCCGCCTGACGCGACTGGACGAGCTGCCGCAGCTGTTCAACATCCTGCGCGGCGAGATGAGCATCGTCGGCCCGCGCCCGGAGCGCCCGCAGTTCGTCGACATGCTCAGTCGTGAAATCCGCTACTACGCGGTGCGGCACTGCGTGAAGCCGGGCCTGACGGGGTGGGCGCAGCTGCGCTACCCGTATGGCGCCTCGGTTCGCGACGCGGAAGAAAAGCTGAAATTCGACCTGTTCTACGTCAAGAACCACGGACTGGTGTTCGACCTGATCATCCTGTTGCAGACGGTCGAAGTGGTCCTGTTCCAGCGCGGTTCGCGCTGACGGCGCAGACATCCGGGGCCGTGGGCGAAAGCGCCTACGGCCCGAACGCGTCGTCTTCCGCGGCCCCGGTCTCTTCTTCCTGGACCGGCCGCGGGGTGATCGTCATCAGCCGGTTCGGCGGCACGCTGGCCCAGTCGACCACGTGGCCTTCCTCGAACCGCACCCACGACGAACCGTAGTTCCACACGTCGTCCTGCACGCGCTCCGGCGGGCCCTGGATCGCGACGACCGCCGCTTCCTCCATGCCCAGTTCCAGCCGCGGCACGTTCGGGTCGACCGTGGCCGCGACTGCGCCGTCCGTGTCCGCGTGCGGCGCGACCTGCGCCGATTCCGACCAGTGCAGCACGACCATCACCACCACCAGCGCCAGCACGCTGAGCACGGCGATGCGCGGCGTCGCGCTGGGCGCGGCGCGGTCGCCGTGCGTCGTCGCGCGAGACGGAGCCGATGGCGCATGGTGCGGTTCGTGGGCGGCGCGCGACGCCGGAGCGATGAAGCGCGGCGTCGACCCGGGCAGGCGCCCGTGGATGCGATGGAAACGGATCGCGCCCGAATACAGCGCGGTGAGTTCGGTGAGCGCGCTGTTGTCCTCGTCGGTCGAATGGCGATCGAGATGACGGTCGGGGTGCAGTTCGCCCACGCGAATGCGGTATGCGCGCTTGAGCTCTTCCAGGCTGCAGTCCGGATGCAGTCCGAGCTGCATGTACAGAAGCGCGAAGTCCTGGCTCATGGGGCCCCCTTGTCGGCGCCATCCTAGCGCGGCTTCCGGCGCCGTGCATTGCCTGCGAAAAACCATGCGCGATGGCCGCTTGCACCCACCGACACCGTTTCAATCCACGAGAGGGGCAGGGAAGACACGAATGCCGGGGTCGGCTTCGGTCGTGCCGAATGTGGGGTGAGAGCGATGTCGTGGAGTTCCGGCACACAGCCGCAACGCGGGACCCAGGCGGTCCGCGTCGTGATGCCGGGCGCGTGGTGCGGGGCAACGGACTCGTTGCCGCACCGGACTTCAGGGACACGCCCGCCATCGGACGCGCAACCCATCCGTGCGCAATGACGCAGCGGGACCGGCGCGACAACCGGTTTCAACAGTAACCAGGCGGCCGACTTGCGCCGCTTTGGACGTGATCGTTGCCGACGGCTGCGCGTCGTCGGCAGGGTGAGAAGGAGCAGGCGCATGAGTACGCGGGCAGCAGCGACACAGGACGACAGCACCCCCAAGGCGGCGCCGGCCATCGATTCGCCGCTGCTGGACGTGCTGCCGCAGCATCCCGGCACGGCCGGAGATGTCGCGCAGTCGCTCGCGTTCGCGCTGCCAGCCGATGTTGCAGTCGCGTTGCACGATGATGACGTCGCGCGCCGTGCGCTGGTGGCGGCGCTGGCATCCGTGGATGGCTGGTTGTCGGGTGCGGACGAGATCGTTGCGACGATGCGCTGCGCCGATGGATGGAAGCAGTCGCGCATCTCGATCGCTTCGACCGGCACCGCCGCCTTCAACGCGGCCATCGACTCGCTCGAGGTCGGGCATGCGCCACAACCCTGCGTCTGGGCCGTGGCGGACGATGCCGGCGTGATGCCCGACTTCGCCGCATCCACCTGGCGCATCGAAGGCGCGAAGCTGCATGCCACTTTCCGCGATCCGCTGTCGGCCGAAGCCGCCAGGCTGATCGGCGATGCCGTCGTGCGCAGCCTGCCGGCCATTTCCTCCGGCAACGCGCTTGCGCTGTCACGCATCGACGCACTCGACCCCGCCGACCGCACGCGCCAGGTCGACGACTGGGCGGTCGCGCCGCCCGCGCGCACCACCTTCAAGACCGTGCACGCCTGCTTCGCGCAGACGTTGGCGTCGTGGCCGGACAAGGCCGCCGTCGTGCACGGCGATGCCAGCATCACCTACGCAGAACTCGATCGCCGTGCCGCATCGCTGGCCACGCGGTTGCGCGAGGCGGGCGCCGCCCCCGGCGACGTCGTCGGCGTCGCGTTGCCCCGATCGCTCGATGCGGTCGTCGCGCTGCTTGGCGTCATCAAGGCCGGCGGTGCGTACCTGCCGCTGGATCTCGCGCTGCCGTCCGACCGGCTGGCCTTCATGGTCGAAAACGCCAACGTGCGCGTGATCGTCGTCGATCCGGCGCTGCACGTCTCAGCGCTCCCGCGCGAACCCAAGCGGGTGAATGTGCATGGCGACGACGCGCCGTTCGAAGACGATCCCGGTACCGACGACGAATCGCTCGCGTACGTGCTCTTCACTTCCGGTTCGACCGGCGTCCCCAAGGGCGTGGAAATCCGCCATCGCTCGCTGGTGCGGCGCCTGCACGGCATCGATTACGTCACCCTGGACACCGACACGCGCATGCTCCACCAGGCGCCGCTGGGCTTCGACATCTCCGGCCTGGAACTGTGGGGCGCGCTGTTCAACGGCGGCACGATCGTCGTGCACGACGAAGTGGCGCCGACCGCCGCGCGCCTTCGCGAAACGATTTCCCGCCACGATGCCAACGCCGCGATCATGGCCGCCGCGCTCTTCAACGCGGTCGTGGACGAAGACGCGACGATCTTCGGCAGCATGCGCGATCTCATCGCCGGCGGCGAAGCGCTCTCGGTGGATCACATCCGCCGGATGCAGGCCATCGCGCCGCAGCTGCAGCTGCACAACGGTTACGGTCCGACCGAATGCACGATCATGTGCACGTCCTACGCGATTCCGCGCGACTTGCCGGCCGATGCCGCATCGGTGCCGATCGGCCGCGCGATGCAGGACACCAGCGCGTACGTGCTCAACCGTCGCCTGCAGCTGCTGCCGGCCGGCGTGATCGGCGAACTGTGCATCGGCGGTGCGGGCGTGGCGCGTGGCTATCTCGCCCGGCCTGAACTCAACGCGGAGCGCTTCGTGCCCAATCCGTACCTGGAAGGCGATGTGCTGTACCGCACGGGCGACCAGGTGCGCCTGCGCGAGGATGGCCTGATCGAGTTCGTCGGGCGCACCGACGGGCAGGTGAAGATCCGCGGCCATCGCATCGAACTGACCGAGATCGAAGCGGTACTCGCGCGACACCCGGCCATCGCGTCGTGCGTCGTCGTCGCGCGCGCGGACTTCCCCGGCGAAAAGCGCCTGGTCGCGTACTACGTCGGCACGGGTGTCGAAGCGCATGCGCCGCAGCTGCGCGCGCATCTCGCGGCGGCCCTGCCGGCGTACATGGTGCCGACGCGTTATGTGCACCTGGACGAACTGCCGCTGACGGCGAACGCCAAGATCGATCGTCGCGCGTTGCCGGCGCCGGATCGTCGTCGTCCCGAACTCACGGTCGATTTCGCCGCGCCGGTCACCACGCTGGAAGCCAGGCTGTGCGATGCCATTGGCGCGCTGCTCGACATCGAGGGCGTCGGCCGCGAGGACAACTTCTTCGAACTCGGCGGAAGCTCGCTGCTCGCCGTGCGACTGGCCGAACAGATCCGCGCGGAAGGCTGGCAGTCGGACGAAACCGGCCCGCGTGTCGTGGCACCGACGATCTTCCAGAACCCGACGCCGGCGCGGCTCGCGGCGGTCCTGGAAGGTGTGAAGGCTTCGCACGCGCCGACTCGCCGCACCGTCGACGCGCGTGAGCCGATTGCCATCGTCGCCATGGCCGGGCGTTTCCCGGGTGCGGACGATGTCGAAGGCTTCTGGAACAACCTGTGCGAAGGACGCGATTCGATCACCAAGTTCCGCATCGACGAACTGGATCCGGCGGTCAACGCGGCCGACCGCAACGATCCGGGCTACGTCGCCGCGCGCGGCGTGATCGACAACGTCGAACTGTTCGACGCCGGGTTCTTCGGCATCGGCCCGCGCGAAGCGGAGCTGATGGACCCGCAGCAGCGCATCTTCCTGGAACTGTGCTGGGAATGCCTGGAGCGCGGCGGCCATGCGCCCGATGCGGCCGGTGTCACCGGCATCTTCGCCGGCATGAACAACGCGACGTACTTCCAGCGTCATGTCGGCGCGCATCCGGAGCTGGTGAGCCGCGTCGGCGCACTGCAGGTGATGCTCGGCAACGAGAAGGACTACATCGCCACGCGCGTGGCGCACAAGCTCAACCTGACCGGCCCCGCGGTCAGCGTGCACACGGCGTGTTCGACGTCGCTGGTCGCGATCGCACAGGCGGTGGAAAGCCTGCAGGCAGGTCTGTGTGACATGGCGCTGGCCGGCGGCATCGCCGTGACGTGCCCGCCGCGCAGCGGATACCTGTACCAGGAAGGTTCGATGCTTTCGCCCGACGGCCACACGCGCACGTTCGACGCGGACGCGAAAGGCACGGTGTTCGGCGACGGCGCGGCGGTGGTGTTGCTGAAGCGTCTGTCGGATGCGATCGCCGACGGGAATCCGGTGTACGCGGTGATCCGCGGCAGCGCGCTCAACAACGATGGCGCGAACCGTGCCAGCTTCACCGCGCCCAGCAGCGAAGGGCAGGCGGCGGTCATCGCGCTCGCGCACGACAAGGCCGGCGTCGACGCGCGCAGCATCACCTACGTCGAAGCGCACGGCACGGCGACGCCGCTCGGCGATCCCATCGAGATCGAAGGCCTGACGCGCGCGTTCCGTCGCGGCACGCAGGATTCGGGCTTCTGCCGCATCGGTTCGCTGAAGAGCAACGTCGGCCACATGGTGACGGCGGCCGGCGCAGCGGGCGTGATCAAGACCGCGCTGTCGCTGCACGAGAAGCGCATTCCCGCCAGCATCCATTTCGAATCGCCGAATCCGACGATCGATTTCGCCAGCACGCCGTTCGTCGTGAATGCGCGCATGAGCGCTTGGGATCGCGATGGCGACGCGCCGCGCCGTGCGGGCGTGAGTTCGTTCGGCCTCGGCGGGACGAATGCGCACGCCGTGCTGGAAGAAGCGCCGCCGATGCCCGAGTCCGATAAGGCGCGGGGCCCGCAGCTGCTGGTGCTGTCCGCACGCACGCCGACCGCGTTGGCCGCGGCGACGAACCGGCTTGCCGACCATCTGGACGCGCATCGCGATGCGAACCTCGCCGACGTCGCGTGGACGCTCGCCGTAGGCCGCAAGGCCTTCACGCATCGGATCGCGATTGCGGCCGACGACGTGGCATCCACGATCGAAACCCTGCGCGCACCCGACGCGCTCGCCGAGGCCGCGCGCAGCCGCCCGGCGCGGGCGGCCGGCGTCGTCTTCATGTTCCCGGGGCAGGGCGCGACGTATCCCGGCATGGGCCGCAGCCTCCACGAATCCGAACCGGTCTTCCGCGACGCGCTCGACGAATGCGCGGAACTCCTGCGCTCCGACCTCGGCCTCGACCTGCGCGAACGTCTCTTCTCGGACGACGCCGAATCGCTCCTGCCGACCTCGATCATGCAGCCGGCGACGTTCGCCATCGAATATGCGCTGGCGAAGTGGTGGATGAGCCGCGGGATCGAGCCGGCCACGATGATCGGCCACAGCATCGGCGAGTTCGTCGCCGCGACCCTGGCCGGCGTGTTCGAACTGCGCGACGCGCTGCATCTCATCGCGCGCCGCGGAGCGCTGATGCAGGCGCAGCCGGCCGGTTCCATGCTGTCGATCCGCCTGCCGGCGGATGCCGTGCGCGAACGCCTGCCGCAGACGCTGTCGCTCGCCGCGGAGAACTCGCCGCTGGCGTGCGTTGTTGCGGGCGAATCGGACACCGTGGC
>Ga0209257_1003479_pt1 | contig 13446 bp, 13 predicted proteins | sample AraplaCvi_mCL_r2_FD_184277 | JGI IMG/M metagenome (GOLD analysis project Ga0209257, IMG submission 184277) | Arabidopsis root microbial communities from North Carolina, USA - plate scrape MF_Cvi_mCL_r2 (SPAdes) (version 2) | ecosystem: Host-associated > Plants > Roots > Endosphere | place: USA...
GGGCAAATCTTAAGGTGACTATAGCGGTGGGGATCACCTCTTCCCATTCCGAACAGAGAAGTTAAGCCCACCAGCGCTGATGGTACTACGGTAAAACGCGGGAGAGTAAGTCGTTGCCTTTTTTTATCAAAGCCTTGTAGAAATACAAGGCTTTTTTGTTTTATACCCTCTCCACTCCTTCACAGAAAAGTTAAGCCCACTGCACCATTGTTCTGATGGTACTTGCGGTAAAACGCGGGAGTAAGTCGTTGCCTTTTTTTATTGATTAAGCCTCATTCCAAAAGAGTGAGGCTTTTTTATTTATCCACCTTCAACCGATCATCCCTGTTCGCAATCTCCCACGCCGTATAAAACACCACCCTCCCTCTCTTCGTCATCACATCAAAATCAATCTTACCCACCTCATCAGTCGCCTGGTGATAATCTTCATGTATCCCATCAAAATAAAATATGATCGGGACACGATGCTTCGCAAAATTCCAATGATCACTCCGCTGATATAAGTTCGTCGGATGATGCTCATCATTATAGGTGTAGTCAAACTCCAGCTTCGTATACTTCTCATTGTTCCTCACATTAATCTCCTGCAGCTCCGACGATAACTTGTCCGCTCCAATCACATACACATAAGGAGTCTTGCCCGAATGCTCCGGATCCCATCTCCCGATCATATCAATATTCAGATCCACAACAGTATTCGCCAGCGGCACCACAGGATCCTTATCCGTATAATATTCCGAACCATATAACCCCAGCTCTTCAGCCGTTACCGTCATAAACAGGATGCTTCTCCTCGGCCCATGTCCATCTTTCTTCGCCTTCGCAAAAGCCGTCGCTAACTGCAACACCGTCACCGTTCCAGACCCATCATCGTCTGCTCCATTGTAAATGCGATCGCCGGTTGTTCCCATTAGTCCAACGTGATCGTAATGAGCTGTGATCACAACAACCTCATCCTTCTTATCAGTCCCCTCCAGCAACCCCATCACATTCTCCGTCTTCACAATCTCTTCTCTTATCTCCGTAGTGATCGTTGCCTTTGCCGGCTTCAGCTTTTTCAAACCATTCTTCTTCGCCGCCGTAGCCTTCAGCTTGTCGATGTTTCCAAACAGGCTCTCAACAACAGACCTGCTCACAAAGTACCATTGCATATCCGTCGATGGAACCTCTTTAAGCGTAATCAAGCCGTCGTGAAGATAATTTTGAGTTTCTTCCATGAACATATTGTATTCACTGTCAGGAACGGTTGCGTAGAACATCACATTATAAACACCACGTTCCTTCAATTTCTTTACAACATCAGACCAGGTCATTCCTGAAATGGTGGGAGCAATGATCAACGCCATCTTACCTCCGAGATCTGCCTGCGCGAGCTCCGCATCAGTTCCTGTCCCGATATAAACTATCTCCGTCGCCTTGGGGCCGCCACTGGTTATATGCCCATCAAATACAAAGTCTTTCCTCGTATCGAATTTCGCGGTGGCCGTCTTTATACTGATCTCACCCTGTTTATAAGAATGCAGGTCGAATGGCTGGTAATAGCTTCCTTTATTGATGGCTGTGAGTCCAAGCGTCTCAAAGTGATTAGCAATAAACGCTGCCGCCATCTTTTGTCCTCTCGAACCTGTATGTCTCCCCTCCAGGGCATCAGACGCGATGATCGAAAGATTTTCTTTCAACGCATTCGGTTCAATCAAAGCAGCGTATGTTGTTGGATCCTGGGCCGAAGAGATCAGCGGAACAAGAATGAGAACAGAAAGCACGAATTTTTTCATCATAAAATGAACCACAATAAAGATTCATTATACCCGTTTATTAGTTGCTATGCAAACAAACAGGATCGTAACGGTCTGTCTCGTTTTTACTATCGCTTTAATTTCAACTGAAGTCGCTGCGCAAAACGCGCCGACCTCGTTAAATCCTGGTCAGCACAAGGAACCGGTAAATTCCATGTTGGAGACCACGAAGAAATCGACTAAGAAAAAGCATAAAAAGGGGATCTTTTCTCCCGGCAGGAAACAGAATGTAAAGCACACCGCACGGTACGAGTTTTACGAGAGGATAGAACAGGTTGCCAAAGACAAACAGCGGGCACTGCGACAGCTCGCCAAACCGCAGTATTCGGATCCACGCTATTTCGGTCATAAGAAGATCCCGAAAAGACGCCCGGCAAACAAGATGCGCTACTGCGGGGAATGCGGGATTAGACATTAATTAGGTCATTCCGCGCCGCACCTTGCACATCACACATTTTCGTATCTTTGTACCCTCATGAAGGGCTTAGTTACGATAGTTTTTGTGCTTGCAGGCATCGTTGTCTATGGCCAGGGCAACAACCAATCGAACCCTACTTCCCTTAATCCAAACCTTCCCAGCAAAGTTTACGCTCCCAAAGCATCCAAGAAAAAAAAGAAGTCGAGCGGACCTACCTACGACGCCCGCGAAAACTTCTACGACAGGATGGAGGAAGTGAACAAGAGCCGCAGGAAGAATAACAAGATGGCTAATCAGCCGCAGTATACCGACTTCCAGTATTTCGGTCATAAGAAAAAGCCGAAGAGACGTCCACCTGAAAAAATGAAGTACTGCAAAATATGCGGTATTCGTCATTGAACCCTGCCCACCAGCACGAGGACCTCGCTCAATACATAGAGCATACCAACTTAAGTCCAACGCTCACCATCAGTGACATCGACCGACTGGTTGATGAAGCAAAACAATATTCTTTTTTCGGAATTTGTGTTCCGCCTTTTTGGGTAAAGAGGGCTCAACGTGAAATAGGCACGTCGCCAATAACATTGGTAACGATTGCGGGATTTCCACTCGGGTATAATATGACTGAAACTAAACTCGATGAAATTAAAAGAGCGATCGAGAACGGAGCGGATGAAATAGATGTTGTTTTGAATGTGAGCTCATTCAAAACAGGAATTCCCTGGACGAAGATCGAAGTCGCAAAGTGCAGTAAACTTGCACATGATAACCAGAAGTTGCTCAAAGTAATTATCGAAACTGCATACCTTTCGGAAAAGGAAATTGAAACGGCAAGTAAGCTTTGTGCAGATGCCGGTGCTGACTTCGTGAAAACGTCGACAGGATTCGCGGGTGCAGGGGCTAAAGTGGAACACGTAAAGATCATGAAGGCATCGATACCACCAACAGTCGGTATTAAAGCATCGGGCGGAATTAAGACAAGAGAATTTGCCGGGGAACTGATCAGAGCAGGAGCAACAAGGATCGGAACATCATCATCGATATCTTTAATAAAATCATGAGTAATTTTTTATCAAACATCTTTCCCTCTGCAACCGAAATCCCTGCCGCACACAACATCGGTGCACCAATAGACCAACGTGAATATCTTATTGATGGGGAACTTCGCATCTGGAATGGAAACCTCGCGCCCGTTCTCAGCCCCGTGTTCATAAAGAATGGCGATAAGTACGAACAAAAGATCATTGGCAGCACTCCGCTGCTCGATTCAAATGAAGCAATGCTGGCACTCGATGCTGCGGTGAAAGCGTACGATCTCGGTAAAGGCCTGTGGCCCACAATGAGCGTTACTGATCGCATTGCTCATGTTGAGAAGTTTTTGGTGAAGATGAAGGAGCGTCGTGATGAAGTTGTGAAGCTGTTGATGTGGGAGATCGGCAAACCGTTGAAAGATTCGGAAAAAGAATTCGATCGTACTTACGACGCCATAGTCGATACGATCAAAGAATATAAGAACCTCGATAGAAATTCTGCCAAGCTTGTTGAAGAGCAGGGATTCATGGCCCAGATCCGTCGTGTTCCGTTAGGTGTTGCATTGTGCATGGGACCATTCAATTACCCGTTAAATGAAACTTTCAGCACACTGATCCCGGCTTTGATGATGGGTAACACTGTTGTGTTTAAACCTGCCAAGTACGGTGTGCTGCTGATCCGCCCATTGCTCGAAGCTTTCCGCGATAGCTTCCCGGCAGGCGTTATCAATGTGATCTACGGGCGTGGTCGTGAAACTGTCGGTGCTCTGATGGAAAGTGGTAAAGTGGATGTGTTTGCATTCATCGGAACAAACAAAGGTGCGAATGATCTTAAGAGACTTCATCCGAAACCACACAGGCTTAAATCAATACTGGGCCTCGACGCGAAGAATCCCGCTATCGTTCTACCGGATTCCGACCTCGACAATGCTGTCAGCGAATGTCTTGCCGGTTCATTGTCGTTTAACGGCCAAAGATGTACCGCCCTTAAGATCCTCTTTGTTCATGAAACGATCGTGAAGGAATTCACCATCCGCTTTATGGAAGCGCTCAATAAGCTGAAGATTGGCATGCCGTGGGACCCGGGTGTCAACATTACACCGCTTCCCGAACCTGATAAGGTAAATTATCTCAAAGGTCTCGTAGATGATGCAGTCGCCAACGGTGCCAAAGTTGTAAATCAAAATGGAGGTCAGTCACTGAATTCATTTTTCTACCCCGCAGTGCTCTATCCCGTGAATTCGAAAATGAGGATATATTCGGAAGAACAATTTGGTCCTATCGTTCCAATCATCTCTTTCAACGATGACCAGGAGGCGATCGACTACGTGGTTAATTCAAACTTCGGACAGCAGGTTTCGATCTTCGGAAAAGATTCTGCGCGACTTGCGAGGCTGATGGATGCATTCGTAAACCAGGTCGGCCGTATCAATGTCAATGCGCAATGCCAGCGCGGACCTGATGCATTCCCGTTCAACGGGCGGAAAGATTCTGCCGAAGGCACTTTATCTATTCCCGACGCCCTGCGTGTGTTCTCGATCCGTACACTGGTTGCAACGAAGATCACAGACAGCAATAAGCAGATCATCGGCGATATCATCCGGAACCGTGAGTCTGCGTTCCTTAGCACCGACTATATATTCTGATGATCGTTCACAAGAACGTCCGCGTAACAGGAAAAGTACAAGGCGTATTCTTCCGGGCTTCAACTGCCGATAAGGCAAAATCGCTCGGTGTGAATGGCTTTGTACTTAATGAGCCGGCCGGAAGCGTTTACATTGAAGTAGAAGGAGAGGAGTCTGCCGTGAATGAGCTGATCGAATGGGCAAAGGTTGGTCCTCCCAGAGCTGGTGTAGATAATCTGGAAATTACCGACGGCGATCTTCAGTCTTTTAAGGGTTTCGAGATCCGGAGATAGGCACAGTTCAAAGCATCTTTGAAGAGTGCCTTTTTTACCTTCTTCAGGTCGACAGTCGTCCAGCCCTGTAGTCCCCATTTATTCGGCACTGCCGAGATGGCGCCATCCAAAATGAATACGGATTGATCTTCGGGCGTTAGACCCAACACCGCTGTTTCGTTCTTCTCATCCATCGTCATGAAGATCTTTTTCTTCTTCCCGCCCTTGAACGACGTCTTATGGAAATGAGGAGCTTCGATGGTGCCCGGAAAAGACATCGCCAGTTTTCTTGCTTCAGCAACAGAAATCATAAATTAGGGATATGAAATATCTCTTCTATTTTACCCTGATTTTTTTAATTCTTTCTTGTAACAAGGAAAGAAAAATTCTTGTGTTCCAGTCCGACTTCGGAGTAAAGGACGGCGCGGTTGCCGCCATGAAAGGTGTTTCGACAACCGTCTCGAATAATTTACAGATATATGATCTCACGCACGAGATCACCGCGTTCAACATCGCGGAAGCGGCCTATCGATTGGAACAGTCTGCACGTTACTGGCCTGAAGGAACTGTCTTTGTCTCCATTGTGGATCCCGGCGTGGGGTCGACACGCAAGTCTATTGTAATGAAGACAAAAACAGGTCACTACTTTGTTACACCTGATAACGGAACGTTGACTCTCGTTGCAGAGTCGATGGGTATCGACGGAGTTCGCGAGATCGATGAGACAAAGAACAGGTTGAAGGGATCCGGCGAATCGTACACATTTCATGGTCGTGATGTTTATGCATACACCGGCGCACGATTGGCTTCGGGTACGATCTCATTCGAAGAAGTAGGAAAGCTCATGGACGGCGATATCGTGAGACTGCCTCAGCTGAATGCAACAAAAGTTGGAGACGAGATCATCGGAAGCATTCCCGTCCTGGATGTTCAGTATGGTAACGTGTGGACCAACATTGACAAGAAATTGCTCGACGTGAAGAGCGGCGATTCGTTACAGGTGTCAATTTATATCGGGGATGAAAAACGATTTGACAAGAAACTGGTTTTTGCAAACACTTTTTCGGCGGTACCCGTCGGTGAAGAACTGGCGTATATGAATAGCTTGCTGAAGCTATCATTCGCAGTTAACCAGGGTAATTTTGCCCTGCAGCATAATATATCCAGCGGCGAAAACTGGAAAGTTATTGTACGCAAATAATAAGAACTCCCGCCGATTTGATGTTGTTGAAGGATTATTCGCTACGCAGCGATTTCACAGGATTTGCATTTGCCGCGCGGATAGCCTGGTAACTCACCGTCAGCAGTGTGACCACTAATGCACCGAACAGGATAACGACGGGCATCCACCAATCGATCGTTGTGCGATAAACATAACTTTTCAGCCAGTTATCCAAAAAGTAAAGGGCAGTGGGTATTGCTATGGTCGAAGCGATAATTACAAGGAACACGAAGTCTTTCGATAACATCGTCCACAATGAAGCGATTGATGCCCCGAGTACTTTTCGAACACCAATCTCTTTTGTTCGCTGCTCTGCCACAAATGAAGCGAGGCCGAAAATTCCGAGACAGCAGATGATGATTGCCAACACGGCAAATACGGAAACCAATTTACCGATACGAACCTCCGCGTCGAATTTTTTTGCATAGACATCATCGGCAAACTTGTAAGCGAATGGGACGTTAGGAATAACTTTATTGAAAGCAGATTTAATGTGCTCCAGGGACTCTTGTAAACTCATCGCAGGATTCATTCGCAGGTTGATCCAATTAATGTCACCGTAGTCGACGAACCAAACGTTCGGTTTTACATTTTGATAAGGCGAATCGGTGAGCATATCGGCAACTACGCCCACGATCGTGTAGGTGTGGGAGTCCCATGTCACCCGTTTGCCGATCGGATCTTTAAAGCCCATAAATTTTGCAGCTGCCTCGTTAATCAGCATGGCGGTTGAATCGCTCGAGAATTCCCTTGACACATCGCGACCCTCCTTGATCTTCCAGCCGATGGTTTTTCCGTATTCCGGGTTGATCCAGGTCGATCCGAAGTCCGAGTATTCAAGCGCAGGATCCATACCTTCCCACGTAAACCCACCATTATACGCCCCCGTTGCATACGTTGGACTCGATGATTCTGCCATTTCCACGACCGCATTGGACTTCGCTAACTCATTTTTAAGCGCATCGAATTTTCCCTTGAAATCCAGTGACGTCATTTCAACCAGTATTAGTCCTTCGCGACTGTATCCAACAGGTCTGTTCTTTGAATAATCTATTTGTTGATAAACGATTATTGTTCCGATTGCCAATGAAACCGACACAGCGAATTGAATTACTACTAAAATCTTCCGCGGCAGGGAAGCTGCACGGCCAGCCCTGAATACACCCTTGAGAACCTTTACAGGCTTGAAAGAGGATAGGAACAGTGCGGGATACGACCCGGCCAATAAACTGGTGAATACAATGAAAGTTGCAGCACCAAACCAGAAATAAAAAGAAAGCCATGGAATGGAAATTTTCTTTGCAGCGAGATCATTGAACCATGGAAGCGACAATACTGTGACAACTAAAGCTATTACGAAAGCGATCAATACAACAAGGAACGATTCGCTCAAAAACTGACTGATCAATTGAAATCGTACCGATCCCATTGTCATTCGAACACCAACTTCTTTGGCGCGTTTTTCCGAACGTGCCGTACTTAAATTCATGAAGTTGATACATGCAAGCAACAACACAAAGGCTCCGATAATGCCGAACATCCAGACTGTGTCGATCTGCCCACCAACGAGCACTCCGTTTTCGAATTTCGATCTCAGGTGCCAGTCGCTCATAGGCTGAAGAAAAAGTATTGGGTTGAAGATCTTTTCAACTTCGTCGTGCTCAGATTTCATGAACTTGATCTTTTCCGATACGGCCCCTATGTCGGCGTTGGGCGCCACGAGGGCAAAAGCCTGGAATGAATTATTTCCCCAGCGGGTGATGGCGTTTGCGATCCACGGTTCTGTTTTCAGGAACACCTCCCACGACACAAAGAAATCGACGTGACCCATCGTCGAGTTGAGTGGAAGTTTTTCGAAGATGCCTGCGACTTTAACGTCGAAACGGCTATCGAGCTTTAGGAACTGGTTCATCGGGTCTTTGTCGCCAAACAAGGACTTCGCCGCCTGTGACGACAGGATGATCGATGAAGGATCTTTAAGTGCATCGACACTTCCTTCGATCATTTTAACATCAAAAATTCTTGGAAGCTGATACTCAACGTAGCTTCCAACCTGATTAATGCTGACTTCGCCCGCATTCAAAACATGATTTCTCTCCCACGAGGACATCGCCACGTAAGTGAAATCGTTTCCATATTCGTTACGAAGCGTGTTGCCAACGGGCATTGGTAGATTTCGATACGTGTTCGTGGCACCATCGTACGTCTGGTGCTGCATTACGCGGACTATTCGGTCTTGATTGGGATGATATCCATCGAAAGAAACTTCCTCGACGATCCACAAGCCAATCAGCATTGCGATGGCCATGCCCGTTGCGAGGCCGCCAATGTTGATAAATGAATATCCTTTGTTGCGAAGGAGGTTTCGCAGGGCTATTGTAAAGTAGCTTTTGATCATGGCAAATTGGACGGTATCATAAGATAACCGTACAATTTGCCACTGGTTTCAGGAATTATCAAACTTTTTTACTCGCTCCGGAGTGAATCCACCGGATTAGCTTTGGAAGCAGCTATAGCCTTGTAGCCAATCGTTATGAAGGCGATGAGTAGACTCATTAATAATGCAACTGCAAAGAACAGGGGGGAGAGAGAAACCTGATATTTGAATCCACGGAGCCAGTTATCCATTACATACCAGGCTATTGGCGCAGAAAGTACAAATGCAATGATCACAAGTATAACCATCTCTTTCGAGAAAATTCCGAAGATGCTGGTTGTTGACGCGCCCATCACCTTGCGAATGCCGATCTCTTTTGTTTTTTGATTAGCCATGTAAGATACTAATCCGTAGAGTCCGAGGCACCCGATGAAGATCGCGACAGCAGAGAAGATCTGGAAGAGGTTAGAAGTCCTTCTTTCATTTTCATACATCCTTGCAATGGTCTGGTCGAGGAATGAATAATCAAAGACGGTTTCCGGATACAATTTGTCCCACTCTGATTTTACGTGATTGATAGTCGCCTGAATATCGGAGAAATTCCCGGAACCGGTATTGATCTTGATCGCCATCTCTTTGATGTTCCAGGGAAGGTTAGAAAGGATCACATTCTCGAGGTCACTGTGTAGGGACACAGAATGGAAATCCTCCACGACGCCGATAATTGTCATATTCATATCACCGGAGTAGACAAATTTTTCACCGATCGCCTGTTCAGGATTGTTGAAGCCCATCACCTTTGTGAGCTTACGATTAACAACAGCTTCAAGCGTTCCTTTCTTCTCGGGCAAATTCCTTCCGGCGATCAGTTGCAGATGGTAGAGTTCGATATAATCTTCGTCTACAGTTTTTAAGTTACCGTCAACGAGGTCTTCCCTCCTTATCTTTGAGCTCTCGATGCCATTATTGACCCTGAACTGTGCCATAGGACTGGCTACGGCGAGTGTTACCTGCTCGACTCCAGGTTGTGATTGCATTACAGTTTTCAGGGCGCTTAATTTTTCCGGAGAAGATTGCGGCAATTTCGTCGTGATAATCGCTTCCCTGTCGAACCCGACATCTCCGCCCAGGAAGAAGTCCATCTGCCGGCTTGCCACAATGGTACCGATGATCAGCACCTGCGAGATTACGAATTGAAGTACGACGAGACTCCTGCGCAGGGAGAGCAGACCAGACGCGCTCTTCGTATTCATATTATTCTTCAGGGCTTTGATCGGATTCATTCCAGCCATGACCATCGCAGGATAGAAGCCCGACAACAACCCGATGGTGATCACCAAACCGACCAGAAACAAAAGCTCGTTGATGTTCCTGAAAATTTCTACATGTAATTGATACCCGAGGATATTTTCGAGCAACACGAACAACACTTGTGCTATCATCAATCCGACAATTGACGCCAGGAAGGAAATGAAGATGGTTTCACCCAGGAACTGGTTGACAAGCTGAGTCCGTTTGACACCTAATGATTTTCTTACACCGATCTCTTTCGCGCGCTTGATAGCCTGCGCGGTAGACATGTTGATGAAGTTGATACAGGCGCTTATCACCAAAAACAAACCCACAACGGCAAGAATACCAAGCATCGAAGTGCTTACCTGTCGCTTATTGTAGTTTCTCACACGTTGATCTGAATGGAGATCTTTCAATGGTTGGAGCACATAGTTGGCGAAGCTCGCCCTTTCTTTGCCGCTGTATTTTACCATGAATGCGGGTAACTGCGCCTCCAGACTTTCTGCGGTCATGCCCTCGGGCAACTGAATCCATGTGTTGGTATCGGAATTATATTCATCCCAGGCTGTTCCTTCACGGAAGTATGGATTAGATGCAGTCTGACTTTGATAATCACCAATAAAAGTAAATGGGATGTCGCTGTTCGGTTTCGTGTCTTCTATTACGCCTGTTATGAGGAAATTAACGGAATTATTAACGACAATACTCCTGCCCATTGCCTGCGAGACTTCGTTTGGCTTAAGCTTGAAATACTTCTGCGCAAGTGAGGATGTAATAACCGCACTGCCGCGGTTTATCAATGCTTTTTTAGGATCGCCGGCGATAAAATTGAAATCGAACATCTTGAAGAATTCCGGTTCTGCATAAGCGATCCCGTTGTACTCGCGGAATCGTTCCGGATCTCCTTTTTCATTGGTCACAGTGATCTGACCTTCCCTGGCGTAAAAAGTACTCGTAGCGTTGACGCCGGCAAAATCATTTCTGAAAGCTTCCGCCAGCGGGTGCACCTGTCCTTCATTATATACTGTGCCGTACTGCGGGTGTTGATATCTCGCGATGACACGGTATAGCTGCGAATAATTTTGATGATAACTATCGAAGCTCATCTCGTATGTGATGATCTTGTAGATCACAAGCCCGCAGCCGATGCCGATAGCAAGCCCGGTGATGTTCATGACGGCGAATAGTTTTTCGCGCTTCATGTTGCGGAAGGCCGTAAGGAGATAATTTTTAAGCATAGCGTAGCGGGTCGATTTGTTCTGTATTCTTATGAATGGCCTTATAATTCCAGGCCTGAATAGTTTCAATACATGAAGAATAAAGAGCCGGCGGGCTCTCTTTTCCCCTTTGCTGCTTGTATCTCTCTGGAAGATCTCCTGCAGATCACCTTCTATGTCTTCGACATAACCGGGATTACAGAACCAGCGAAAGAAGCGTAGTAGAAATTCGGGAGGCATTTTCTAATTCAATACGAATTCAGGAACTGCATTCCACAAACCCATTCTTTGTGCTTTCGCTTCTTTCAAAGCTGTTTTGCCGAGTTTCGTGAGGAAGAAGAAGCGTTTTCTTTTGCCACCTCGCATCTTTGTGGCTTCTCCAAACTCCGATTTCAGAAATCCTTTTTCTTCGAGACGACGCAAAGATGTCTGCATGGCGCCGAGGCTTACTTTTCTTTTAAGCCTCTTTTCTATCTCGTCGATGATGGCAACACCATATGCATCACCGTTAAGGATGGCGACCGTTAGAAGGACTACTTCTTCGAATTCGCCGAGCTGATATTTGCTCATTTTTACCTTAGTTGTAGTTAATATACTGTGAAGTTAGCCGAAAGGTTGCATAAAAACTACAAAATAGTTTTTATGTCGTTGCCGAATGCATTGGTAACGATAAGTGATAGCTCAGAAAAATGCGCCGTGAGGTTAGTCAAAAACCGTGATCGGCGATCCTTCAACGAGCATCACCGAATGAGGCTTTTGTTTTGTAAGAAATGCGAATCGTTCTCCATAAGTCGCCCCGAAATCGACATCGAGACGATAGGATGTCATAGGACAGATCTCCCACGACGGGTGCTCCACACCATATTCGCGGGTTTTGGTAAAGCCCCACGACTTGTTTGTAATAAAATCTTCGAAGCTTCCTTCCGCGATCGGAACCGGGGTCTTTTCGGCAGAAACACGAAATACATTCCAGTCGCCCTTCTTCCATCGATATTCGACGTTCATGGTGGTCGGCGTAGCAATCCATGAATGCGATACGCTTAAGGTCTCGTAATTCTCTTTGTAAAGGGTGTTTGCTACAAATGAAACCGCGGGCTTTCCAACGATCTCTTTAATAAAGACAACGCCATGCTTGTCGCCCTGGCGCACATAGAACCGAAGGTTGACCTCTTCGAAGTTTACGTGAAATGGGATCTTAACACCTTTTACGCGGGTGTTGATGAACATAAAGGCAACAAGGCTTACAAAACATTTGCCCTTCCACAGATCGATTTCTGTTTTATCGGGCACGAATGATTGTAACACGGAGGGATCGACCTCGTAGTTGGCCATTGCAAGCTTTCGCCATTCGGCGGTGAGAAACGGAGTACGTGCCATTTAAAAAAAGAAACCCCCGGCAAGCGGGGGTTAATGTTCTTAGCGTGCTACAAGCTTTCTCCTGATGAAGTCGGTGAAGCGATATTTCTTCAACGCTGACTCGGGCAGGTATTTAGCTCCTTTGATCTCTCGCTGGCAGTCAGGGCTGCCGCAATTGCACTGGAAGGGCTGATCCATATCCCATTCTGCTGAAGGATAGAAGAATGTCATGGCTTCGCCCGGTTTGATGGCCTTCAGTGTAACCAACTGCATGGTTGTAGTATCGAAGAAGCAGTTAGGGTCACAGCTGTTGTTCATACATTCGAGGCATTCCGGGAAAAGCTCGATGTGTTCGTGTTCCCCGATCTGAACTGTGAGGTAGTTCGGTTCGGTGTGTGTGGCGCGTGAAATGAATCCGACAACGAATTCATTTGCCTTGAAAGGCTTGATGGCGTGTAACGAACGGCTGCTCGTAATAGGATCGATCCGTATCTCGGCTACTTCACCAAGATCGGACTCAACAATCGGATCAACAATACTCATTTAACGTGTAGTGGTTGGTATGTACCTACAAATTAAACAATGATTGTTCAATGTTCAAAGTTTAATGACGTGTGAAGTACGACGTTCTACGTTCTACGACTCGAAATCGTCGTACTTGGCACGTTCAACATCGCACTTTACTCCTCCTTAAGAGTATCAACGGGCTTTGTACGTGATGCTCTGATCGTTTGAGATCCGATTGTTATCAAACCAAGCATCATTAACACCAGGGTTGACATTAAAACGGTACTAAAACCAAACTCAACCCTGTTTGGAATGAACTCCAGCCAGGGTTG
>Ga0209257_1003480_pt1 | contig 13439 bp, 11 predicted proteins | sample AraplaCvi_mCL_r2_FD_184277 | JGI IMG/M metagenome (GOLD analysis project Ga0209257, IMG submission 184277) | Arabidopsis root microbial communities from North Carolina, USA - plate scrape MF_Cvi_mCL_r2 (SPAdes) (version 2) | ecosystem: Host-associated > Plants > Roots > Endosphere | place: USA...
CAGTGCCGGACGCCCGCCAGGACCCGACGCGCGAACACCGCCGCAAGCCCCAGTCCCGCCAGCCACATATGGCGCAGGGTGGTCGTCCGGGTCTTTCTCGGGCGGGTCCTATAGGCCATCGGGTTCTCCGGGCGGCCGGGGGGGGCGCGGTCCTGTCGACTTTCCGCGGTCGAAACCGAGCAAACACCCTAGCCCAGCCTCTTGCCAGCGCCGGCCCGCAGGCGGGATGCTGCGCCATCGACCGCACGAGGGACCGCCGATGGCCGCGAAGTCCAGTTGGGCCGCCTTTCCGCACGACGCCACAGGCTTCGCCTACGCGGGCGATGCACTGAAGAAGGCCTGGCCGAAGCTGCATGCCGGCGACGCCGAACCCTACCCCGACGCCAAGCGTGCCGCCGCCCTGCTGGCTTCGGCAGGCAAGGCCGCGCCGAAAGGCGTGGACGCCGATTCGCTGGCTTCGCAGCTTCAGGACGCCTGGCGCGCCTTCCACCGTGGCGATTTCCAGACTGCGCATGATGCCGGCGTGGCGCTGGGGCCGATTGGTGCATCCGTGGCGGTGAAGGCGCTGGGAATCCATGCGACCTATCTGGTCGAAGACGACGCGGAGCGACTCAAGCGGTTCGAACAGGCGGCGAAGCTGGCCGAATCGGCAATGAAGGCGCTGCCAGACGAAGCCAACAGCCATTACCGCCATGCCTTCGCGCTTGGCCGCTACAGCCAGGGATTGAGCATCGCGAAGGCGTTGAAGGCCGGTATCGCCGGGAAGGTCCGCCACGCGCTGGAGGCCACGCTGGAACTGGCGCCGAAGCATGCCGAAGCGCACACCGCGATGGCGCTGTACCACGCCGAGATCATCGGCAAGGTCGGCGCGATGATCGGCGGCCTTACGTATGGCGCCAAGGCCGCGGAAGCGGAGAAGCACATCGCCTCCGCGATCAAGCTCACGCCCGATTCGCCCATCGCGCACATCGAACACGGAAACGTGCTGATGCTGCTGCATGGCGACAAGAAAGAAGACGCCGCTGCCGCGGAGTACGAGAAAGCGGCCAAACTCAAGCCGCTCGATGCGATGGAAGCGTTGGATGCCGCCTATGCGGCATCCCAGCTGGAGTAGATGCGCGGCCGGAGATCAGAGCTCCGGGTGCAGCATCCTGAGATAGCCACGCTCGCGCGCCACGCGCGCCAGCGCCGGCAACGTGCGGGCACCGAGTTTCATCATCAGGCTCGTGCGATGGCGGTAGAGCGTCTTCACGCTGATGCCGAGGTCTGCGGCGATCGCCTTGGGCGGCAGTTCCGACAGCAGGCCGCGCAACGTCTCCAGTTCGCGCGGGGTCAGGCCGAAATCGCGCGGTCGCTCCACCGCCTGGCCGACGTCGCTGCTCAGCGCCACTTCGCCCCTCATCACCCGGTCCAGCACCGACACGAGTTCGGCGATGGCGGCCCCCTTCGTGACGTAACCGTGCGCCCCCTCGTCGAGCGCACGCAGGACCACGCCCGGGTCGCTGTGCATGCTGACGACGACCCGCCGCACCTGCGGCAACTTCTTGCCCAGCGTGCGCAGCAGTACGAGGCCGCCGTCTACCGTGGCGAGGCTGAGGTCGATGAGCGCGACGTCGATGGGACGCAGGCGGACGATCTCGAGCGCCTGGGCGGCGTCGGCGGCTTCTGCGACCACTTCGTAGCGGCCGGTGTTATGGAAGAGGCGTTTGAAGCCCTCTCGGACGATCGCGTGGTCGTCTACAAGGAGTGTGCGAATCATCGAGCGAGTTTCGCTGACGACAAGTGGGGGTGTAAGCGGAATATTCTGATTATGAGGAAGCAAGAATCTCTCGCCCCCCGCTCCAGCAGCATGCGAACCGGGGGTGTTGCCAACGCCCCACCCCTTTGCGCTATACTTCGCAGCCCTTACGGGCGGTTAGCTCAGCGGTAGAGCACTGCTTTCACACGGCAGGGGTCACAAGTTCGAAACTTGTACCGCCCACCAGTAACAGGCAAAGGCCGGCGAAAGCCGGCCTTTTGCTTTTCCTTCCCGGCATGCTCCGGAGGCGAAATGAACGGAACGCGGCTGTACCACAACCCGCGCTGCTCCAAGTCGCGCGGCGCGCTTGAATTGTTACGCGAACGCGGCATCGAGCCCGAGCTCGTGCCCTATCTCGAGACCCCACCGTCCTCGGCCGAACTGCGCGCCCTGCTCGGCACGCTTGGCCTGTCGGCCCGCGACTTGCTGCGTACAGGCGAGGATGAATACGGAGCGCTCGGACTCGCGGACGAAGCGCTATCCGAGTCGGCGCTGATCGAAGCGATGAGCACTCACCCGCGCCTGATCGAACGCCCCATCTTCGTGCACGGGGGGCGCGCGATTGTCGGTCGGCCGCCGGAGCGCGTGCTGGAACTGCTCGGCTGAACCAGCCCGGCAGGCACGCTGCTACAGGCGGGCGTCGACCTCGTCGCGCGGATACAGGCTCTTGATGTCGTAAAGCAGCGCATGCGGCTTCCCGAACGCGCGCGCGCCGGCCGCGCCCAGCGCCCGGAACTGGTCGTGCGCGACAGCCAGCACCACCGCGTCATACGCACCATGCCGGGGCTGGGCCACCAGTTCGATTCCGTATGCCGCGCGTGCCTCGTCGGCATCAGCCCAGGGATCGTGGATGTCGACCTTCGCGCGGTACTCGCCGAACTTCTGCGCGAGTTCCGCCACGCGCGTGTTGCGTAGATCCGCGCAGTTTTCCTTGAAGGTGAGGCCGAGGATCAGGATGCGGGAACCGGCCACGGCAATGTCGCGCTGGATCATCAGTTTCACGACGTCGGTGGCAACGTGCTCGCCCATCGCATCATTGATGCGCCGGCAGGCCAGCAGGATGTCCGGGTAATAGCCCGCCGCCTGAGCCTTCTGGATCAAGTAGTACGGATCGACCCCGATGCAGTGCCCACCCACCAGGCCCGGGCGGAATGGCAGGAAGTTCCACTTCGTCCCCGCAGCCTCAAGCACCTCGGTCGTATCGATACCCAGGCGCTGGAAGATCAACGCGAACTCGTTCACGAGCGCGATGTTCGCGTCGCGCTGCGTGTTCTCAATGACCTTCGATGCCTCGGCTACGCGGATGCAAGACGCCTTGTGCGTGCCGGCCTTGATGATGCTGCGGTACAGCGCGTCGACGAACTCCGCGGTCTCGGGTGTCGACCCCGATGTCACCTTGGGGATGTCGACCAGCTTGCGCTGCTTGTCACCCGGATTGATGCGTTCGGGGCTGTAGCCGACGAAGAAATCGCGATTGAACGTCAGGCCGGAAGTGCGCTCGAGTTCGGGGACGCAGATCTCCTCGGTAGCCCCGGGATACACGGTTGATTCGTAGATCACCGTGTCGCCCTTCTTCAGCACGCCACCGATGGTCCGGCTGGCTTCGATCAGCGAGCGGAAGTCGGGGCGTTTGTGCTCGTCCACAGGAGTGGGGACGGTGACGATGAAGACGTTGCAGGCACGCAACTGGTCCGGTTCATCAACGAAGCCCAGGCGCGAGGCTAGCTCGATCTCGTCTGTACGGGCCTCGCCATTGTCATCACGCCCACCACGAAGCTGCGCGATACGAGTTCCGTCGATGTCGAAACCCAGGACCTCGTAGATCCGCCCGAACTCCAGCGCCAAAGGCAGACCGACATACCCCAGGCCGATCACCGCGATACGGATATCCGACGCACCCGTCATGCTCTTCCCCATCGTTCGCGAACGCGCCCTACGACGCCGATTCGCAATTGTAGAGGCATGACGGGTCGCTTGGCCGGCCCCCGGTCTGTCCCGTTCCACGGTGTAGACGCTGAACACATTCCTGGATCGCAACGAGCATGTCTTCCCGGAATCGCTCCGGTGAAAACCGCTCTGCATTCAATCGGCAAGCGGCGGCAGAAAATCTCCTCTCCTCGAACTTTCGTATCGCTTCGCAAAGCGCTTCGACCGTCTGTTCGTGAAAGAAGACGCCGGTCGGCGATTCGCCCGCGTCCACGACCGTTTCAAGCGCCCCTCCCTTTCCGTAAGCGATGACCGGCGTCCCGCTTGCCTGCGCCTCGACCGGGATGATCCCGAAGTCCTCCTCCGCGGCGAACACGAAGCCCTTCGCACGCCCCATGAGATCACGAAGCATCGAATCCGACTGATACCCCAGAAACTCCACATTAGGGCCGGCCGCCCTTCGGATCTTGGCGGCGTCGGGCCCATCTCCGACCACCACCAGTCGCTTTTCCGGCATCACCGAGAATGCATTCACCACCAGGTCAACACGCTTGTATGGAACAAGCCGAGACGCAGTCAGGTAGAAATCTTCCTTCGCCGCCCGCGCTTCGAAACGCTTCACATCGACCGGAGGAAACACCACCTTTGCGTCGCGCCCATACGCCTTTGCGATCCGTCGTCGGATGAACGCCGAGTTCCCTATGAACTCGTCGACACCATTGGCGGTGCGAGCATCCCATAGGCGCATCCGGTGGAGCAGCCAACGCACCGCCCATGACTTCACGCCATGGGTGAGGTTGGACTCACGCAGATACTGATGCTGCATGTCCCACGCATAGCGAATCGGCGAATGAACGTAGCTGATATGGACTTGGTCAGGCCCTGTGAGCACTCCCTTGGCTACTGCGTGAGAACTGGAAATCACCAGGTCGTACGCCGACAAATCCAGTTGCTCGATTGCCACAGGCATGAGGGGCAGATAGCTCCGGTAGCGCGTCCGCGCGCCTGGAAGCGATTGTATGAATGTCGTCGTCGCGTGCTTCCCACCCAGGCGCGCACGATCGCCGTCCGGCAGGAAGTCGATGACCGAGAACAGGTCCGCTTCAGGGAACATCTTGATAAGTTCCGCAAGCACTCGCTCCGCGCCCGCAAAAGTAACGAGCCAGTCATGGATGAGCGCAACTCTCATAGGAGCACGCTCCAGGAAGCATCAGAATTGCGCATCGCAGGCAAGAAAACTTCAATCTTGGCCACGCGCATGGAAATGAGGCCATGGATACGATTCGACATGAGTAAGTTCAGATGAAGCACATTGTTATGGAGATGGAGATGGAGATGGACACCGACGCCACGATTCGGCATACGACGCCCGTCGATATCACCCTCGTTTCGACGGCGGACTGGGACAATCCCTACTGGACAAACAAGCAGCACATGGCAGCCCAGTTCTCGAAACGGGGCCACAAGGTGCTGTACATCGAATCCCAGGGCCTCCGCGCACCCACCGCGACGAAGCGGGACGCACTCCGTATCCTCCGGCGACTTGCACGTGGCCTCCGACCGCCGCGCGAAGTCCGAAAGAACCTATGGGTTTGGGCGCCGCTGGTGCTCCCGTTTCACGGTAACTCGGCTATCCGACGCTTCAATCGTTGGTTGCTGGCCGCCGGGCTACGCACTTGGCAGTGGGTCAACGGCATCCAGCCGCACATGATGTGGACCTACTCGCCCATGACAACAGAGTTGTACGACCTACGTCGCTACGACCTTGTCGTGTATCACTCAGTCGATGACATCAAGACTCAGCCGGGAATGCCGCACGACGCCATCGCGGCGGCAGAGGACACCTTGAGTCGTTGCGCGGACCTCATTTTCGTCACAGCTCAGCATCTACTTGACTCACATGCAAAGCTGAATCCAGCCACCTACCTGTTGCCGAATGTCGCCGATTTCGATCACTTCAATCTGGCGATGTCCCCGGACACGGTCGTCCCGCCAGACCTCACTGGAATACCCCATCCCCGGATCGGCTTCATTGGAGCGATTTCGAGCTACAAACTCGACTTCCCGCTCATTCGCGCGTTGGCAGAACGTCGGCCAGAATGGTCGTTCGTGCTCATCGGTGAGATCGGTGAGGGAGATCCATCCACAGACTCGTCGATCTTCCGCGAGCTCGACAATATCCACCTTCTCGGTGGCCGGCCTTACCGTGCTCTACCTAATTACCTCAAAGGTTTGGACGTGGTGATGCAACCGAACCTCATCAACGATTACACCCGCTCGATGTTCCCGATGAAGTTCTTCGAGTACCTGGCGGCCGGGCGGCCGGTGGTCAGCACCCCGCTGAGCGCACTCGCGGACTACCAGCATGTCGCGACATTCTGCGATGGTGCCGAAGCGTTCACCCAGGCTATCCAGGCCGCGCTTGATGGACAGTCGCCCAGCCTTCAACTTCGCCTTGATGCCGCGCGAGAACAGACATACGACCGCAGGACCGAGAAGATGATGGCACTGGTACAAGGCAGGCTTCACGAACGCCGATCAAGCTGAAACCTCTTCAGCTTCGGGAGCCGGTCAATCAGCGGACTCGCGGCCTGACGCAAGGCCGGAACGCACAGCACAAGGGAGCCCCAGATTGCCGCGTAGAGCAGTCCGCTCACGATCAGCGTGCGTAGCGCACTCATTGCAGGGAGCAACGCCCACAAGACCAGGCATCCAATCCAGCCAACGATGAGCCACACGAGAACGGGCGAAAGACTTCGCCACATGCCGAGTACCGTCATGCCACCAAGGAGGAGTACAACGCCATAGGCGGCGCTTCCGACTCCAACCACATCCACCCCCAACCACCGCGAACAGCAGACGTTCACCAGCATGTTGGCGAGAACAGCGGCAGCAACCAGGCCAATCGCATGCATGTTTCGCAAGTGAGCGTTGAGGACCTTCACAAGGTAGTAGCCAACAACGGTCGCACCGAGACTGCCTCCGAACCAGCGCAGGACACCTCCGGTGGCGTGGACGGCAGCCTGGTCGAAACTGCCCCGTGCGAACAGGACCGCCACGATTGGTGTCGCGTTCTGCAGGACATACGCGCCGACGGGTATCGCCATCACCATGGCGAGTGCAGCCGCGTCGCGCACATGCCGATCGTGCGATCCAGTCCCCTTCCCATCCGAAATGGCCATGGTCTTGATGCCGAGAGGGACGGCAATCAGTTGGACAGCCGTTTCCGAGATGAACCGAGCGTAGTCGACGCTTGGAATCACGGCCACCCCTAATGACGATGAGATGATTCGCTCGACCACGACGTTAGCCTGCGCGAGGATGGGCAACGCGAGAAGCGGGGCGACGTTCATGAGAAAGCGCGAACTCACCTGATTCCTTACGAGCTTTGGACCAAAAGTGCTTGGAAACAGCGGGCCAATGGCTCGCAACTGAACAATTGTCCAGCCGAAGAACAAGACGTGTCCGACGACCAGCCCGATCGCTATCCAATGATCGACCCGCGTCACCACGGCAAGCGCCGCCCCCGCTATTGAGCCAACATTGAATACGAGTGGTCGCCAGGCAATCGCCCCGAAACGGCCGTGTCCGGCCTCGATGTAACCGAGCAGATATCCCAGCACGTAGAACGGGAGCGCAAGCGAAAGGATTCGCAACAGGGCAGCGGCCAGCTGCGCCACAGACTGCAGCGAACCGGGCGCAAGGTGCGACACCACGGCATGGGAATACAGGTATAGCAACGCGCCGCATACCAACGAGAACACCGAAGCGTACAAAGACGCAACCAACACCAGCATCCTTTCATCACCACGCCCTTCGTTGCGCATCGCGCGATACAAGGGCAAGAGCCCCGGGCCAAGCGAATCACCAACAAGCGCATGCGTAGGCAGCAGGAACGCCGTCTGGGCGATCCTAAAGGCCGCCGCAACTTCGCCCGTCCCAAACCACGCGGCGAAGAGAACTTCTCGAAGCAGCCCAACCGCTTTGGAAGTCACATTCCCGATGGCAATAGATACAATGCTTCTGCTCATGATGCCACGTCAATCTGACGGCACGCGCGACAGCTGCGCACCCCCAACCGTGCGTCTTCTCTGACAACTTCGTTATCCTCGAATGTCAACAAAGTATCTTTCCCTTCGGTTTGCATTTGCACTTGCACGAAACGTTCTTCTGAAGGCTATTCATCGTGATCGCATTCGCATGAATGTCACGAAGGTTTACATCGAGGCCGGCGTCCGAATAAGGATCAGCAACGGCGGCACGATTCGGTTTGATTCGAAGGGCGGACGCATCTATCTGTCACGAGGCTGCGATCTGATCGCATCCGGCGGATCCATCTCGATTGGCCACGGCACTTTTATGAACAAGGGATGCTCCGTGGTCTCGCACTCGGATGTGCAAATAGGCGACGACGTGATGTTCGGGCCATATGTATCGGTCTTCGATTCAGATCATCGCTGCGACGTCGGCACCGTTCCATTCAGAAGTCAGGGATATCTCAGTCGACCGGTCTCGATAGGCTCGAACGTTTGGATTGGACAGGGGTCGATCGTTACGAAGGGGACGAACATCGACGCCTCGGTGGTCGTCGCAGCGAACTCCGTCACTCGCGGCCGGCTGGAATCGAACGGTCTTTATGCCGGTGCGCCGACCCGACGGATCAAGGACCTCGGCGCGTAGCAGATTCCGCCTTGCGCAATGAAGCTCAAACGCCGCCACGTCGCGGCAACGACCGAAGTTTCTCGAAGAGATCCAGGTAAGCAGACGCTGCGTATGAAAGCGTAAACTCCTCAGGCAGCAAGCTGGTCCGCGCCGTCGGTGCATATGGCCGGAACGTCTGGATTGCGTGGGTCAAAGCCAGCCCATCCTCCGGATCCACCGCGGTGACTCCGAGCCTGGTATCCGCCACCGCGCGAGACGCGATGACCTGAAGACCCGCCGCACGCGCCTCAAGAATGTTCAACGCCAACCCTTCTACTCGTTTCGTCGGAAAGAAGAAGACGTCTGCGGCGCTCAGCCATGCGCGCATGTCGTCCCTCGGCACTCCACCCACAAAATGGATGCGGCTGGCGACGTTGCTGCTGTGCGCACGATCGCGCAACTTTGCGCCCTCGGGCCCGTCACCAGCGACGATGTAATGGAGACTCGGATCCAGATTGGCTGCCCTGATGAAGGCCTCGACCCCCTCCATCACGCCCTTCTGTTCATGAAGCCTGGAGGCTGAGAGCACGACCCTATCAGCGTTTCCAATCCCCAGACGCGCTCGAATCGAACAGCGCGCAGCATCATCAAACGCGAAACGCCCTACGTTCACACCGTTGGAAATGGTGTAAACCGGCTTTTGTCCAACAATCGCACGAGTTGGATTGCTAGTCAGACCGTCGCGAACCGCGTCACCGACTGCAACGAACGCATCGAAGTTCCTATAGGCTCGATCCGAAACCATTGAGACAAGGTTCTTCGCCGACTTGGCCCAGGCAATCGGCGATGATTGACGCAGCTTTGAAACCAACTCACCCCATGCAGTTCCGTGGGCTTGCGCAACGAAGACAGGACCCTCCTGGGACCGATGCCGCGCCATGCTGAGGGCGCCAGCACTAATGCTAAGAATTACATCGGTCGAGCGCGCATAGTCTTGCTCGAAGACTTTTCGACTTTCCCTCCACCAGCCGTTGGAGTAGCGGCCAGGCGGCACTGGCAACGGACGGATCTCCACGCCGTCGACTCGACAGGTTCCGTCCAATCCCGGACATGAAGTCGTCACTACGGTTACCGCTTCCCCCGCGGCCACGAAGGCGCGCGCGAGATCCCAAGCGACCGCCTCCATCCCGCCCAAACCGTGGAATGGCAGCGCCCGCGTCACAATAAGGATTTTCGCGAGTCGCGTCATTTACGCCCCTCCAGGGCTTCGTCATATATCTCTTCGAGGCGCGCTGTCTGGCGTGCAAGATCAAAATGCTCGACCATCCGGAGCCTGCCTCGTGCACCCATCTTGCGACGCAGGTCGGCGTCGGAAAGCAGCAGTGATAGATAGTGGGCAAGTCCGTCGACGTCTCTCTCCGGGACAAGGAAACCCGATTCGCTATGGACGATGGCTTCACTGATGCCGCCCGTGTCGAACCCGATGACGGGTGTTCCAAGGGCGGCGGCTTCCAGACAAACTATGCCAAGGCCTTCCTCGTCACCTTCTGCAACTCTGATGCTGGGTACCACGCATACCGCCGCGCGAGCCAACCAGTCGAGCACCTTCCGATGCGGCATGGCGCCAAGAAATGAGACTCGATCGGCGACACCCAAGCTCTTCGCACAAGCCATCAGGTCGTCCCGTGCGGGCCCATCGCCAATAACAACCAGCCTGATATCGGGATACCTTCCAACGAGCTTAGTCATCGAGCGCAGGAGGTAGCGGCACCCCTTTTGCTCGACCAGACGGCCGACATGCACAACAAGGCGATCATCGCCTCCCCTCTCGGCAGGCTGGATTGCCGCAGTGTCGACACCGATGTAGTGACATCGCAGCTTCTCTTCAGGATACCCGCGGTCCAGCGCCCTCTTCATGATGAATTTGGAAACGCAGACAAATATGCCGACGTCTCTTTGAAGGGCCCGTCGGTACACAACGCCATTAACCAGTGCGGGCCTGAACGATCTGAGCATCTCGCGAGAAGATCTTGTTACGTCATACCCATGAAGCGTGACGACCAATGGGACATTAAGTTTCCTCGACAAAGGTAGTGCGTAGACGCCATCGACTGAGAAGTGGGCATGAATAAGGGATGGATTGAAGCTTCGTAGTCGATCTGCATAGGCATCCGCACTTCTGAACGCAATCTGGCCCAGTGTCTGCACAGCGGCCAAGAATGGTGAATCCGGGATGCGAGGTGTTACGAGGGGCGCTCCATTACTTGAACCAAGAACGATTCTTCCAGTGTAGACAGGCGCATACCGAGACAGCTTGCTCGCCTGCGCACGTATGAACGTCTCCGACACCTTGAACTGATGAAGGCGGAAGATCGAAACGACCCGGGCGTCAGGTGCGCTCATGACTAACGCCCAAGCGCCCTGTGACCTTTGATCGAGCAGAGGAAGCAACGGCCGCGCCAAGGATCAACCCCATCGCGACCGATGCATGGACGTCGCCGAACACTCCGTAGTTCTCGCCCAATGACTGCGCAGCTACCGCAATGCATCCCGCGCCGAGCAACGGATACTCCCAACCTTGGACACATTTCGAAGCTCGCTCGAACGCCCTGAGGTAACTAAGAATAATGGCGATCCCGAGCACGGCCGCGAGAAGGCCGCTCTGGGACCATAGGTACACAATGGCGTTGTGCGGCGGATACAGATCGGACGCACCACTGGCACCGCCGATACCGAAGAATGAAATGCCCCATCCGCCGAACCCGTGCCCCAGTAACGGATGGACCTGGAATTCTGCGAGTGCGTGCCTCCACATTATCTCTCTGACGTCCAGCGTCTTGGCGGATTCGTAAGCAAAGTCGCTACCCGACAGGAGGACGGTCGTCATCAGGTAGAGGGCCGAGGCGGCGCCCACGATGGCGACCATCAACATGAGCCGATTCGCCACCGACATCCTTCGCGCCAAGTAGCGCATTTGAAAGGCCACGGCGATGGCACATGCAACCAAGGCGAGGCTGGCCTTCGAGCCGCTGGCGATTACCGCACCAAGATGAACTGCGCCGATGGCCATGCCCACAATGAACCAACGACGCCAACGCAAGGCCACCGTGATGAAGAAGCACAGCGATGCCCATGCCCCCGCGACATTTCCGTTAAGGATCATTCCACCGGCCTTGTCGGGATCGAGAACGTTGTTCTTTCCGGCCTCACTGAACAAAGCAAAGAGGGCGTTCGGATTAATTGCCAACGGAGCCAACCGACCTGCCCAGAAGCTTTGCTCCGCATCCGGCGCGAGCCTGAAGTAAATGACGAGAACCGACTGCACTGCGGCTGCGATCACATACAGTTGCATCGGCTGACTAAGCGACGCGACCCGGTATCGCCAAACAAGCGTATAACCAAGGCCAAAAGCCATAGCAAAAGGGAGCTCGAAGAGCACCTCTCGCATCCCCATGACCTTGTCCGGCGACCACACCAAGCTACTGAGTTGAATCGAATAGAGGGCTAGAATCAGAAGGATGACGCGGGCCTTAAGGACGACCTTCCAATCCACGTAGAAGGCTAGTAGCAGGCTGGCTATGAGACTCAAGGGAACAAACAGTCCTGCGACGTTGACAGCGTAAACCTGAAACACCGACAGAATCAGGGCGGTCGAGGCAAGAAGTTTCAGCGTTCGCCGATGTTTGCTCTCAAACGATAAGTACGGCATGGCTAGTAGCTGCACAGCGCAGTTTCAGTACGCGAAACGCAGGATGCTGCGCCCGCGCCCGATCCCGTAATACGCCAGCCCCGCCGACTCGACTTCGTCCGGGTGGTAGAGATTGCGACCGTCGAAGATCACGGCATCGTTGACCGATTGCTTCAGTCGCGCGAAATCCGGGCTGCGGAACTGTTTCCATTCGGTGACCACCACCAGCGCATCGGCGTCGGCCAGCGCGGCGCGAGCCGAATCGCACAGCACCAGGTCGTCGCGGTCGCCGAAGATGCGATGCGCTTCCTCGGTGGCTTCCGGGTCGTACGCGCGCACTTTCGCGCCGGCTTCCCACAGCCGCTGCAGCAGGCGGCGACTGGACGCTTCGCGCATGTCGTCGGTGTTGGGTTTGAACGCCAGGCCCCACACGGCGAACGTCTTGCCGGCGATCCTGCCGTCGTAGTGACGCTGGATCAGCTCGAACAGGTGGCCCTTCTGCTGCTCGTTGACGCCTTCCACCGCGCCCAGCAACTGCGCGGCATAGCCGTGCTGCTGCGCGGTGCGGTGCAGCGCCTGCACGTCCTTCGGGAAGCACGAACCGCCGTAGCCGGCGCCGGGGTAAATGAAGTGCCAGCCGATGCGCGGATCCGAACCGATGCCCTGTCGCACCATTTCCACGTCCGCGCCGACGCGTTCGGCGATGTTCGCGATCTCGTTCATGAAGCTGATCTTCGTCGCCAGCATCGCGTTCGCGGCGTACTTGGTCAGCTCGGCCGAACGCACGTCCATCACGACGATGCGCTCGTGGTTACGGTTGAACGGCGCGTACAGGCGCTTGAGACGTTCCACCGCCATCGTGCTCGACGAACCGATCACGATGCGGTCCGGGCGCATGCAGTCGTTGACGGCATCGCCTTCCTTCAGGAATTCCGGGTTCGATGCAACTTCGAACGCCAGGTCTGCACCGCGTGCGCGCAGTTCGTCCGCAATCGCCGCGCGCACCTTGTCGGCGGTGCCGACCGGCACCGTCGACTTGTTCACGATCACCGCGGCCCGATCCAGATGCTGGCCGATGGTGCGCGCGACGGCCAGCACGTACTTGAGATCGGCGCTGCCGTCTTCGTCCGGCGGCGTGCCCACGGCGATGAAGATGACCTCGCCGTGCGCGATTGCCGCGGGCGCGTCGGTGGTGAAGCTCAACCGGCCGGCGGCGTGGTTGGCCTTCACCATCGGCTCCAGGCCCGGCTCGTAGATCGGGATCACACCGCGGTTGAGGCCTTCGACCTTCGCCTGGTCGATGTCGACACAGACCACGTCGTGGCCGACATCCGCCAGGCAGGTGCCCGTGACCAGGCCTACGTAGCCGGTGCCGAAGATGGTGAC
>Ga0209257_1003483_pt1 | contig 13429 bp, 10 predicted proteins | sample AraplaCvi_mCL_r2_FD_184277 | JGI IMG/M metagenome (GOLD analysis project Ga0209257, IMG submission 184277) | Arabidopsis root microbial communities from North Carolina, USA - plate scrape MF_Cvi_mCL_r2 (SPAdes) (version 2) | ecosystem: Host-associated > Plants > Roots > Endosphere | place: USA...
AGCGAAGTCACGTCGAGCCAGTTCGAGGGTGCGCTGCACTGGCGACTGCAGTCGGACGGCTGGATGGCGAATGCCCGCGTGTCGGGCGCGCCGATCAGCCTGAAGGGTACGCGCATCTTCCGCGCCCAGAATGGCGCGGAAGAGATCGAAAAGACGATGAAGGGCAAGTGGGATGCGACCCTCTGGTCGGCATCGGGCTCGATCGCGAAGGACGCCAAGGTTGGCGGAATCACGATCCGTCCGATGGTCGGGGTCGACTATTTCAAGCTCAAGGAAGACGGTTATCAGGAAACCGGCGGCGGCGATGCGCTGAACCTCAATGTCCTGGGCCGCGACAGCGACGAACTGTCGGTCACCGGAACGATCACCGCGGGTCTGCAGTTCGGGGGCTCGGACGAATATGATGGCTGGACCCGTTTCGAGCTGGAAGGCGGCCGCCGCCAGATCGTCAGCGGCAACCTTGGCGTCACGACGGCATCGTTCAAGGATGGCACCCCCTTCACCCTTACTCCTGATGATCGCACGAGCGGCTGGGTCGGCCGTTTCCGTGGCATCGCCGGCAATTCGGCTTTCCAGATTGCCGGTGAAGTGTCCGCGGAAGAACAGCAAAGCCATATCGGCTGGGCTTTCCGTGCGAGCCTGCGGGTCGGCCTCTAGCCCCCTTCGGCTGGCCCGCAGCAAGGGGGAAGCACCTCCCTACCCCCGCTTCCCCCTTGCACAGGCCCGAATGAAAGAAGCAAATGCAGTCGCAGGCTCTCCCGGTATCGAATGTTTGGCGGACTGCATGGGCTCGCGGACTTTCGTTGTGGTTGCAAGGACAGGACTTCGCGCTATATGGCGGCCACACAAGGGGGCCGGATGGTGTGCGACATTCGCTCGCGCGCCGGAAGAAGATGGCGTTCCAAAGCAAGCAATCCATGACCCAGGCGAGTGATCGAACCGACGCCGCACAAGGCCTCGAAGGCGTGTTGCTCGCCAACCGCGACCGTATCGTTCGCTTTCTCGAGGTGCGCGGTGCGGGCGATGCCGCCGAAGACCTGTTCCAGGACCTGTGGATGCGCCTGACCGAACGCCGTACTGGCCCGATCGCCGACCCCCTGCCCTATGTCATGCGCGCCGCAAACAACCTGATGCTCGATCGCTATCGTTCCGGGCGACAAAGCCAGCTGCGCGACAAGGCATGGAGCGATGCGACCGATGGCCTTGGTCCCTCGGCTGAACGGATGCTCATTTCGCGTGAACAACTCATGCTCGTCGAAAAGGCGATCGCCGGGACCGGCGACCGCCCGGCGCGAATCTTTCGCCGTTTCCGGATGGACGGCATCCAGCAGCGCGAGATTGCGGCTGAAATGGGCGTCAGCCTGAGCACGGTGGAGGCAGACCTGCGCAAAGTTTACGCCGCGATCGCGACGGCGCGGAGGCAGTTCGATGCCTGAGGATGTGATGAACATGGTCGAAGCGTCGGCGATCGAATGGATCATCCGGCAGCGCGATCCCGAATTCTCGGACTGGGACGGTTTCGCTGACTGGCTGGCAGAGGACCCGTCGCATGCGGCCACCTACGACCTGCTTGCGACGCTTGACGAGGATCTGGAGGCGTTGCCACCCGCGGTGAAGCCGTCGGTTTCCATCTATCCCGAAGAGCGGCGTCGTCCTTCGCGCCGCGCTTGGTTCGGCGGGGCGATCGCTGCGGCGCTGGTCGCGGCAGTCACGCTGCCCAATCTCGGCCTGTTCGGCGACCCGAACCGGATCGAGACCGCCGCCGGGGAGCACCGGACGATTAAGCTCGCGGACGGTTCGAAGATCGAGGTCAATGGCGCCTCGGTTGTCACGCTCGACAAGGATCGGCCGCGGTTCGCGCGACTGGAATCGGGCGAGGCGATGTTCCACGTCGTTCACCGCGAAACCGATCCCTTCGTGGTTGAGGCGGGCACTTCGCGGATTGTGGACCTTGGCACCGCTTTCAATGTGGTTCGCAGCGGGCGCCAGACGTCGGTCGCGGTGTCGGAAGGTGTGGTTCTCTATAATCCGGCGCGTGACAAGGTCCGCGTCGAGGCGGGCCAGGCGATCGATGCCGGCGACGACGACCGGAAACCGCCGGAGGTGCGGGACGTCGACGTTGCAAACATCGGCGGCTGGCGCTCGGGCCTGCTCGTTTACAGCGGAACGTCCCTCGCGGTGGTCGCCGAAGACCTGAAACGTACCGCCGGCATGGACGTCAGTATCGCTCCCGAGGCGGCAGACCGGTCGTTCCGTGGCGCGCTGATTATCGACAAGGACCGCGGACGTACGATCGCCGACCTTGCTGCCTTGTCGGGAACCAGGGCCGAGAAGCGCGGCGACGGCTGGGTGCTGACACGTTAGGATGAAGCGGGGGAGCCTCTCTGCGCTGGCGATGCTGCTGGTGGGCCTGCCTGCTCAGGTGCAGGCGGCAGAGGAACGCGCCTTCGATGTGCCGCGGGGGACGCTTTCGACAAGCCTGCCCCAGCTCAGTCGCCAGGCCGGTGTCAGCGTCAGCGTCGCCGACGGGCGGCTGTGGCAAGCCGAGGTCAAACCGGTGAAGGGCCGGATGAGCGTTGAGGCGGCGATCAGGCGGATGCTGGCCGGAACCGATGCCCGTGTCGTGCGGGTGAGCCCGACAAGCTGGCGGATCGAACGGCGACCTCCGTCGCCGCGGCTCGTTCGCCGTGATCCGCCGCGGACTGCGCCGCAACCGCGGGCTCGGGCTCCGGCTACCGATACGGTTGCGGCGGAGCGCGACGAGATCGTCGTCACTGCGTCGAAAACCGACCTTCCCTATTCGCACTTTGCTGGCGTCGCCACCCAGCTGGATGGCGACGATCTGGCGTTCGGTGGCGAGCGCGGGACCGAATCCATCCTGTCGCGGGTAGCGACCGTTTCTTCGACACACCTCGGGTCGGGGCGCAACAAGCTGTTTATCCGCGGCATCGCGGATTCAAGTTTCACAGGGCCGACTCAGGCGACTGTGGGACAATATCTCGGGGACATCCGCCTCAGCTACAACGCGCCCGATCCGGACCTTCGCCTGTACGACATCGACAGCGTCGAAGTGCTCGAGGGGCCGCAGGGGACGCTCTATGGCGCAGGGTCGCTCGGCGGGATCATCCGTACGATTCCCAAGGCGCCGGATCCTGTCGAAAGTTCGGTGCAGGCGATCGCGGGCTTTTCCCTTACGCAGCATGGCGATCCGGGCGGCGACCTTGCGGCTATCGCGAACGTGCCTGTCGGCGACAGGCATGCGTTGCGCCTCGTCGGCTACACGATTTCTGACGGCGGCTATATCGACAATCCCCTTCGCGGACAGAATGACGTCAACCGCGTCCATATTCGTGGCGGACGCGGTACGTTCCGGTTCGATGCGGGCGATAGCTGGACCGTCGATATCGGCGGTGTCTATCAGGGTATCACCTCCGACGATGCACAATATGCCGACAGGGATGCGCCGCCGCTGACCCGCAGCTCGATGGTCGAGCAGAATGCAACCGCGCGGTACGGCATGGCATCGATCGTTGTAATGAAGGACTGGGACGATCTGCATTTCCAGTCGTCCAACGCCTATATCGACCATCGGCTTTTCGAACGCTTTGATGCCAGCCTGCCTAACGCCCAGCCGGGGAGCGGGGACGGCTCGGGTATCGCGGTGGGGACGGTCGACGTGGCGCGTCTGTTTGCCCCGATCCAGATCATTCCCATGAACGACGTGCCGCGGGTACTCGACCAGCGCAACAGGACGCGGATGTTCGTCAGCGAGAACCGGCTGTCGCGCCCGTTCCGCGACGGGCTCGGCTGGGTCGTCGGCGCCAGCCTCATCGATAATCGGGCGCGACAGAACCGCGAATACAGCTATGGCGCGCTGAGCGCAGTGCTGCCCGGGGTCACGAACACGGTCACCGAATTGACTGGCTACGCCGAAGCAACGGTCGAGCTGATGCCCGACCTCGTCGCATCGGGCGGCCTTCGCCTGTCACATGCGAAGCTCGGGGGGCAAGCCGAGGATGTGGCTTTTGCGCTGGCCCAGGCAAATCGCGCAACGACCGCCTCGCGGACCGAGACTGACCTCCTGCCCTCTTTCTCCCTGCTCGCGACGCCGTTCGACAATGTCCGGCTCTATGCGCGCTATCAGGAAGGTTTCCGGCCCGGCGGGCTGGCAGTCGACGGCAATTTCGTTCGCCGTTTTCTCAATGATCAGGTGCGTACCTGGGAAGCCGGAATGCGCTTTGGCGACAAGGGAAAGAGCCTGATCGACGCGAGCGTTTCGGTGTCGCATACCCGCTGGCGGAACATCCAGGCCGATTTCATCGACAGCAACGGATTCCCGACGACCGCCAATATCGGTGATGGCCGTATCACGAGCCTGTCAGGCGCGATCGCCATCCGGCCGAATTCGCGGCTGACGTTCGACTTCGGTGCGGTCTATAACCACAGCCGGGTCGACGATCTCTCGCCGCAGATCCTCCCGGTATTCGCGGCTGCACCTGCCCGTCTCGGTCGCATTCCGAATGTCGCGAGCCACGCGGTGCGCGGGTCGGTGACCTACGCGACCGTCATCGGCGATCAGGATTTTCGCGTGAACGGGTGGGCGAATTATATCGGGCCGTCGCGCCTCGGCATCGGCCCCGTGCTCGGCGAAAGCCAGGGTGATTACGTCGACACGGGGCTCGCCATGCGTGTCGGAAACGAGCGCCGCGGCCTGTCGCTGACGCTTACCAATCTGTTGGATTCGCGCGGCAACCGCTTTTCGCTCGGAACCCCCTTTGTCGAGGGCAACGAGGGGTTCCTGACCCCGCTGCGCCCGCGCACGCTCCGGATCGCCATCGACGTCGCCTATTGAGCGGCGACGCCGACGGCTTATCCGGTCAGTCCGCGAGCGTGATCTGCTCGAAGCGGTCGAGATGATAGTCGGCATTGCCGAACTGGCCCTCGATCATCGTCGCACGCTTGAAATAGTGGCCGATGGCGAGCTCCTGCGTGATGCCGATGCCGCCATGCGTCTGGATCGCATTCTGACCGACGAATTTCGCGCCGCGCGCGACCTTGTTCTTCGCTGCCGACACCGCGGCCTTCCGCTCTTCGGCAGGCAGGTCGAGCTTGAGCGTGCCCATGATCGTCATCGACCTCGCCTGCTCGACCTCCATGAACATATCGACCATGCGGTGTTGCAGGACCTGGAACTTGGCAATCGGCACGCCGAACTGCTTGCGCTGCTGCGTATATTCCAGCGTGCCCTCGTGCAATTTCTGCATCACGCCGGTTGCCTCGGCGCAGATCGCGACCGTCGCTTCGTCGACGACCTGCTCGATCAGCTGCAGGCCCGTCCCCTCGCCGCCAAGCAGCGCATCGGCAGGAATCGCGACATTCTCGAAATAGATTTCCGATGCGCGGCTACCGTCGACCGTGGGATAGTCGCGACGCACGATACCCGGCATGCTCGCATCGATCAGGAACAGCGAGACGCCATCCCGGTCGCGCTGACCACCGCCGGTGCGTGCGGTGACCAGCAGATGCGTCGCCCAAGGAGCGGCATAAACGACGCTCTTGTGGCCGTTCAGCACATAGCCGGCGCCATCCTGCTTCGCGGTGGTGCGCAGGTTCGCGAGGTCGTAACGGCCCTGCGGCTCGGCATAGGCAAAGGCGACGATGATATTGCCCGCAATGATCTCTGGAATGAACCTGTCGGCCTGCGCGCCGCCGACCGCTTTCAGCGCGCCGCCGGCGATGACGACGGTCGGAAGATAGGGTTCGATGCCAAGCACCTTGCCGAGTTCTTCCATCACGATCGCATTTTCGAGCGCACCGCCGCCAAGGCCGCCATGCTCTTCGGCGAACGCGGCGCCGAGCATCCCGAGTTCCTGCGCGAGCGCAGTCCAGATCGCGGGATCGCGGCCTTCGTCGCTGTCGATGAACTTCTGGCGCGTTTCGAAGTCATAGGTGTCGGCCAGAAAACGCGACAGCGTGTCGCGGATCATGTCCTGCGTTTCGGTGTAGGTGAAATCCATTGTCGGTATCCTCGTCGCCCCCGCGAGGCGGGGGCCGCTATAGGTGTTGAACTGCTCGCCGTGTCAGGCCGATGGCGGCCCCCGCCTTCGCGGGGGCGACGCCTGTCAGAGACCCAAAACCATCTTCGCGATGATGTTGCGCTGAATCTCGTTCGATCCGCCGTAGATCGTCGTCTTGCGCATATTGAAATAGGTCGGCGCGGCACGATGGGCATAGTCGGGCCCGATCGGATGCTCGTTGTCGCCTTCGCCGAACCCGCGGAAATAGGGTGCGCCATAATGGCCGACCGCTTCCAGCGTCAGCTCTGTCAGTCGCTGCTGGATTTCCGAACCCTTGATCTTGAGCAGGCTCGATTCCGGACCCGGGCCCTTGCCGGCATTCGGACCGGCGAGACTGCGAAGCTCGGTGAATTCGAGCGCGGTCAGATCGACTTCGAGCTCGGCGATCTTGCGCTTGAAGAAGGGATTCTGGAGCAGCGGCTTGTCACCGTCGACCTCGGTGCGCGCGATCGCCTTCACCTTCTCGACTCCGCGCTTCGACGCGGCAACGCCGGCGATGCCGGTACGTTCGTGCGCAAGGAGGAACTTGGCGCAGGTCCAGCCCTTGTTCTCGTCATAGACGCGCTGCGACTGCGGAACGCGGACGTCCTCGAGCCAGACTTCATTGACCTCATGCTCGCCGCCGAGCGTGATGATCGGACGTACGGTGATGCCCGGCGACTTCATGTCGATGAGCAGGAAGGAAATGCCTTCCTGCTGCTTGGCTTCCTTGTCGGTGCGGACGAGGAAGAAGCCCCAGTCGGCATATTGCGCCATCGTCGTCCAGGTCTTCTGTCCGTTGACGATATAATCGTCGCCGTCGGGAACCGCCGCCGTGCGAAGCGAGGCAAGGTCCGACCCCGAGCCGGGTTCCGAATAGCCCTGACACCACCAATCCTCGCCCGACAGGATGCGCGGCAGGAAATAGGCCTTCTGTTCGGGCGTGCCGAACGTGTAGATCACCGGGCCGACCATCGCGAGCCCGAAGGGCATCAAGCGGATGCAGTCGGCGCGCGCGGTTTCCTCGGAGAAGATGAAGCGCTGCGTCGGGGTCCAGCCGGTGCCGCCATATTCGACCGGCCAGGCCGGAGCCACCCAGCCCTTCTTGTAGAGCACCTTGTGCCAGGCGAGGAAATCTTCCTTGGACATTTCCTCGCCCTCATCCTGCTTTCCGCGCAGCTCGGGCGGGTAATTTTCGGTGATGAAGTCGCGCACTTCCTTCTGGAAGGCGAGATCTTCCGGGCTGAATTCCATGTCCATTATGATTCTCCCACAGGGCTATGACGCCTATATAGAAGGCGCTCACGTTTACGTAAAGGTAAGTTGCGAGCCGCAACCCATTGTGGCAAGACTGCGCCCGTCGTCGCGGCTTGTCCAGCGACGTCAAACGAGAAAAATAATATGGCGGAGGGGCGATGAAGAAGGGCTTGCGGGCGCTTGCCGCATTGCTGTTGCTGATCGGGATTTCGGGCGGCGCGGTGATGCTTTTCCAGCAACAGATCGGAATGTGGCTGTTTCAGCGCGGGGTCGACCGTGGCGCCGGACGCGACAATCTGGCGTCGCTGCCGGACGGCCTCCACGTCGGGCTATGCGGCACCGGATCTCCGCTCCCCAACCGCGACCGCGCAGGTGCCTGCACGGTGGTTATCGCGGGCAAGGCGATGTTCGTCGTCGACGCGGGTGAAGGCGGTGCGCGCAACATTGCGCTGATGGGACTGCCCAACGGCAGGATCCGCGCGCTGTTCCTGACGCACTATCACTCGGATCACATCGACGGGCTGGGGCCGATGATGCTGCTTCGCTGGACGGCAAGCGGCAACACCGCTCCCCTTCCCGTCTATGGGCCGACGGGCGTCGAGACGGTAATCGCCGGCTTCAGCACCGCCTACGCTGCCGACAACGGCTATCGTACCGCGCACCACGGGCCGACGATAACCCCGCCGCAGGCCGCCGGCGGCGTCGCGATGCCCTTCGCCGTTCCGACGGCCCCGACGGTCGTCTATGAAGCCGACGGGCTGAAGGTCACCGCCTTTCCGGTCGACCACCGCCCGGTCCAGCCGGCTGTCGGCTATCGGTTCGATTACAAGGGGCGCAGCGTCACGATCAGCGGCGATACCGGCAAGTCGAAGATGGTCGAGACCGTTGCGAAAGGAAGCGACCTGCTGATCCACGAAGCGCTCCAGCCCGAAATGGTGACGAAACTCGCCGCGCGTCTGAAGGCAGCCGGTCGCCGGCAGACGGCGCAGATCATGCACGATATTATCGATTATCACGCGACGCCGGCACAGGCGGCTGAAAGCGCGCAGATCGCCGGCGTGAAGATGCTGGTGCTCAGCCACATCGTACCGCCCTATCCGATGCGGTATCTCAACGCGGCGTTTCTGGGCGATGCGAAAGGCAAATTCGGCGGTCCGCTGGTCGTCGGCGAGGACGGCGACTATTATTCGCTTCCGGCGGGATCGAAGGCGATCGAACGCGGGAACTGGTTCTAGGCGCGCGTCATCACGATGACCGCGCCGTCGCTTGCATAGGCGCTGCGCCGTTCGGCGATCGTCAAGAGGACCGGAGTCGCGACGCCTTCGCGCGTCACCAATGCCGATACAAGGCGCGCCGGAACGCCTGCCCGAAATACACCCTCGAGAGCTTCGGCAAAGGCCGCGCGTTCGTTCATCGCGAGCAGCGCCGAAAAGCGGACCCGCCGGATGGCGGCGGGATCTGCGCCGACGAGTGCGGTCAAGGCTTCGTTCGCGTCCTCGATCATCTCGCGCACGGTTATGCTGGCACGGGCGATCAAGCCCTGCGCCTCGATTGCGGCTAGCGTCGCCTCTCGCGTATCGCTCATAGCGACATCGTCCATTGTTGCGCTGATATCGCGGACGATCAGCGCGCCGCCGACGGGCACCGGAACCAAGTCGACGCGCGCCCACTGTCGTGGCCGAAGCAGACCCGGAATGTCGCCGGAGAAGCGTTCGCGATGGACCAGCAGGCGGTGAATGTGGCTCGATAGCAGATTGCCCTGCAGTCCGGGGAGCACATCGGTGAGTTCTTGCCCGATCAGCGCTGCCGCTGGCCGTTCGATCATGTCGCACGCCGCCGGGTTGAGCATCGCGACCCGCCACATGCTGTCGATCACGATTATGCCGTCGCGGACCGCATCGACCAAGCCGGGAAACGAAGCCTGCAAATGGTCGGCTTGCGGGCTATGACCGTCGAGGCGTCGATAGTCGTCGAGCGAGATCAGTACATGCGCGTCCTTGCCGTGATGCGTGACCACCACCGGTTTGCGCGCGGCCTGCAACCGCCAGCTCGCGAAGCCGCGAATGAAGTCTGCCGCCGATACGCGTTGTGGTTCCTGTGCCGATGCCACCCCTTGCCTCCCATGGTTGGCCCTTGCGACCTTTATGGCGAGTGGAGCGGCATTTTGGCGTCAATAACGGTCCGATCTGGCGCCGCCGTGACCGCTAGACCAGCTTTGCCTTCCCGCAACGCAAGGCGTTGACCCGCGCGTCGGCTTCACCGATGTGGACGCCGAGCGTGCCGGTAACGCTTTCGAGGACGCCGTCGAGGACCGGCGCGGCGAGCCCGACTGTATCACCGACCAGGGTGGTCAGCGCCTTGGCGTTGAGACCGAGGCCGAGGATGTTGACCTTGAGGTCCATACGTTCGGCGAGCGACTTGGCGGCGCCTGCGACGAGCCCGCTGCTCTCCACCGTTTTCACCGTGCCGCGATCAATGTCGTCGCGGGAGAAGCTCGCGGGTTTCTGGTTCAGGTCGGACAGCACCAGCTCGGCCTTCGCCTCGACGCTGGCGAGCGGCAGCTTGACCAGCTTGGCCGATGTTGGATCGAGCGGGCGCTGCATATTCTGGAAATCGCTGTCGCTGACCTTTCCGATCGCGAGCGTTGCCGGTGACGCGGTGATGCCGAGGTTCACCGCATGACTGCTTCCCGGTCGGCAGTCGATGTCGGTGATCCGCGCAGACGCCGATCCGAGTTCGGCGAAGACGGGTATCTCGACGGTCGCGATCGGCGTAGCGACCTTGGTTTCCATTTTCAGGCGCACCTGCGCTGTGCGGACGATCACTTGCTGGTTGTCCGTCACTGCAATCAGGGGCGATTGCGCGGGCGGTTCGCCGACGAGCAACGCGACATTGACCCCCGACCCGCCGGGCAGGCTGCTCGCGACCGACAGGTCGATCTGGCGATTGGAGTTGGACAGCATCAGCATCGAGCGCAAGAGGCTCAGCGCATTGACCTTGACCGGATTCGCCGGATCGACGCGGATGCTCGACGAGCGCGGGCCAAGGTCGATCGCGCGCGACGGAAGCAGACTGCGCGGCAAGGCGGCGTCGGCGATCCGGCCGACGGCGGATGCAACGCGCCCGTCGGTGGTCGATTTCGACAGCGCCGAAAGCACCTGAGGCAGCGTCGCCTGCGTATCGAGCGTTTGCCCGAAGGTCAGGACATCGGCGTCGAGTTCGGTTCGCAACGCTTCGGAAAAGGCGAGCAGATCCACATCGGCGCTGGCAAGCGCATTATAATCCATCACCGACAGATTGACCTGGCTGCCGGTCAGTGCCGACAGCAGCGCATTGGGAACCCCGCCATGAACCGCCGCGACGCGCGAGCCGAGCGAGAAGGCTGCATAGCCGCGCCGGGCACCTGTGGCCGATGCGCTGATCATGGTGTCCTCGCGCCCGGTGAGAAAGCGACCGAAGAACATCGGGCGGTCGCGCGTCAGCCGGATCCGAACGGCGTTGGGCGAAGCCCCGCCCGCCGCGAAACGTTGCTCGGCAACGATCTTTGCGTCGGGCGTGTAGGTGCCGGGCGTCAGCGACGCGATGGCGATACCGCAGTCGCAATTGGCGGCGACGACCCGCTCTGCGGCTGCGCGCTCCTCGCCGGGTCGCCCCGCGGCAGCGAGCGCTGCGGCATCGGCGATCCCCTGCAGCTTGCGGCGATCAAGGTAGAAGGAACCGACGTCGACTGCGAGCGCGGCCGATCCGATGAGCATCGTCAGCCCCGCAGCCGAAGCGATGCTGATGCTTGCGCGCGTGTCGCGAAGGATGTGCGATTTCGTCATGGTTCAGTCCACCGGCAGTTCGAAGGTCGCGCGCGCACGGATGATATTTCCGGGCGACGGGACGAAGGAGGATCGAAGGAAGCTGGTCGGCGGCACGGTATAGGTGACTGCGACGGTCACGGCCTCGGTCGTTTCGGTGACGCCGACCGTCCGCGAAGCGGGCGTATAGCCGCCGACATGCGCCATGCTGCGGTCGACCGCGCGTGCCGCGATCGCGCGCCTGTCGGCCGCATCGAGCCCGACGATCGCCGCGCGCGCGCCGTCGTTCGCTGCCTGCTGCACATTATGAGCGAGCAGGAAATACTGGCCATAGATCAGGATGCCGAGTGCGAGCGCGAGGAAAAGCGGCAGGACAAGCGCCATCTCGACGATTGCCGCTGCGGATTCATTGCGGGTCAGCCGCACCGGAAAAGCCGAACAGGTCATGGGACGCAGAATGGAGCACCCCGATGAACACCGCGTCGAACCGGCGTTCCGGCAATTTTCGCATTTTGCGAAAGGGCACGCGGGCCCCGCGCGGCCGAATTCGGCGCCGTCACCGGACCGTTAAGGGCCCGGCGACGGCTCAATCCCGAAAATCGGAACTATTCGGCGGCCGTTGCCGCCTCGAGCTTGTCCTGCGTGCGCAGATCGAAGTCCGATGCATCGTGCCGTTCGCGCAGCTGGCTTGCCGGATCGCCCATCACACGGTTGACCATACGGCCGCGCTTCACGGCGGGACGCTCGGCCAGCTGGTCGGTCCAGCGGATGACGTTCCTGTATTCCTGCACCTGCAGGAACTCGCCGGCGTCATAGACGAGGCCTTTGACGAGCGCGCCGTACCAGGGCCAGATCGCCATGTCGGCGATCGTATAGTCGGTGCCGGCGATATACTCGCTCTCCGCCAGACGCCGGTCGAGGACGTCGAGCTGGCGCTTCACTTCCATCGCATAGCGATTGATCGGATATTCCTGCTTCGTCGGCGCATAGGCATAGAAGTGGCCGAAACCGCCGCCGAGGAACGGCGCGCTGCCCATCTGCCACATCAGCCACGACAGCGCCTCTGCGCGCTTCGCCACGTCGGTCGGCAGGAAGGCGCCAAACTTCTCCGCAAGGTGGATCAGGATCGCGCCCGATTCAAAGACGCGGATCGGCTCGGCACCGCTGCGGTCGACGAGCACGGGAATCTTGCTGTTCGGGTTCGCCGCGACATAACCGCTCGAAAACTGGTCGCCCTCACCGATATTGATCAGCCAGGCGTCATACTCGGCGCCGTCATGGCCCGCCGCCAGCAGCTCTTCGAGAAGCACCGTGACCTTCACGCCATTGGGCGTTCCGAGCGAATAGAGTTGCAGCGGGTGCTTGCCGACCGGCAAATCCTTGTCGTGCGTCGGGCCGGCGACCGGGCGGTTGATGTTCGCGAAGCGACCGCCGCTTTCCTTGTCCCAGGTCCAGATCTTCGGCGGCACATATTCGGTCTGATCGGTCATCGGCGACTCCTGCGCTAGATTTTGTACTGACCGGTACTTAATCGGCTCGTCGGGCGGCGTCCAGCGGTGCGCGCTCAAATAATCCTTTGCGCGCGCAAAGCCGAAATCGCGTCGGCGCTGTAACCGATCTCCGCGAGGATCGCATCGCTATGCTCCCCGACTTGCGGTGCACGTGCGGCGCCGGGCCTGGCACTCGCCGACAGGCCGATGGGCGCCCGGATGAGCGGGACGTCCCCCGGTGCACCGGGATAGGTGACTGGTTCGACCAGTCCCATCGCCGCGACCTGCGGTTGAGCGAGTGCTTCGCTCGACCTGAGCACAGGAGCAGCAGGCACGCGTGCGGCGCCAAGCTGGGCGATCGCCTCGGCGCTCGTCCGGCCGATGCACCATTGCCGCATGATGACGCTCAGCTCCTCGCCATTGTCGCCGCGCAATATGTCGCTGGCATAGAGCGGGTCATCGACAAGTTCGGGTCGTCCGACCAGTTCCGCCCAGCGTGCGAAGATCCCGCCGCCGACGATCTGGGTAACGATCCATCCGTCGCGGGTACGGAAGATATCGGTGGGCCCGGAACTGAAGCTGCGATTGCCGATCGGCTGGCGCTCGATGCCGTTAAGGGCGTGGTCGATGGCGAGCGAATTAGTCATCGCGAGCGCGGTACCGAGAAGGGATCCAGATACGCACTGCCCCCTCCCCGTCGCCTCACGTTCGCGCAGAGCGATCATGACACCGAACGCCGTGTGCAACGCCGTGCCGAAATCGACATAGTTGACCTGCGCGCGATACGGCTGATCAGGCGTGCCGGTCAAATGAACCGCTCCGG
>Ga0209257_1003488_pt1 | contig 13409 bp, 15 predicted proteins | sample AraplaCvi_mCL_r2_FD_184277 | JGI IMG/M metagenome (GOLD analysis project Ga0209257, IMG submission 184277) | Arabidopsis root microbial communities from North Carolina, USA - plate scrape MF_Cvi_mCL_r2 (SPAdes) (version 2) | ecosystem: Host-associated > Plants > Roots > Endosphere | place: USA...
CACAGCTCGTGCGCGGCCAGAACCGCGTGATTTCCGCGCTGCGGCAGGCAGAAGAACTGGTTCGCGCGGCTTGATCGTCAACACCTAGTCTAGATGTGAGCCATGTGCCACACCATTCCCATTCCCATTCCCATTCCCAGGCCATAGCGAACGTCGTCTCTGCGGCAGTGGATCGGTTGAGTTAGCATCGGAAGTCAGCAACGAAAAAACCTGCATTCCGGGACCGCCGTGAATAGATACAGTGATAGAGGCCGTGATCCACTGCACTTGGGTCCAAGCTACCAGGCACCGCACAAAATGAGCTTCGGGATCGGAGCCGAACGTTAATACGTGGTGCGCCAAGCTCTGAGATAGTCATGTACTCCCTGCAACATACTCAGAACGCTGCTTTGCCAATCGAGGCGCCGCCATCGACATGCAGCGTCTGACCGGTAATGAATCCGGCATCTTGAGATAGGAGAAAGGCGATCGCCGCGGCGATCTCTTCGGGATTGCCGAAGCAGCCAACCGGGACGCCTGACAGGTACCGCGCCTCGCCATCACTTCCGGCCGGGTTGTTCGCCCTGAACAGTTCGGTTTCGGTGGGGCCAGCCGACACCGCGTTGACTGTGATGCCGGTCGTGGCAAGTTCCAGGGCCCACGTCCTTGTGAGACTGACAAGGGCTGGTTTTGTGGCCGCATAACTTGTTCGCTGCACGCTGCCGAGCACGGTTAGGCTGGAGACACTGACGATCCGTCCCTAGCCCCGCGAGTGCATGCCGTGCAATTCGGCTTGGGTAGCGACCAGTGCCGGATGCAGATTGACGCGCATCACTTCTTCGAGAGTCTCGACAGCGATGCCGCCGAGCGGCTCTGCCCATATTCATAGAGAACAGCATGCAAAGCGTTCACCAATTTCGTCCGCTGGCGTACAATCCGCTCGCGCGCCCGGAACAGAACCGCCCGAGCTTGCTGATCCGCAGTTTTGGGCGGGACGAAACGCATCTTGGGCTGACGGGCCGCGATGACGATTGCTTCAGCATCGGCGGTGTCGTTCTTCTGGCGCTTCGCGAAAGGGCAGACATATTGCGCCGCGATCAGCCTGACTTCGTGCCCCACTTTGACCAACTCACGGGCCAAGTAGTGGGCGCTACGACAGGCTTCCATAGTCACAATCGCTGGCGGCTGTTCCGATAGGAAGCGGAGAAACTGTCCGCGTGACAGTTTCTTTCGATACCGTACTTCGCCCGCCATCGTCGCTGCATGCAGCACGAAAACATTCTTTGCCAGATCCACCCCGATCATCGTGACTTTCATTTTGACGTCTTCTCCGTCCTGTGGCCTACACCACATCATCTTGGTATATTGCGATGCCGTGAGGGGAGGACGGCAACCATCCCATCTTGTTCTGGCCCCAAGCCGGTGTTTTTGAAATGGGACTATCTTCTTTGGCCGTTGCTGCGCCGCTAAAGGCTCCGCCGTCGGAATCACCAGCGAGCTCGGAGCGCAGATAACGCTCCGGTGGGTAGCCGGACAGCCGGTAGTCAGTCATCGTTGAGTAGCGCCGGCGCAAAAACGATCTTTTCAAGCTGCTATAATCGAGCCCCGCTGCTGTCCTTTGCGCAAAGTTTTTGCTTGCCCGATTTTTCGGCATTTATCGCATTTACATTTCGTGTTGCGCATTATATCGTGCTAATAATGTGAATTAAGAATAATGAGACGGCGAAGTGGGAACGAAGGATGTATCGCGGCCGGCTTCTCTCGAGGCTCTGGAAAGCCGCCTCGAGCTCGACCTTCAATGGCTGAACCAGCCCCCGAAGGCCTGGATGCCCCGGACGGAAGTCGGCGGGACCGAGGTGCTGGACGTTGCGGTCATCGGTGCAGGTCTTTGCGGCCTGGTGACGCTCGCGGCGCTGAAGAAAGTCGGCATTCCCGCTGCCCGCGCCTATGACCGCGCTCCCCGGGGGCTCGAAGGCCCGTGGATCACCTATGCGCGGATGGAGACGCTGCGCACCCGCAAGGATGCGGTCGGTCCGGCGCTCGGTATTCCGTCGCTGACATTCCGTGCCTGGTTCGAGGCGCAACACGGGGCGCAGGCCTATCTCGACTTGGGCCTCATCCCGCGCCCGATGTGGATGGAGTATCTCGTCTGGTATCGGCGGGTACTCGGTCTCGACGCGGTCAACGAGACCGCGCTGGCCGGCATCGAACCCCGGGAGGATGGCCTCCTGGCACTCGCCCTTGAAACCGGAGGAGCGGTGCGAAGCGTGCTTGCCCGCCGTGTCGTTCTGGCTACCGGTCTCGATGGTCTGGGCGCGCCGACGCTGCCGGATGTCGCGGGCCGCGTTCCGTCACGCTTCGTCAGGCACGGCGCCGATCTGATCGACATGGCTGCGCTGAAGGGCAGGCGGGTTGCCGTCGTCGGAGCCGGTGCCTCCTCCATGGACAATGCCGCCGCCGCCCTGGAAGCCGGCGCCGCGCGGGTCGATATCTTCGTCCGCCGTCCGGACATTCCGCGGGTCGACAAATTCACCGGTATCGGCAGCCAGGGCATGACCCATGGCTATCTCGGCCTGCCGGACGCGGACAAATGGACCTACATGGTCGCCGGCGAGCGGGCCCAGATTCCGCCGCCGCGCCATAGCGTGCTACGTGTTTCGCGGCATCCGAACGCGTTCTTTCATCTCTCAAGCCCGGTGGACGATCTTGTCGAGACCGGCGGCGCCGTCGAGGTCGTGACGCCCAAAGGCCGCTACGCCGCCGACCTCGTGATTTTCGCGACCGGTTTTTCGGTCGACTTCAAAAAGCGGCCGGAACTTGCGATCCTCGAGGACAAGATCCTGCTCTGGCGGGATGTCTACACGCCTCCGGCCGGATGGGAGCACGCAGGGACAGGTGCGACGCCTTATCTTAGGCCTGCCTTCGAATTCCAGGCGAAGCCGGACCTCGATCCAGCGATGGCGGCGACGATTTCGCGGATTTCCTGCTTCGCTTACCCGGCGGTTCCCTCGCACGGTAAAATCACGAGCGGCATTCCGTCGATCAGCGACGGGGCGATGCGCCTGGCGACCGGACTGGCCCGGTCGCTTTTCGTCGAGGACCGTGCCTACCATCTCGATCGTTTCCTCGGGTTCGATACGCCCGAGCTCTTCGGCGACGAGTGGACCGATGCAGACATGCAGGAGGAAGTAAACCGTGCCAATGGATGAACACGTCCCGGATCTGCAGATTTTCTATGGCATCTCGTCGCCATGGGCCTATTTCGGTGCGCAGAAGGCCGTAGCGATTGCCCGAGACAACGGTGCCCGGGTGCGGCTGCGGCCGATCAGGATCATCGAAGCGAATGGCGGCATCCCGCTGCGCAAGCGGCCCGATGCCCGCCAGCTCTATCATGAAGTCGAGCTGCGGCGCTGGCGGGAGTTTCTCGGCATGCCTTTGAACCTGAAGCCGAAATTCTATCCTTGCCGTACCATCGAGCCGGCCGCGCAGGCGGTGATCGCACTGCAGAATGCCGGGCTTGATGCAATCGCGTTTTCCTTTGCGGTCCAGCGGGCCCTGTGGGCCGAAGAGCGCGATATCGCTGATCCCGAAACGTTGCGGGCCATCGCTATTTCTACTGCCGGGACGGATGCCGCGGCCCTCGTCGTCGATCCGCCACCGGACGAGATCGTCGAGGAATGGCATGAAAACCTCGCCGAAGCCGAACGGTTCGGCATTTTCGGCACGCCGACCTATGTCATTGGCAAGGAACTGTTCTGGGGCCAAGACCGGCTGGATTTCGTCGACAGGGCGTTGAAGGCAAGCCGCAATACGACCGACGCATTGAAGGAACCCGCATGATGCCCGCTACCGAAAATACCACCGCCAAGGCACTGCATGACGATGCGATCATCGTCGATGGCCTGCAGACCTGCCAGTGGAGCCGCTCGATATTCGAGGAAATGCGCGCCGGTGGCCTGACGGCGGTCAACGTCTCCTCTCTGCTCTGGGAGAATTTCCGCGAGGGCATCGGTTATGTCTCTGAATGGAAGCGTTTCCTGCGGGAAAACGACGACATTCTCCGCCCGGTGCGCACCGTTGCAGACATTCATGCGGCGAAGGCGGAAAACAAGACCGGGATCATCATCGGCTGGCAAAACACGTCGCCGCTGGAGGACAAGCTCGATTACGTGGAGATCTTCAAGGATCTCGGCGTCGGTATCATGCAGCTCACCTACAATACCCAGAATTATTCCGGCGCCGGGTATCTGGAAGAGGTCGATAGTGGCCTGACCGGGTTTGGCAGGGAAATTCTCGCCGAGATGAACCGCGTCGGCGTGCTCTGCGACCTGAGCCATGTGGGCGACAAGACGAGCGCTGATGTCATCGCACGCTCCAAAAGCCCGGTTTGCATTTCCCATATCCTGCCGCGTGCATTGAAGGATGTGAAGCGCAACAAGCCGGATGAACTCTTCGTGGCCTGCGCCGAGAAAGGCGGTCTGATCGGGGTAAGCCTCTTCGCGCCGGGTCTTGCCGCCGGCAACGATGCTACCGTCGAGGACTATCTCGACGCCATGACCCATATCATCGATCTGGTCGGCGAAGATCATGTAGGCATCGGGACAGACTTTTCGCTGGATCGCCCGCGTCCAGGTCCATGGCTGCTTTGGGCCAACAAGGACAAGGGCACGGCTCGCACGCTGACCGAGTTCGGGTCGGTGAAGATTTCCAAGCCGAAGGGCATTCAGCGTATGACCGAAATGCCGCACCTGACAGCGCGCATGCTGGCGCGCGGCTGGAGCGAAGAACTCGTCCTGAAGCTTCTCGGCCGCAACTGGTTGCGGGTACTCGATCGGGCCTGGACGCCAACCGCATGATCCTTGCCGGTGTCCGCCGCTGTAGGCAAGGAAATTGCCGAACCACGGAAAAAAGGGCTTGGCGTTGCGAGCCCGGGGAACTGCGCGGCGATAGAAATTGGCCTTGCTCATAACTGGAGAGACAGACATGACGACATACATGCAGAACGGAATTTCGCGGATGTTCATCCGCGCCGGCGTGGTCGCGGCCGGCTTGTTCGCACTCCTGGGCGGTGCCCAGGCGCAGGACGCCTCGGTCAAGGGAACGGTCAATATCGTCGGCTTTTCCGGAGTCTTTGCCGACAACTACCAGAAATTCATCATCGATCCCTTCAAGGTAAAGTATCCGGGTATCAGCGTCACCTATCAGCAGAGCAAGAATTCTGCCGAGACCCTGGCGCTGCTCACCTTACAGCGGGCAGACCCCAAGGTTGACATCGCCCTGATCGACGTCGCCGTCGCCATCAAGGCGGCCAAGGATGGCATCTTCACCAAGCTCGATCCGGCCAAGGTCAAGGTGCTCGAAGAAATGCCGGCCTGGGCACGCCTCGAAGGCGACAAGGCGATCGCCTTCTCGCAGGACAATCTGGCGATCCTCTATAACACGGATACCGTGAAGCAGCCGCCGGCCAGCTGGAACGATCTGGCCGACCCAAAATACAAGGGCAAGATCGCCGCCAAGCTGAGTGATACCCGTGGCGTCATCCTGCTGCCGATCCTCGACAAGCTGGCAGGCGCCGACTACAAGCAGAGCATCGATCCGGCCCTTGCTCTTCTGAAGAAGATCGCGCCGAACGTCTCCACATGGGAACCGGCTCCGGACTGCTACGCGGTGATCCAGAGCGGTGAAGTCGATCTTTCAATCTGCTGGAATGGCCGCGCGCAATATCTGCACGACACGCAGGGCGGCAAGATCGGCGTCGCTGCCCCGAAGGAAGGTTCGATCGGCCAGACGAACACCATCGGCCTCGTCGAAAATTCCAAGAATGCCGAGGCGGCGCAGCTCTTCATCAACTATGCGCTCGGCACCGTAGCGCAGGCGACATTTGCCGAAAAGAGCTTCTACGGTCCGGTCAACACCAAGGTAAGCCTGCCGGATACCGTTGCTGCGCGCATCTACGGTTCCAAGGAAGCCCAGGCTGCCCAGATGTCGCTCGACTGGAATTTCGTCGCCGACAAATATTCGGCCTGGATCCAACGCATCAGCCGCGAAGTCATCGCGCTCAACTGAGCCATTACGGGGGGCTGGCCGTCATGGCTGATCATCACGTCATCATCGACAATCTCGTGAAGACCTATCCGGGCGCCCAGAAGCCTTCCGTGGACCATGTCAGCTTCTCGCTGCCGCGTGGCGAGATGCTGGCCCTGCTCGGACCTTCCGGCTGCGGCAAGACCACGATCCTGCGCATGATTGCCGGTCTGATCGCGCCGACCTCCGGGGCGATCCGGCTCGACGGCGAGGATGTTTCATCGATCGCCGTCTACAAGCGCAACATGGGCATGGTCTTTCAGGCCTATGCCCTGTTTCCCCACATGACCATCGCCCGGAACATTTCGTTCGGGCTCGAAATGCGCAAGGTCGGTCGCGCCGAGCGCGAGGAGAGGGTCAGGAAGGCACTCGATCTCGTCAAGCTGACGGGGCTTGGCGATCGCAAGGTCAGCCAGCTCTCGGGCGGCCAGCAGCAGCGCGCGGCGATTGCCCGCTCGCTGGTGATCGAGCCGGAGCTGCTATTGCTCGATGAGCCCCTCTCGAACCTCGATGCCAAATTGCGCGACGAAATGCGGGACGAGATTCGCGATATCCAGGCTCGGACGGGTGTGACGGCCATCTTCGTAACCCATGACCAGGATGAGGCACTGTCGATGGCCGACCGCCTGGCCGTCATGTCCGCCGGACGTCTCGAGCAGATCGGCACGCCGCGCGAAATCTTCGACCGGCCCCAGACGGAATTCGTTGCCTCCTTCATCGGCGCCGGAACCGTTTTCGAAGGCAAGGTAACCGAGCATGGGCTTGCCATGGTCGAGGATCTGAAGGAACTACGCTTCGTCGGCGATGCTCCGCTCGGTTCGCCCGTCAAGCTGATGATTCGGCCGCACAGGCTGCGCCTGCTCACCGATGCAGGCCAGCCGAACCGCTTTTCCGGGACGGTGGAGCACATCGTCTATCGCGGACAGACGCTGACCCTGAATGTTCGCTGCGGCAGCCGGTTGTTGCAGGCCGATCTGCCCACGCATGCCGGCATGCTGCCTGAAAGAGGCAGCACGGTCACTCTGTCGGTTGCACCGGAGGACGTGACACTGGTCGGGCAGGTGTCGCCATGAGTGCGGCCGCTACAGCCCCGACTGCGACCTCATCCACATCCGCTGCCTCGCGTGGCATCCTGCTGATGTTGCTCCTGCCGGGACTTGTCGCGCTGGTCATCACCTTTCTTCTGCCGCTCATCTGGCTGCTCAGAGCCTCCTTTGCGTCCTCCACGATGAGCGCATTCGGTGGCGGTGACTTGACCACTCAATCCTATTCCACCGTGCTGTTCGACCCGTTCTACTGGCGGGTGACCTGGAACACGCTGGTTCTCGGCTTCAATGTCGCGATCTTCGCTGTGGTCCTGTCCTATCCCATCGCCCTGTTTCTGGCGCGAACGGAAAGCCGCTTTCGCGGTGTGCTGACCGCCTTGGCCGTCGCGCCGCTTCTGACGTCTTCGGTCGTTAGAACCTATGGCTGGATGGTCATCCTCGGCGATCGGGGCGTGATCAACAGCACGCTTCAATCGCTGTCTGTCACCAGCGGCGTTATCAAGCTCACCAACAACAGTTTCGGCGCCACAGTCGCGCTGATAGAAATCCTCATGCCTTACGCTATTCTCGCCATGCTGAGCGGTTTCGGCCGGCTGAATGCACAGCTGGAGGAGGCGGCCGCGATGCTCGGGGCGAACCGGTTCAAGGTATTCACCCGCATCATCCTGCCGCTCAGCCTGCCCGGCGTGCTGACCGCCGCACTGCTGGTTTTCGTTCTGGCGATCTCGTCCTTCGTGACGCCGCGGCTGATGGGTGGCGGTCGGGTATTCGTGCTCGGCACCGAGGTCTTCAACGAAGCGACCGTGACGCTGAACTGGCCCCTCGCGGCCGCCCTTTCCGTCATGTTGCTGGTGCTCTTCAGCAGCATCATCCTGCTCTATCAGCGCGCCTTGCGCGCGCTTGAAGCGTGAGGCCGGCCATGCAGGAAAACGCACTTCTCGCCCGCATCACCTGGAATACGCTAATCACGCTGCTTTATTTCTTTCTGCTGGCGCCGATCATCATCGTCTTCATCATCTCGTTCGATACGCGCCAATATCTGGCCTTCCCGCCGGAGAGCTTCTCCCTCGGGTCCTATGTGAAGGTCTTCCACAACGCGAAATTCATTTCGGCTTTCTGGCGCAGCCTGATCATCGGCGGGATCGTCGGCGTTGTGGCGGTTTCTGCCGGCATGCTCCTGTCCCTGTCGCTGGTGCGCTACAAGTTCCGCGGCAGGGCGGTGGTGAATTTTCTCATCCTTGCCCCGTTTCTTGTGCCTCACATCGTGCTGGCGGTCGGCATCATGCTGGTGATCGCTCCGCTCGGATTGCTCGACAGTTATCCGGGCATCGTGCTCGCCCATCTCGGGATTACAATTCCCTATACGGTGCGGACGATCACCATGAGCCTGATGGCTGTCGATACCCGCGTCGAAGAGGCGGCCCTCGTGCATGGCGCGTCACCGCGAATGGTGTTCTGGCGTATCACGCTGCCGCTGGTGCGTCCCGGTCTGATCGCGGGTGGTGTCATCGCCTTTCTCATCTCCTTCGATGAGGCGACGATCTCGCTTTTCATCGTTTCGGTGAAGGCGTCTACCCTGCCGACGGAAATCTACCATTACCTTGAATATTCCACCGATCCGCAGATCGCAGCGCTTTCCGTCATTCTGATCCTGATCTCGGTCGGGGTGGTGGTTGCGGTCGAGAAGCTGATCGGCTTGCGCAGGGCGCTCTGACATGCTTGTTGGAACCCGTGCCGGTATCGTCGAGGGCTTCGAGGAAAACGGTTATGCGGTCTTTCTCGGTGTTCCTTATGCTGCTCCGATCACGCCCGAACTGCGTTTCGCGGCGCCGCAGCCGGTCCGGCCCTGGGCCGGCATTCGTGCTGCCAAGACGCTCAGTGCGGTCTGTCCGCAAATCCCGACCTATGGTCCAGTCGGAAAGGCAGCGGCATCGAAGCTGGAATTCAGTACCGACTTCCTGACAATGAATATCCGTACGCCGTCCGTCTCCGGTTCGGCTCCGGTTGTGGTTTGGATTCATGGCGGCGGTTACGCGGTCGGTTCCGCCAACGAGGCTGTGCTGCAAAGCGGATCGTTTGCGGCAAGCGGCGTGGTCGAGGTGTCCATCAACTATCGATTGGGAGCGCTCGGCTTCCTGCACCTGAACGACCGTTCCCCGGACAATCGTGGTCTGCTGGACCAGATCGCCGCCCTGGAATGGGTGCGGGACAATATTGCAGCTTTCGGCGGCGACCCGAAGCGGGTGACGTTTGCCGGACGCTCGGCCGGTGGGTTCTCGATCGCTGCGGTGATGGCGATGCCCGCCGCTCACGGGCTCTTCGCCCGGGCGATGCCACAGAGCGGCGCAAGCACCGGCGTCTCGACCATGGAGGATGCGCAAAAGCTCAACCAGCGCATGCTCGATTACTTGCAGATCACCGAAGCGGAACTTCGCGATATACCGTTCGAGGTACTGCTCGTCGCGCAGCGGGATCTCTGCAACCAATCCTATGAACAGCACGATTTCGAGCGGGATGGCTCGGCCTCGATGCTCGGCGTGCCTTTCGTTCCTGTCATCGACGGTGTCTCGCTTCCATACCATCCCGAGGAGGCGGCCGCGCGAGGAGAGACTGCCGCCGTCCCTATGATGATCGGCTGTACGACCGGCGAATACGTCACTCACGCGACCGCGCAGCCGGAGATGGATTTCGATATCGCGGCGAATTTGCTGCATGAGCGCGTATTGCCGCTGGGCCTGACCGGTGCCGAGATTGTCCGGCGTTATCGCGAGGCGCTACCGGATCACTCGCCGCGCGGCATATGGCGTGCAGTGGGCGGCGACCTGGTTTTCCAGAATCCGACCACGCGTTTCGCGCGGCTGCATTCCGCTCATCAGCCGGTCTACAAATATCTGTACGGAACTATCGACGCTGATGAGCTTGGTGCTCCGCATGGAGCTGAAGTCGGAGAGGTCTGGTATCGGCGCGGAATGGACGTGAGCCACCTGCCAGCCCGTCAGGCTGTGACCGATCGGACATTTGCGGAAGGTATTCACGACGTCTGGGTCTCCTTCATCCGTGGTAAGGCACCACATGTGCCGGGAGGGGACTGGCCGCGATATTCCGCCTCCGCGCCGCACGTCCTTCATATGGAAAATGGCAATTTCCATGTCGTGACGGACCCTTTCGACCATCGCACGGCATTGTGGGGAACTCCGCATGACTGACCAGATAGATCGACTATCCGGTCTTCACCCGCAACCGGCCCTGGTTGCGATCCGGTGCGAGCGCCTGCAATTCGGGAATGGCATCGAACAGATAGATGCGCTTCGGGAGAATGGGCTGTCGACAGGCGAGATCGTCGACCTTATTCATGGGGTTGCGATCTTCGGCTGGGCAAACCGGCTGATGCATACCGCTCGGCCATTCAGAGCCGGTCAAACAAAAGAGTTCAGGGGGAGCTTAATCATGACCGCCATCTCGACGGGAAAGGCGCCGGCCGCCATTGGACCCTATTCGCAGGCGCGCATCGCTGTAGGATTGCTTTTCGTGTCCGGGCAGTTGCCGATCGATCCCGCGACCGGCGAATTTAATTCGCAGGACGCGTTCTAGCAGATGAAGCAGTCCATCCCCAACATTGCCGCGATTGCGGAAGCTGCCGGTACGAACCTTTCGAAGACGGTCAAGACGACGATCCTGCTCACCGATCTTTCCGGTTTCGCCGCCATCAACGAAGCCTACGGTGCCTTTTTGGAAGCGCCCTATCCGGCGCGCGCCACGTTCGACTGCCGAAAGGTGCCAAGGTCGAGGTGGAAGCGGTTATCGAACTTGCATAGGATATACCGATGACCGAGAACGCAAGATGCCTTCCCTGCCCGCACCTGTCCGCACTTCCGGACTGCGAAGACCGGGAATGGAGCCGAATGGCAATCGGCATCCTTCAGGGTGATGGTCGCCGCTCGGCCGATACGCATTTGGTAAAGCCTGTTTTCAAGGGGCTGCGCGGCATATCTATCTATCTCAAGGACGAGTCCACTCACCCGACCGGCAGCCTCAACCACCGTCTGGCACGTTCGTTGTTTCTCTACGGCATCTGCAACGGCAAGATCCGCCAAGGAACGACGCTTGTCGAAGCCTCGTCTGGCTCAACGGCGGTCAGCGAAGCCTATTTTGCGCATCTTCTCGCTCTGCCCTTCATTGCGGTAATGCCGCATTCGACCAGCCGTCAGAAGGTGGATGCGATCGATCGCTTCGGGGGACGATGCCATTTCGTCGATAGTCCTGCCGAGGTCTATACCGTGGCGGAACGGCTGGCTGTCGAGGCCGGGGGCCATTGTCTCGATGAGTTCACCTTTGCCGAACGAGCGACCGACTGGCGCGGCAACAACAATGTCGCCGAGTCGATCTTCGAGCAGATGAAGGCGGAAGTTATCTGCGACAGCGGCGACCGTTATGCGGCGACCTACTACAATCCGGATTGGCTGGAGAAGAACAGGATCGATATCCGCCCCTATCGCGAGATGCTGGAGACCTTCATCGACACAGGCGAGTTCAGGACTGTCGATGCCGCCTGATTATCTCGATACGCGACAGCTCGAAGCGTTCGTCGCCGTCATCTCGATCGGCAGCATGACGGGCGCCGCCAAGGCGCTTGGCAAGTCGCAGCCGGTAGTTACCCGACTGATCCAGGATCTGGAGCAGGAACTCGGGTTTCCAGTCCTCCATCGCAATGGACCACGCATCGGCCCGACGGAGCAGGGAATTGCCTTCTTTGCGCAGGCGGAGCTTTTCCTGAGCGGTCTGCGCACGATCAGTGAGCGGGCGAGGAGTATCGAGGCAGCACAGGCAAGGCCCGTCGAGCTGGCCTCGATTCCGGCCATTGCCGCGAGCGTCGTTCCTCTGGCGTTGCAGGATATTCCTGCCGATCAGTTTCCGCAGCATGTGCATCTCCAAAGCACGGCGTCGGAAAACGTCGTTCAGGCGGTGATAGCAAGGACTGCGGATGTCGGGATCGCCAGCCTTCCGCTCGATAATCCCGGTGTAGACGTCCACTGGATCGGCGAAGTGCCGTGCGTCGCGGTCGTTGCCGCTTCGGATCCTCTCGCCACTCGCGATATGCTCCGGCCGGAAGATCTGCAGGGGCGTCGGCTGATTGCATCCGCTAACCCCTACCGGCTGCGGATGCGCATCGACAAGGCTTTGGCCGGGCAGTCGATTGAGACCGGGGGCGTGATCGACAGCAATGCGACCTATGTGTCGCTGTCGCTGGCGCGGGCAGGGCTCGGCGTCGCGATCGTCGAATCCGTGACGATCAGCGGGCTGCCGATCAAGGACGTCGCGATCCTGCCGCTGGCTTTTCATATTCCGTTTTACTGGGGTGTTATTACCGCCACCGGCGCACCCTTATCCTCCACCGTGCAGCATCTTATTGCGGCCATCGGCCATCGGGCAGCTGAACTACCGAACTTCCGCAGACACAAGGACATCCCCGCACCCTAGTTGGGCGTTGCACGCATGTGGATCGGCGTTGTGCGAACACCGCAATAACGATGGCCAACTCCAGTCAAGGATTTTGCCGAGATCAATGGCGAGAAAGGAAGGATGATCCCGCACTTGGTGGATGCTCAAGGGACAGTCGGTCTTCCTAGGCACGGCTGTGGCGGATGACGGGTGGTCACGTCCGCCTGGACTGGAGGCACAAAATGCCAGGTGCCTGTAACAGGCTAAAGATGAAGGAATTATCTGAGTCCTTCGACCGGTTCGAAGAGGAGATCCTGCTTCAATCTGCCTCCATTGCGGCAAAGAACGAACTTTGCGGTGAGGGAATCGCCTTTGATACGTACGCAACCTTCGGCGTATCAGCTCACCCAAAGTCCGAGGCGGCGCTACAGCCCTGAATTGAACAAATGTACCTCTGGCTTTTGATCATGGGCGGCCGATCAAGCATTTTCTTTTCGTGCCTTGATGATCGCGCCGGTTCTGGCCATGTTGCAACAAGCCAGAACTCGCCACCGGTCAATGTCGATGAAGGTATAGCAGCTTGCAGTTTGATAAAAGCGCTGATATTGCGCGGCCGCTTGAGAATCTGGTTGTGGAAACGACGGGCCGACAGTTCGAATCTTCTCACATCAGGATTTTTGTCAATTGTTCATTCGAGTGGCATCGAATTTCTCCTTGGTGAGCGGATCCGCGGCCTGAGCCCATAGCATTACCGGCCCGGTTCTCGGGCCTATACAACCTCACATCCGGTCGCCACTCTCAGCGGCTGCACCATTTTCCCGCATTCGACGGGCACGGGCTCAGGAGAACGGGACCAAACTC
>Ga0209257_1003494_pt1 | contig 13386 bp, 11 predicted proteins | sample AraplaCvi_mCL_r2_FD_184277 | JGI IMG/M metagenome (GOLD analysis project Ga0209257, IMG submission 184277) | Arabidopsis root microbial communities from North Carolina, USA - plate scrape MF_Cvi_mCL_r2 (SPAdes) (version 2) | ecosystem: Host-associated > Plants > Roots > Endosphere | place: USA...
TTTTGAACTCGTCGGCCAGGTAGTCGACGATCCGCAGGTCGAAGTCCTCGCCGCCCAGGAAGGTGTCGCCGTTGGTCGACTTCACCTCGAAGACGCCGTCGCCGATCTCCAGGATCGACACGTCGAAGGTGCCGCCGCCCAGGTCGTAGACCGCGATCTTCTTGCCGTCGTTCTTCTCGAGGCCGTAGGCCAGCGCGGCCGCCGTGGGCTCGTTGATGATCCGCAGGACTTCCAGGCCGGCGATCTTGCCGGCGTCCTTGGTCGCCTGCCGCTGGGCGTCGTTGAAATAGGCCGGGACGGTGATGACCGCCTTCTCGACCTTCTCGCCGAGGTGCTGCTCGGCGGCTTCCTTCATCTTCTGAAGGATGAAGGCCGACACCTGCTGCGGGGAATAGTCCTTGCCGTGGGCGCGCACCCAGGCGTCGCCGTTCGGCCCCTTCACGATCTCGTACGGCACCATGTGCTTGTCCTTCTCGACCACGGGGTCCGAGAAGTTGCGGCCGATCAGCCGCTTGATCGCGAAGAGGGTGTTGGTCGGGTTCGTGACAGCCTGGCGCTTGGCCGGCTGGCCCACCAGCTTCTCGCCGTCGTCGAGGAAGGCCACCACCGATGGGGTGGTCCGCGCGCCTTCGGCGTTCTCGATCACTTTCGGCGTCTTGCCGTCCATGATGGCCACGCACGAATTGGTCGTGCCGAGGTCGATGCCGATGATCTTGCTCATAGCCTAGGTCTACTCGCTCCTTGTTTGGCGAACGTCGCGGAGGGGCCTTCTAATGAAGCGCCCGCCGGATTGCGACGCCCCCGGTTCGATTGTCTCCCGTCCGGCCTCCGTCTTTCGGTACGCAGAAGCCGTCGTCGAGAGCCGATATGGGGGAAATTGCGGGGCCTGCAAGTGCGAAAGCCCCTAATCCGATCAAGGGCATGACTCAGCTTTGCCTCCAATGCGCGCTGGCGTCGGCGTAGAGGCCGGCCGGATGCGGCGTCTCGCCGCCCCGCGAAGCGAGGAAGGCGTGCTCCACCACCATGGCCTGCTGCTCGATGTTCATCGCCGTGAACGCCCGTCCGCCTTGCAGGTCGTAGGCATAGGACGCATCGCCATCGCCCGCTTTGATCTTGGCCAAAACCAGCGAGACGCCGTGCTGCGCCTGCCAGACGTGGGTCAACTCGTGGACGAACACCGCCTGGGTGCGCAGCGGAACCTCGGCGGAGGCGAAGTCCGCCCGCGCGGTCGTGGCCGGCCAGACCATCAGCCCGGGGCCGCCCACGAAGGCGCGGTTCCAGAAGGGCAGGGCCAGCACCTTCACCCGCCCGGCGTCCAGCCCGCGTCCGAACATCTCGGCCGCCAACCCGCGCTCGCCCGGGGTCAGGGGGCGCAGCGCGAGCGGTTTCATGCGGCCGGCGGTCATCATGTGGTTGACGCGGAGCGGGGCTGTGGGTTCCTCAATATGAGCTGTCATCCCGGCCAAGCGAAGCGCCGAGCCGGGACCCAGGAGCCGCGCTCGCCCCTCTGGGTCCCGGATCGGCCTTGCAGGCCGACCGGGATGACGTCTTGAGTACGCTCACCCCCAAACCGACAAGGACACCGCCATGGTCACGCTCACCCGCCCCGACGGCACGCGCCCGGAAGACGTCCACCTGTCGCGCCGCGGCCTGACCCTGGCGCTCACCGGCGGCTATGCGCTGGCGGCCTGGTCGGCGAGCGCCGAACCGATCAAGACCGACGGCGTCGGCCTCGTGCAGAGCGCCGTGCAGATCAAGGCGCCGGACCGCGAGATCCCGGCCTTCATCGCGCGGCCGGCGAAGTCGGGCAAATTCCCGTGCGTGGTGCTGATTTCCGAGATCTTCGGCCTGCACGAGTACATCCGCGACACCGCGCGCCGCCTCGCCAAGGCCGGCTATGTGGTCATCGCCCCGGACTTCTTCGTGCGCGCCGGCGACCCGTCGGCCACCGAGGACCGGACCGCGATCATGAAGATGGTCGCCACCGCCACCGACAAGCAGGTGGCCGGCGACGTGGGCGCGGCGCTGGCCTACCTGAAGGCCCAGCCGTTCGCCGACGCGAAGCGAATCGCCATCACCGGCTTCTGCTGGGGCGGGGCGGTGACCTGGGAATCGGTCGCCCGCTTCCCCGACTTCAAGTGCGGGGTGGCCTGGTACGGCCGCCTGACCAGCGGCATGTCGCCCGACGACGCCAGCAACAAGAACCCGCTCGACCTGGCCGGCGAGCTGAAGGCGCCCGTGCTGGGCCTCTACGGCGAGAAGGACTCCGGCATCCCGCTCACCGACGTCGAGAAGATGCGCGAGGCCCTGAAGGCGGCGGGCAAGACCTCGAGCGAGATCGTGGTCTTCCCGGGCGCCCAGCACGGCTTCCACGCCGACTACCGCCCGTCCTACAGCAAGGCCGACGCCGAAGCCGGCTGGGCCAGGATGCTGGCCTTCTTCAAGAAGAACGGGGTCTGAGGCGCCCTTCCTCTCCCGCCAAGGCGGGAAAGGAAGCTAGAACGGCGGTTCTTCGACCTTCGGCGGGGGCGGGGCGGGGGCGGCCTCGGCCTTCTCCGCCGGCGGCGGGGGTGCGATCACGGGGGTCGCCTCCGGTCCGGCCGGGGCGCCCTTCTCGGCCTCGGCGCGCGCCAGGGCGGCGGCTTCGGCCTTGGCCTTCTTCTCTGCCTCGAGCTTGGCCTGCTCTTCCGGCGTCAGCTCTTCCTCTTCCTGGGCGGCGCCGATGATCCGCTCGTCGGTGAGCGGCTTGGCCTCCTGCGCCTCCAGGATCTGGCCGGTCTCGCCCGGGACCCGTTCGCCGGGCAGCCGGCTGCGGGCCGGCGCGGTGATGGCGCCCAGCGCGAACGCGCCGAGGCAGGCGGTCACGAGACCTGCGGCGACGACCTGCAGCACGGGACGGGGCATGGACCAGTTCATGCGCCGGAACCTAATCCGCCGAGCGGCTGCACGGAAGGCCGATCACCCATCCCGGCAATCACGGTAAACGCGCGATTAACGGTCCCTGGCGCAAACAGGGTGTGAGTCGAGTCTGGGAGACCTTGGGCGCATGGCGCGGGTGGCGCGGAAAACCGGTGGCGAGCTTGCGCTCCACATCGCCAGGCTCACCTGGAACCATCCGGCGACGGCGCGGCTGCGCGGGGGCGTGACCGCGGCGTTCGGCGCCGCCCTGGCCGTGGCCTTCGCGACCTACAACGCCGCCGACCCCAGCCTGAACGCCGCCGGCCCGGCGGAGCCGACTAACGCCCTGGGCGGCGGCGGGGCGGTGCTGGCCGACATTGGGGTACAGTCGCTGGGCGTCGCCGCCGGCCTCGCGGCCCTGCTCGTCGTCACCTGCGGCCTGGCCCGGGTGGCCGATCCCGAGCCCGACCTCAGCCGCGGCCGGCTGCGCCTGCGCGCCGCTATCGGGACTCTGGGCCTGGTCGCGCTGGCCGGGGCGCTGGCCTGGGCGCCGACCCCGGCCGCCTGGCCGCTGGCCAAGGGCCTGGGCGGCTTCTGGGGCGACACCCTTTTGGGCGGCTTCGCCGGCCTGATCGAATACGCCCGCCTGGCGTTCGGGACCGCCATCGCCGGGACCGTCCTGCTGGCGGCCGGTGTCGTGGCCTATGGCTACGGCCTGGGCCTGTCGCGCCTCGACGTGCGCGGCATCGCCGACGGCCTGGCCCACGCGCTGGCGCCCAGGCCCAAGCTCGTGGCCGCCAAGCCCGAGCCGGTCGGCGCCGCCAAGGTCGCGCGCCGCAACAAGAAGCCGGATCCGGTCGTCCCCGATGCCGCCTTCGACGACCCCGAGCCGGCCCCCGTCGTCGCCGGCGAGGGCCCGGTCCTGCAGGTCAAGGCCCCCAAGCCCGCGCCGAAGGAGAGCGTGCGGGAGCAGAAGGAGGCCCAGGCCACCTTCGCCTTCGCCCAGGAAGGCGGCTTCCAGCTCCCCGAACTGTCGATGCTGACCAAGGCTAAGCCGCGCGCCGCCCAGTTCGACGAAGGCGCCCTGCGCCAGAACGCCCAGCTGCTGGAGAGCGTGCTGGCCGAGTTCGGCGTCCGCGGCCAGGTGGACCAGATCCGCCCCGGCCCTGTGGTCACTCTGTACGAGCTGGTCCCCGCGGCCGGCGTGAAGTCGGCCCGCGTCGTAGCCCTGGCCGACGACATCGCCCGCTCGATGAGCGTCGCCGCCTGCCGCGTCTCGGTGGTCCCGGGCCGCAACGCCATCGGCATCGAACTGCCCAACCAGCGGCGCGAGACCGTCTACCTGCGCGACCTGCTGTCGGCGCCCGAGTACGAGCGCGGCGGCCAGGTGGTGCCCGTGGCCCTGGGCGAGACCATCGGCGGCGAGCCCTACATCGCCGACCTGGCGAAGATGCCCCACCTGCTGATCGCCGGCACCACCGGCTCGGGCAAGTCGGTGGGCGTCAACGCCATGATCCTGTCGATCCTGTACCGCCTGCCGCCCGAGCAGTGCCGGCTGATCATGATCGACCCGAAGATGCTGGAGCTTTCCGTCTACGACGGCATCCCGCACCTGCTGGCCCCGGTGGTCACCGATCCCAAGAAGGCCATCGTCGCGCTGAAGTGGACCGTGCGCGAAATGGAGGACCGCTATCGCCGCATGTCCAAGATCGGCGTGCGCAACATCGCCTCGTTCAACGAGCGCGCCCGCGAGGCCCTGGCCAAGGGCGAGCATTTCGAGCGGACGGTGCAGACCGGCTTCGACGAGGCCGGCCGCGCCACCTACGAGAGCGAGAAGATCCGGCCCGAGCCCATGCCCTACCTGGTCGTGATCATCGACGAGGTGGCCGACCTGATGATGGTGGCCGGCAAGGACATCGAAGGCGCCGTCCAGCGGCTGGCCCAGATGGCGCGCGCCGCCGGCATCCACCTGATCATGGCCACCCAGCGCCCGTCGGTGGACGTCATCACCGGCACCATCAAGGCCAACTTCCCGACCCGGATCAGCTTCCAGGTCACCTCCAAGATCGACAGCCGCACCATCCTGGGCGAGCAGGGCGCCGAGCAGCTGCTGGGCCAGGGCGACATGCTCTACATGGCCGGCGGCGGGCGCATCACCCGCCTGCACGGCCCGTTCGTCTCCGACGGCGAGGTCGAGGCGGTGGCCAAGTTCCTGCGCGACCAGGGCACCCCCAGCTACCTCGAGGAGGTCACCGCCGGCGGCGACGACGAGGGCGAGGAAGGCGACCTGGGCTTCGGCGGCGGGGACGGGGAGGGCAACGACCTCTACGACCGCGCCGTGGCCGTGGTCACCCGCGACGGAAAGGCCTCGACCAGCTACATCCAGCGCCGCCTGCAGATCGGCTACAACCGCGCCGCCTCGCTGATCGAGCGGATGGAGCAGGAAGGCGTCGTCGGCCCCGCCAACCACGCCGGCAAACGCGAGATCCTGGTCAGCGCCGCGCCGTAGGGCGGGCCGTTCACAGCCAAGCCGAGCGCCGTTCCACGGACCGCTGCATTCCCGCCGCGAGGGACTTCGCACGGGCTCGCAACAGCGTCACCCGCCCCTCCGGCGTCCTCGCATAGACGAGGTCGGAGGATCCCACCCGCCCGTTCCAGAGCTTTGCGAACGTCTCGGCCCATTCCTTCCTGGCCCCGAGGGCGGCGGGCACGGCGTGGTAGTCCGTGCGCGTCCGAAGGCCCAGCCGGCTGCGGCGGACCAGGATGTAGCGCGGGTTCTGCACGGGTCCCAGAACCTCCGCGATCGCCTGCATCACCTGGCGTTCGGCGCCTCGGCTCGCGCCGCGAAGGATGACGTCCTTGCGCCCGTCGATGCTCGCGCGGACATCGAACCGGCCGTCGGCGGCGTCGGCCTCGCTCACCGCGCCCCCGTGGGCCAGCGCCTGGAGGACGACCAGTCCGACCTGTTGGAGGCTGCCTTCGACCGAGCCGTTGCGCCAGATCAGGCGCGCCGCCCGGGCCAGTTTCGGCGCGGCGGCCACCGCCGCCGCGAGCGCCAGACCGGCTGCGCTGAGGCTCACCGTGCCATCGAACGCGCTGAGTTCGTCGGCGAGGGCGAACCCTGCCGCGCTGGCCGCCGCCCAGGCCAGGGCGTGGAGCGTGTCAGCCCAGGCCAGGTTTCGCGGCGCGTAGTCCGGCGCCGCGGTCTCGCGGACGTGGGCGCGCGGCCCCCCAGCGCCCAGGGAGACTGACCATCGGCGGGCGATCGCCGGCCGGTCCGCCGCCACGGCGAAGGTTCGACGGTTCGCCGCGCGGAAATCCTCCGAAAGATCCAGATTCAGGCGGCCGACGCCGCTTTCGATCAGGGTGGAGTCCCCGTTGGAGATGCCTTCGAAACCGCGGAACCTTCGCCGCAGGACCTCCGCGTCGGACAGGCCCGGCGGGCCGTCGTCCATCAGATATCCCCAGTTGAGATGTTCGACGGCCCCCGCCAACCCGCCCTTCGGAAGCGGCTCGGCCGTCGCCAGGTGCCAGATGTTGGCGACCTTTCCGGGGTTGCCCGGTTCGATGCGGATGGCGCGTCCGCGCATCTGGTTGGACAGCACGAAGGACGCGGTGTTGCTCGCCAGGACGAGGCTATTCAGCGCCGGCGCATCCCAACCCTCGCCGAGCAGGGACTGGGTGCCGACGAGGATCCTGACCGCGCCGCGCGTGAACAGCGCCGTCATGAGCTGGACCAGACGCGACCCGCCGGGCCCAGCCAGCTCGATCCTCACATGATCCGGGCAAGCCGGGAGGTCGAAGGCGCGCACCATCGCCGGGTCGCCGCCATGCTCTGCGGTCAGCGCTTCGAGCGTCGGAAGCGCGCCGCGGGGAATGACCACCAGCGTTCCCGTCAGGACGCCCAGAGTCCCGGAAGCCACGCCCGAGCGCCGCAGGTGCTCGAAGATCGGTATGACCCCGGACTTCGAAGGCCGGAACTCCGCCTCGGGGGCGGCCGGCAGATCGTGCGCCCGGATGTGATCCGACAGGATCACCATGCGCATGCTCTCGCCCAGCGAACGGTCTTCGGCTCTCGCGATCTCGGCGATGCTGTCCAGCTTGGCGAGGTTCGCGGCCATGAGCTGGAAGGTCGAGCGCGTCTCCCCCAGCCGCACCCGGCCGCCCTCGATCAGCCCATGCCGATGAAGGCGGTCCCGCAGGGCCATCACCCGATCACGGCCGATGTCGAAGGTCGCCGCATGGGTGGCCGTGACCCCGTCGAGGAACCGCTCCAGCCAGAAAAAGGAAGGTTGCGGCACGTTGCGGGACGAGACGCCCAGCAGCCTGAGTGGCGCGGGCGGCAACCTGCGCCGCGCCCCGCTCAGCAGGACAAGAACGGCGGACAGCATCTCGGGCGCTTCGAGGATGGCCTCGACATGCTTCTCCGGGCGCTGCAGCCACGGATGCCGCTCGAGATCGTCCAGAAGCGAGCCGTCGGCCCACAGGTCGCGTTGCAAGTCGAAGATCGCCCGCCGGCGCTCGTCCAGCAGCTGAAGGGCGTCCGCCGTGGGTTCAGACAGGATCACGTGGTCCTGGTGCGGGCACAGGTCGCCGTTCCGAACCAGTTCCGGAATGCCGATTTCCAGGTCGATCGGGCCGCACACCGCCTGGTAGCGAGCCCATTCGGAAAAGCTGGCGTCGTAGGGCGGCGTCGCCGTGAAGGCGACCACCTGGACCTCGGCGAGAGATCCGGCCAGCCGTTCGATGCTGCTCCACCACTCCCGCCGCAGGTGGTGAGCCTCGTCGAGCACCAGCGTGATCGGACCCCCGGCGTTCAAGGCCTGCGCCAGGCCGTCCACCTCTTCCGCACGCCGGAAGGCGTCCAGCGCCTGATAGGTCGCGAGCGTCAGTTGCCGTGGCGCGGCGAGATCGTGCGAAACCTCCTCCGGCCTCGGCGGCTCATCCAGAAACAGCGGCGTCAGCCGGTGTCTCCACTGGTCCCGGATGGCGACGGTCGGGGCGAACACCAGAGCCCGGCGGCCGAGCTTGCGGACGATTTCCAGCCCCAGGATCGTCTTGCCGGCGCCCGGCGCGGCCACGACGTGCAGTCGGCCGTTCGCCAGATGGCCTGCCATCTCCCCGAGTACGTGGGCCTGGTAGTCGCGCCACACGCCTTTGAATTGCATCCTGGACAGCATACGACCGATGTATGGCGCGAACCGGCGGTCTGCGAAACGTCACAGCCCAGGTTGTCTGTCGCGCGACCTAGCGGCTTCGCCGCCCGCCCGGCTTGTGGCCGCTGGTCATCGGGTCGGGCTTCTTGGGCAGCGGCTTGCGGGGGTCGGCCACATAGCGCTCCTGGCTCGACCCCAGGCCCATGCGGCCGGGCTTCTGTTCGCGCAGGTTCGTGTCGCCGGAGCGGATGCGGGCGATGGCGTCGCGCAGGGTCGCCGCGGTCTCGAAATCGCCGGCCTCGGCCGCCTCCGCCATCCGCCGTTCCAGGTCCTCGATCATGCCCATTCGCATATCATCCCTTAGCAAGGGGAACGCCGGAAGAAGCTTCGGCGTTCGCTCGCCCTGGCCCAGCCCCATTGCCGCCCCTCTGGCGCGGTAAGCCTTCGGCACGCTACGGAGCAAGCATGACCCTGACCCGACGCAGCCTGACCCTGGCCCTGGCCGCCGCCCCGCTGGCGACGCCGGCCCTGGCGCAGGCCCCGCTGTCCGCCGCCGACCAGGCCCTCGTGAACCGCGCTGTGGCCTATCTGGAAGGCCTGAGCGAGGCCAAGGCGCGGTTCGTGCAGACCGACGCCCGCGGCCGCTCGACCACCGGCCAGCTGTTCATGAAGCGCCCGGGCAAGGCCCGCTTCGCCTACGACCCGCCCTCGGGTCTGCTGGTGGTCTCGGACGGCGGCGTGGTGTCGGTGCAGGACAAGCGCCTGAAGACTTTCGACCAGTATCCACTGGGCGCGACGCCGCTGTCGCTGTTCCTGGCCAAGACTATCCGCCTGGACAAGGGCGTGACCGTCACCCGGGTCGCCCGCATGGCCGACGGCTTCTCGATCACCGCGCGCGACGGCAAGAAGCAGACTGCCGGCCAGATCACGCTCACCTTCACCGATACGCCCCTGGCGCTGGCCGGCTGGACGGTGACCGACGCCCAGTCGCGCCCCACCCAGGTGCAGCTCCGGGGCCTGGAGCGCGCCTCCGGACTGGACGGCTCGCTGTTCGTGCTGAAGGACCCGCGTCCCAAGAACCCCGGGCGAGGAAAAGTCTAGGTTGCGAAAAGCGTGTCGTAGGTGACACACGCAAGCTCTGCCGAGAATGGCCTTTGACTTTCTGTCATAGTGTGTCGATATTATCACTACGTCGTCGGCGCGCCGGTCGTGCCGACGAAGTCCGTGCCGGAACCTATCCCCTCCCGGCGGCGGCATGAGAGACAACTCATAAGGCCCGGGCGCACGCCAAGCGCCCGGGCTTTCTTTTTCATCTAAAGAGCTCTTATGCGACTCCGAATCTGCACGTGGAACGTGAATTCCGTCCGGCTGCGCGCGGAACAGGCGGCCCGTTTCGTCCAGGAACAGGCGCCCGACGTCCTGTGCATGCAGGAGATCAAGTGTCGCGAGGGCGAGTTCCCGGCCAACGCCTTCCGCGACATGGGCCTGCCCTACCTCAGGATCTCCGGCCAGAAGGGCTGGCACGGCGTGGCCATCGCCTCGCGCCTGCCGATCGAGGACGCCCCGCCGCTGGACGTCTGCCGCGAGAAGCACGCGCGCTGCGTGGGCGGCGTGATCGCCGGCGTCGAGGTGCACAACTTCTACATCCCGGCCGGCGGCGACACGCCCGACCGCGACCTGAACCCCAAGTTCGACCACAAGCTGGATTTCTACGAGAAGCTGACCGCCGAGCTCTCCAAGCGCGACCCCAAGGCGCCGCTGGCCATCGTGGGCGACCTGAACGTGGCGCCGGGCGAGTTCGACGTCTGGAACCACAAGTACATGTCCAAGATCGTCAGCCACACGCCGGTGGAGATCGAGGCGTTCCGCAAGATGGAGGCCTCGCTGGCCTTCATCGACCTGACCCGGTCCACCACGCCCGAGCCGACCAAGCTGGCCTCCTGGTGGAGCTACCGCGCCGCCGACTTCCGCCAATCGAACCGCGGCCTGCGCCTTGACCACATCCTGGTCACGCCGGGCCTGAAGGACGCCGCCTTCCGTTTGGGCGCGGCCTCGACGCGCATCCACGACGACGTCCGCGCCTGGGAACGCCCATCGGACCACGCGCCCGTGAGCGCGGATCTGGTGCTTTAGCCGGGCGGTCATCCCACGGTCAGCCGAAGGCTGAGCCCGGGGGACCCAAGCTGAATTCCTGGATGTGGCGCGCCCGCTTGGGTCCCCCGGTTCGCTGCGCGACCGTGGGATGACGAACGTTTTGGAGACTTAAGGCGCCAGCTTGTAGCCGCCGGCCTCGGTCAGCAGCAGGCGCGCGTTCGCCGGGTCGGGCTCGATCTTCTGGCGGAGGCGGTAGACGTGGGTCTCCAGCGTGTGGGTCGTGACCCCGGCGTTGTAGCCCCACACCTCGGCCAGCAGCTCCTCGCGCGAAACGGCCTTCTCGCCGGCGCGGTAGAGGTACTTCAGGATGTTGGTCTCTTTCTCCGTCAGGCGGATCTTCTTGCCCTTCTCGTCCACCAGCACCTTGGCGGCGGGGCGGAACTCGTAGGCGCCCAGGCGGAAGACCGCGCCCTCGGAATGCTCGTAGTCGCGCAGCTGGGCGCGGATGCGGGCCAGCAGGACGGCGAACTTGTAGGGCTTGGTGACGTAGTCGTTGGCGCCGGAATCCAGCCCCTGGACCGTGTCGTCGTCGCTGCCGGCGGCGGTCAGCATGATCACCGGCGTGGTCACACCGTCCTGACGCATGCGTCGGCAGGCCTCGCGGCCGTCCATGTCGGGCAGGTCGACATCCAGCAGGATCAGGTCCGGCTTGGCGTCCCTTGCCTGGCGCACGCCTTCGCCCGCGGTCGCCGCCTCGACGGTGTCGAAGGACTCGGCCTGCAGCTGTTCGGCGATCGCCCCGCGAAGGTCCTGGTCGTCGTCGACGATGAGGAGGGTCTTGCGTTGAGCCATAAGCGGCAACAAACACCATGTGTTGGGCTCGCGGCAAAGGGATTCGCCAAATGGTCGGAGGGTTCCGTTGATCTTCGTGGTCACATCCGACGGCTGGCTGGACCTCGGGGAGCGCAAGGTGCGCTGCGCCCTGGGCCCGGCCGGCGTGATTCCGGCGGCCGCCAAGCGCGAGGGGGACGGGGCGTCGCCGGCGGGCGTCTGGCCGATCCGCGAGATCCTCTACCGCCCCGACCGCGGCCCGCCGCCGGCCAGCGCGATCCGCGTTCGCTGCATGGCCGAGGACGACGGCTGGTGCGACGACCCGGCCGACCCGCAGTACAACCGCCCCGTCAAACTGCCCTACCCCGCCAGCGCCGAGCGGCTGTGGCGCGATGACGGGGTCTACGACATCGTCGTCACCCTGGGCCACAACGACGACCCGCCCGTGCGCGGCATGGGCTCGGCGATCTTCCTGCACATCTGCCGGCCCGGCTATCCGCCCACCGAGGGCTGTGTGGCGGTGATGCGCGAGGACCTGGAAGACCTGCTAGCGGTCGCCCGGCCGGGTGACGCCGTGGAGATCCGGTCCGTATGAGCCATCCGCCGCTCCGCCAGCGCCTGACCGGCGGCGAGCTGGCCCGCCATCGCCACGCCGAGGGCTACCTCGCCCTGGTGCTGAGCGGCGGCTACGAGGAGGCGGGCGAAGCCGGGCGCTGGCGCACGTCCGCCGGCGACGTCGTCGTCCACCACCCCTTCGAGGCCCACCTGAACCGCGTGCCGGCCCGCGGCGCGGTGGTCCTGAACCTGCCGCTGCGCCTGGCGCTGCCGGCGGGCTTCGGCCGGGTCGCCGACCCCGACCTGATCGCCCGCACCGCCGAGCGCGACCCGATCGCCGCCGTCCGCCTGCTGGAGCGGGCGTTCACCGCCGCCGCGCCCGCCACCAGCGACTGGCCCGACGAGCTGGCCCGGCTGCTGGCCGCGCGACCCGCCAGCCTCCAGGCCTGGGCCGAGGCGCGAGGCCTCTCCGGCGAGCACCTGTCGCGTGGCTTCCGCAAGGTGTTCGGCGTCGCCCCGCAGCGCTTCGGCCTCGAGGCCCGGGCCCGCGCCGCGGCGGCCGATGCGGCGACGTCGAGCGCGACGCTGGCCGCCATCGCGTTCGACCGCGGCTTCGCCGACCAGGCCCACATGACCCGCGCCGTGGCCGCCGTCACCGGCCGCACGCCCGGCGCCTGGCGCGCGTCAAACCCGTTCAAGACCGGCGCCTGACCCGCCACCATCTGTCGGGCATGAACCGACGCCAGCTCCTCGCCGCCGCCACGGCCGCGGCCCTCCCCCACCCCGCCTTCGCCCAGCCCGCGATCCGGACGCGCTGGACCGTCGCCAGCTCGGAGGGCTTCGACGCCATCGCCTTCCTGGGCCCGCTCTCGGGCCAGCCGCTCTACGCGCCGCGTTACCAGGCCGAGACGTCCGCCTTCGAGCCGAAGGTGACCCCGGAGACTCGCGCGGCCATCGCTCGGCTGCAGGCCTATGCCGAGGCCAGCAAGCAGCTGCTGTGGCCGACGCTCGCCAACGTCCTCTCCTACGGGCCGACCGAGCGCATCGACGACCTGCTGCGCGCCCTGGCCGCGCCCGACCAACTGGCGCTCCCCGGCTACCGCCGCAGCCACCAGTGGGATCAGGACAGCTGGGACCTGCTGATGACCTCGCGGGAGGACCTCGCCGCGGTCCTCACGGCCCTGCGCGACGCGGACTTCGCCGGTTTCCGTCGCCAGCTGATCGGAAATCGGCTCGAGACCCGGACGCCCGAGCTCCTGGCCGGCCTGGCAAAGTACGACGTCATCGCCGAACAGGAACGGCTGCTTGGCCGCTCGCTCGATCCCGGCATCGGCGTGGTGCTACTGTGGTTCTCCAAGCCGCACGCCGCCAGCGTCGGCGGCCAGCGCTCGCTGTCACACCTCGACTATCCGGTCGAGACCGTGGTGCGGATAGTCGCCCACGAGATGCTGCACCCGCCGTTCCCGATGGACGGCCCGGCGGCCACGGCGGCGCTGGCGGTCCTGGACACCGACCCCTTGATGCAGCGCGTCCTGAAGGAGCACGACCCGGGTTTCGGCTACAATTCCATGGAAGGCATCCTCAACGAGGACACCGTCGAGGCGCTGGACCAGATCGTCTCCGAGCGCCTGGGCGTGGCGCGCCCGCCGGCCGAGCGCTGGAACCAGGCCGACGGCGGCATGCACATCCTGGCGGCCGGGCTCTACGGCATGCTGAAGACCGAGGGCTACGACCGCGCCGGCGGGACCCTCGAGCGCTGGATGGCGGACGCGGCCAAGGCCGGGAAGCTGGCGCCGGCGAGCCTGCACACGTCCGCGTCGAAGGTGATGGGCGTGCCGGCGGATCAGCTCTG
>Ga0209257_1003500_pt1 | contig 13369 bp, 11 predicted proteins | sample AraplaCvi_mCL_r2_FD_184277 | JGI IMG/M metagenome (GOLD analysis project Ga0209257, IMG submission 184277) | Arabidopsis root microbial communities from North Carolina, USA - plate scrape MF_Cvi_mCL_r2 (SPAdes) (version 2) | ecosystem: Host-associated > Plants > Roots > Endosphere | place: USA...
CGTCATGGCATCGACTGCATTGTCGAAGACCTTGATGGAATCGTCGCCCGCGGCCACCAGCGCCCGCCATTCCGCTCTCTGGAGCGGGCCGGAAGGCTGTGCCGGTGGAATCGTCGATGCGCCGTCGCTGGTTGCACTCTGCTGCGCGCAGGCCGCGAGCAGAAGAACCGCGGCAGCAAGGCTACACCATCGCTTCATGTTTCCAGCACCTCCGCCATCCGCTGCAATGCGGGTTCGACCAGATCGTCCGGAACGGCAGCATAGCCGAGCAGCAGCCCGGATTGGACCCGCTTTCCGACATAGTAGCGGCTCAAGGCCGGCGCGACGATCCCCGCCGCCTGCAGGCGACGTTCGAGTTCCGCGTCGGGAACCCGCGCCAGCGCGCCGGTCGGACGGGCGACCAGATGCAGCCCGGCCGGATCTGCTGCCAGCTCCAGCTTGCCGACGAGATGCTTCGCGGCCAGCGCCAGCAGCCGCGCCTGGCGCTCGGCATAGCGCTTGCGCTGACGCCGGACATGGGCGGCGAGATGGCCTTCGGCGAAGAAGGCGGCCAAAGCCGGCTGCGGCGTAATCGGCGGGGTTTCGTCGATCGCGGCACGCGCATGACGGAAGGCATCGACCAAGGACGGAGGCGCCACGAGGTAAGCGATCCGCAAGGATGGAAACAGCACCTTCGAAAGCGAACCGACGTAGATCACCCGCCCCTCGCTGTCGAGGCTCTGCAGAGTTGCGAGCGGCCTCCCCTCGTAGCGGAACTCGCTGTCGTAGTCGTCCTCCAGGATCCAGGCCTTCGCATCGCGTGCCCAGGCGAGAAGCTGCAACCGACGCTGCAATGTCAGCACGACGCCTAGCGGGTATTGATGCGACGGCGCCACGCAGGCAAGCCGCGCCTTCGGCGCCTTGGCGATGCCGCGCGCCACGACGATGCCGTCGCGATCGACCGGAATGTCGGCGATCTTGACCGCGGCGGCGGCGATCGCTGCGCGCACGCCGGTGTGGCAGGGATTCTCCAGCCAGACCGCATCGCCCGGATCGAGCAGCAGCCGGCAGGTGAGATCGACCGCCTGCCGGATGCCGGAGAGGATCAGGACATGCTCGGCCGTGCAGCGCACACCGCGCGCCTGCCGGAGATAATCGGCAACGGCCCTTCTGAGATCCGGATGTCCGGCGGGATCGCCACCTTGCACCAAGTCATTCGCCGGATGCCGCCAGCTCCTGGCCAGCAGCCGCGCCCAAAGCGCGAAGGGGAAGTCGCTGTCATCCGGAACGCCCGGTGTGAAGCAGGGATACCAGCGCCCGCGCGCGGACGCAGCCGAGCGCGGCGTCGCGGCCAGCCCGCGCCCGCGCCGCGACAAACGCACCTCCGCCGCGGCGGTTGTCGCGCTGCGCATCGGCAGCGCCGCCGGGCGCGCATCGGGAAGATCGCGTGCCACATAGCAGCCGGAGCCCCGGCGGGTTTCGAGATAGCCTTCGCTCACCAGCTGATCGACCGCAGCCAAAGCGGTGTTGCGCGAGACGCCGAGATCGGCGGCCAGCACGCGGCTCGCCGGCACGCGATCGCCGGCGCCGAGCCGGCCCTCCAGGATCGCCGCGCGCATCGCCGCATAAAGCTGGCGCGACAGCGGCCCCTCGCCTTCTCCTGGTCGATCGAGGGGGATCGCCAGGCTGACCAGGCTGCCCTTGCCGCGGCGGCGGGCCATCGGCTTCCTCCAAAGTGGTTCCATGATTGCGGCGATAGTGGCGCTTTCCATGGAGCCACTCAAGCGAGATACTGCCCGTTGAAACCAAGGAGCCTGCCCCAATGGATTCCACCACGGATACCGGCGTCAACGCCTACAGCCCGACCAGCCGCTCGCGGGTGAAGCGCCTGCACGAGCGCGGACACTATGACCGCGACACCGTCTACAAGATCCTCGATGCCGCGATGATGGCCCATATCGCCTATGTCATCGAGGGTCAGCCCTATGTGACGCCGACGGCCTTCTGGCGCGACGGCGACGTGCTCTATTGGCACGGCTCCTCGGCGAGCCGCATGCTGCGGACGCAGTCCGCCGGGATTCCGGTCTGCGTGACCGTCACCCATCTCGACGGACTGGTGCTGGCGCGTTCCGGCTTCCACCACTCGATCAACTACCGCTCGGTCATGGCCTTCGGCAAGGCGCGCAAGGTCGAGGACATGGCCGAGAAGGAGCGTGAGCTCAACCGCTTCATCGACCGGGTCTATCCCGGCCGCAACGCCACCATGCGTGGGATCGAGCCGCAGGAGCTGAAAGCGACCACCCTGCTTGCCATGGAAATCGAGGAGGCTTCGGCGAAGGTACGCGTCGGTCCGCCGAAGGATGACGAGCCCGACTACGCACTCGATTGCTGGGCCGGCGTCGTCCCGATCGCCCAGGTGATCGGTGCGGCGGTGCCGGATCCGCTGCTGAAAGCCGGCGTCGCCTGGCCGGAGCATCTGAAGCTGTTCAAGGACGGCAACCGCTTCGACAGCGTGATGACCGAGCACGCGGAGCAATACTGAAGCATTCCTTACCCTTACGGCCTCCGTCCTTTTCGAGCGTCGAAAAGCGCCTCAACCTCCTGATGCAGAATGGCTTTATCTCGTCCTGGCAGCGCAAGGGAAGTTCGATTTCGTAAGGGTTGGGTCCGGGTTGCGACTGCGACCGATCAAGAACCCGCGCCTCGAGAACGCCATGCGGAATCGGCGGAGAAAACTTCTTCTGTCCGGGTCGGGTCCGGGTAAGGAAACAGATCGCGCGTCATCTCCGCGCGCACTTCCTTGAAGCATTCACGATTTCAAACAGCGGGCGAACTATATCACAATCCGCGCCGCCTGTCCTCGCGGCCTGGCTGAATTCAGGAATATGCAGGGCATTTGCTCGCTCACGCGCATCTATACGAAATCGCCGGAGCGTTACGCCGGTTAAGCTGGAGGTCGGCGCCATCGGCCGCCGGAACCTGCAAAGCCCAGGCACTGTCTGAGCTCCGGCCGTGTTCACACCGGCGTGACCGGAGCCTCCCCGGGATTGTGCGAATAATTCGCATTTGCTATTCCTGGCCCGGCTGTCCGGGGATGCGAAGCTTTGCTGTTTGCCGAAAATCTTGGGCGTTTTGGAGACGCGCCGGCTCTGGTGTCCGATGCCGAGGGCACCGTGACCTATGCCGATCTGGCCGCCCGCGTCGCGCATGCGGCGGCAGGGATCGAGGGCCGGCATCTCGTCCTCGCGGAAGCGCGTCTCGGCATTGGATACATCGTCGCTTATCTCGCGGCGGTGAACGCACGCTGCCCGATCATCGCTGCAGGCCCTGCGGCGTGCGATATCGCCGACCGCTTTCAGCCGAGCCTCCGCTTCACCGGGGAAAGCTGGGAGCCGACCGGGCCGGCAGCGCCCGAAATGCATCCCGATCTCGCGCTCCTGCTCTCGACCTCCGGCAGCATGGGCAGCCCGAAGCTGGTGCGGTTGAGCGCCGCCAATCTCCAGGCGAATGCGGAAGCGATTGCGGAGTTTCTCGCGCTGCGGCCTGATGATCGCGGCCTGTTGTCGCTGCCGTTGCATTACTCCTATGGGCTCTCGGTGTTGCATGCGCACCTCGCCGTCGGTGCCAGCCTCTATGTGACCGCGCGCCCGATCGTCGCCCCCGGCTTTCTCGACGCCGTCGAAGCGGCAGGATGCACCAACATCGCCGGTGTGCCGCATTCCTATGAGCTGTTCGAGCAGATCGGGCTGCGACGGCATGGGCTGCCATCACTGCGCTTCATGACGGTCGCCGGCGGCGCCCTGGCGCCCGAGCGGGTGCGCGATTATGCGCGCTTCATGCGCGCCCGCGGCGGGCGGTTCTTCGTCATGTACGGCCAGACCGAGGCGACGGCGCGCATGGCCTACCTGCCGCCGGAGCATGCCCTCGCCCATCCCGACCACATCGGGGTCGCCATACCCGGCGGCAGCCTCGAGCTGATCGATGAAACCGGTGCGCCGGTCACCGAGCCTGATCAGGTCGGCGAGTTGGTCTATTCCGGCCCGAATGTGATGATGGGGTATGCGGAGACGCGCGCCGATCTCGCCCGCGGCGCCGGCCCGGACAAGCTGAAGACCGGCGACCTCGCCACGCGCAACGCCCAAGGCTTCTTCCGCATCGCCGGCCGTCTCTCGCGATTCTCGAAGATCGCCGGTTTCCGGATCGGCCATGATGCGATCGAGGCCCAGCTGCACCGCCTCGGCCACAGAGCCGCCGTCACCGGCGACGATGCACGAATCCTCGTGGCGCTCGAGGGCCGTGCCGCCATCGCCGACCTGCGCGACGCAATCGCACGGGATGCCGGCATCCCGGCGGATCGGATCCGGACCGCGGCATGCGACGCCCTGCCCCGCACCGCCACCGGCAAGATCGACTATCCGGCTGTCGCGCGCCTCGTGACGGATGGCGCGCCGGCGCCGAGCAAGCCGATCCAGGAGGCCTTTGCCGCCAGCTTCTTCCCGAGACGGGTCCGGCGCGACGACAGCTTCAACACATTGGGCGGCGATTCGCTCGCCCATGTGCAGATCGCGCTGGCACTGGAACAGAATCTCGGCCGCCTTCCGAAAGACTGGGAGAGCACCAGCATCGCCGACCTCGCCGTACAGACGCGACGACCGGCTGCCTGGAAGCAGCTCGACGCATCCCACCTGCTGCGGGCGGGCGCGGTGTTGCTGGTGATCCTGCATCACGCGACGCTCTGGCCCATCCCGGGTGGTGCCGCGACCCTGCTGGTCCTGGTCGGCTGGAGCCTCGCCCGCTTCCAGGCGCGCAATCTGTTCGCAGGGAAAGTCGGCCCGATGCTGCGGGCCATGGCCAGCAATGTCACCCTCTATCTGCCGATCGTGATCGCCTATTGCCTGGCGACCGACCGGTTTCTCTGGCCGTCGCTGCTGCTGCTCGGCAACACTGGCATCGCCGAATACGACATCGTCGGCGCCTTCCTCTGGACGTATTGGTTCGTCGAGGCCTACGCCCAGCTCATTCTGCTGGTCGCGGCCCTGTTTCTGATCGCGCCGCTGCGGCGATGGATTGCCGCGCATCCCCTGGCCGCGGGCCTCAACGCCACCGCGCTGGCACTCATGCTCCGCACCGCCACGCCCCTGGTCTGGGATGCCGGAGCGATGAAGAATTTGACGGTGACGATGGTCCTCTACATGCCGATGCTCGGCTGGACGATCTGCTGCGCCGAGAATCGCGCGGCCAAAGTCGCAATGAGCCTCGTCGCCATCGCGACGGCGGCCTTCATCCTCTTCACCGGCTATTGGCAGGCCGCCGAGCTCTGGGTGCGCGCCGCCATCCTGGCCGGCGCCTGCCTGCTCCTCGTCTGGCGCGTCCAGCTGCCGCTGCCGGGTTTCCTCACAGCACCGATCCGCCGCGTCTCGGCCGCGAGCTATCACCTCTATCTCATCCACACGATTCCGATGGTTCTGCTGCTGGACGGCGGCGAACTGGATCCGATCACCCAGGCCTTGCGGTTCGGCGCCGGCATCGCGGCCGGTTTGGGCATCTATCATCTGGACCGCGCGTTGCGCCGGCAGATCCCGCGCATATTGGAAGCGCTCGCCGGCACGCGCCGCCGGCCGCAAGCCGCCGAGTAGCGCTTAAGCGTTCGGATTGAACGGTTCGTTCAACGGCACCGGCGTCGGCGTGGCAAGCTGCCGGTCGATCTCGAAACCTTGCAGCAGGCCGAAGCGGAGATCCCGGCCGGTGGCAAGGCCCTCCGGATCATCGACGCGGGCCAGGGCGAGCACGATACCGTGACTGCGGAGCCGCTCGAGCTGGCCCTGGCGCTTCACCAGCTCCGGCGCCAGGCCGGCCTGCCAGAACACCTTCGCCATATTGGCCTGGAGCTGCGTCAGGTCGAGGATGGCGATCATCTGCGGCGACAGTCCGTCGATCGCGATCGTGCCGCCGCGTGACTGGATGAGGTCGCGGGCCGCGCTGAACTCGGTGAAGTTCGCCATGACGTCGCTCGCCCGGAACTCGAAGTTGAACGGCCGGAGCGAGTTCAGCGAGCGCTTCTCGAATCCCTCGAACTCGGTCGAGAACACGCTCTCGATGTTGATGTTCAACGAGCAGCGCTGATCCGGCCGGCGCACGCGGTCGATGCATTTGAGCAGGATGCGATCCAGGGTCACGGTCAGCTGGTTGAAGACATTCTTGTTGTGCCGCATGTCGACGCCGACCAGCAAGTGCTGGCGAATGGCCGACATGCTGATGAAGAACTCGGTCATCACCGGCGAGAGCCCGCGGTTGGGATCGTTCAAGGCGATCTGCTGGCTGCGCACGAAGAGATCGGCGAAGCGCGCATCGCCCAGCTGGCGGTGGCTGGTCTCGACCTTGGTGATGTGCTCCATCATCAACAGGTCCATCATGCTGGACAAGTTGTTGACGTCGGCGGCCGACTGCTCCATGCGCTCGACCGCCTGGATCGCGCGCTCGCGGTCGCGCCGGAGATCGAACAGCTGGGCGAGTCGGTTGATGTCGATGACGCCGAAATAGTCGGGCAGCATGCGGCCGATCATCCGCAGCAGGATCAGCTTAATCTCGGAAACCACGCCCGAGACGATCATCTCCTGATCGGAGACGGTCAGCACGCTGTTGCTGATCGAGATGCGGATGAAGTCGCAGCCGCGGCCCTTGGCAAATGCCTCGGTCCGATCGGCGAAGGCTTTCAGGAAATCGAGTCCCTCGCGGTTGCGAGAAAACTCTTCCAGCGAAAAGGCGAGCACAAAGGGCGCGGTGCCCCGGCTGATCGGCGGATTGTTGATCCAATCCTTGAGATCGTTGATTTCATCCATTTCACGCTTCCCCCTGCGTGGTCGCAGTATGGGCTAGCGCGGGATGTCGTCAAGCGAGGCGCGGGGTAACTTCCGACAAGGCGTTTTTCACCGCCGTCACGACGGTGGCGATCGTGTAGGGCTTCTGCACCCAAGCCAGCGGCGCCGCCGCGGCCGCGCGGTGACGATAGGGTGGCTCGACATGGGCGCTGGCAAAGATGCAGCGCAGTCCGAGCTCGCGGTATAGCTCCAGCGCGGCATCGATTCCGTCCTTTGGGCCCGCGAGCCGGATATCCATCACGGCCAGGACCGGATGCCCTGACTTTGCCAGAGCGATGGCTTCCTCGGCCGTCGGCACCGGACCGAGCACGTCGAGGCCAGCATCCCGCAGGCCGCCTTCCAGATCGATGGCCACGAAGTAATCATCCTCGACGACGAGAATGCGCGGTACGGGATCGGTGTTGCCGGCCATGCAGATCTCCCCGACCAGCCAACCCGGCTCCCGAAAAATGGTTCCTATAGTCGCATGATCTAGAGCAAAGAGCCTTGATCCGACTTGTCTTTCGCCGGTCCGCTCGCGCGCCTTTGACCCGAAACCGGTTGGCCCGCGGCGGTCGCTCCCACCTCGCCGTCGTGGAATTGCAGGCGGAGCCGCTCTCCGGCCGGTATTCCGGCAGCCGAGAGGACCGGCTGTCCGGCGGCGTTCCGGACCAGGGCGAAGCCGCGCTTCAGCACCTGGTCGTACGAATAGGATTCGAGCAGCCGGCCCAGCGCATCCAGCGCCTGCGCCCGGCGCTCGATGAGACCGGTCACCATCCGCGGGGTGAAGCCGGCACTCGCCCGCTCCAGCGCGCGATCCTGCCGCTCGACCACTTGGCGGATCGCGGCCTTGAGATGCACCGCTTCGAGATTGAGGGCGGCACCGGCGGCGGCGATCTGCTCGGCCGGCGTCTTCAGCCGGGCGCCGAGACCGGCGATGAGATCGAAGCGGCGGGCGAAAATGGTCTGCGGCAGATGGATCCAGCGTTCGGCGCATTGGTCGAGCTGCTGGGTCCGCTCCTGCAACAGGCGGACGGGATCCGGCAGGCCGCGCCCCAGGCCATCGAGCGTGAGGCGCCACTCGTTCATCGCGCGCGCGAGCGCGGAGAACAGGCGCTGGCCGACATGCCCAATCTCGTTCACGAGATCGCTGCGCACCGGGACCGCCATCTCGGCCGCGGCGGTCGGCGTCGGCGCGCGTCGATCGGACGCGAAATCGATCAGGGTGGTGTCGGTCTCGTGGCCGACCGCGGAGACCAGCGGGATGGCACTTTCCGCCGCCGCGCGCACCACGATCTCCTCGTTGAACGGCATCAGGTCCTCGATGCTGCCGCCGCCGCGCGCGACGATCAGCAGATCGGGCCGCGGCACCGCGCCGCCGGGCTCCAGCGCATTGAAGCCGCGGATGGCGGCCGCAACCTGCCGCGCCGCATCCTCGCCCTGGACCGTGACCGGCCAGACCAGCACCCGGCGCGGGAAGCGATCGGAGATCCGATGCAGGATATCGCGGATGACCGCGCCGGTCGGCGAGGTGACGACGCCGATGACCGCGGGCAGCACCGGCAGCTTCCGCTTGCGCGAGGCTTCGAACAGACCTTCGGCCGCGAGCTTCTTGCGCCGCTCCTCGATCATCTTGAGGAGGGCGCCGACCCCGGCGAGCTCGATCCGGTCGATGACCAGCTGGTATTCCGAGCGCTCCGCATAGGAGGTAATGCGTCCGGTGGCGATGACCTCCATCCCGTCCTCGGGCACCATTCCGAGTCGCATGGCGGTCGAGCGCCAGCAGACCGCTTTGATGCAGGCCGCCTCGTCCTTGAGCATCAGGTAGAGATGGCCGGAGGCGGCACGCTTGAAGCCGGAGATCTCGCCCCGCACCCGCACCCGGTCGAAGCGGCCTTCCAGGGTCTGCCGGATGGCCGTGGCCAGTTGGCTGACGCTGACTTCGCCGAGATTGTGGCCGGGCTGCTGGCGGTTCTGGCTCAGAGAATCGATATCGCTCATCGCGTGATCCTACAGGAAGCCTCGCGGCCTATGCGAGTCCGGGCATCTCGACACGAGATTGTAGAATGCGTTCGAACTTGGGTAGAATCACCACCCGCATTCTGCGGTGAGGCGGCAAGACATGGACCTGGAAACTCCCGACTTCGCCTATGACTGCGGCAAGGTGCTCGACCGCAAGACCGGGATCACGATGTGGCTTCGGAGCACGCCGGAAATGGAAACACGAGTCTTCCATTTCCTCGACCCGCGCTGGCGACCTGATCCGATCGAGCTCACTGGCTCGGTCATTGCCGTGCTGCCTGACGGATCGATCCAGCATTATCCAGCACCAAATGTCGGCAGGTGGGGGGTTTCGCTGCATCTCGGTGGCGCTCCGTTACGCGACTATCTGCTGACGTTGGAGTCGAACCGAGGTTTTGACTCACCTTATTTCGACGATCTCACCTTCGACAGCTTCAAACGCTTCATCGAGCCCGGCTTGCGGATCCTAGCCAGTCATTGGATCACCGAAAATCCCGACGAGATGGTCATCCATTTCGAGGTCTGGAAGGCCTATGATAAGGAGGCCAATGAGCTGAGTGATGCCTTGGCCGACCACCTTCGAGCCGCGGGAATCGCCGTCGAACGGATCGAGGCCAATCCATGGCTCGATGATCTTGTGCGAAGGCTCCCTGCGCCGCTGCCACCCTCCTATGCCGCCTTCGTCCGGCGCTACCGCTTCGACCCCTTCCGCTGGGACCGGCTCGCCTTGTTCGGCACCTCCGGCCGCCACCCGCAGCTCGATCTGCCCAACCTGGTTGCGCAGGGCAACTCGATGTGGAACGGCCTGCTGGAAGTGCAGCTCCTACATATCGGATGGCCGCCGAAGGGTGCCGCGGATCCGGTTTGCTTCGATTTGTCGAAACGCGCGTTCATGAACGAGAACAACATCGTGGTGGTGGACGGCGCGGAAAGCCTGCGAACCAACCGGGTGATGTTCAAAACCCGGATCGCCGGGTCGTTCTTCCTTTTCGCCCGCGCCATGCTGGCAAGCGATCTGCGCCCGCTGCGGATCGTTCCGGCTTAGGCGAAGTTTACGCTGCGAATCCTCCGGCTATCGGCTATTCCCTACCAGGCGGCGATGGTCACGATCGTTTGAGAAAGCAGGGGCAATTGAAATGCGGATACTGGTGGTCGGTTCGGGCGGACGGGAGCATGCGCTCTGCTGGAAAATCGCCGCCTCGCCGCTCTGCGGCAAGCTCTATTGCGCGCCCGGCAATGCCGGAATCGCCGCGGAAGCCGAATGCGTCGCGATCGGCGTCGAGGATATCGAGGGCCTGGTCGCCTTCGCCAAGCAAGCCGCGATCGATTTCGTGGTGGTCGGTCCGGAGGCGCCGCTGGTCAAGGGTCTCGCCGATCGGCTTGAGGCCGAGGGTATCGCCACCTTCGGGCCGAGCGCGAAGGCCGCCGCGCTCGAGGGCTCCAAGGGGTTCATGAAGGACATCGCGGCGAAGTATCAAATTCCGACCGCGCGCTATGCCCGCTTCACCGAAGCGCCGGCCGCGAAGGCCTTTGCGAAGACGTTCACGCCGCCGATCGTGATCAAGGCGGACGGGCTCGCTTCGGGCAAGGGTGTCGTGATCTGCGGCAGCCATGCCGAAGCCGAGGCCGAGATCGACGCCATGCTGAACGAGAAGAAGTTCGGCAACGCGTCTGCCGAGATCGTGGTCGAGGAGTTTCTCGAAGGCGAGGAGCTGAGCTTCTTCGCGCTGACCGACGGTAAGCATGCCTTGCCGCTGGTCTCGGCGCAGGATCACAAGCGGGTCGGCGACGGCGATACCGGGCCCAATACCGGCGGCATGGGCGCTTATTCCCCGGCACCCGTCGCCACCCCGGCGGTCGAAGCGGCGATCCTGGAGCGGATCATCCGGCCGACCGTCGCCGGCATGGCGGCCGAGGGCCGGCCGTTCAAGGGCGTGCTCTTCGCCGGTATCATGGTCACCAAGGATGGACCGAAGCTGATCGAGTACAACTGCCGCTTCGGCGATCCCGAAACCCAGGTGATCATGCTGCGGATGAAATCCGATCTCCTGCCCGCGCTGATGGCGGCGCGGGACGGCAGCTTGCAGAATTTCGATCTCCGCTGGTCCGACGATACGGCCGTGGTGGTCGTGATGGCCGCCAAGGGCTATCCGGAGAAGCCGCAGACCGGCACCGTCATCCGCCAGCTCGACGCCGCCGCCAAAATCGAGGGCGTCACCATCTTCCACGCCGGCACGAAGCAGAATGCACAAGGCGAGATCGAAGCGTCCGGCGGCCGCGTGCTCGGCATCTCGGCAACGGCGAAGTCCTTCGAGGAAGCGCGAGCCCGGGCCTATCGCGCGGTCGATGCGATCAATTGGCCGGGCGGCTTCTGCCGCCGCGATATCGGCTGGCGCGCCGTCGGCCGGTGACCGCCGCGCCGGATCTCGCCGCCGCCCTGCGCGCGCTGGAGGAGCGGCTGTTGTCTCCGGAGGGTCGAGCCGATCCGGAAGTGATCGACCAGCTTCTCGCCGACGAGTTCCGCGAGATCGGCAGCTCCGGCGCGATGTTCGGCAAGCGCGCGGTCTTGGAAGGACTTGCTGCAGAATCCGGCGACGGCCATGTCCATGAACGCGTAACCCGCGACTGGGATGTGCGCTTGCTGGCGCCCGGTGTGGCGCTGGTCACCTACCAGGTCTTATCCCGCGATCTGACCGATGGCACGTCGGCCGCGAGTCTCCGAAGCTCGATCTGGCATCGGCAAGACGGGCAATGGCGGATGGTGTTCCACCAGGGAACGCGGCAGCCTTCGGGATAAGCAGCCTCAGACCGCCGCCGGCAGCTGCTGGTCGCCGTAATCCGAAGACACCCAGACGAAGAAGATGACTGCGCCCATCAGGGTGAAGAACAGCTGCCCGCTCGCGAACAGGCCGGGAAAGACCCAGCCGATGGCGATGAGCGCGAGGCTCGCGGTCAGCTCAACGAAGCCGTGCACCCGCATCGGGATGATCTTCCAGGCACCGAGCGGCATGTCGCTGCAGAGCGTCATCCCAAGCTGGGTGGCGGCCAGCACGTAGCAGAGCATGGCGCTCAATCCGGCGATCTCGAGCCGGCTCGGCGCGGCCGCGAAGATGAGGACCACACCGTAGTCGAGGACGCCGTGAATCTTGTCGCAGAAAATCTTTCGTCTTTCCATGATCAGGCCTTGTCTCTTCCGGGCGGCACTTCAGAGCCGCTTCCGCAAGAAGACCTCATAGTCATGAAATCCTGATTTTTCGTAAGCACGCTTCGCCGCGTGGTTAACCGCCAGTAAACCGATGGTCATTTGTGCCAATCCCAGTGTGCGTCCGTGCCGTTCCGCAGCCTCCAGCAGACCAGCTGCGACATTCTGCCCGCGCCAAGTCTCCACGACGAAGATATCCGAGACATAGAGATGGACGCGCGAATCCGGCGTGACGGTGATGTCGGTCGGGTCTTCCGCCCGCCAGCAGCTCACCATGCCGATCGCGCTGCCGTCGGTCGAGTCGGCCATGAAGACCGCACCGGAATTGGCGCCGACCTCCTCCAGCATCCAGTCGGTATAGGCAGCGGCGCCATCGGCCCAATGGGCGCGGCTCGAATCCATGATGCATTCGGCCTCTTGCAGACCCTGGAGCATGCGCCGCAGCGCAGGCAGATCGGTCTCGCGATAAGGCCGGATGCGAAAGCCGCTTTGCATCGCCTGCAATCCCCAATCCCTGGACGCGCTGGAAAGCGCCCGGCATGATGGCCCGCCGATTCAGTGGGGGACAAGACCATCGTGACCGCAGGAATTTCTAGTACTGGCGTGTTTGCCGCCAACTACCGCGACCAGCCGTATTGGTGGGATGACGCGCCCCGCCCAGCCCCTTCCACCGAGAAACCGCCGGCCAAGGTCGATGTGCTGGTCATCGGTTCCGGCTATACCGGCCTGATGGCGGCGCGGGAGACGGCGGCGGCCGGCCGCAGCACCCTGGTGATCGACGCCAAGGATGCCGGCTTCGGCTGCTCCAGCCGCAATGGCGGACAGATCTCGACCAGCATCAAGCCGGATCTCGGCACGCTCTCCGGCCGCTACAACCAGGAAATCGGCTTCGGCATCCGCAGGGAAGGCATCACCGCCCTCGACTATATCGCCGACCTCATTGCGACTGAGAAGCTCGACTGCGACTGGCGCCAGGTCGGGCGCTTCCACGCCGCGCACAATCCGGCGCAGTACGAGGCGCTCGCGAAGGATGCAGAGGCGCAGCCCAAGGGGCTCGAAGTGCCGATGGAGATGGTGCCTGCCTCGGAGCAGCGCCGGGAGATCGGCAGCGACTACTACTATGGCGGCCGGATCTACCCGAAGCATCAATCGCTGCATCCCGGCAAGTATCACCTGGAGCTGATGCGGCTCGCCAAGGCCGCGGGGGCCACGGTCATCGACCATTGTCCGGCGACCGGCATCGAACGCGACGGCTCCGGCTTCGTGGTCGCAACGCCGAAGGGCAAGATCGCCACACGCGACGTCATTG
>Ga0209257_1003501_pt1 | contig 13368 bp, 13 predicted proteins | sample AraplaCvi_mCL_r2_FD_184277 | JGI IMG/M metagenome (GOLD analysis project Ga0209257, IMG submission 184277) | Arabidopsis root microbial communities from North Carolina, USA - plate scrape MF_Cvi_mCL_r2 (SPAdes) (version 2) | ecosystem: Host-associated > Plants > Roots > Endosphere | place: USA...
CACGGCACCGCCCGCTTGCCCAGCGATTGCGGCCTTCCGCTGAAGCTCAACATCGCTATCGCCGCGAGCGGATGTTGCGATGAGGATGAGGGCGGTTACCCGGTCGGCAGCCTCCCGGACGATTTCCCGAGCGACGTAGCCGCCCATGGAGAAGCCGACGAGCACGAACTTGGACGGCGCTACCGACAGAGCACGGCGGGCCATGGCCGGTATGGAACTGTCCTGCGAAAGATCAGCGTATGTGGCGGTGCCAAATTCGCTCAGCGGGGGAACCACGTCACGCCAAAGATCGGCGTCGAGCATGAAACCCGGAACCAGAAGCATCGCCATATTTCGCCACCTCGCCGTGCACGTCGTGTGACGGTATTGGACGAAAGGGGTGCGTCGTCAAGGAAGGACCTCGCTTCGAGCCAAAGCCGAGATGAAATTCAGTTCTGGCTCCATCACGGTCGGCTGTTTCGGCGACCTGACCTTGCCCAGTTCCGGGCTGAAAGCCCGACATGCTGGCGCGATTTCTGCAGGTGAACATCGCCTGGATGCTAGATGGGCAAGGCAGAGGTTCTGCCGAGGCGAGATAAAGCTCAACCGGCATAACTTGGGAACGTCTTCTTGACTCGGTCCGGACGCCCCCAATGCGAACCGAGATAGACGGGAAACGGGCGGGCTGCATTCGCAGCTCGCCGTCGTCTCGCCAAGCTCAGTCGCGCCCGACAGCTGACTGATCCATCCGCATCTGGCGCAGCATGTTGCGCCCGGCGATGAGCATTTCAAACAGGAACGCCACAAGCGATACGATGAGCGAGACGATCGCACCGCCGAAGAACCAGAACAGATTCTCCTCGCGGAACCCCAGCGCGAGCGCGCCGGCAAGCAGGTTAAGGATCGCGCAGCCGGTACAGATCGCAGCCAAGGTTCCCAAAACGACCGCTATCTCCAGGGCAAACGTCCGCCGGCGCAGATAGCCCAGTTGTATGCGCCGCGCTTCACCATCCCCATCCTTTTCCCCCACCTCGTTAACCCGATCCGAGACCCTGCCGAGACGTGTCGTATAGACATTGACAAAACCGGCTGTGCCGGCGAGCAGGAAGACAGGCGCCAGGGACGTCTGGATGATCGAGGCCAAGTCGTTGACGATTGAAGGTGGCTCCATAAGTGCTCTTAATAATTTCGCCTTGATGTGAGTAGCGTCCGATCAACCTACAGCCGCAAAAATAGACAATTTTCCGGCGGCAGCTTGGACGACTTTCCGCAACTCCTTACCGAGAGCCGTCCGCTTGATCGCATAGCATCAGATCAATGCGTGAAGCGAGATCCTCGATCCCGTATATGAAGTTCGTGAACTCTTGTTAAAAAGACATCCTCGGCAGGCTCGTCATTTCATTGGGTGCAATGACGAGCGAAACGGAAGCTCTTGATGATGGCCGCGTGAGCGCTAACGCAGGCCAAGAGGATCAGAACGAACAAGGCGAAGGCCGCAGACGAGCCGTTGACGAGTGACCAGCCAACTGGCGGAAGTTGCGAAAACGAAAGATTGGCGAGCCCTGCGCTGTTTTGCGATATCTGGAGCACAGCGAGCCCGGAGGCGATGAGCGCCGCGTGCGCATGAATGAAGCGCAGCCGCAGATGTCGCTCCGGCCGAACCGCGAGATAACCGCCAACCGCGGCGGCGACAAGAAGCGTAAAGGTCACGCCCCAGAAGACCATGTCGGAAGCGGTTACAAGCGTCAGTATAAGCGTGCGCGTCGTCGGCAACATGGTCGTGTACACGGCCCACACGAGTGGGCTGGACGGAGTACTGCACAGTAACGCGACGCTGAGAAGCGAGATGGTCGCCGCCATGTAGGCTCCGCATGGCCCCAGTCGAATCACGGTCAAAACTAAGGCGCGCATACTCTATTCCTTCAGCCCCCGTGCACCCATCTGGCTTGTATCAGACCAAAATATAAGATGATGCTTAATCGAGGCTTACGCGATTTGCCGGCTGGAGCAGAATATCTTGCCGCCTGACGGCCCCCTCCGCGTCATCTGTCAATTCCACCGATTGAATATCTGGGCGACAAGGCGGAATTGCAGGGGCGGATGCGACCGGCCGGCCGGCAGGTGTCTCTTTATTGCGACTCCCAAATTCAATTCTATCTTTATTAGCTATTTTTCCGGAAGATTTCCGGTGAGCTCATTTCTAGGCGAGGCTAGGATGCCGGCAATTGGGGGAACGTAATGGAAATGTCTCGGAGCAAAATAGGCCGCGTTACGCTGCTCGCAGGGGTGCTGATCGTGGCCGGGTGCCAATCAGATGCACTCGACGATGTCGCCGCCTTCGGCGATAGCGCGAAAACTCTCAACGATGATTCGGCGGTTGCCTTCTACAAGGACGATGAACTGGTGACCACGGGCAAGCTCCAGTTCCAGGAGAAGAACTACGGAAAGTCCTACGCGATCTACAAACGGGCGGTCGAGGTCTTTCCACGGGATCCTGCCGCTTGGTTAGGCTTTGCGGCTTCTTCTGACATGATCGGCCGGTTTGATACTTCCGATCGCGCCTATGCGCAGCTGTCCAAGATGATCGGCGGCACCGCCGTCTACTACAACAATATCGGCTACTCCCACCTGCTGCGTGGTGACTTGCCCGGGGCTCGAACCTACTTCCTGAAAGCATATGAGATCGACCCCTCGAACGAGACCACGGCGAGGAACCTCGAGTTGATGAAGAACAGCGTCAAATACGCGCAGCGGTAACTGGCTGTCGCCGCTCGCGCTCGTCCGTCGGCGCCAAGCCGCCTTGGAGCTAACACACTTACCTGAGCTTCTACTGAGGACGAACGCGCCGGCAATACTTCTGCGAATGAAGAATGCTAGGCTATTGTATTGAGACAACCATTGCTCCTTCGACGACTCATCGAAGAAGTTACAGGTGAGACCCCGCGCCAAGGGGGCTCAATCTAGTGCACCTTTCTTAGAACGAGCTTGCCATCCGCCGAGACAGTCCGCTCGTAGCGCGGCAAGTTGGCGATGGAACCGCCCTGGGGATCGGCTGCGGCAAGGACATCATCTACAGCGGATTGCGGAGCGGAAACCGAATAGGATGATGGTGACAGGCGCTGGGGCACTTCTTTCCCGGGTGCGCTGATGATCATGCTGCCGCTGGATGCGAACATGCTTGGGGTCATACGGTCATCGAGGTCGGCGACATCCTTCTGCAACTCCTCAACGGACTTGCGAACGGCCGCCAAATCATCTGCCTTGGCCCCGCTGGCGATGTTCACGGCTTGTTTGCTGATCTGCTGCTTCAGGCCGTCGATCGAGCGTTTGAGAGCAGAAAGGGTGTCTCGGCTTTCACGAACGTCTGCAGCATTCTTTGCGGTGTAAAGCAAGATTCCGGCGTTTAGCGGCAGCAGCATGAGTCCCAGCGCTATGATCGGCATGCTTCTCGAGCGGCCTGGCTCCTTCGCACCGTGCTCTCTGCGCCGCAATTCGACGTCGGGCTCGATTTCGACATCGACATTCGAAATATGCGTCATCGATTTCCTCCGTCAGCAAACCGGGCCGCAGCCCTGACTTCATCTATCCCCAAAACCCCGCGTGATCCAGATGGACCGCACTCGCCTTATATGTCCTGCACTTTTGCGTCGATGACCGGCCTGCACGAGCATTTCAGATATTCCTTAACAAAGCTGCCCCTGCCGAGCGCTCGCCCGCCTAATCCAATGCGAACACCCCTCCCCAAGCCCGCTCAAGCATCTCCACCGACGCGACCTTCGGCAGGTCGTTGAACTCGCAATAGGAGGAGATGAAATCCAGGAGGTATTTAGGATGGTAACAGGACGCCAGCGTATCCCCTCGGTACTTCCGTTCATAGAAAACGTGCAAATCATCGCGCGCCAAGTCTACGGCGACCGCGCGGGCATAGGAGTCGAAGATTCGAACATATTCATCCCGCGATGGGTTATTCACATATATCTTATATTTGAGGCGGCGCAGGCCGGCTTCATCGGAAAGCTCCCGGGGCGGAATGTTGGTCGAAAAGACGACGAGCTCGTCGAAGGGCACCTTGAACTTCTTGCCGGTATGCAATGTCAGAAAGTCGTAACCACGCTCAAGCGGCACGATCCAGCGGTTGATAAGCGCTTGCGGTCGGTCCTGCTGACGCCCGAAATCATCGATGATGAAGACCCCACCCGAGGCCTTCAGGTGCACCGGTGCTTCGTAGACGTTGGATGCCGGGTTGTGGGTCAGGTCAAGCAATTCGAGGGTGAGTTCGCCACCAGTCTTGATGATCGGCCGCCGGCATTCCACCCACCGTTGATCGGCCTTCGGGTGCGGTTTAGTCATCGGCTCTCGCACGGCCTGATGCGTCGCCTCGTCATAGAAACTGATGACGTAGCCACCGACCTCAATGGCGTAGGGCACCCAGATCGTCTGGATGAAAAGCTCGGAGGTCCGCTCGGCAATGCTCGTCTTACCGTTGCCCGGCGGACCATAGAGAAGGATGGAACGGCCCGAATTGACCGCCGGTCCCAGCTTCTCGACCAATGCCGGCGACAGCACCAGCCCGTCCAGGCTTCGGACAAGCCGCTCGGGAGTGACGCGTTCGTGATGGATTGACTGCACAGCGATCTGGCGACAGAAGGCGTCGAGTGACACGGGGGCCGGGCCAACATACTCCGACTGCCGCTGGGCCGCCTGCGCATATTCCAAGCCCTTGATCGAAAGGGCATAGCGGATGTCGGACTTGACATCGTCCCCCGCCAACCCCCGCGCCTCGAGAAAGGACAGCTTCACCAATTCCTTGATGAGAAAGTTCGTCAGCACCTTCGAAAGCTTCATCCGGTCAGAAAGATGCGAAGCCGTAACCGTGTCCTGCTCGGTTGCGCATTTCGCGGCAAGCCGCAACAGGAACGACAATTCCAGCCCGCATTCGTCGAGACTCAGCGGTACCATCGGCATGCGCGGATCAAGCGCGAGAGCAAAGTCTTCACGGTCTTGGCTGGGCAAATATTGCATGGAGTCTTGCTCCTACCTATCCACCGGCGCGGAGGCCGGAGAGGAGGTTGATGACGCGAATGACGACGGGGACGAGTACGATGATGAGACTGACGGGAAAGAGGAAGGCGCCGAGCGGCAACAGCATCTTGATCGGCAGGGCATTGGCCTTCTCCTCTGCCCGCACGATCCTGAGATCACGCATTTCCTTGCTGTAGACACGCAGCGTCTGGGTGACGCTGGTTCCGAGCTCTTCCGACTGTCGAAAGAGTACGGCGAGCACGCGCGCTTCATCGATCCGCAAACGCGTCGCGAGGTTGGCCAGGGCGTCGCGTAAGCGGCGGCCACCGCGCACTTCAAGCATCATGATTGAAAGATGCAGACCAAAATCCTGTTGTTTCTGCACGAATTCGCGCGCGACGCGGTTCGCAGCCGCCTCAAGGCTCATGCCCGCGTCAAGGCACACGATCAGCATGTCCATGAAATCGGGAAAGAGCCGTCGGTATTCCCGCTCCTTGGCGTCGCCGCGCCGGTCGATGTAGATATTGACGAGCACGAAGGCGATACCGGTCGCGATCATCGCCACAAGCAGGACCGCAAGCCGGGACATCTCGGGGGCGAAGCGGTTCAGGGCCCAGGCAGCCCCCACCGTGACAATACCGCAAAGGAGCGCACGCACCACTTGAAACACGGTAACCGCTCTGGCCCCGAAATATCCGGCACGGATCAATCGGTTCTGGGTGGAGTTAGCATTCTGGTCCCGCCGCGTGATTTCGAAATAGCGGCGAATTAGTCGGTTCTCCGCCTCGCCCAGATCGACAAGCGTGCCGTCTCCGAGTTGAAGATCGTCGACGCCTCGCTTCGCAGTCGCCTCCGACAACCGGACGCCAACCTCGCGTCTGCGAAACATCAGCTCCGACGTAACGCCAGAGAAAATCAGAACCGCGAGAAAGACGACGATGTAGATTCCGTACTCGCCCATGGCGACCTCAGTATTCGAAGTTGACCATCTTGTAGAGAATAATATTACCGACTGTCATGATGGCGATGAGCACGATGACAATGGTCGTGCCGTGACCACTCGCCCAGACCGTGTCGAAGTAAGTCGGTGCAAGCGCCTTGATCATTGCGTAGAGAAGAAATGGATAGGCCGACATGAAAACCGCGGTGATACGCCCTTCCGACGAAATCGCTTTGACCTTGGCTTTCAGCATCGTGCGATCACGCAGGGTCTTCGAGAGGTTCTGAAGGATTTCGACGAGATTCCCACCCGTGCCCGCCTGCACGCTCAAGGCGATTGCCAGCAGGTTCAGATCTTCCGCCCCGACACGGTGACTGAGGTTGACGAGGGCGTCGTCCAAGGTGGTGCCATAGGTCAACTCATCCGAAAGCAGACCAAATTCCGTTCCGACCGGATCGGGCATTTCACGCGCTACAAGGGAAATTGCGGCCGGCAGCGGATGACCTGCAGCTAGGCTGCGATTGGCAACGTCGAGTGCCTCCGGAAGCTTGAGGGTAAATTTGCGCATCCGGTTGGCCCGCATGCGCCAGACGACGATGACGGGGACGAGAAGGCAGGTTAGCAGGAAGATGGAAATCCGGACCAGGATGGTCGGAATCAGGAATTGAACGGCCAACCAGATCCCAACCGCGCCGGCGATCCCGTAAAGCGCGAACCAACGCGCGTCGAACTTGATACCGGACTGAGCATAGAATTGCCGGGCACGCTGAGCCAGCGGCATGGATTGCCAATCTTCGTCGGCGCCGCGCTCCTTCAGCATCGCACGGTAGGTTTTGAGGCGGTCCTCGCTCGCATCGAGCACGCCTAGCCGATGATTGACGGCGCGTTGCCGCTCGGACTTCCGGAAGTAGCTTCGCAACAGCGCCTCGACGGAAACCAGCACAGCGATGAAGACCGCGGCGTAGAGGAGCAGCAAGGTCATGTTTCAATCGCCCCCGTTTGCAATGGTTTTCCCGGATCGAAGATCGCCGCCGGGATCACGATCCCAAGCTCCGCGAACTCCTCGACGAAGCGTGGTCGAAGGCCGGTCGCACGGAATTCGCCGTGGATGCGGCCATTCTCGTCGGTAGCGGTTCGCCTGAACCGCATGATCTCCTGCATCTGCACGACCTCGCCCTCCATACCGGTGATCTCGGAGATCGACACCACTTTGCGACTGCCGTCGCTCAGGCGCTGGACCTGAACAATGATGGTGATCGCCGAGGCGATCTGCGAACGGATGCTGAGCTGCGACATGGGCATGCCCGCCATTCCGACCATCTGCTCGAGCCGACCGACGGCGTCGCGCGGCGTGTTGGCATGAATGGTCGTCATCGAGCCTTCGTGGCCGGTGTTCATCGCCTGCAGCATGTCGAAGGCCTCTTCGCCGCGCACTTCGCCGACGATGATGCGATCGGGGCGCATGCGCAGGGCATTCTTGAGGAGCTCGCGCTGGCGCACTTCGTTACGGCCATCGAGGGTCGGCGGCCTCGTTTCCAGCCGTCCGACATGCGGTTGCTGCAGCTGCAATTCGGCCGCGTCTTCGATGGTGATCAGGCGCTCCATGGTCGAGATCTGCGATGACAGGGCGTTGAGCAGAGTCGTCTTGCCCGAGCCTGTGCCGCCGGAGACGACCATCGACACCCGGCCCTTGACGGCAGCGCTCAACAGAATCCGCATCGCGTTCGCCATGGCGCCATTCTCGACCAGACGCTCCAGCGTGAGCGGTTTGCGCGTGAACTTGCGGATCGAGACGAGCGGCCCGTCGACCGAGATCGGTCTGATGGCGACGTTGACACGTGATCCATCCTTCAACCGTGCATCGACCAGCGGCGTCGATTCATCGACACGTCGCCCGACCGCGGAGACGATCTTGTTGATCACCCGCAGCAGGTGATCTTCGTCCTTGAAACGCACCGCTGTGCTTTCGAGCTTACCACGCCTTTCGACATAAACGCTGTTGTAACCGTTGATCAGAATATCGGCGATCGAGTCATCGGCAAGCAACGGCTCGATCGGCCCGAGCCCGAGCATCTCGTCAGTGATATCGCGGATCAGGTCGTTGATTTCCTTGGCATTAAGCGGGAAATTGTTGCGCCGGATGTACTCCTTGACGAGCGGCCTGATCTCGGTAGCAATTTCCTCGTCGTCCATCGTGTCGAGTATGCCGAGGTTGATGCGGTCGAGAAGATGGCGATGCAGGTTGACGCGCTCCGCAACCATGTCGAGCCCGAGTGACTCCTCCAGCCTGGCGCTTGCCGCGGCGCCGGCACCCTCCGGATCGGGCATGACGGCAGCTTCGGCAACCGGCATCTGAGAAGGTTCAGCGGCTTCCTTCAGCTCCCCTTCCCGCTGCTTGTAGAAACGTCCAATGAACCCGGTTGCCATTGCTTCCCTACCTTCTTCGACTATTTGACGATCACCGTTGCTCCAACCGTCACCCGCTCATAGAGATCGATGATGTCGGCATTGCTCATGCGAAAACAGCCTGAGGACGCGAACTGCCCGACAGTCGACTGCTCGTTCGTTCCGTGGATGCGATAAAGCGTGTCGGCGCTCCCCCGGTAGAGATAGATGCCGCGCGCGCCCAATGGGTTGAACGGACCCGGAGGCACCAGCTCAGGCAGTTCCGGCGCGCGCGCCTTCATCTCGGCCGGCGGCCGCCAATCGGGCCATTCGGTTTTTCGCCCCACCTTCACCACGCCGCTCCAACGGAAACCGTCGCGGCCGACGCCGATCCGATAGCGGATCGCACGGTTGCCGGAGAGAACGAGATCGAGCGTCCGCTCCTGACTGGCGACGACGATCGTGCCGGTCGGATACTTTTTCTCGAGCATTACGACCGTGCTCGTTTTCGGCCCGAGACTGCGCGGCACCGTCCCGCCCGCCAATGCTCCAGTCGCAACCGGCGTGAGCGCCAGCGCACTCAAGAGCAGCACAGCCCGCATCCACCGGCCACGCCCGAAGCCAGCGCCGCCTCGGTCCATCGATCCACTGCTGCCGTGGAGGAATGCCTTCATCTGACGAGCGCTCCGAGCTTGCCGACGGCACCGCAGAAGGGCGAACGCGAGTTGACCTCGTTGGGCAGAACGCCGCGGTTCACCGCCTCGCTCAGCGTGTCCCAGTCATAGGGGATGATGTGCGCATGCGCATCCTTGAACACCTTGTCCACCTGCTCGCGGCGCACCCCGAGGCTGAAGAGCTTGGTATGATACTTGTTGATGACGATCTGGATCGAATCCGCGTTGCCCCGCAACCGTACGAGATCGAGGTAGAGGTCTTTGGCCTGGTGGAGCGCCGGGATCGTCATCTCCGTGACGATGGAAACGCTGTTGACCGACCCCAGCACATCGCTCTTCCAGGGCGTTTCGTAATAGGGAATGTCGATCACCATGTGATCGCTCTCGAAGGCGGCGACATCCAGCATGCGCAGCACCAGTTCGGCACCTTTGGGTTCGAGCAATACCGACGGCTGCTTGAACGAGAGCAGCGTGAAGCCACCCGGGTGACGCTTGCGCACCAGATCGATGAATTCGAGATCGACACGCGCCGGATTGGCGATAACGGTCTTCAAATCGTAGTCGTTGAGAAGGTTTAGGTAGTAGCCGAGCGATCCGGACGAGAAATCCAGATCGAACAGACCAACCCGCGGCGTGACGCCTTTCGTCGGCTGCGCCAATAGGTGGGCAAGCGATGAGGAAATGACGCTCGCCCCGGCACCGCCTACGGCAGCAACGATGGCATGAACCCGGCTCTCGTTGCCGCTGACGCCCGGCGCATGGGTCGAGATCATCTCGATCAGTGCACGGCGCTCGAGCGGCTTCTTCAGCCAGTCGTCACCGTTCAGCCGAAACAGCGGCCGCATCAGTTCATCGGACAGAACCTCGGAAACGATCACCATCGGAATATTGCGATGGTTGGCACGAAAGGCAAAAATCTCCGGGCGGCAGAGCATGTCGCCGCAGTCGACGTCGAGCACGATCAGGTTGAACTGTGTCGGATCGACCCTTCCCGTCTCGCCAAGCGCGCTCAGCGCCATGTGGCGCGCTTCGTAACGCGACAACGACCCGAACGTGTCGAGCATAAGGCTCGCCGCCGCCGCGTCGTCGGAGAGAACGAGGATCTTGGTGGTCGTTGCAAAGTTCATGTGTGCGGTCATCTCGCTCCCCCACGCAATATTGAAGGGCTCAGCAGCTTGAACATGTCTCGAGGTCTTCCGTCGTCAGTGTCACCGGGTGAGCGGGAACTTCGATCTGATCCAGCCCCAGCAGAGCGCCAAGTAGCGGCAGGTCGAATGTAACGTCGCGCACTTCCAGCCGCATGGTCAGCACCGGCCCGTTCGGTCGCCCCCAGTAGCCAAGCCCCGAGCGCTGGTAGGTTACCACCAGGTTTGCCGGCTGGATCCGCCAATTGAGGTCGCAGATGCCCGGGTTCGGGTCCCCCGCCACCCCGCAGACACCGTCGCTCCCCATGACAATCCGGGTCAATTCGTCACTGCAATTGGCGAGGGCCGGCCCACAGGTGGAGGATATCGCGGCGTCGTTCGGCGTCGCGTCACCGTTGTTCAGAGGATCGTCGGCGTCGGTCGGAAAGACATCTGCGAAGTCGCTGGTCAGGGGCTCGGAGACGGCTGCGAGCCGGGCACCAAGTTGCAGGGCCTTGACCGTCTGGTTCCATTGCGACATGGCGTAACCGAACTCGACAAAAGCCGAAATCGCCAGAAGTACAAGCGGCAGAGATATCAGACCTTCGGTGAGTGTCACACCGTGCTGATCCTGCCAGAAGGAGGCGGGCGATCGACGCTTTACCATCCGATGTACCTCTCTTCGTGGGAGGAACTGATGGTGATCTCATCGATGCCGAGCCAGGAAAAGATCGGCGAACTCTGGTAAAGATGCGAGGTCTGCACCGTGATCGTGCCATCGGCATCGACGGGAATGATGGTGATATCCGAAAGATCGGGTCCCCAGTCGCTGACGCGCAAAGCCGCCCCCGCGGCGGGGCTCTGCGTTCCATAGAAGGCGATCAGCTTTGCCGTCGCCTGGCTGCAGGTCGGCGTGTATGTCCCCGACGTCTGCCGGCACCGCGCGAGATAGCGACCCGCATCCCTGAGCCCTGCATCGATCTGCATCCGCTGCCAGAAGATATTGCCGAATTCGAGAATGCCGGCCGCAAAGAGGGTAACGAAAGGTATGGCGACCAACGCCTCGGTCAGCACCGCGCCGTCATCTCTCGACCAAAAGCCGAGACGGAAGCGATCGCAGATGATATTTCGCAGAGTGATGATCATCGGACCAGCTCCGCTTCTTCGCGCAGGAACTCGTCAAGCGTGCCGCGCCCGCCCTTGCCGGTGATGTCGATCATTTCCAGCGAAAGATAGCGTTCGCTACCTGCCTTGATCGCCGGTTTGGTCAGGAACATGCGGGCAAAGGCGACAGCCTCTGTGGCCTTATGGCCGTTCAGATGGCCAACCGAGGCCTCGTAACCGCAATTGACGATGGCGGCAAAGATCTCGCGGCGATCGCCATATTCGTCCGACGTATAGTTCGAGAGCGCCGGACCCGTGTAGCACTGGCCGCCCGTTTGGGGAGTTCCGGTTTCTCCGTTGTTCGAGGCATGGCTGATCAGCGACGGGTTGCTGAGCTCGTAGCGATAGACGTCGTAGGCGGAGGGCTGGCTCGGTGCTGAAGCGCCGCCGCTCGGATAGCTCGAATGGTTGCTGAGAACCGTGGTGACGGACGGCTTCGTGCCGCCTTGCGCGACCTGCCAGTAGGTCTCATAATTCCAGTTGTTGCCAGTGCTGATCTTGCCGCCACCCATCGTGGTCATCGTCGCGCCGTAGCCGAGCGGCACCGCCTTGGCAACATCGCCGACCGTGCTGTCGACCATAACCGGGTTATAGTCGCCGCAGATTTTGCTGGCACCACCCGTCTGATTCTGTGCGGAGCGCACATTGCTGGCCGGTCGGTAGCGACCGTCGTTGCTTGCACTCTTGAACGATCCCGAATACAAACCGAAGCGGGTGTTCACGCCGGCTTCCACCGGTCCCGCCTTTGCGCCGGTTTCGGTGTCGAGATTATCCTTGGTGTAACAGGTGCCCGGATTGCCCGTCGCAAGCGCCTCCGCCAGCACGGACGCACCACTGCCCAAAGGGGTTCTTAGGAATCCAAAATTGCCCGGTCCGGGATTGGATGACGACGTACTGTGCAGCTCGATCTGGAGACCATAGAGATCGCCGGCGGAGAATTTGGTGTGCAGCAGTTCGGCCACCTGTTCGCTGACAGCCGCACTGCTGTTGCCGGCCGGCTCATAAGGGTTGCAGATAAAGATCGGTGTTACGTCGCAGGCACTGACCTGGTAGGCTGCCACGGCGTCGGCGGAAACATTGATCGTATCGCGATCAAGCCCGACGGGCACGGGGAAGATCGTCTGCATCGCCTGGTTCTTGGCAGATACCCAGGCATAACCGGCCTCGTTCGGGTCATCTGTCCACATATCCTCGGTGATTGGGTCGTCGTCGTCTCCCCCGAACGTGCCGTCGCCGGGGATGCCCTTGAGGAATTTGACCCTCACCGTGCTCGCCGCTTCGTTCCCCGCATCGTAAGCGACCGTGATGTATGATCCCATCGACATGCCAGTCCCGCCCGCGCCGAAGGCCGCGGTGTTGGCAAGCTTTTCGATCGCAGCCTCGGCGCGGGTGATCGCGTCGTCTCGGCCGTCGAGCTCGCGGGCTCCCGCCAGAGCCATGGCATCGACCGCGTTCTGAAGATCAGTATGGAGATTGGCGCTGCGGCCGACGTCGATGACGATGAGAGAGACACCGAGCAGCAGCGGCATGGCAATGAGCGTCAACGCGATGACGTAACCTCGATGGTCGTCCCAGAACCCTTTGATTGCCCTGCTCAACATTGGCATGCCTCTCCAATCGCGGCGGCTTACCGTCGTGACACGTTGTTCTTATTGCATTCCTTCCAGGGGCCTTCGCCGCTTATCTGCTGCTGCCATCACGATCATTTTGCCGCGCTGCTATAGCCGTTCGTGCCGGTAGGGGGCGTGGCCGTCGGCAGGATCACTGCCGTTGGCATCGCTGCGCCAGCACTCGGGCCGGTGCCGTTGTAGTTCCGCATGACCCTGCCAATCGTCTTGCCGTCCGTGGCGATTCGGGTGTTCTGCGCCACCCTCGGGAAGGGATCCTGAATTTGGATGCCCTTGTTGGCCTCCACCGCATTGCCAAGCCCGAAGGTGATCGAGTCCCGGTGGTTCAAGTAGTCGGCGCAGCCGGAAACAAGGCTCGTCATCGCCAGAATCAGGAGTGCACGCTTACTTCTTTGCAACAGCAAGGACGCCTCCCGTGTCGAGATCAAGCCTGTGGCCATAAGGCCCGGTGA